>Ga0179593_1406789_pt1 | contig 21374 bp, 32 predicted proteins | sample CZODoug2_1_08_16_FD_185931 | JGI IMG/M metagenome (GOLD analysis project Ga0179593, IMG submission 185931) | Vadose zone soil fungal communities from Angelo Coast Range Reserve, California, USA - CZODoug2_1_08_16fungal (PacBio error correction) | ecosystem: Environmental > Terrestrial > Soil >...
CGTTACATGGGGCTCGAAGGTGCGCGACCTAAAGAGGGGGTTCGTGGGAAGAAAGGCCACAAATCAGACTAAGGGCATTTGTGGGAGGGTTCAACTCAAGCATGGCTAACCATCCGCAACGGATTTGGCAGATGGAATGAAAGAAGGGGCGGGGGGAAAGAACAAAGTTTAAAAGCGGGGACCACTGGAGGCGCGCTGCCACGAAGAACAAACATCGAAATGTTGAAAAAACGCGCCCGGCGCCCAAAAAATAAAATAAAGACCCAGCAAATAACAAAAGGAAAAGCTTAAAACTTAACGAGACCTCGAAAATCCAAAATTCACCTTCCTTTGTGGGATTGGTTGGACGGGAAAGGAAGAGCAATTAAAAACAAATGGAAAGCATTACACAGCAGGGGAAGTACGAGCAAAAACTCCACAATAGCGAATGACAATGCAAGGGACAGCGCGAGGGCTGCGTAAGAGGAAGGATGAAGAAGGGAAGTGCAGGGGAGGGATTGCAAACCCGAAAAAGGCCGCATCGACACACAGTAGGGGGAGGCGGGGACAAGGTGCATGACGGTTGGGCAGACCACCCAAGGACAAAGGAATTTGAAATATGCTGTGATGCGCCAGGTGCGTGCCGGGTGGTGGTGGAAGGGACGAAGAGTAGCCCAAATGATCAATCATCCACAAATATGAAGGAAACAATAGGTCACTGGGAAGGGACGATTGTGGTCACAATGAAAAACATCAAAAGAAGAGGGGACAAAAAAAGGGGGATGGAAAAACAAACAGGGGGGTGGGAACGGTCAGAAAAAGGGAACCCTGACACAAGGTCACTGAGCCAGAGACAGCAAAAAAGCAAAATGGTATGAAGAACAAAAATCAAGCTCGTGGGATAATCAAAAAAATCACCAAAACCTGACGAGAAAGAAAAAAAAAGCACAAAGAATAAGAAAGTCACAGAAGTCACAAGAAAGACAGAAAAGATTAACAAGAAAAAAAAATCGAAAACCCAAAAGGCGTGTACCACAGCGTACCGCAAGGTCACAAAGGAGACCCAATGGGGGCGTGAATAGTAGAACGAGGGGTAACCATACTCAAGGAGGGAAAAACAAAGGGCGCGAAAAAAAAAGAAAGGGCTGAAAGACGGTGACCGGTAACGTGGAAAATACGCAAAAAGGGGATTCACGGGGGCCAGGAAACCACCATAGGTTAGCAGCCGTATCGCCGCCGCAAAGACGGGTAAGACATCAAAAAAAAAACAAAAGAAATCCCAAGACGGACCAGGATAAGGAAAAACAAAGGGACTATTGGGTTTTTTGTCAAAGGGAGAGGAGACAAGTGGCTGAATGAAAACGTGCACCCAGGAAAAAGGAGACGATTAAAAAGAACACGGGCATTAACGCGGGTAAAACATGTGAAAAATTGAGAAAAAAAACCCACATAACTGTACCGTCGCGCGGACAATAAAAGGGACTTCCAAAAAACAAGGGAAATAACACCCGCAAGGCGGGGGTGAAGGAAAAAAAGGAATACGGATAGGAACCCAAAGGGGTTAACAGTAAAGGGGGGCGTCGTCCATGACAAAGAAAAAACGGGAAAAAAAAACGGTATTCAGAACCACCTGGTGCTGGGACGGGGGAAGCATATTAAGCCGGGAAAAATGGGGGGAAGAGAAATTAAAGAGGTAAAGAAGATCAGAGGCAAGGCGGGGGGGCCCAAAAAATGCTCAACAAACTAAAAGGCACTCCACAATTCCACCAGGGTATACCGCAAAATAGGGATATCCATCTGAAGGCGGAAAAAAAAGAAGGAGATGCTCACGCAAAAAAACCCCAACGAACAACGCGCCTGTCCCTGGTCCGTCACTCCAGGCCCGAACCGCACCTCGGCCGCCCTTGAAACACAGTGAGGGGTAAAAGAAATTATCCGATGGCGGAAAGGCAAGCTTCTCCAAATAGAATGAACACAAAAAACGTGCAGGAACTGGTCAAGACAAAGATCTGTGACCGGAGACAAGGGTTGAGAATCAACTCAAAACAAGAAAGGGAGAGGGTGACGGGCCAAAAAAACCAGGGAAAAGGGGGCCACTTATAGAAGTGGGAAGAGACGGGAAAACAAGTTCCAGGTCGGCACAAAGAACAAAACACGATGAGGTCAAAGGACGCTGCCGGCGGGGGTAGTGCGCGGAAAAAGAAAAAACTGACCGTAGAAGCATCGAGAAAACAGGCGATACGGGAAAGTAAAGGAAGAAAAAAAAGAAAAAGTCTTGACACGCCCTGAACGGAACAGTACAAAAACTGTAAACAAAACGGGGGGGGGATCGGCGGGGAAAATAGTGGCTCATGGGCACGACGCATCGGCAAACGGATACGGCCTGATATCAGGAGAGCAAGGGGCGGGCAAGCACGGCTGAAGAACACCCAAAATCCGCACATTCGAAGCGACAAGCCCAGGACCAAGCGCTGGGCCTGCATAGGTAATCGGTTATCAAACAGCGCCTAACAACAGTTGTAGGAGGAAGAGAAAGAAGGCCCGGTCCAAAGTAAGCCCTACTCAAGATCTGGACAACGGGCGAAGACAGACAAAGAAACAAGCGAGTAAAACCGGTGTGAAGGGGACTAAACATAAGGACGCGGTGTTGATCACGGAGACGGGCCTGAAAGTCTACTCCGGAATCAACAACGGCCCCCTGCACCTAAAATGCAAACGAAGTCAGGGCGCCCGTCAGGGAAGCGGTCAACTGGGGCCCGCAAATAAAGGAAATACATAAGTGCCAAAAGAAATATTGATGCGTTGAAAGGAAGAAGGGTTTGCAAATGCGGCCACGACACCTTAGAAAGAATAAAAAAGACTTTTCGAAGACCTGGCGTGCCGTCCCAGGCGTGGGGACTACAGTTTGGGTGGGGCGCGGGGGGGGCCCAGGAAAAAAAAAAGGGAAAAGCAGATACAAAAAGCATGAACCACATTACCCGATGACCAGCCCGCTGACAAAAAATCGGGGCCTGGGGTTCTTAATCCGTGGCAAAGACGAGTTCGCTGAAGCCCAAGGGCCGTTCCAAAGCGAAAAAAAAAGCGTACACCCCTAACAAAATATGACACTGAAATAATCCACAAAAAATAAAACCCAGTGTTCACGAGGCGGCCCAGGGGGGCCGGCGACTCGGCAAAAGGCCCACGTCGGAACCGCCAAAACGGTGAACCCTGTTACGCTGAAGTCGGGAATGGTCTCGTGGGGGGGGAGGGAAATAATGGCTGAAAAAAAAGATGGGATGGGAAACCCTTAGAAAAGCGGATGGGACACACCAGAGGGGACACTTGAAAGTGGCCTTCCCACGTAATCAATGGGGCAAGCCTGGGGGAAGAAGGGGGGCCGAAGAATACCAAAAGTCGTGAAACGCGGTGTAGGGTGGCAAAAGTACGCGATAACCAGTGCCACTGGTAAAGGCAAGGGGGGGAAGGTCTAGAAAAGATCCTTTGGGTCTCTCACCGCTGAAGGAAAAGTAAAGGGGCAATTGACTAGGGACGAGTGCAAATTGCAGTGTGAAGACACACAGTTGCCGCACGGGGACCATTGGGGGCCTAACAAATGGGTTCGCACGAAGCATGAAAGTGCGGCGGTCGAACTAGCCGATCCAACTGGAACAGCGAAAAACCCGGAAGCGAAAACAAATGAAGGCGGGGGGGGGGAGGTGTCGTTACAAGAGCCCCAGAAAGGTGAATACACGTTCTATCGAAAAGAATGGTCAGGAAAAAAACCGAAGGAACAAGGCACCTCGCAAAAACATTATCTCAAAGGTTCGAAGAGAAGATGGGATTAGGGGCCAGATTATCGAAAAGGTCCTAACAAGGGGCAGAGAATACAGACACAGAAGGGAAAAAGGGGAAGCAAAATGAATGACGGGGACATCCACGTAACGGGCAACCCGACACGGTGTGAAACAGAAAGAAGGTCGGCAAACAGATTCAGCAATGACATCTAGGACGGTTGTAGAGGCCACGCAAGGGGAAAAAAACACAAACACCGTGCCCAGACCAAAGGGACGGGGCGTGCCGAATGAAAAAAAAAACGGTTGTGTCCTGGTCAGAACCAAGCGAATAACCGAATAGGGGCAGGCGAGTTTCGCACGGGTCCCGTAATATGGAGGGATATCCGAGCGGACAATCAATCAAGAGGGGGGATGGCGGGCCTGCAAGGGGGACGGAGTCACAAAACGTCAAGAGATAAAAGAGAGAACAAAACGGCGGGTGCCGCCAATCAGCTGCATGAAAAGAAAACCACAAGAAGCCGATGTCGCGCGGAGGGACGCAACAAGGGTACAAAAGCCATTGTGGCTGCAAACAGAACAACCCGGGAGCACCAATGGGCATGCGGGGAAACTTGAAATAAGAAGCAAAGGGTGACACTAGGAAAGGGAAAAATCAGGGGGAACCAATAGAGACGAACGCCGACAGGGCATGTGAAGTACTGAACAGCTAAAAAAACGAGGGTAAGCGTTTCTGGAAAAACAAAGGCCTGGACCGTGAGGGGTAAAAAACCAAGCAAGCCGGGGGCCATAAAAGAAAAAAAATAAATCGGACAAGAAACATAAGTGGGAGTGCGGAATTGGGGAGCCAGTAATGGTCCTGCACAACACCGGGGAAAACAAAAGCAACTGGGCCAAAAACCAAGTGGGTCGACACATATGGAACGAAAGAGGGAAGTGGAAAAAACCATTCATTAGAAACACGAACGGAAAAATTGTGCCAAACAAAAGCGGGGGGCGGGACCAAAAAACTATCTTGAAAAAAGACAAAAAAAAAAGCTATCGCCGCCCTCACTCCGTCAATCAGACAAAAAAAAAAACAGAAAAACGGGGAACGTAAAAAAACAAAGAAAGAGAACTGTATCAAAATGGCACTGATGGCGCGTTGGTAACACAAAATGCAGCTGCGGGTCGGGGAAAAAGGAGGGGGGATTATAACAATGACAATTACCGGCGGCGAGAAAAAACGGGCCCGGACGTGCCGGGGAAAAGCCAAACCTTACACTCTCGCCCACATAAGAAAAATCCGGGCCAAACCTACAGAAGAGACATCAAGGGGGCACAACTTCAAGAAGGACATCAAAATAACTCTCTGGGTGGGCGAAAATCGACAAAATTGTCCGGGACAAAAATTCAAAAGGGGGAAAACAGGCACTAGGTGGGTCGGGTGGTGCAAAGGCGTTTGAACAAAACAAGATCAAAGGACAGGGTCACGAGAGCGCAGTGGTAAAACTAAAAACGAAACAATGCGCCAGTGTTCGTTGTTCCAGGTAAATTCTGACACACGTGTGAAAAAAGCGGCAAGTAAATCCTCAGAAAAAAAAAACAGACAAACCGGAGAAAAAAAGGGAAAAGAGGATTTGGAAGGACATTGGGAAAAGCAGGAATCGGGCGGACCAGGGGCGGCGTGTTGACGGTTTATAGCACGAAAAAACTCAGCCTGGGGAGGTGTACTGTTGATCTGTGGGAAGGAAGGGAAAAACCCCCACAACAGCTGGGGACACAAACCCGGATTGGGGGGGGACAGGATGGGGAATTCCGCCCACAGGGAACCAGTATTAGAGCCAAAGGGGAGGGGGGCAAGATGCTCGGATGATCGGAAAAGGCCGCGTAGGGCAGTGAACAGTTTGGCTGGGGAAAGTGCAGCGTCCGAAACAAGTCACAGCACCCAGGTAGAAAGGGCCAACCCACAAAAAAAATGAAGGAAGCACGCTTGGGGGGGTAAACGCATAGTACAAAGATGGTGCCGCGGGGAAAGGATGAAAAGTTGGGGGGGTTTTTCGTAGCGGGAACGTCAACCCGGGGTTAAAGCCCAAAGGATGAAATGGCGGAAAAAGGGATTGAAGATGGTTTCGGGGCCCCGCGCAAAACGTGCAAATGAAAGCTTCCAGGGGATAATGGGGGGTACTCGCAACTGGAGAGTTAAGAAAACACTAAAGGGTTAGATCAACCCCGAAGGGAAGGCCATGAAAGGGGAAAAAAAGCCATACGACCCTCCGAAACATGGGGGTCTGTCCGGACAAAACGAAGGGGGAATTGAACAAGGCGCAACGGGGGTCAGGGGAGACTGTCAAACCGTTGACGGTTGAGAAGGAACAGGCGGAGGCGGGGCGTGGGGAGGCGGGCCAAGTTTCACAAAAAATGGGGCGGCACAGGCATGGGCAACCAGCATCTGTTTGGAAGGGGGGAGGGGAAGGGAATTAGTCGAACAATCAGTGCTGGTGGTGGGATGAATCTCCTAAGGGGAGTTCCAAAAATTGGAACGGGGAAGGATAAAAAATTTCAGGAAACAACGAAAAACCTTCGATCGAAATATCAGGGGATAAAGGCCGCGAACGCCGCCCGAAGTTCACACGGAGGAGAGTCTTAGTGCAGACAGGCACTGCAATGTGAGGGGAAAGTGGAAACAAGGGACACACAGAAATAAATAACGATGAAGTTGAGTGAACGAAGGGGACCGACATGAGGGATGTAAGACTGACGTTGGAAATGGGTGGCGATCCGTAAAAAGCTGGGGGATCACAAAACGCAAGACCGGTCTTCGAGTGGACGGTGGAAAAGGGAGGAACGAGGCGGTAGGGACCCTTGGGCAGAAGAAGCGAGCAATAGTGGGTGGTTAAGTGGACGACAAGATAAACGGTGAGGAAAGGTGGGAAAAATTCAACACCCGAAGCAGCTGCATCAGTGAATTGGGCGGCCGACCGGGAAGGCGGGCGGCCAGGGGAAAGGGAACTGGTGAACACATGCGACTAGAATAACAACTGTATCAAAAAAAAAAAATCAAGGACGGGGGAAACCGTGCGCAGCAAGAAACTGACTTTCAAGCGCATTTCTAAACCGCGACTTTAACTTGCTTGTAAACAGTAGTGACTGGGTCCACTCGGGAGTAATATACAAGGGGGCCAAAAAGGGAAAAAAAAAAAAAAAGGCGGAACGCGCAAAACAAGGATTTCAAAAGCAGCAAAATGAGGGGCGATAGGTGTCAGAACCGCGGTCGGGACTCCAAGGTGAAGGACTCCGGAGAAAAAAAACTGACAGAATCAGGCGGATAAGAAATGGTCAACACAAGAGAAATCGGCTCGGGTGGGGGGACCCAGTAATAAGAGAGGGACGAAAAAAAACATACAGGAATATAAATACGAAACGGGGGAGAATGTTCGATTGTCGTGAGTGGCAAACAACAGTACACCTGGTACGGTGCTGGGAACAAAGTGGGAGAAGAGCAAACTCGGAGACACGAAAAGATGACTCAGAAAACCCAGCAACAACGTTCTAAGAGAGAGGGAAAGACTCATCTACAGTATAAAATCAAAACCAAAAGGCCACGAACCCGCCGGGACGCAAAAAAGGACCTGCGAAAGCTCGAAACAGGTGGTTTCGGCCCGAAAAAATGGACAGGATTGGCTTCAACCTAAAAATCAATGGAGAAGAAAATGACTGCTGCGAAAAAGAACGAAAGAAAACATGCGAAATGGCTAGTATCAAGAACCCTAAGCCAAATGAAGGTGCCCGGTGACCCGTCGTGAAAAGAAGGGGTAGAAGCTCAAAACAGCACCGGAGAATGAAGCCTCTTGCGGGAGTGAGACCCCAAAGCACCGTCCAGTTATACCCTGAAAAAAAGGTTCATTTCCAAAACGCCCTTGAAACACCATCGTGTAAACTGCTCGTGCGATGACCAGTCGCCTAGCACACTTTCTCCCATCGCGGACCGGTCCTTCAAAACAAGCTCAGGCATCCGTCAAGAATCACGTCCGCCGGACGACAGATTCCGGACGATTAGCGGTAGGGTAACTGACTGAAGAACTGCCTGTGGGGAAGGAGGACAAGCCCGGGAAGAAATTACGACACCATCACGATCTCAGCCGGAAAGGACCGCGAGGGATGAGGCGCAAAGAAAAGCAAAATGGGCCGCGCCAATCACCAGAGGAAGGAAGAATTGGTCCCTCAAAATGCACAGAAGACGTCAAAACCGGGCGGCAACGTGTTTGGGTTCCTTTCACATCATTAGGAAGAAGGTCAAATATCCAGGCTGACCGTGACCCGGAACCAAAAGCGTGGGTAAAAAAACCAATCCGGAGGCCAAACTGGGAGCGAGGACGGAACCAGATGCAGTGAGATATGTGAGAGAGAGCGCTGGGAACACCCAAGTCCATTTGGGTTCGGGGCTGTTAAACGACCTTGCTAAGGAAAAAAATTCGCAGAAGACAGCGGCAAAGGGTGAGGCCGGGGGAGGGGCCTCACCCCGACAGGAGGGCGTGCAACTGGGGGGTAGGCTGAGGATTTTTTCACCAAACCTCAAAGGGTCCACACAAGAAAAACATGATAAAGAAGGTCAATGGGAAAACCTCAAAAATGTGTGGAAAAACCCGACCCGGTTAAAAGGAAAGGTGAGCAAAGGGTTGGATTTGGACAAAGTGGGGAAGGGGACATTTCTGTAAGACAGTACACGGAAGGCGGGTTTCATAGGGGACGACTAGTGGACGGAATCAAAAACTTGACTGAAAAAAAGGAACCATCGTCAAAAAGGGTGGTAGACCCAGAATGGAGGAGGTGTCAAGAAGGGGTCCACCAACCAATAGGGCGCAGAAGTTTCACGCTGGGGGGCATTACGGACAGCAATCAAGGCGTAAAAAAAAAAAAAACGGAAAAGGAAATAACCTGAAAGAAGTGGTTGGTAAGGGAGTCGGGGGACGCAACGCCCCGAAGTGCGGCCTTGGGGGGACGGGGGCGAACAGGGAAAAACGACGCGGCCCGGCACCGCGAAACATTAAAAGAGAAAAGAAAGAAAGAAGGGGGTAGAGGTGTGGCGGAACCTTGGGGGTCCATGATATGGGCGCTGAAGAAAAAGGAGAGCGGCGCAGAAAGATGGCGCGGGTCACGCCAATCAACGTCAATCAAACCAGAAACGCACACAATGAAGGAGGGGGGCAAGTTGTGTGAGAAAACCAGGTAAATCCGAAAGAAAACACGACCAGTCAGGGTGAGGGCCAAGTTGTAGACGCAGAAAAGGGGGACGCCAGGGGAGGACCTTTGTAGTCAAAGGGGAGCCAGTAAAAGGGGTTTCCGGGTACAGGCAGGTGCGGGAACGCGATGGGGTACAGGGAGGGCAGCCCTGGGGGCCGCCAAGGCCGCCAGAAAAGAAAAAAAAAAAGGTAAAAAGTGTTCACAGTGGCACAAGCTGGGTTCGCCCCTTTCACCACATCGGCGAGCAATGTCCCGGGTATAGGTGTGGGAGCGGAATCCTTAGGGAGAGAGGCAAAGAAAAGAGACCAAAGGTCCAACGCATATAAACAAAACGGGAAACCGGTCCAATAATAAGAACACAAACACTCAGAACGTATGTAGGCAAACCTGGAAGACGCAAAGGAAAGGGAAGGACAGACAATCGGAGAGGAAGGTTCGTCATACCAGGAAAACTTCTGAAGGCGGAAGGGGAGGGAGCGTTTATGGCGACCACAAGGGGGAAAGGACGGCAGGCCTGGAAAGAGGACAAGATTGGGGTCGGCGAAAGAATTGAGAAAATAACATAATCAACAAATCCCACGACCAGAAGCAGGCTGTCACGGAGTTGTAATACAGCGCCAAAGGGGTAGCGTTAGGCCGCGGGCGGTGAAGAAAAAAAAAAGGGTTTGGGTGCCGGGCCGGACCGAGGGGGGTAAAGCAGTGTCAAAAAGAGACTGGGAAAAAAACAAAAAAAGTATATGGGTCCAAGCAGAAAAATCCGGGGAAGAAACAACAAGGGAGGTGGGGGTGGGGTGTCCAGCCCAACCAGGTACCGATGGGGTTTCGCGCATTCTAGAAACCGAACACCCAGAAAAAAAGTGCCTCAGGCCAATAAAGGGGAAAAGAAAAAAAACTAGTGGGGGGGTCAGCGACCGCGAAAAGGAAAGTACCGTAAGTCAGACGAAAGATTGCCCCGCTTTTGCTGCCAATTATGCAGGACTAGAGACAAAGCAAACAAACAACACGGGAGAGAAAAATGTAGGGGAAAGTAAGAATAAAAGAGGGGGTGCCCCGCAAGGCGAAGTGTGATGAAAATTTTAAGTACGAGGAACTTGAAAGAAAATGTCGCAAAACCCGAACTAAGGTTTTGGTCCCATGAAAAAACAATACCCCGGGAGAGGGGGCCGAAGCAGGGGGGACCTGGTGAGGGAGAAGATAGAAATGGATAACACACATCGCACTGGTTTTTTGGGCTGGGCAAAAAGCCAACTGGGGGGGGGGGGGGGGGGGTCTTCAACTCTTGCAGGAGTGGAAAGGGTCAGACAAAGAAAATCAGAGAAATGCAGGAAGAAAGATTCAAAAGGACTGTCGCCACCCCAAACAACAACTCGGGGGGGGGGCCCGGCCAATCCCCCATCTAAAAAACAGCCAAAAATAAGCCCTGGGGTTACAAAAAACTCCTGAATCCAACGAAAAGAAGGGAAGAAAAAAACCAGCCAGGGTGGGAGGAAGGGACGAAGATGTAAATAAAAAAATTGAAGGGGGTACTAGAACCAGAAAAACCGTCGGGGGAAAAAAGGTCAGTTCCGCACGTTAACGAAAAACATGTCCATACGCAAGCTTAAGGGGAAGGAAAAGGCCAGTAAAGGCTTGAGCCCAGGAGATGCGTAAGAAGGGGACGGCCGAAATGTGAACTGCCGCCCGTGAAGGAAAAAATAAAACCATAAAATGCCACTTAAGAAGAAGGGGGGGGGCAAAAAACCAACTGGTACAAGCTCTAATAGTAAAAGGGGCCATGTGGGCGCGTGGTTGCCATGGGAAGAGACAGCCCAAGGCATCCCCGATCCAAACAAATAAGATTAGTGAGAAAAAAGGGAAGGAAAAAAAGGTTTGGGGTAAAAAGGGAATCAACAAGAGGTAAAAAACCAGTTTGGATGTAGATAAAATGAACATGCACAGAGATCAGGAAACTCAATCCAAAATTATAACACTGCAAAACGGAAATAACCCAAACCCAAGATGAGAGCAATCACCATGGCCTAGAAAAAAGGCCCTACAAGCCAGCAACAAAAAGGGACAACAAAAATACATGAGAGGGAGAAAATAAGCACCCAACGGTGGGGGACCAGCGGCGGGACTTCTGCGAAAGCAAAAAAAAAGCAAAAACCTCAGGCAGGGAAAGACGGCCCCACCCCCAACGTGAACCTTCTTTTCGGGAGGGGAAACCGCCCAAAGTTAGCTGAAGAATAGAATCGCCATAACGGGGCTTTGTAGCACCACAGAAAAACAAGGGGAAAGACTCCTTTCACAAACAGAGAGAAAAAAATGAATGGCAAAAAATGAACAGTGTGGCAAGGATGAGAGAAACCAGCGTCTTAAAGGAAGGGAGACCGCGCATCACAGTACTTCTCCGAACAAAGGGGAAAAAAAGGACAAGCCAGGCACCGCACTGCGGCGTGATTCAGAAATTCACAGAACCAACCCATCGGTCGGTTAGGATGCCCACCCGTAAAGAACAAGGGGGGTGGGAACCTTCAGTGAATCTATGAAAAAAGGGGGAAAACGCATGAGATAAAAGGTAAGAAGTGAAGCCAAGGACTAAATGAAGGCAAACAACAAAAGTTAAAGATTTGCAATTTAAAAAACCCAGGAAAGGCACAGCGGTAACCCAGTCAAAAAGCTCCCCGGAGCGAACGGCAGTTCCCGCCCTGCACCGGATACCCGGGAAGGAATAGAGGGTGCAGAAATGCGAGTGGTCACAGAAGAAAAACCAGGCCAAGACTGGGGGGGGGGGCAGGGGGCTCACCAGCGCAACCCAGCAAGGCCAGGGGATCGCAATGCTCGAAGTCGGGTGTAATACAAATGAAGACGAGAAAGGGTGGGCGTGACAAGGGGGGATTCGAAAGATCTCACCACCATCGGGGCAGCAAGGAGGGAAAATCAGAAGGGAAACATTACCCGAAGAAAAAGGGAGGGGAGGACAACGCACAAAAAAGGTGCAGTCTGAAAAAACGGGGAAAAAAAGAACCGGGGGACAGGCATACTTGGGGGGACGAACCAAAAAAGACAGACACAGGGGAAAAGCTCGGAGGGGGGGGGGGGAACGCCGGGGAAGCGACCATCTTCTAAAAAAGGGAAGGTTTTTACGGGCGCTGAAAAAGCTGGAGCTTTTCAAAGGGGAGAGAGAGAGAGGCGACCCCCACAAGAATGAACTCGAAGTCAGAAAGCAATAATTCGACACGAGACGTGCGCCAATTGCGTAACCAACCCCTAACAAGGCCAAGGGCCAAGTCCAGTAATCACCCAAAGCGCGGGAAAGAGGAAAGGGTAAGCGTCGCCCTCTGGGGAGGGAAGTCACCAAAGAATCGTAACAAAGCCAAAGGGGGGGAAACAGTAGGAAGAATAATATCGAGTGGTTGTGTTTTGTAGGGAGGCGTGGCAAGTGAAAGTGTGTGTTTGGTGGGTCCCCGCAAGTGAGTCCGGGGGTAGCCTATGGGGTGAGTGGAGTTAGAATCTTTGAACACGCCAAACAATGGAAGGGAAACGCAGAAAAAAAGAGAAGCGTTTCATATTCATCCGGCGAACGGAGACAGTAAGAAAAACCACAGCTGGAACACGTCAAGGGTGTAACCGGCTGAGCCTCGATCCAGGAAGGGAATTGGCGCGGCAGTCAATACAAAAAAAAACAACCTGGGGGGGTAAAGAAGGCGAGCAGCGGCTAACGACCCAAGCATCCTCGATTGGAGGGGAGACAGTTGAACATAATCACCGCACAATCAGACTGTAGATCGGCACAGATTGTTTATGTGTGTTGTCAGAAATTTGAAGCGAAAAAAAAGGTGAAAAAGATTGTTAAGGCAATATTGTGGTTTATCAGGGCGGTCCCAAAGACCGTGACAAGTAGGTGGAGGAAATTTGGGCGCGTTTGGGTGGTGAAGGGGGGGAGAAGAAAAAGACCCGCCGAATACAAGAACTTGTGTGTTTGGACATAGGATGCAAGGAACTAGTGTGAAAAAAGCACTACTCGGGCGCGGCCCTTGAGTGAAACTTGGCTTATTCACCCTCCGTGAACGGGAAGGGGAATGAATAACCTGGGGTGGGGTCCGGTTGTAAAAGAGAACTGCATAATCATGAGGACTGAAGCAGTAACAGGATTCGCTGGAAGACACGCAGCGTGTACTCAACTCCCAGGACGGGTGAGATTTGCAACGTCTCCCGAAAGTGCGAGGCGAAGAATTATATTTTGCGTCAAATCTGCTGTAGGCACCGACATAGATCGGCCGGATGGTTCAAACAGGATACACGAATCGCCTCGTGGACCGACCGGGAAGGTTGCGGTGTCATGCAAAAGTTGGCGTGGAACTGCTAAGTCTGCGGAAACATGTGAAAAGTAGGTGGTAATGATGTCTGATTCCAGGAAAAAGCGCATTTGGGCGGGAAAAGCGAAACGCGACGCGACCGGGGTAGCACGGGGGTACATGGAGGGATGTACAGGGGGGGAAGGTCATGTGTGGGACGTGCCAATGGCGTCCCTCTTTTCAAGAGGTTGACTGGTGGGGGAAGGGAGGTAAAAGATGGGCCTAAACCCCAGAACCAAGAAATTGTTACAGACAAGAGCAAGGGGGGGAAAGGATATAGAAGAAGAAACAAAAGGAGGGCATGGGGGTAGAATGAAAAAGCGCCTTGGTGGCCGTAAAATGTTCGGCAGGCAGGCCAACAGGGAAGGACGGAACGACGATAACTAAAGACAGGTCGAAGACCACGCCAACCCAGCAGAGGAGTCGGCAAAAGTCCAAGAAGGAAAAGTCAAAAAAAGGAAAGGGGCAGGGCCCTGTAAGAACAAATGGGGACTCTGAAAAAGGAAAAAACAAAGCAGGAAAAAAAACAAAAAAAAACAAGATCGAAACCGGGGAGCCGTATCCAGAATGGGGTTCTACTGACAGAAAAAAGGGCAGAAGGGAATCCTTGAAAATCACAAATATGGGTCCGGCATAACGGCAGTTTTAAACAAATAAATCCGGGTGTATCTTCCAGAGCCGTGGAAAACAATACCTGAGTGACCAGAAGGGGCCGTACGGAACCTGGCTTCAAAAGGAAAAAGCTTCTACAAATAAAGAAATGTACAGGGTTCGAGGAGGGGAAAAGAAAATTGGCGAAAGAAACGACACGATCGAAGGGATCTCAAGTGGTCCCGCAAAGGACGTCTCCTGTCATAAAAACCAAACCGGCGGCAACTAAGAGCGGAAAAAAATAAAAAAAAAAAAAAAAGCCGAAGTTTCAGAACGAACTTGAGGCAGCCAAAACTGAAAATGGTGTGTCCAAACTAAAAACGGGACTGCAACCAAAGGTGTGGCAAGCCATAAGAGAAGGGGACCACGAAGGACTAAGAAAGCCAAAACTCCCCGTCCCTTGCGAAAAAAACAACACAAAAAACGAAAACGCGGTGAAAGATTAAACCACACATGGTCCCGTAGGGGCAAAAAAAAAAAAAAAAGAAAAAAAAAAAATCGGAAAACCACACCCGAGACAGAAAATAAAAGAAAAAAGACAGTAGCCGGTAAAAAGGAGTGCCTACGCGCTAAAAACGTGGGCCCCATAACTATGGGAGACAAAAGCTTCAGGTCTCTGACACCAACGCATACGGACAATCGTTTAAAACAAACAGTTGGGACCGGGTCGCACTGCAGACGGGCCCCGAAACATCATGACAACCGCACCAACGCAAAAAGACTTGATAAAAATCCGTTGGGTTCCATAAACACCGAAGGTACCTCACAAGAACACATGGATGGGGCAAGCCGGAGAGATACCCCACAAAATGGCAAAAAAAAGCCAACGAGGAAAAGGAGGTGAAGGGGCGAAACTGATAAAAACCGGCTGCGAAGTGAGGAAGGGAGAGGAAAACAGAAAATTCGGAAGCAAAAACTAAAGAGAAAGGCCCATCAAAAAAAAAAAGGCAAACCACTTCATAGAAAAACGAAGAGGTAGTTTGACGAAACCATCAGGTTCCAAAACAGCCCGGGGAAAAGGACTGAAACTTGGGGTGGGCCGGTGTAAAACGAAGTCAAACCAGATCGAAAAAAAAAAAAAAAAGTAAAAGCAGGGAAGGCTTAAGCAAACATAAGGCGCCAAAAGAAAACAGGGTAAACCATCGTGCAAACGACGCCCAACGAATAAAAAAAGAAGAAAAAAAAGGGGGGGAAAAGAAGAGAGGGTTGGATGTGGGGCCAAACGGGCAGATCAGGTACCGCACAACCTCTAAAGGTAAGGGAAGAGCCTGAACGAAACCGGGAACTGGTTCAGGTGAGCTGGGTGAAACGGTGGGGAAAACCCACATGGCAGCTTCCCCGGAGGGGGTTGTAAACAGGGAAGGTCGAGTCAAACCGAACCATACCGGAGGGGGGGGAAGGGGAAAGGAAAGAAACTGATTGATAGGGGAAGGCGCGTAATATGAGGGGGGAACGAAGCTGGTCAAAGGGGAACAGTACCGACTGAGAAGAAAGCAGAAAAAAGGCAAAGGGGGGAAAATCCACCGAATAGTGGGAAAGACACGAAGTGCACGAGGGGGGGAATTTAAAAATTTGCAAACGTTACCCCGCAGGTACAAAGACAAGCTTATTCTCGGGGCAGGGGGGTGGAAGGAAAAAGGGGGGGGTGGAGGACACAAAAAAGGGGGAAGGGATGCAGCTCAGCGGACCAGACTTTGAAGCGTTGTCGGGACCGCGGGCGGAAAACGCAAATGATCGAGGGGGAAGAAAGGGGGTAAGCAAAGCTGGTCGACTTGTCGGGGGGAAAGGGGCCAAAGAGAAGAAACTCGCAAAGGAAATTACTCTAAAAGGCGACCAGGCACGGACCTTGAGGATTCGGGAAAAAAGTGGGCAGAAGGGGCCGCCAAGAAAAAAGGGCCCAGTCAGGGGGGAAGGACTTACCCTGCTTTTGCTTTTCGAACAGGCGGGCGGCGCGTGAACCGTAGAGGGGGAAAAGGCAAAAAGAAGGAACTAAAAAAAGGGGGACTAGTGTTTGAAAAACGCGGGTGGGGAAAAGGTCGCAAGAAGTCGTCGACCAAGAGACTTCCTGGGTTGTAATGAAAAGCCGACCGGCAGGGAAAAGGAGGAAAAGCGAACGTCCCATGAGGAAACGATTGAAACAACGGAGAAACCGGAGGGATATCGACGGGGTTTCCCCCCGGAGACGAAAACAGCAACCGAAAGGAAAGGGAATGCGGAAAAAGGGGACAAGTCATGGAAAGGGGGAAAACGGAAGATGCCCGGTCGAACCCTTGATAGAATCCGGGGGGGGAAACAGAACCGAGTATGGGCAAAGTACGTCGTGACTTGGAGGGGGAGGAAAAAAATTCAGGGGAGAAAAGGGAAAATGACCTGGGAGGGGGGTGAAAAAAACAGGCGAAAGGGGGAGAATGGGCCAATGCAACTGGGTCGGGCGAGCCCGTCCAGGAGGGGGGACGACCAAAACGGTTGGAACGGAAGACAGAAGAAGCAGGAGAAGTGGGAGAGAGAAAAAAGAGGTAAAATAGTGCCGCGAAAGAACGCCTGAAAAAAAAAAAGCGGCAACGTCCTCCCCCCCCACAGCAAAAAAAAAACAACGAGAATGAATAAGGGAAAGATTAAAGGGGGTGAAAGTAAAGAAAAATTTCTTACCATCGAGATGAGGTGTGATAAGGGGGCACATGGTAAACAAGTTGAAGGTTGAAAGAGGGTATCAAGGAAATAAAAAACAAAAACAGGGGGTAAAAGGGGGCATAACTCTGCCAGCAACAACCATATAACTACAGCCAATTGGGGAAAGGGCGGGAAGGTGTCAGACCAAATCGGTCCATCACTTTTGACGCGCCAGAGAAAAAAAAAAAGTAGAAGGAATAAAACGCAAAGGTTCCCACCACCGAAAGATGATCGAAAGGGGTGGAATGCGACGAACACAGGAAATAGCCTAAAGCGACAAGAGAAACGGGATTCTTGGAGAGGTGAGAGGGGGGGGGAGGGTGGGAGTAAGAAGTGACAGAAGCCGCTGTAAACATTCAGAGAAATAGGAAAGCCAAAACGAGCAAAAAACAAAAGGAAGTAACGAAGGGAATGGAATTGTAATGATAGGCATTCAGAAAAAACCCGGCCAAAAAGGCTACAAACCACGCAAGGGCCGACACAATGATTTAGAAAAAAGCTCTAACCGAAGGGGGGGAAGGAACGAAGCAACAGAAATGACAGCTCGCCAGAAAAACCAGAAACACGATCGGAAGGGAGGAGGACCTTGGTCTACTCCAACAGTGCCCGAGAAAAAAGATGAAAGATATGGATCGAAGAGAATGACATGCAAAGAGAAAGAATAACCGGAGAAAAAAGGAAGTGCACAAAACGTGCATAGTATCCCATAAAAAGGACAATGCGTCCCGGAGAAGAAGGGACCGTGAAGCCCAAAGAGTAGGAGGGCCATGAAATGAATTCAAGAAGAAAGAAGCTATAAAGGAAAGCATAGCCTAGGATCGGGGGGCGGACGAAAAGTAAAGGCGTTCAGAAAAGAATGCCGCCGAGAGAGACACAAAATCCCAAGTAGAGGAGGGAGTTATCACGGGATAAAAATATGGGACCGCCTCCCTGACACCAGTCTGGGGGAAAGATTGTTAAAAAACCGAAAGGAGAAAGAAAGCGAGGGGAAAGCAGCGGTGGTTTTAGGAAAAAAACAGACAGGGAGGGGTTTCACTTTTGAGAGATGACCTAAGAAAAGAGCGTGAACGCAATAGTGGGGAAAAAAAGGAAAAGGGGAAGAACCTATTGGGGGGAAGAAAAACTGCAGGGACAGACAAAGTCCATGAAGAATCCCAAGAGAACAAAAGCAAAATTCTCTTTCTAAGAGCAGCAACAAAACTGCGCGGACCTGCAACAGCTAATACGGCTCGCGAGAGAAGGAAGGGAGACGGGGAGTTGGGTGGGAAGGAAGGTGACAGCTCGGGGATCTTTTGTTAAACTGGGTCCGCAACGTGACGAGACGTTCCCTGAGGTAAAAAAAACCTGACAAGTGGACGCCAGGCGGGAAGAGGGAACACGGTGAAAAGACAAAAAACGGCAGCATGAATTAAAACTGGGGGGTGCATCGACGAACCCAGGAACTGGACACACCCCCGGGACCCAAGACCATGGGAAATAAAAAAAAAAGGGGGGGGGGGTCACTGGAAGGAAAAGACAAACGCTAAGTAAGGGGCAAAATTGTGGTCGCTGTGGAGAAAAATGAACGAGATTCGCTGAGAGGGAAGGCGGTGGGCGCTCATCGGGAGGAAAAAGGAAAGCAGCCGCCAAGACGGGGACAAAGAAGCAGGTTTGCACGGAGGGAGGAAGCGGAAGGGCAAAGAAGAAAAACAGTAGGAACGAAAACTCTTGGGCGCGGCAAACCCCTAAGCCTGTTGAGGGTTTAAGGAAAGATAATGGTGCGGGGGCAAAACCTCACGGGCAAGGAAGAAAAAAGGTCAAGAAGGGGGATGAGAGAAAAACCGGGAAAAAAGGCCAGGGCGTGTAGGCAAGGTAATACTGTACAGGTGAAATGAACCTCGTGGGGGAAACGCCAACAGGAGGAAGAAAATCTGCTCAGGGGAGGGACACAGGAGAACCAGTCGGGAACAAAACGTAACTCCAACGGACTGGTCCTCAAAGCTGTTAAAAAAAAAAAAAGAGGGGTCGACCTGAACAGAAGAAGGAAAAGGTCCAAAAAACAGGGGGGAGCGGGAAATCCGGGGCAAAGGGAAGTAAATTCCCGAAAAACGGCACGGGGGGGCCACACATCCCCTTAGAAGAAAGGGCAGTCACGGGGGGACCAAAAACTTCCGGACAGTAGGGGAACGAAAGGGAGGAGAAGCAGTGGCGGAAAAAGAACAATCTGCAGGAACGGATTCGAGCAGCGACATCCGGCATGAAGGCAAAGTCCATTCCGTGGGCCAGAGGAGACAAAAGTCAGTAAGGAAAGTAAGAAAGGGGGGGACAAAAAAGTGGCGGGGAAGGGTAGAATAAGTAACCTCAAAAAAAAACCCAAATCATTTGGAGAGGGTCGAGGGGGAGAGGTCCGGAAAATAAAAACCACCTTGAGAGGGAAAAAAAAAAGAAGGGAATGGGAAGAGAGGGGTGGGTGGGGGGGGCAGGAAAAAAAAAACTGACCGAGTTTTTAAACCGCAGGACGCCACGAACGTGGGCCGCAGGGAAAAAACCCGAGGGAGGAAACAAGACGCCCACCAGGATCGCGTCAAAGGCGAAGGGTTCGAAAAGGAGAGAAAAAATCACAAACATCAAAAAAGAAATGCAGCCAATAGGAGCAGGTAGGCCCTGCCAAAAAAAAAAAATTGGTCAAAAAACAAGGACCTGTTAGAAACTGAACATGCCATACGTCCACATGCCAGCAAACCAAAAAAAAGGAGCCAGTAGTGGAACAGGAAGAGGGAAAAAAAAAAAAGGGGAGAGGAGGGAAAAAGATAATAGGAAACCACGGACACATAAGGGAGCAAGGCATGGGGGCACCCTCCACTTGGGGAAGAAAGGTTAATTTGAGGATTGAACAGTGCACTCCGAGGAAAAAACCCGACAAGTGGGGGGAAGACCAAAAAAATTCCTAAATGGACTCAAAAAGCGGGGGGCCCTGTCACAGCCTCACATAGATGTCGAAAACCAATCGCACTTGGGGAGCAAAGAGTCGTCAAAAGGAATCAAAGGAAGGAAGAGGGGGCAAAGACGAAAAGACGGAAATGAGCCGGGAACTCAAAAACCTCGTACAGAGGTTCGCCAAACAAAAACAAAACTCGCAAAAGAACGAAAAAAGGAAAGAAAGAAAGCAAAGGAGATGGAGAAGATCAGAAACCAAGAAATCCTGAATCAAAAACCGGTGTGGAAGAGAACTGTCAAAAAACATTCAAAGGAAACGACAAAGGAGGGGCAAGCGAGTTCAAGGACCAACGCGTTACGACGCCGGTCTAAACAAAAGAGAAATGAAGGGGCCTTCAACGCAGCAAACAGAAGACGGAGCGCTATCAAGTACTGCCGAGGGGACTTGCGACCGGAATTGGTCCCGCCCACAGACAAGCAACCCAAAAAAATCGTTTAGAAAGGAACCAAAGGAAGGAAAAGTGCCTAAAAGGATTAAACGGGGGGGGCACAGTGCCGCCGGTGGTGGTCCTGGAAGAGATCACCCAGTCCCCGGGACAAGACACAAACTAGGAAGTCTGACATCGTCACGAGAAAAGGAGGGAAAAGAGAAAAAAAAAAACGGGGGGGAAACCAAGTTGAACACCTCTAAAACCCCATTTTTGACGTTCCCGGAAGAAAAGCGGAAAAGGCACCCTCAAGTAAAGCAGGTTAAAGAGAGACAAGGAAAAGGGGGAGTACGACACACCAAAAAGATCACGATCACCAGGACCGATCCCAAGAAGAAACACAAGAAGGAAAACTAACTCAAAAAAAAAAAGGGGAACAGGGGGAAAAGAGAGAAAGACCTGCGGAAGAAAAAAAAACAGAAAACCAAGATCGGCGGCAAACGGCAGAACGACGGCCGTTCCGGGAGCCAAAACGCCCACGCACCTAAAAGAAGAGGGTTTAAAGGCGAAAAGAAAAGACAAGAGGTCAAGTGAAAAAAAAAAGGAACTAGGAACCAATGGGGTCCACGGCTTACCATGGGGCCAGGGGAAAAACTAAAGGAGCGCCAACGCGTCCGAGAAAGGAGGCGAAGCAGATAGGGCGGTCAGAATGAGGAAAAACTAGGAACGCGTCTAAAAAAAAAAAGAAACAAGTCACGTAGGGAGTAAAGGGAACGGTTAAGGAAACCGAAAGAGGTATAGTAAGGTCATTCAAATCAGTTACGCAACACAAGTGTGTAACATTAATTGGGGGGGGAGTCAGATGCCAAACCAGTGTAACTTCCTGAAGAGGAGGAGGAACACGGGAAAGAACACTCAAGACGTCAACAAGGGGTAAAAGTGTTTGCTATTCCTTGAGAAACCCGAACGGGATCTCAGGGCTGGAAAGGGGACACAAAAGATCACCCAACGAATCGGCAAATTGAACCGAACAAAAAGTCCCTATACCGGCGGGATAATCGAAGAAAAGAAAAGATGGAAGGAGAACAAGATAAAAACGCGTGATGGGGAGGACCAGCCAGGACAGAACGAAGAAGGTTGATCCAATGGGACCAGAGAGTCGTGAAGGGCCGTGGCTGTTTGTAAAAAAAAGGAAGAAGAAAAAAAACAAAATCGGCAACAGCGGTTTCCAAGAAAATCAAGGAACCGGCAGCAAGCAAATTGCGTAACAGCACTGGCACAGGTTGATTTCATCCGGGGGCGAAGTACCGTGTAGGCAGGACCGCTGGTGGACGGACCCCAAAAAACAATAGGAACCACCCGAGGAGGGAAAAATCCGGACGGCCGGAGAAAAATCG
>Ga0179593_1381819_pt1 | contig 21373 bp, 27 predicted proteins | sample CZODoug2_1_08_16_FD_185931 | JGI IMG/M metagenome (GOLD analysis project Ga0179593, IMG submission 185931) | Vadose zone soil fungal communities from Angelo Coast Range Reserve, California, USA - CZODoug2_1_08_16fungal (PacBio error correction) | ecosystem: Environmental > Terrestrial > Soil >...
AACAACAGGACACACGTGAAAGCGGACTCAGGGACAGCGACCATCAAAGGAAAAAAAATAGAACTTTCAGAGGGCAAGGACGCAAATGGAAGGAGAAGAAGAGAGGGGGGATACCTGGGGGAATGAGATCAGAACTACAAAGGTAAAAACTGAGAAAATAAAGAGGAAGAAAAAGGTGAAAAAAACAAAAAGGGAAAAAGAAAAAAAAAAGCAGCATAGCAATTTGAATAGACGCTGATCATCAGGAGAAAGTGTTTAAAGAATTAAAAGTACATAGAGAAGAAAACATGCGGAAGACTTAGGTAGGTGGGGGACACACACAAGAAGGACGGGAAAAACAAGAAAGGGACCGGAAAAAGAGGGAAAGAAAAGGCTGCCGGAAAAGATCGAGTACAAACTGAAAACTTATCTGGCGAATCACCAACAAAGGGGGAGAGAAACTGGGGAAGGGATAAGAAGCAATCCTTAAGGATTGAGACGATGAAAGGAAAGGAGAACAAAAAAACCAGCAAAAAAGAAAAACAGATCGGATGAAAACGAGGGACACCAGTTGGGGGGAAAATGGGCAACCTGACGAACACATGGAAGAAGGGGAAAAAAGCCGGAAGCGTCGAGAAAAAATAAGAAAGCCACAAGGAGGACAAAAAAAGAACGGACAGTGACCACGTGCAAAAGGGGTGGGATGGAAGGGGGGGTGGGGGAAAAGAAAAAAAAGGAAAAACGGAGGGTATAAAAAAAAAAAGAAAAAAAAAAGACGGGACAGCGGGTGGTGTTAGGGAAAAGTGAGTGTGCACAGGCGTGGGATAGGAAGACAATGACACGTAATGGAATGGTCTAAAGAAAAACCGAAAGGAGAATAAGAGGGTTAGAAGAGTAAACAAAGACAAGGTGGTCAAGTGACCGTACTTCGATGTGGGGCAAGGACAAGATGTGGGTAACAAGGATAGTTGGGATGAAACAAAGGGAAGTAACGGGAAAAAAGCAGAAAAAAGATACTAAAAAAAAACGGTAAATAAAGGAAGAAATGGAAAAAGGGGAAAGCGATCAAGAAGGAGCGGTACAAAAAAAGAAAACGCAAATACCGAGATAGAGGCAAAAATAACGAAGTTAATACAAAAGCAAAGGAGAAAAGGTAACGTAAATATGAGGGGGTCGGAAGCGGGGGGAAAGTAATCGAGGAAAAACCAATTTAAGACAAATAAGGAGAAAGGACACAAATGGAAACAATATGGCAATGTGGAAAAAATAGAGAAAGAAAGAAACAAAAAAAGAAAAAGGGTAAGACGGGCAGTAAGAGGACACCGCCAGAAGAGGATATAGAGAAAAGTGGCAACTGGAAGTACTAGTGAAAAAAGTCGGCAGGATGGCGTGAAAGGGGGGAATAAATAAAGGGGCCAGACAGAAAATTCGCGACAAAGAAAATGGCAACGGAGCGAGAGTAGCGAAGGAACATGCGAGACTAAACAGAGGGAAAAACAAGTAATGTAAAGGGGTCAAAAATGTACCAAGAACCAAAATCAAAGAAAACTGCAGACATGCAGCAAAGGGCAAAAAAAAAGGTTGGGGAGGGGAAAAGCGCAGAGAAACAAAGACGGACAAGGGTAAACCCACACACCTGACGAAGCAAAAAAAGGGGTAAGCCAAAGTAAAACAAGAAAGCATAAAGTGGAGAAGGCGGGAAAGTGTGCGGCGACTGCAGAAAGTGAAGCGAATAGACAAGGAGGTAGGGAAGACAAGCTTGCGAAAGATCGTACCGAGACATCGATGTAGGGGAGAAAAAGGTGGAAAAGCCATGCATCACAACGAAAACAGCAGTGAACGGTCGAATCGAACAGAATCAAACAAGGGAGTAAGGAAGGAAGAGAGACCCAAAGCCAGAAGCAAGGATAAGGAGAAAAAAGGGAAGAAAAAACGAAAAGAAGCGAACGGAGAAAAGAAAAATGGTTACTGCAAAAGAAGTTGAATCAGACCCCTTACTGGGACTACTCAAGCGGGGAAGTAAAGCGGGGAAAACAAAAGAGAATAAAGGGTAAGTGCGGAAGAAGAAGTGAGGGTGGGCAAAGGCGGGAAGTGAGGGGGATGGGACACTAAATGGACAAAAACTGGGTAACAGGGAAAGAGTTGTGAAAACATCTGAGAGACACGAGACTATCAAGCGAATCACTCAGCGAGGAAAACAGAGGATAAGAGACGCGGGAGAAGGGCCAAGCAAAAAGCATGCGAAAAATAATGAGTAGAAGCGACGGAAACAAGGGCGGGCAGGAAGTGGAAGACAAAAAGAATGTTACAAATGTGCAAATGGGGCGTAACCGGGGACATCACACGGACAGGCAAAGGGGAAAGGGGAAACTAGGAAGCTGTGATATCAGACAAAACCGAGAGCGAAAGAATAGTCAGACCAAAAAGGAAAGGTGAAAACGGAAGAGGGAAAAAACAGTCAAATAGTGCAAAGAAGCGGAAAAACACACGGGAAAAGGAAAGGAAATGAGGAAAAGATACACCGGATGAGCATGGAGAAAAAAAACAGAAGTGTGAAGCGTTATGCGTAAGGAAAGGAGGAACGGAAAAGTCAAAAACAATGCAAAAGCAGAAAAAAAAAGGAGGAGAGGAAAAGAGGAAAAGTGCGGGTAGTTTGCAGAGGCCTGAAACAAAATCTTGCGCAAGAAGCCTTGTGCGAGTCCAGCAGCAGACACTCAAAAAAACCGTCATAACTGATGGGAACCGCGAGGACATGCGACGCGTCGAGGATGAGCAGGGAGCTTGGGGCGTCAAAAACTTTGGACCAAAAACGTACCTAAATGCAAAAAACATCGAAGAGACACAAGCGGACTGGAGAGGATTCAAAACGGAGGTAACTTCAAAGCAATTGAGTGGATCCCGGACCACCGCCGGGGTAAAACAAAAGGTGGGCGATTCAGAAAAGCGTTCTTAAAAAGTGAAGTCGAGCGATGTCAACGTAATGGATAGGGAAAGCCATCCAGGGGGGCTGTAAAAATGAGGGGCGAAGGCGGGAAGCTGTCAAATCATCAGTCATAGAAGGGATAACTGGCCTGTGCAAAGATCGATAATGGAGACGGAATCTCCGAAAGGACGCGGAAAAACCACGTGAACACGGGAGAGGCAAAGGCGACTACACGGCTTGATCTGCTTTGGGGGCGCTTGTGCGCCGTTACTTATGTGTAAAAAAAAACGAAAACTGCTGGAAGGGGTCACGGCCAGCGGGGATGGCGAGCGTGCCCGCGAACGAAGTACTCGCGGGGACTCGGGAAGATCCGAAAAAAAAGCCGCGAGAACCACACGATAGGAGTTCCTGCAAAATGGGTCCGATGAAGGCAATATGGTTTAGACAAGACAACGGCGTGTGTTACACTGTAAAGGAGAACACAAGGATCACGGAGTCGGGGGGAAGGGGGGAAAACGGCGGATACACCCTAGATTGGAAACAGGGGCACTAAAGGCCGGGGACAAGTGGGTCTTGGCAAGGTTTCAAGCCAGAGAGTAAAGCGTGGACATAAATCATCCAGAACGTCTTTGAGGGCTTGTGGACGCGCGAGCAACCAAACCCTACACATCGAGTAAACTGGAAGTCAAAGGGCTGCCTATCAAAACGGGGAAAGGTAATAAGCAATGAAAGATTACAAAAGAGAATAAGGAAAACTGCATGGGGTATACAAGGCGGAAAATACTCAAAACGATGTCGGGAAGATGGGGGCGGAACAGTCCGCCGGAGGAAAGAAACATACGAAAATCGTCCTGTGTTTGTCCGAGGAGAACCTTCAGGTTCACAACAACACACTTACAACAGAACCCTAAAAAAATAACTGCTGAGAGGCACAAACGTGTATTGGGGTGGTCCAAAACAAAAATGAAGGGAGAAAAGGAATCACCGACAAGATCAACAAAAACGGGCCCAACGCCGTCACAAAAAAAACGTCTGGCTGAAAAAAACCGAACGACCAAAATGCACATATACCACTGAAAATCAGGGGGACTTGAGCGGTCCTTTGAAAAAAATTCAGGAGAGAAGTGCCTTTTCCGTGAGGAGTGGGGAAAGGGCTTCAGGCCGTTTCTTCTGTTTCGCAGGGAGTCATTGGTCCAGTGCATAAGGAGAGAGTGGACGTAAAGCACTGGAAGGGGGTTTTCTCTGGGTTCGAATGTAAAAAGTTAAACTGGGCAAGCTACGAGGAGTAAGGATCGCGTTGCGATGAGGTCCAGAAATGGGAGGGTGATGAACAAAGTCAAAAGTGAAGATCTTCTAACGGGGATAGCACACTGGGAGTTCCAGTCATCGTAGGGTTGAAAACAGGGCCGATGTGCGAAAAAATGACTCTAAAGGAAAAACAGATCCCAGGGCGGGGAGAGTATCGCGAAAATAGGTACAACAGTGTAGCCTAGATGAGGTAACCCAGACCCATGTGAATCCTCCACGAGTAATATGATCGAGACAATGATGTAGGAGATGGCGTGGAAATCAGAGAGTGGAAAGTTCCTTGCTCTTCAAACGTCAGGGTGCAGAGCATTGGATGGCCGCATCGCGGAAAAGATTGGTTGCGTGAAGGGAAGTCGTGAGCTCCATCCGGTGGAAATGTCCGGGTCATGACTGTTTAGAGACCGCCGAAACTACGAAAAGACAACAAGATGGAGATCCAACTTTTTGTTTTCGAAAGTGAACTAGAGACCAGCAATGTCTTCACAACATAACGGCGGAAAAAAAATGATCGCGTTTATGAGAATGCCCAGGGAAATAGCGGTGGTGGTGTCCACCACCCAATCAGTTTAAGGACTTCCAAAGAGGGGTAAATAAACTCATTTTTTTTCGCCTGTTTTTGGTTCAACCGCTCAAGGATATAGAACCCGCCAAAACGCGCATGGCACAGAATTACGTCGGCGGGGGTTATGCCATGGACAACGCCAAACAAGGAAATAGTGACCAGCTGTGGGTGATTCCCGGGGCCCCAAAGCAAAAAAAGCACAGCGGACCTGGTTCAAGTGGCGAAAACTAATGATAAACGACAGGCAAAACCTGATGCAGGCAGCCAAGCGCAGAGATTCGAGGGAAAACAAAAGTTCAAGCGAAAACTCCAACCGGGGGGGACGTGCGAAAGACCCATAGAGAGCCTTGGCGCGAGCGTCGAGAGAGATGGAGGTCGTGACAACGAAGAGTAAACTCCGCAGACCATAAGGGAAAATCTGCGACAAAAGTCGCACAAGTTGTTTTTCTGCTAGAGCTCGAAGATCCACTGTGGGTCGCACTCTCTACAACACAAAGAGGCAGCGCGAGAGATTCAAAACAGTGCAGAAATCGCGCGAAATAAAACATGTGCGATATCTGGCATAGAAGTGGACCTGAAAGGTCTTTCGTATGAAAGATCTGAAGGGGGCACTCACGGAAATGCTGGACTGAATAGCTGGCGCCCACAGAGGGAATAATGGGGGGGGGACACAAACGGTCACAGGAACGGGTCTGAGCTACGGCGACTCTGGGGGGAAAAAGTTTGGGCTGGAAACGAAGATCAGCCAAATTAGTCATAAGGGTGCGGGAGCTTGACTCCCGGCGCCGCGCCACGAAAAGTAAGACCCGTGGTGCAGTGTCGGGGCCTTAACGTGAAGAACTATGACGCACCAGATACAGCGAAGAGTTCAAAAAAAAATGAAAGAAACTTAATTAGGAAGGTCCACGAAGTGATGGGAGAGAGGACTTCCTTTCCCGGAAAAACACACCCGGAGAAATATAGAAGATCACCGAAGCATGACTAATAAAAAAGGGGAGGGAGGGGGAAAACAACGCAGTTCCCTTGGGCATTGCTAGAAGTGGTCATCACGTTTTTAATGATTACATGGGAAGAAGGAAAAATATCTTATTGGATGGATAAAAGTGGAGACTGGGTGAAACGGCATTTTGCAGGCGATGCAAACGAGAAAAGAATTGTCACCAGGGAAGGGGAACAAGGGGAATGACGGGAAAGCGGCACAACAGAAAAGACGAGATGCGCAAACAAGCGCGCATGTGAAGGGAGGGTCTAGTGGTTAGCAAGAACGGGAAACGCGCAGAAAAAGGACGCGCGATCGACGTTGCCGATCAGAATCGGGGATAAAAACGGGTCTGCTAGGAAGGGTGGAAGCAGAGCAGTCAACGGGGTTCCCGAGACGAGGATATTAAACCAAGCGCCTCGAGGGGAGGTGCCACTTGGAGTAAGAGGAGGTGCGCACAGAGGATCTTGTTTGAACCACGAAAAGGAGGAATCATGGCATGAAGGGGTCCCTAGATAAACAAAGATAGGGCCTGCAAAGAACTGGGAAGCACATGAACAAAGGGGGGAGGTAACCAAACATCGCACCGGCGATACACGGAAGCACGGGTAGAATTAAGAAGGAAGTATAACGATAAACAATCAAGAAGACGACAAGAAAGACGGACTCACTCGAGAACTTGAAGTTACCACACAAAGACCCCTGTCAAAAGGAGGAATACCTCGACTTCCCGTTATGATCTGCATGCACAGGGGAAATCCTGCCCGTAAACAAGAGGTTTCGTGGTGCTAGGAAAGACTTGGTGTCGGTCAAGTGGTTTTTCGAACTGGCCCGTTGGGGGGGGGAGGAGGAGCCGGACGAAGGAAGTGGCCAGGGGAAGGTTTTTTAGGAAATCCCGGTCTGACTATACGTCCGTTTTGGGGGAAAGTTGTAGGGTTGTTGGGGGTGAAAAGGAAGACTCACGCAAAAACGGAGACGGAAGGGAGTGGAGGAAGCGGGAGGCCGTGAACAAAATAAAGAAAACTACGCGGAATAGTATCAGAAGCGAATAATGCGGTCTCTAGAGGCTTTGGGGGGGCGAATAGAATGGCTGGACACTGCCGACTGACTTCTTAAACCTGTCGGTAGGACAGGGCACGCGATGGGGATGGAGGTGAGCCTGCGCGCGATGGAAGACGGGTTGGAAGGGGAATGTGCCCAACAGGCGAGGCAACTAGGAGTTAGGGCCGAGAAAAAGAACCAAAGGGGGAACCGGCAAAGTGCAAAGAGCAAACCTGAAAAGCTCTCTGAGGGAGAAGCGGTTACAACCAACGGCCCAAAAGACAACTAATCAGTCAAGTCAGCTTCCTCAAACCAAAAAGCCGGGATCACCAAATAGAGTAAAGGCATAGCAAACAATGGAAGACTCGATAGGGAGGGTAAATACTAAAAAGGTAATAGCTGCCCGGAGGTCCGCAGAACATCGGGAGGCCGGAAAAAAAAGACATCGCCGCTGGCGGCGGGAAATGCAGCAGGCATCGCGCGTACGGGAGAAATCTCACAGAAAGCACTAAAGAGGGAGAAAAAGGACCGAGGAAAGGGATGGGTCGAAGGGAGGAAAAGCCAGAATTCAATTCAGACTTTAAGAATCGGGGGGCAGATGCATCACTAGGTGGATGGCAACGTTCCACCCGAGCAGGAAGGGTTACTATATCTCTTGTCCTATGACAGCTGAAGGGATCCTAAAGAGAGGAACTTTGGAAGAAAGCGTAGTAAGGACAACACTAGAGGGGAACCGGACGGGAGTCTCAACTAAAGGATATTTAGTAAAGACGGAGCCGCACGAGATTTCTATTGATGGTTTTGGTTGGAATGGACTCTAGGAAGCTGAGAGAAAGAAGTTGGGAAAAAAAAACTCGCCGAAAAATTAAAGGAAGAGAGATGCAGCGTATCATCAGGAAGAAAAAAAGTGGAAACCTTATTTCTTAGGAAGAACAGTCTTTTGAGGGGAAAAAGCTTTGGGGAAGAGAAAAAAACATAAAAAAAAAGCCAATATCAACTAAAAACAACACAAGGATTAGAGAAGAAGCATGCAGGGGAGGTTCATTCTCTTACCAGGATAGGGGAAGAAAGCATGGGGGAGAGTACCGAAAGCAGGTACTGCGTCCGTCTCTTGATGGAGGAAGCCAAAGGAAAAGAAAACATCAGGAGGATTCATTCGGCGAGCAGGGGGTCTGCAGGACAAGGGTCCGCCGCGAGTACGCGCACCGGGACAAAAACACGAATCGGGACAAGAGGAAAACTGTCGGGAGGAGTTCTTGAAGAGGGGCCTCATGTTCGAAGTAACACACTCGCCGGGGGCACTTCCAAGAAGGCGGGAGGGGTCTACAAAGTAACTGGAAAGTTCCGAGAGGTGAAGGGGCCACTTCGCTTGGAGGCGATCCAACTCCGCGGACTGGGAATGCGAGGGCGGTGGAAAAAAGGGCCATCAAAGAATCGCTAGTGGAAAAAATTCGGGGGGAAAAAGAAAAGAGACTGACGTAGACGGAATCCAGAAGAGTTAAACGCGAAAAAAAAATAAACTTCCTATAGGGAAGTCGTGTTCTCCTTAATGGGGAGAGATGCCTGGGGGGGGGGCGCTTTTGCACCTAGATGTCGAGCAGAAAAGCTTACGAGGGGGGCGAAGTTCAAACGGGCGTCGGGGGAACTTGAAACGAAGTGTATAAGCGGACAGACGGAAAGATACGGCACGCGGACGGGGGAAGGAGCAAACACAAAGGATACAGGTTGAAGCATGTCCGGCAAAAGGGGAGGGATTAACGGGGTCCTATAGGTGTGGAAGTTGACAAGGTATGGGGGTAGCCGGAAGCGCAACGGGACAAAGTTCTTGATTGTTGAGGAGGATTGGCTAGGGTTGTAAAAATTCGTAGAAGCGCCGCGAGTGTTTTTTAAGGGAAGAAGTAACAATGCAAGTGTACGGGGCTGTTGCGACAAAATTGTTTCTCAGTCCATAGAAGAGAGTGGGCGTGCTTGGGGGAGAAAAGGACTAAACTAAGTAGTTTGGATGGGGGACACGCGACGAATGTCTCAGCCCTAAAAAGAGAACCAGAGGGAGGGAAAGAAGGGAGAAACTACGTCCAGGGGGTAAGAAAATACGTCAAGGAGAGCACAAAGAGAATAAGAGAAACGTGGCAGGAACAAGCGGAGAAGAGAAAACGCGTTGGGCGGTCCTGGACACAGTCCGCCGGACGGGGCTTCAGTCAACTCTGCAGAGTACCGGTGCCTTACTGAAGGGGGGGAAAGAAAAAAGACACGGCAAGGTTGGCACAACACCACAAGACAACATATCCCAAAACAAGGGACTCGATACAAGGAGGGTGGGCCATACAACCAAGGACTCGGGGAAAAAAAAAGGGAAGGAAGAAAAATAACTGACTCATACCATAAAAAAAAAAAAAAGAAAAAAAAAAAAAAAAATCATCGAAAAAAAAACACTTGCCCATCTATCTATAAAAAAAAAACGGGAGGGAGGGAAAACTACACCAAAGGGCACCGTAGAACCGACGAAAACGCAGGGTGGTACGGAACGGCGGGGTTACCGTTATAGGACAGCCAGAAATGGCCTGCTCGGGTATCGCGAACGTCTTTGGAAATTTGCCACAGTCTGCATGGAGGGGGAGTGGAGGAATTTTTCAATTAATCGCGAAAAGAGGAGTGGCGGCGGCGGGCAGGCAATGGGGTTTCTCTGGGAGGAGAAAGGGTTACAAAGGGAATCTTGTCAGACCCTACGTTCTGAGGAACAGGGCATGAATGAAAAATGGTCCAGAACCGGGGGCATATGGGGAGTCCAGGTCTTTTGGCGGAATAGAGGCAAATTACGAGAGTTTATGGGAACGCGAACAATTGAGGTCCAGGAAATGTCGTCGGGGCAAAAAAAAAAAAGAATTCCTCTTTCGAATCAGTTATGAAAGTAGGACAGATTCCCGGACCCAGGTCTGGGAATCATGAAGAATCTCCTAGAGGGGAACTCATTTCTCTCATATCTCCAACGAAGCGAAGAAACACCCTGCTAAGCCCACTCAATCTGAGGCGAGAACATTGCATTCTTCGAGCTCGTTGGTGGGGGAAGGGGGTCCTGAAACGTGAGAAAGTTCCTGATATTTACGGGAAATCGTAAAAATCTTTGGTCAATGCTGCGCAGAGGGTGGGCTTGCGCCATCACAGGGCAGATTGGCTGTTTTTGCGGGATGGAAGATGCGGGGGAGGGGGAGCCTAAGGTGAACATTGCAAGGATGAGGAGGGGGGGCAAGCCGAAAACTAAGACGGACTTAAAAAAAGGAAAAGAAAACGTTTCTCCCAGAAATAAACTCAGGGGGGGGAGTCCCGGGAAAGTTCATTAGAAACAGGGAAGAGTCATGGGAGGGATCAAACCTTTAAAGAGAGTGGGTTTCTAATCACCGACAATCAGGGGGTCGACTCCAGATAGGAAAAGAAAACGAGATAAGGGGAGCAGGGTGGGTTGTTGGTTTGAAGAAGAGGCGGAATAGAAGGAAATCAACAGCAGAAGGACGGTCAATTGCGGACGGCGGTAGGGGAAGTGAACGCAAGCGGCCGCCGGTGAGGGTGGGAAATAGGATTCCCGGGTCATCGGGACCAAAAATACAAAGGAGGAAAGGTAAAAAGATGGGGGGGCGCGGTGGAGGGATAAATAGAAACAAAGCTTCGGCAAACCTGATGAGCAAAAGCGCGGCCGGGTTTTAGAATGACGCGTTGGGAAGAAAAATGGGAACAAATAACTGTGGCTCAAAGGAACGGTTAATGACAGGAGAGGCAGCCACAAATTATAGGGAAACGGTGGAGAGTCAAGAGAAAGAAAAAGATGTCTGGGAAAGGCTGGGCACGAAGATATTTAACCCGAACAGAATGGACAATTAGGGAAAGGAAAAGAGTCGGAAACAGAGTTTAATCAAGAGCAGAGATGACTAAAAGGGCGAATACGCGACTCAAACACAAAGGAGAATGAAAATAAAGGAAATGCTAAAAAGGGCCAGTCATCAGCTCAGAAAAAGAGGGGCGAGAAAGTATTCAATCTATTGGCAATTATGGGGAGGCGAGTAAATCTCTGAAGTGAACAAGAAAACCCTCTCTTCAGAGAGAGCAACCAGGAGAAGATATGTTTTCTCGGAAGGAATGAGTCAAGGGCGCTAAGTCGGATGAGTGAAAAGTTGGGACATGTCCACAATTCTCAGCAGAGGGGCATCAAGCAAAAAAGGTTGGACGGACCGGTTATCCCGCATACACCCGCCAGAGGGGGAAAGGGCCGAGGGGGGGAAGTGTGGGGGCAGTCAGTCTGGGGGGGAGCCATGTGACCACAGAAGCGCGGCCGCGTGTGCGGGAATGTAAAGACCGCATTCCAATATGGAGGGGCCACCACGATGTGATGGGAGGCTGAAGGGCAAAATCAAAAAACACCCACGCAAAAATGCCGGGCGGAAATACCCTAAGATGGGACCCTGAAAGGGGTTGTCGGTGATGGAAAAACGCGAAAGGGCAACTTTGAAGGAGATACAAAGTCCGAAGAGCAGTTGTTAAGAGGAATGGGCCGGGATATCAAGCGGGGGGGGAGGGGAGAAATGGGGAGCACATGGATCCGATTAAGGAAAAGAGATGGAGAAAACGCAGAATACGAAAGGTTTACAAAGGAGGAGGAAACAAGGACGGCAAGCGCAAAACAAAGACAGAGGGCGGTCAAGTCCCGCGAAAAATAGGGATGGCGGCAAGGAACTGTCAACCCGAGAAGGACCGAGAGGAAAGACTTCCTTGCTAGAGAATAGTATTGCTTATCAAGGGTAAAGTACGATGGCCGGGGAAGCAGCTCGGCGCACGTTGGTCAGTCCTGGCGAGAGAAAGAAAGACGCCAAAGGGAGTACGGGGAGCGGGCCCGTGCTGGGGGAAGAGAGAAGGGACGTAACTCGTCAGAGTGGGGTGAAAACCACTACTGAATGACGGGAAAGCAGTGTCGCGGCCGATACCTCTGACCCTCAAACGCCGACCTGGCACGGTTCCTAAAAACTTAACAATTATCAGCGCACAGGGCAAATACAAATAGAAATCCGTCGGGAGAGAAAGGAGGGAATTGAGAAAAAAGAGAAAACACAATCAGGAAGAGAACAAGCTCTCAAAATAAAAATCACACGGTAAAATTGACACCCAGAACGAAGAAAAAAGGAAAACAGGTCTTCAGAAAAATAAGGAAAGGAAAAAATGTCGCGGAAATAGCACGGGGGGAAACAACATTCCATCAACAGCTTTTACAGTGGTCGACGGTGCATTTGGTGTGCGGTCGAAGCGGTGGGGTTTGGGTCGTTGGGAACGGTTGTGGGGGTAAGAAGGAAGGGAAGGGGAGAAGGGTGAAGTGGCGCATTTCAGGTTGGGGGGGTGGAAGTGACCAATCAAAGGGTACATGCAGGCCTGGCTGTGGGCAGGAAGGGTGTGGAGGGTGGGTGTTGAAAAGGGAACGCAATAAGAAACGACTAAGGGGGAGGTGGGAGGAGCGGCCGGGGGAAAGGACGCACCGTAAACAAACCCAGCAAACCGCTTATAGCTACGCCAGCGTGAGCCTGGGTCACTGTGGTCGGATCTTGATAAGACATTGTGCTGGAACGGGAAAATCCTGACGGTCCAGGACACCTTTCTTTTACTTCCGGGAAAAAGGTGTAGAGTCGACCTGCACTGCTAGTAACCAAGAAGTAGTTGTAGGGGAGAGTCGTTGCAACACAGGCTCAATCTGAAGGTAGGGGCCGCGAAAACAGCTCGAACGAGACAAATTCAAAAGAGGGCCCAAGGATGCCTTAAAAACAGCTATATTGCCGCTGTACACACCCGCGCACAAAAGCCTAACGAAAAAGTAGAAAGTTGCGAGAGTACTCAGAAAAACCAAATCAGTTGAAAACCAACACCTATTAAAAAAAGGGGAAAGGAAAGAAACAAATGTTCAGAACACTCGATCGGGATGGGGCTTCACAGGCGCGTGAAGGAGAAAAACCTTAAGGGATAGACAGTCGTTAACGTAACAGAGCGACCAGGATGGAGCGAAAAAGCGCAAGCAACGCTCTCAATGAGTCGCAAATCGAAAACCAAGCAGACGACAAGGAAGGAATCAAATTGACTACTGGGGGTGCATTGTCGAAGAGTAAATAAAGGATTCGGCCAACGGCATCGGCGGTTGAAAGGTCCTCACTCGAGTTGGCATGAAGCTGTAACACCGCGGCAGCGAATGTTTTACCTCTCGAATTTTCATAGAAAACGAAGGCAAGACTACGGATCTCGAAATTTTAAGACGGTCGAGAAGCCAACCGCGAACAGTTAAAAAACAATGGAGGAGGGTTTCTGCGCCAAGAAAGATAATGTACTATGGTCGTAAAAGCCTATGACGCGTCGAGTTCAGCGAGGGGGTGGTTGAAATCACGCGCAGAAGCGCGATTGGAAAATAATTTGTAAAAAAATCTCGAAAATGAAACGACCGGCAAAAAGGGGCGAAGAGAATCAGAATAATGCACCTGAAAAGGCTAAACGAAAAAAGGGAGTGCGGGGGGCGCACTAGATCGGTTAAGTCCTACCAAAAAGCCGAACCTCTATCTCGCACAAAAACAAAGATCGAGTAAAAGAGATATAGGGATGGGGGTTTTCAAGGAAGGACACAGATAGGGCAGAAAGAACTGGTGCAACCACAGCCAGGCCGCAACGGATTGTTCATTACGCTGGATGTTGCGCAAGGGGAACGGACAAGTCGGAGCGTCGGAGTAAGGATTTGCAGCGAAGCTTTGTAGTAATCTTGCCAATCCCTGAGCCGGCGGGAAAAACGCCAGGGAGGCACAACCAGAGGAACACACTCTACGGGGAGGAGATCAGGTCGAGGAAAACTGAGGACGCAAAAACCACGCGACCGGGGGGTGGAATCCAACCAGCGGCTGGGGGGAAGTCAAACGACCCAGAACTACCAGAAGGTCGGGGGTTAAAAAGCAGTCAGGATGGAGAAACTTTAGAGAGTATCGGAATACTCCGGGAGAGGGGGTAAAAACAGGCCTGAGAAGAAGCTGTGCAAGACCACGAGCGGATCGATGACGTCATAAAAAGGAGTCGGAGGGGAAGTAGAAAGGGAATCACGCCAGGAGGTTACCTTAAACCATTCATAACCGTGAGGGCGGAATCGGTTGAGACGGAACTAAACTGAGACTTGCTTTGGTCGCGGGGCGCCGTCATGAGAGCTACCTGGGGCGATGGGGACCGACTCAAAAATTCGAAAGCGCAAGAAAAAAGATGTAGCGGACGCAGGCGCGAAGGCGGGAAGCCGCGCAACAAAACAAACATCTTGGCAAGCAACTTGGGGAGATGCCGGGAATAGAGGGTGGACGTCACGCTTGGGTGAGCATTCGAGAAGGGAAACACTACAACCCGGGCAAAATGCTATGGGTTCAGGCTTCATGTCGGGGGCACTGGGTGGAACTTTATAAAGAACTGATCGCATTTTCAGGACAATGAAAGAAGGGGGACTGTTGCTGGGCGCTAAGGTGTGTTCGGAACGCCATAAAAGTACAGGGGTACGAAATGGGAAAAACTAAACGCCCTTAAAATAAGTCTTTGGCGTGTGACGCTCGAGCAAGGCCACAGCCCTAAAAAGGCCTTAACCTGTTGAGGAAAACGGTATGGACAATACTGGGGGGGGTGGACCACGGAGGAAGGTACGTCCTGCACAAGGGAAAAGGCCATCTCGAAAACGCAGGTAACGCGTATGCAATACTCCAGCGCGGTCGGCTTGAGAAAGCGCCCATTCACGCAAGGACGGAACCTACAGAAGGGAAAGGAGGTGACCTGGGAAGGAGGAGTTCCTTGAACAAAGCACACAACATAAACCCTGCCAACAACGTACGTGGTAGAAGGACCGGAGGTCACATCAAAAAACTGCTGGGCACAAAAGATTCCTTTCGCCTAACTGCCAAAAGACCACAAACAAACGGGACCACACTTCTAGAACAAAACCCAACGAGGCGCGGAAAAGGCACCATGACCACAAAAAACTGCAGGTTTGACGGGGGAAAAGTTCCGTTATGTGGAAAAGAAAGAATGGAATCCGGGGAAAGTTCCGAACGCTTTATAGAAGAAGGTCTTCCGTGGCTAGTTTTCTTAGGTTCTTCTGGGCGCAGTCGGCAAGGGGTGGGACATGGACTCGAGCGAGCGGCAGGGTCGTCGGAGAGATGGTGTGAAAAAAGCGGGTTGCAGAATTTAACAATTGAAATCGTTATATCACAAGCCAGTCGGGATCGAGAGGTGGCGAAGGAAATTTTTCCAGAAAATTGTTCACTTTCAACAAGGACTGGGAAATCTTCGGGGAAGGGAGGCAACGAAACGGATGTGACGGAAATGCGAGGGTCAAACCAAGATCACGGGAGAATACAGCCGTGTCAAATCAAGGGCAAAAAAGGAGCCAAATGGATCATAGAAACGCGCCGTCGGGAACCGAAAAAAAGAGCAGGAAGCAGGAGGTCAAAGGAAGAGAAGTACATTGATAAACCACGAACGAAAGAGAGGGGGAACAATTAATCAGTGCGGCGAATCAGGGAGAGGGGAAAGGGCACTGCAAAATCGGAACAGCTTGTTCCATGAGGCGCTGTGGCTTGGCAGGACAAAAAAAACTTGTGGGTTGCGATTTGGCAGGAATTGGGGAGATACAGGCGGAAATTTCCGGGACCTGTATGCTGTGGGGCGAAGAATCCCGCTCGGGGGACAACTACGACGAACTCACCATGACCCCACCAAGGTTTCGGCAAACATACGAAGCGAGGGGGATAGGGGACACCGGAAAGCATAGTCAAAAAACGGGAGCAATTGGGGATAGCAAGGGAAATACCGCTGGGGTGTCCAACCGAAAAAGAAGTTGGCAGACTTAACCAGATAGTGAGGCTAGAGCAGGTTTGGTCTAGGTTGGTTTTTTCAGGGGGCGGCGAAAGATGTAAAACCAATCAAAGATAGGCGTGGACTGACAAAACTAATCTTTTATTACAGGAAAGCAAAGGCGGGGCAAGAAGAGTAGGTGTATAAATATGGAGTGACCAGGGTGCGGCCCAAAAATTACACAACAAATTTCAGGGGAGCGGGGACGGGAGCGGAAAATCTCGGAAAAACAACCAGATGCCTGAACCAGCTAGCAAGAGGAATTCGCTTGACAGCATCAACCCCTTGTCAAGACGGAAGCCTGCGCAACGCCAAGGTTAATAAAAGGGCAAGCATAACAATTAGTCGTAGCGGAGAGCGAATAGAGGGGGGATTCGGTGTCGGGGCAGGGAAGATATTCAAAAGACGCAGAAAAAAAATGTGACACTTCGATAAAAGAGCACAATTTATCTATAAAAAGAGAACGCGATCGAGGGCACCACTGTTTATAACTCTACTCACAAACAAAACTGAAAAATAGAAGAGGAACGAAGAAGTGTCCGAGAGCACGCGAGAGAAAGATGCAGATCATGGCGCAGAGAAGTGAAAAAAGTAAGTTCAATGATTGTCTTCCGGGGGGAACTCGAGATTTCAGTCGATCGGGAAAAGGCCGACAAAGTATGGTATGTCAGACACTGAAAAAAGCTGGCGCACTTTGAATGGAAAAAAGGTCAAAAGAGAAGCTCGACGAAGGACACTCAGGTGGGTGGCCGAGACGTGTAACCGGCAAACAACGCGCAAAGCTTAGAGGAACGCTGGTCATTGTTTGCGACCGGCCCACAGTTTCTCCACCAAGGAGCGAGAAAAAGCGCAGTGGCAATGGAAGAAAAAAGAAAACGAAGCAGGCTGAAGGCACACAGGAAGTGGATGAAGCTATTAATCAGAGCACACGCAACAAAAAATGGCGGCGCCACCCTAAAAGAACGAAGTCAGGCAAAAAGGATTTAAGGTGATGTACCAACAGGTTGCAACTTAAAATATGGCAACAGATAATCGGTTTTGAATATGAGGACCGGAAAATCCCCACAGAAGTGATGGTTAGAACGGGACCGTTGGAGGTTCAGTCTGACAGTTTAAGGCGTTCGCAAACAGCAAAGAACGTTTTACCGGGAAGCAGGAAACACGGAAAATCGCAAACAAAAAGACAGATGGGCAATAACAAGCGCACTGGAACAAATGAAAGCCTTTCTCAGGAACTGGAAAAACGCATGAGGGACCGGCCGCCGAGGGGAAGACTTCCTTGACTAACTCCAGATTCGGCGTTAGATCCAGATGCCGGGGTTTCAGCTCGGGCGAAAATTGTTCACTATAAGAATCTCCACCAAATGGTTATCAGGCGCTGGGGGGCCCTGATGATAAGGGGAAAAACCTCGATTGGGGGGGTGGAAAAAACCGACGATGACTGAACGTGGGGCGCGTGCCAAGAACCTCGCGACACCGAATATCGCCGCCAAAGAAATTGAAGCCAATGCAAAGGTCTGGAAAAAGATCGGCAACAAGAGAATAAGAATCATAAAACGGATGGGTAACTAGGAAGTGAAAATGGAAAAAGACCAATCGAAGGGACTACAGAAAAACGATCGAGGATGAAAATGAAAAAGCGAAACAAGAAGAGACAAGGGGTCTGAGAGAGTCAGGAAATTATGTGAAGAAAGGAGTAAACAGAAGGCACGTAAACAACTAGTTTGGGGGGAGGTTAAGACGTGGCCAGTGGGTGTGCCGGAGCCTGTGGGTTGAAGAGTGTACCGGGTTGTGGGAAAAAGGCAGTCGCGAAGGAAGGGGCGCCGGTGAATGGGGTTTGGATTTGCATCAAAGTGTACCGAGAGTAAGTGTTGGTACAGTGAAGGGGTAGTGTGTGGGGGAAAAAGGTTCCTCTCTCCGGAAAAAGGTACGAATAGTTAGTGAGAAGAAAAAGGGAAGGACACCAAAGGAACAAAAAAGCAAATCCGGGGGGAAGTAAGATAGACGCTGTAGGACTGCAGTGGGGGAAGAATCGCGTTGGATGGAATCTGGCGAGGACCGGTGAACTCACGGGAAGTAAAAGTCCAGCAACAACGCTTTGATGGCAGCGGTGTAGGGACTGTGCGCCGGAACGCAGGGGGAGGCACAAGCCAAGACGGAGGGGGAAGGAGGTCCGGACCCAAAAAAAAAATCGCAAACGAGGATATGGCCGGAAAAAAATTCGCGCCAAACAAAAAGAACACAGGGGAAAGCTGCCCTGAAAATACGAGTGGTCAGGTTTTTACAAAAACAAGAGCCAGAACAAAAAATTGGGAACGCAAGGGGGGCGCGAGTAAACAACCCGCGAAAAGGAAACCACCATTAAAAATAAAAACGGGGAAGGAAAAGCAGTATCGGCATGGCGCGGAGGGGCCGCGTAAGGATCACCCAAAACCGCTATCACATCTTCACGAAAGGAGACGCCAGCTGGCAGGGAAAATAGAAAGCATGCGCGAGAGAGGACGGAGAAAGCGCCCCAAAGCAGACGAGGGAAAAATGGTAACCGCGTAAATTGTGTTGTTCGACGAGTAAGAAGGCGAATTCAGTCTAAGGAGCGGAGCGGTGTCAATTTCAATCAATCGATGTGGGGGGATGGATCCACCCGACGGAGCGCGTTTTGAAAGCGGAGAGGGGAGCAAGGACAAGCGGAAACATCATACAGCGAGAACTTTTAGACGTCGGGGAGAATGAAAAAAAGAAGCTGCTGGACTTTAAAAACCGGCGCGTGGGGAGGCGGGGAGAACTAGGACAGTGCCTAAGAGAATAAACCGACCAAGCGCTGGGGAATCATGTGGGTGGTTGCAGCCGGTAGCGGAACGAAACGGGGAAAAAGAATGTGGGGGACGACCAAGCTGGCCGAAGAAGTAAATACGAACTACGCGTCAGAGGGAAGCGGCAACTTCAAACAATAAGAAGGAAGAAAAGTGGCACCGGAGGGGGCGAAGCGAACAAGGATGGCGAACTAGCACTGGAAAGGAAGCAGCAAACTAAAAGGGAAACTATATAAAAACAAACCAAAGGAGAGGGGGGAGGAAAAAAGTGCTTGGAGGGGAAAGGGAATAAAGAGATAGTGCGCGAAAGGAATTTTTGAAGTCCTAGAAGCCTTGGGCAGCAAAAGCCTTCAAAAGATTTCCGAACAAAATACAGTCGACGCAACGAGAAGGAGGAATAGGGGTGAGGAAAGTCGGTGCAGCCGCGCGTAAAAGGGCTGCAACAACATCGAATAGAAGAGATGCTCCTATTCGGCTTGAATGGAAAATAAGCAACTGATAGTTCACGCCCACACAAAATTGACACTTCCAAACGGCGGGGCAGTATCGACCGAGTCTGTAAAGTTTCCGAAGGGAGTCGCCACGGTCCTTGTAAGAGTGATCCATAGAGACTGGAAAAAAATGGAGGCGCGGTGGACCGAGTGGCCATCCCACATAAACAAAAAGAGAGTTCGGCAAAAGATCCTTAAGGGGATAACAAGGTGTACTCGCGAAAAAACACTAACTGGGTACGAGAGGCAAATTTTCAAAACTCCAGGAAAGCTGCTGGGGTGGGCGCTGTTGGGAAGGGTACTGCGAGCGAGAATGCTTGCAGGGGTCAAGCCCGGCGTCGGCAGTTGAAAAAGAAAATGGGGAGAATCGGAAGCAGGGTAAGGAAATGACGAGGGGGGACCGACCGCGAAAAAGCAAATAGAGGGTTCCTGAAAAGGGACGAAAAAAACGGGAATATAGGGGGTCTTCCCAGCGTTGGTTAGAATAAAAACAAACACTGGTGAGCAGAGAGTTGCGGCTTCTTGGAGGCTGGGTGGAAACGCGGATAAAAGAAGAGCCGGTGTCTTGAGCAAAAGGGGAATTAAAGGGACTTAGTGAAGCGAGTAAAATTTTTTCGAGGCCATAACGTCTGGGATGGCACGAAAAAGAAAACCGAAAGAAAAAAGGATTTGGGTTAAAGGAGCGGAAAAAGCTCAAAGCCCTAAACAGAGGTGGAAAATGGGTCATGAAAAAAAAGGGCAAAACGGAAAGAGGGGTAAAGGGTATCGCATGAGAGGCAACCCGGCACCTAGATTGCAGGGATACAGAAGGAACATACGTGGAGTGCGGGGACGGGATAAACTTCAACCAATTCAATAAGAACCGGCGGAACGGGCACGGAGGAAGGACAGGCCGGGTAAAAAAAACTACAACAGCCCTGCCCACAAACGTGGAGGCAGGGACCAGGGGTGGTGAAAGAAAAACGCAAACTGCCCCGACCGGAAAATTCCTTCGACTGACGAAAAAGAAAACAACACTGGGGGGCAAAGATCGCACACCAAACGAGGCGGGAACCAACAAAAGCACCTAGACCACTTAAAAAACATTGAAAAGGCTGGGGGTCCGGCCTAGGGGGGGTCACACTAAAGAAGCATGAACAAAAGTGACTAAACAAGGCTTCATTGGAAAATTCGTTTAGCTTTGCGTCAAGGGTTGCAATTCATAAGAGAGCGCTTCTGGTAGTCTCAAGAGGAGGGGGTGCAAACGTCTGTTTGAATAATTTCAGGAAACGTTAATAGCCATGGCTTCGAAGAGAGTGCGAGGAGTCCAAAACGGGGCAAGGGGCTGCACAGGCGTCGGCGAAGGATGAAAGATACATAAGAACGCGCACTGGGGGGGAACAGTTCAGGCGGACCGGGGGAAATTACAAACTCAAAGAAGAGGTTGGCTCCTTTATCAATAAGAGCTACCTAAATGGGGAGTCATGAGCATCGCCGGGATAGGGAACATCAATGAGAAAGGAAAAAAGTCGAAGAAAGGGATAATCCCGCGAAGATGATCGCAAGGAAGGAGGTCGCGCGGGCCGGAAAGGGAGAATTGCTAATCTTCAACAAACCGTTGTTTAAATGCGCCGCGTGGGCTGGCTCCATCGCTTAACTTTGCTTTGGGGGATGGAACGTATGAGGGCACGCAGTAATGTGAAACATTTCAAGGGGACATTCTGCTGTTGGAGGGAAATCCCCAAGAACAACATACGACGGGCTCCAAAATTGGAGCCAGGGTTTTCTTGAGTTCGACCCATAAACTAAAGGATAGGCATGCACGGGTCATATGAAAACAGGATCGAGTTTATTACAGAACAGTCACCGGGATGCGGGCGGGTTTCAGCACAAGCCTTGGGGTGGGGCAGAAATCCCAAATAGTGATTGGAAAAACGCTAAGAGCATTTGGGCGGGTTGCGGCCTGTTGTTGGTTTCCGAGAGGGGCGTCATGATCCCCATCAAAATGGATGGCAGTCAAGGGGACCTTTGAAATTTCCATGTCCCCGAAAGCGGCGAAGAAAGAGATCGGGTGGAGGATGGAAACCCGGGGTAAAAGTCAGGAAAAACACCCGCGGACCTTTTCAGAGGGATGCGGTCTCTGCCCTGGATAAAAACCACGACCAACCTGAGAAAATTCCAATCGCGGCGGAATAAGCGTTTTAAAAAAAAACAAGCGAAGAAGGGAGGCGCAAGACACCGTGAAATGACCGGGGGAGCCGCATAAAACATAGAAGTCGCCGTGAGCGAGCGGAAGATTTTCTGGGGCGTGACCACGAAGATGTCCCCCCAAAAAGAGGCACACTGAGGGGATGCCCAGATAGGCGCAACACTTTTATCTCAACGATACTCGGTAAATGGGGGCCGGAATGA
>Ga0179593_1438267_pt1 | contig 21373 bp, 34 predicted proteins | sample CZODoug2_1_08_16_FD_185931 | JGI IMG/M metagenome (GOLD analysis project Ga0179593, IMG submission 185931) | Vadose zone soil fungal communities from Angelo Coast Range Reserve, California, USA - CZODoug2_1_08_16fungal (PacBio error correction) | ecosystem: Environmental > Terrestrial > Soil >...
AGACACAAATTTTTCTCTACTAGTCCGAATAAAAAACCAGAGATGGGGGAACACCGACGCGGGAACAGTTGGAAGCAGTGTGGGGAAACGGAGAGTGGAACACAGGCAGGAGGACTTGACCGGATCCCCTTGGGGGAAAAAGATGAGGGATTGGTACTGCGGGATTATAAGGGAAGAACGCCTGACAAAAATTTCAAATACCGGAACCAAGGTACTGGTCAAGATGAAATTATATGGTTTTAGTCGAAACTTGGTAGGAAACAGGGGGGGATCTGAAAAGAAACAGTAGTAGTACTAACCACACCAGGGGACGATCGACAGCATCAACAAAGGTGGGAATAGAGGGATGCGAAGGGGGGTGGCAGAAAGTAAAGGGAAGGAATGACATGAAGTAACAATTACATAGCACGGGATTGCGGGGGACCTATGCGGGGGGGGGGGCTAAGGCACAACCAACTGCGCCCAAGCGTCCGGGCACTGCTGGTCATCGTAAACTCAAATCTGGGCCTTCACAAAGAGGATCCAGTTGTACAGTGTGTCGTGCAAAAGACGGACGGACAAAACAGGGAGCAAGGAAGAACCTCGGTTCGATTATGGGTGGCCACGGACAGGGTTATCCAAGAGGGTGAAGAGATCAGGCGACGGGGCGGAATCATCCACCTGTGTAACACGGGGTGACAGAAGACTTCCGAAAAGACGCGCTCCGCTGTATGGAAATGGGGGGGGCTGGAAGAAAGAGATTCCAAAAAACAGGGGATGTTCGAAGAAGGCTCGGCGAACGGACAAGAACAAGGGAAAAGGTCGTTCTACACTGAAGAAAGAAGACAGGTTGGAAGAGCACGAATAGACGCAACAGGGCGAGAGAAACAACCGCAAATAAAATGGTGAAACGTCACAAAAACAGATGGGAAACAGTGAAAACATAAGAAGTGCGGACTAGAAAAAGGGACTGAACTAAGGGGGGAGGGTTTTTAGACTTCCCAATAAGAGCTTCATAAGAGGTGTATGCCTGATTCGTCAATCTAGGGTGGGCAATAAAATCAGAGTAATAAGGAGTGGGGGAGGAGGAGAGCCGAAAACTCAAGCAAAAGATGGGGAAAGAAAACAGGAAGAGCCCCCTAACTGAGTGCTATTGGAAAGGGTCAAAAAGAATGGGGTTCGTAAAAAAAAGGCTCTTCGGGAACTGAGTGTCGATGAGAAACGCTCGATACCGGTAAGTGGCAACAACGGGAAGAGTTTAAAAAAAGGTGGAAAGGAAACACAGCGACCACGCGGCCCCTGTGGAACCATACTGGGGGAGTGACTCATGAAGCAGGATGGGTGTGGGTGGCCCGCCACGGCAAAAAAACCTGAACATAATCCCATCAGGGTTGGAGTGGGGTGTCAGGGACACCAAACAGTGGCGAGAATTCAACAAGCTAGGAATAAGGCCTATTCCTGGGGACTTCACCTGGTAGAGGGAAGTACGTTTTGCCGGGAGGCTAGAAGACCTTGGTGTTCAAAGAGCGAATCCGTAATCTTTGACACAGGGGGGGGGGAAAACTGAAAGGAGGAGACTTGCGAAAACGGACAGGAATGGGCACAAGGGTGACTGGGTCGCTGGGGCAAAGAAAATACTAGGACCAAACGACGGGGAAACCTGAGACGTGAAAACCACCGGCTCAGATGGGCAGTTTGAACAGGAAAAGGGTAAACGCCTGTGTCAAAAAGGTTCAGGGGGGGAGAGCGAAGCGAAAAATGTTGTGCCGGATGAGCGAGAGTAACCAACGGGGAAAAAGTTTCAAAAAAATGAAAAGGGCGTCTTCAACAGAAACCAAACAATGGAATGCCGGAGGGGGGTAAATCAGGGTGAAAAAATACAGAAGGGGTAATTTCTCGGGGACCATTAATGGACGGGTGGGGCAAAGGCGACACACTAATTAAAAGAAAAGGGGGTAAAATCCAGGAGGGTCCGGCGAACACAGCTCGCAACCAGAGTGGGGGGGACACGAGATTGTCACAAAAAGGTGAAGGGGGAAAAAAAAACGGCGCCGGACAGCCCTGAGGAGCAAAAAGGGCCACACCCTTGAAGCACGTGAGGCGATGAAAAAAGCAACAAAAAACAAAAAAGGACCCCCCGGAAAAAAATGAGGGGGGCGATTAAGAAGGAGAAAAAGAACATCGGAAGCCGGTTTTGAAGACTAACAATCAAAATTGGGGACGGGGTACGAAAAAGGTCAAAGTGCAAGCGCAGGGACCCAAGCGTATCAAGGAATAAATGGTAACGAAACTCATTTATTTGCCCGGCTGAAATCGGGGAGTGATCGGCACCAAAGCGTCGAAGGGGTTGTAAGCAGGAAAATTATCCCTAGTGAGCTGCGACACGGCAATAGGGTAGTAAGACGGGGAAAGCACAAAAAAAAAAAAAAGAATGGGAGCCTAGAGATGAGAAAAGGGAGGGGGGGAAATAATGGAACAAACGGTGATCGGGGTCGAAACTCATGTAATGTAATGAAGGAGTTGAACCATCAAGTTGGCAACACGGAAAAATAAGGGGGACCAACACAGAGTGAAAAAAGAAAAAAGATAAACAGACCAGGAGAACAAAAGAGAAAAAAAATCGTGCGACAGCAGTGCCGCAACACAAAACGACGTGAAAACACTAGGGGAAACTAAAAGGACAAGGAGAGAAAATAAGGTGCACCAGCCAAAGGAAGGTGTAACATGAGGGGAAGGGGGAAGAACATATACACAGGAAAAAAAATGAGAAAAAGCGTGAACCCAGGGGGAAAAAAAAAAAAAGAGTGAAGAACAGCTAAAAGACCAACATAGAAGAGGGGGGGGAAACAAACATAATGAAATAAAGTGTAAATTGTAAGACGGAAAAAGAAAAACGTGGAACACAAAGAAGATGGTATGCTGACAAAGGGGGTAAAGAAGATAAAAAAACAGGAAAAAAAAAAAAAAAAAAAGAAAGGAAGGAGAAGGAAGGGAAGAAAAAAGAAAGGAAAAAAAAAAAAAAAGAACAAAAAAGAGGGGGAAAAAGGGAAGAGGTTCCGAAAGAGGGAAAAGGGTCAAGCAGAATAAAAAGAAAAAGAGTAAAAATAAAGGGGGAGGAGCGGGAGTGAGGAAAGGGCCACAGGATAGGAAAAAGAAAATAGGAAATGCACAGAATCACCTCGGCGCACAAAAAGATAGAGGAGCGACCGAAAAAGGGCAAGTTATAGGAAAAATATAGCGTCAAGAAGAGGGAAGTAGTCAAAGAACAAAAGAAGAAAACCTAAAAAAAGAAAACACGGGGAAAGGGAGGTCCGAGGGACCAGGATCTGTAAACAGAACAAACACTCTAATAAAAGAGCGGACAAAGGCGAAGGGGGGGAAGACAAAACGGGGAATACATCTGTGACGTCCTCAAAAAAAAAGGGCAAAAAGAGACCTTGAGGAAGGGAACAAGAAGGGGGCGACCACGGGACGAAAAGAAGAGAAAAAAAGAGGCAAGGGAGACAAACAATAAATCAAACATAAAAAAAAGAAAGTGCACGTGGATCTAAAAAGGACGAAAAAAAAGAGAAAAAGAAAAAGGTCGAAAAGTGTCCCGTCTTCAAAAACACACGAAAGACACCGATATCAAGAAGAAAACCAGAGAGATCCTCAAGTGGGTAACGAGCCAAGAAGAAAATACAAAATGGAAAAAGGAAATAATGTCAGTTCACTACCCCAAGAGCCGAGTGGAGGGTGTGGAAAGGACAAAAAAAAAAAAAAAAAAAATGGGAAAGCGGACATCCATGGAAAGGAGCTAATACGGGTCAAAGAGGAAAAGAAGAAGAGGCGGAAGAAGGTTAAAAAAGGAGATGGGATAAAATAACAGAATAGAATAAGTACAAGATACAGAAATCCGCAAAAAAAAAAAACCAACACAAAAAAAGGGAGAAAGAAAAAAAAAGAAAGTAAAAGAAAAAAAGGGGACATGTAAAAAAGGCAAGTAAGGAGAAGTATATGGGCTTACGAGAGTATAACAAATAAAAAAAAAAAGGAAAGAAGGTGAAAAAGAAATGATAATACAAGGAAAGCAATTGGCAGGGAATGACCAAAAAACAAACAGCTAAAGTGAAGAAAAGTATAATTAAAGAGGTGGGGAATACGCATAGAAAAGAGTTACAATGCGGCGGGTGCAGGGCCAAAAGGGCGACGAGTCAGATAGGGGGTACCACCAGGGGAGAATCGGGCACAAAAAACGACAAGAAGAAAAGCCGACCCAACCTCAAACAGACAAGTGCACCAAGACCACGAACACAATTCTGACAAAAGCAAACACAAGGAAATGGCGGATTCCGAGGGGAAAGCGTCAAAACCGGAGGAAGATCAACAAAAGAGAAAAGGGAACAAGGGAATGGGGAGGCCAACAAGTTGCTCCAAAGGAAGAAGAAAAAGAAAAAAGTAAAAATAATAAGGTTGGTAGGACACATAAATGCTACAACAAAACAAAAAAATAAATTATCCGCAAGCAGCGGAAAAGGGAACAATGAAGATATTCACAGGAGAAAGGGGAAGTAATGATGGATAAAGAAGTGAAACACCGGAGAGAATAACAGTTCAGGAACAAAATAGGGGGCGGTGAAAGAGGGAATGAAGTGGAAATTTTTGGGTGGGGGGGACTGAAGGGGGACTGACGCGGAATACACAAGAAAAAGGAAAAGACAAAACCAAAAAGAAACAAAAAAGAACAAAGAAAAAAGGAAAAAAAGAGGACGGGGATAAAAAAATAATACACAACACAATAAGAATAAAAAGAAAGGTAAAAGTCTAAACAAAAAAATGGATGGAAAAAAAGGTAAGGGCTGTGACCGAAAAAAAAACAGCAGAAGGGAGAAAAAAAACAGGGGAAGAGAAAAAAAAAAGAAAGACAGGGAGAAAAAAGAAGAAAAATAAAAAAAAAAAAAACAAGGAAAAAAAAAAAAAGAAAAACGGGAAAAGAGAAAAAAAAACAAAAAATGGACAAAAAAAATAACCGGAGGGGGGGACTGTGGGGGGTATAAAAAAAAAAACCAAGGGGGACAGAGGACAACCCAAAAGGGTCAAAATGCAAGGGGAAAGCTAAAGGAAAAACGGAAAAAAGGGGGGGGAAAAAATAAAAGAAAACTACATGCGACAAGGAAAGAAAAACAGAACGGAAAAGAACAAGTTAGGAGGCAGAAACAAAGCACTAGAAAAATCAGGAAGGAGGAGAGAAAAAGGGAGGGGGGAGTGGTCAATACCAGGGCAAACGGAAAAAGAATGGGAGATGAGGATTAAGCTGCGTCAAAAAAAAAAGTTGAAATACAATTGTGCTGAAGTGCAAAAAAAAAAGAAGGGAGAGGCAAACCCAACAAGGCGGAAAAAGGGAGAAAGGGGGCGAGAAGGTTGTGAGACGGGGGAGTGTTGGTGAATGAGGAATAAAAAAGCAAAAAATCCCAATGGCGGGGGGGGAGAGGGGGGACGGGTGGTAACATCACACAAAAACGCAAAAAACAAAAAAATTGAACAGAACCGCAGCGACGAAAACCAGCCCGTACAGGGCAAAATAAAGAGAACAAAAAAATGACGATAGAGTGGAGAAGCAAAGGGATGTGGAAAAAAAAGGGACCTCGAACAAGAACCGAAGCAAAACAAAGATGAAAAAGGAGAATAAAAAGAAAAAAAATTTTTGGATTTAACAAAAAAAGAAAAAACGGAGATAGGAATACAACAAACTTGAACGGACAACAAAAAAACAGACATCCTCAGGTGAGTGAAAAGAGAAAAAGAAAAAAAAGGGTGTGATAGAGGCAAAAAGAAAGGGCAGGGAGAACACAAGCAAGGGAAGAATGAAAAAGAGAAAGGGGAGAAAGAGATTAGGAAAAAGGAGGAGAAAGGTGAAGGAGAGGAAAGAAGGGGGAGAAAAGAAGACGGAACAAAAAAGTGTGAATGACCGTTCCCTTTTTGGGTGAATTAGACTCTTTCCTGTGCACTGACCTTGCGGGCAGGGGGGGGGCCTTTGGAACAGCCTTGTGGGGTTTTTAACATCTTGGGATAGGGGAAAAAACCTATGGGCGGGGGGAATTTCTTACCAGGGGTTGTAATCAATTGAGTGACCACAAAAAAAAAAAGAGGGAAAAAGAACGATAAACGAAAGGGGAAATCCAAAAAGTTGGGTCAGAGGGGGGGAGGGCTCGAAAACACAAGTGGATTTATCTGTACACACGATCCACAAATCACCCGGAAAAGAAGGCGGTACATCGATTGGAACCCTAACAATAGTGTAGAAACACAACCCAGAAAGTTGGGGGGACTTGGTACACCGCGAAAAGTGGGAAAGCCATTAGACAAAGGTGGCAAAAATACACGGATCCGGACTATTAGGAAGAGGCAGAACAAATATAAGAAAATGGTCACGGGGGGACTGGGGAAAAAAGGCCGCGAGAAGGTAGTGCACATTCCTAATGAACAATTTGTTGCGGCAAAGGTTTCAAGTTCGAAAAAGGTAGAACTAGAAAAAGACAAAAAAAAGAAAGGAAGTACCTCACCGAAATCCCCCCGAGGTCTCATCTAACTAAAAATTCACACCCGCCTGGAAATCTAAGATGGTCCTAGAACCTTGGGGAATCTGGGTCGCAGTCGAGACGAGGAAATGTCAACCTGTATTAACAACGAGGAGTATGAATACACAAGCGTCTCGGGACAACCCAAAAGACTCAAGGGAAACAGAACCGGACGGGACAAACTAACGAAACACCCAAACAACCAAGAAAACGGGCATATCCCGGGGGAATTAGAAATATATCTCAAAAATAAAGACAGAAAAAAATCAAAGAGTAGGAAGGGGACGAGAGAGATCCAGAAATGTGTCATCACCTCCAATGGAAGGACATCAAGAATTGGGCAAGCTACATTTGAGCCCAGTAGGAGAACAAATAGGGGGAGTCTACGGTAGGGCAAAATGGGGGGGGAGCGGAGGTCCTCGGCCAGAATTACACAAAACAACACCACCACGAGTAAATGGGTAGGATGTAATAGCAAAAAGGGCGACAAAGGTTAAGGCAATAAGTTTCTGGGGTTAAAAATAATTGGGGCGGCCCCCGACGTGGAGGCGGCGGGGGACGTGGGGGTTACCTTCAACTCACAGGTGTGATGAGACGAGAAGAAGATAAAGTAAAAAGAGGTCAAATAAGGGGTCAAGAAGACCACAAAGTTAAGGGGGGAAAACAAAATACCCGGACGGATAGGGGATGACGGAGAAAGAGGGGAAAAACAGGTCTGAAACACACCTGTCGCATAGCAAGAATTCACAGGCACACGGGGAGGCAGGCAGGTTGCCACCAGAAACTAAAGCCACACAATAAAAGAAGAGTAGAGGATCATGGGGCACTTTCGGTCAGAAAACAAAGACAGCCCACCCGAAAGAAAAGGACTAGAAATAAAAAGGTCCCGGAAGGCTTCACGGGGGAAAATGGTGATCCAGGTCAGAGAATCCATAACATCGGACAGAAAAGAGGGAACCTCCCTTTATAAAAAGGGTTTGGGAAAAGTGAAAAGTACGACACCAAAAAGCTGAAGAGGTGACGGAGGGAACAGGACTGGGTCACGTCCTTAAAAGAAAAACAAGGGGAGGAACCACCGGGGTGACAGGAGGGAAAAAATACGAAAGAGGTCAGCGACACAAACACGGACTCCCATCAAAAGGTCATGGGGCAACTGCGTATATCACGACAAAAACAGGATTCAAGAGAAGGAGAAGAAAAACAGAAGAAGTAATACCATCTGAAGGAGGCCGGAGGAAAAAAGGGAGGCGAATTTGACGGACGAGAAGACGTGTTGGGAAAAAAGGGGGGGGGGGGGGGGGGGGGGGGGGGGGGGGGTGGGGGGAAAAGTCAGTACGTGGGTGGTGGGTGGAGGTTTCAATTTTAGCAAATCTAAAATTGGGCAAAAGAATAAAATAACCAAAATGGGAAAGGGAGAGAGGTGGAGAAAGGGACGGAAATATCTTCAAAAAAAAAACAAGAAAGAGAAATTGCCAAAAAAACAATACGATTAGGGGGGGGGCCGGGGGAGTGGGGGGAGGAGAGAAAAAGAGCTCTTCTACCCGGGAATACGGGGGGGGGGGGGGGGGGGGGGGGGTGGGGGGGGGGGGGGGGGGGGGGGGGGGGGGGGGTAGAGGGGGGCCAAGGGGGCGGGGCGGGGGAGGGGGGGGGGGGGGGGGGGGGGGGGGGGGGGGTGGGGGGGGGGGGGGGGGGGGGGGGGGGGTGGGGGGGGTGGGGGAGGAGACTTTAATCTCGGGAGTCAAAAGAGCCTCCAGATGCCCCCAGCGGCGGGCTAGATAGAACACTCTCCACCACCACTCTGAAACACGTGAACATGGGTAACCTCTCGCAACGCCTACAGGTGTTGGGGGTTGGGACAACATCGGCAAAAAACGTAAAATTGACAAACCGCCCACAAAAAAAGCAAAAGCCAGCCGGTGAAAAAAAAAGAAAAAGGGTGAAGTGGGGGCAAGTCCAACAGGGGCGGGAAAAAAAAAAAGTGAAATCCGACAGGGGGGGAGGGAAAAGGGAGGGGTCGGTCTTAGGAACAGTGTACGTGTGAAAAAAAAAAGAAAACACAGAAAGGGGGGACATGAAACGGGGGGAGCAAGAGGAGGGGCTACGAAAGTTAAGAAGGGGGGGTACGGGTCAAAAAGTCCCCGGGGGGGCAGAAAAAACTATATAAAAAAAAGGGATAACGGAAAATGGGGGAAAAGGGAAATGATGGGAGCAGCCTTGTAAAAGAAGAATAGACGAACGGTTCAAAGCGGCAAAACGGGGTGTATATTTATTCAGGAAATGGAGAAAATATAAAGGGGCGAGGGGGGAAGGGGGCCGTGGTGGGGGTCACCACACAAACCCCTGTCAACGATAGTAAAGGAACGGGGGACTTCAAGGAATCAAACAGGGGGGTGGTGTGAAAGGAGCAAGAGAAGGTAGGGTGCGGAATTGATGTCCGTGGCACGAAGAAGACCAGGCAAGTGCAAAATAAAACAACAAAGAATAAACTCCAGTTAACTAAAAAAATGGCCCCAGTCGCAGGGAGAGAGATGGATAGGACCCACTACAGAAACCGAACCTCAAGAATGCGAAATTTTGAGCGGGCCCGTGAGTGGAAAGGCTGGGGGGGGTGAACATGCAGACAAAAACAGGTGAGGGGTCAATCACAAAAGGGGGGGGGAAGTAAGATCTGAGTTTATCAGGCTACCCTACAGTCTTAACCGAAGGGTCGCCTGACGTATGGCCATGTGCACAGAATAAGAAGGATGGGCACAAATTCCATGTAAAAAAACTCGAAAAAGACAACACAAGCAATAAAACCTCGAAAAGCATAAGCGACAAGAAAAACACCACACCCCTCTGGATGTAAAACGGAGAAGCTCTCTGTAAAAAAACAAAAGAAAAAAATCTGACATACGAGACGGAAAGGAGGTAGATGGGAATATGAGGGTCAAATCAGGGGGCAACGCCAGGTGTTACAATGGGTGATATCGAATACCTTTAACCGTCGGCTGGGAAAAAATTTGGGTTTCAAAACGGTCAAAAGGAAAAAAGGGAGAGTGAACCATAGCACGGGGGTCGGTAAAAAGACTGTGAAAGGAGGTAAAATGTCAAATCCACTTTCCAAGCGGCCAAAGCTTGGGAACAAACGAAGGAGTCTGGGGGGGCGGGGCCAGCTCACGCACACCCACCAAAGAGGGCTGCGCAGCTTGTCCCCGCAACAAACACATCGGTTTGTTCCAAGAACGGGATGCCACCCCACCGTAAATGAAACAGAAAACCACCACTTGGCTGGCAAAGCGAGGGCCCAATTGTGTACGAAACCCCCCTATTTTCCGGGAGACTGCCCAGAAAACCCGGACTGAACAGAGTTAGTGGGCCGGGTGAAACCAACCCCCCCCACAGCAAAGGCCCCCGGGAAGAACAGAAAATAAGAAGAGAAAGGCGTTCTGGGGGGGGAAGTGCGATGACATGGAGGCGTGTGAAGCCCGACGGGGGCCGCTGGGCGGTTGGGGGGGTGGTCCAGGATAACGGGGGGGGGGAGGCCAAATGGATGCGTGGCCTTGAACGGGGCTGAAAGAAAACAAAAACCATAAAAAGGGTAAAGAAGCGGGACCCCTCGGAGAATGAGCAAAACAAAATGGGGTGTGAATGTAACTTTATTAAAGAGTGGGACTGCAATTCGCGGGAAAAAAAAGAAGAACATATAGGTAATCGGAAAAACGTTGCGCGCTCGTCTGCTTCTCGGGTCCAACAAATAACTTGTGGGCACGGGGAGAGCACCCACACAACGAAAGGAACTTGGGTGGGTCATGGGTCAAAAGCTGTGTCCGAGGATCTGGTTGTAAAAAAATCATTTTGTTTGGGGGGGTAGGCAGGGGAACGTGTGCCCAATCCAATGGGGGTTCACTTGGGTCGTAAGAAAAACGTTTGGTGGGGGGGTCCCCTGGAAAACACCCCCTATTGTGGGACCGGTGAAGTTGCTAAATTCCAAAAATCCCCCCCAAAAAAGGTAGATTCCCCAAAAAACCTGTCCGAAAGCGCATCAAAGAAAGGACTGGGCTGGGGGGGAACTTCCTCGAGTGCTACGCCAAAACCCCAGGGGAACAGGTCTTGAAACTCCGCAGTACTAAGGTAATTCTTCGTACCATGAAAGAAACGACGGCAAAGGGGTAAAAAAGGAGTACATGTACGTGCAAGGGGCGGACCAAAACAACAGGGACAAATGTCCTCTCGGCTCGATAAAGGGCCAACGGGGCCCCACAATCAACGAAAAGGGATGAGGTGCCTCTCCCACCTTGGGCGGGGAAAAAAATGAAAAATGGAAGGGGGGGACAAAAAAAACAAGCAAAAACGTAGAAAAAAAAAGCGAACCAATAATCTGGTGAGTTCCGGCTGGTGTGGGGTGCTCCGCCGGACGGGTGAGGGGTAAAAAAAAAAATGCGTGGCAGAAAGGGGCGCGGGAGGGTTGTGGCATCTGATCGTAAGACGTGGTAGGGAAGGTTTCGGGAAGACTCGCAAACGGAGGGGGGGGTAGGAAAAAGAACCCTCTCACACCACGCTAGACAACAGTCCAAGAAAAAAAATACAGACAACAAAAACCACCAACAAAGTACTTAGAGAAATTCCAGAGGATTATAAAAGGGAGGGTACTGGCCAAGTCTACACAAGTGAAATACACCGAATTAAAACTCAAGGGGGGTGCTGGTTGCCAAAAACATAAGGGTAAGGTGGGGGAGAAAGTGAAAAAGCCCCCCCACAACGACGCGAGTGGGGGTTCGGCACGCCGCAATCAAAAATCCCGGGCCAACAATAAGAAAGAAACGCGAATTGAAACTGAATAAGAGAGAGAAAAAACCTAGAAGGGAACCAACGGGGTCAACCACAATACAGGGAATCATTTGGTAAATGCAAAAAAAACCGGAATAACGAATGAGTGAAGAAAAGTGGCTGGTATAGGGGGGTGAGGGGGGGGTGCACGGTGTATCCGACGAGAGGGTCTCCGGGAAAGGAGATCGCCAGAAACAAAGGTTTGCTGACCAGGGGATCTACCTTTGGGGCTTGTTGACGTGCAGCGGCGGGGAAGGGAAGACGTTGAAGAGGAAGGGGGCCGTACCCGAGGCGTAGGAAGAAAACAAGTTCCTGCGAGGGGCGGGATGGGTCCTGGGGAACGGGAAAACAAATGGGGTTTAGGGAGTCAGGCAGGACCTGAAGATCGTTGATCTATCAGGGAAAAAATAACACCTGAAATTCATAGATCACGGAAGAAAATTTGGGGGGGGCAGGGGGGAAGAAAAAGCCCGGGCAAGTGGAGATAAGGTGCGAGCGGAAAAACTAAATGATGGGAGATTAACAACCTTTCCCAAACCACCCCACCAGTCCGGGGGCGCGGTGTGGTAATGAAAAGACACGGTACGTGGGAACCCAGAACACATTCCCTGGCAAGCACAGGGGGTGCCAAGTGAAAGACCCATTACCACATAAATTAGGGGGGAACACATGGGGTGGCAACCTTAGAAAACATGTTAGAAAGGCTGGGAGCTACATGTGTGACGCATGCCAACTTCTCAAGCATCCAAAGGGGACGTCTTCCACATTGGAGTAGGGCAGAGCAGGAAGACAGGGAGTATCCCCAGAGGCGCATGAGCAAACCAACGGGAAACAATGTGTTGACCCACCAAACAGCCCAAACAAAGGGTGGAAAACATCAAAAGGGACCATGGTGTAGGGGGGGGGGGGGGATCCAAGAAAATCCCGACCTTACTTTTCCGCAAAACCGCCCTGGGCTTGGGGAAAAGGGCCTCTAATGTCCGTACGGGGGTAACGGGAAAGAAACAAGGCCTGTCCATAGTAAGGTACCATCACGGGGGTAAAAACACAAAGGGTGATTAAACACACGTGCTAAACTCACGACAAGAAAGGAGGGCATCCAGAAAAGCCCACGAGACAGTTGATAATTATGCTTCCTCAAAAGTTCTCTTGAAAAGAAACAAGGAGGGAAGGGGCGAAAATATAGGGGGAAGGACAAATGCCCCAAAGGGCCAAAAGATGCTCAAGCCATGAGTAAATGCCATCATGCGGGGGTTGGGGGAGGGGTCGAGGGGGAAGGGGGAAGTGAGCGTGTGAAGAGTCTAAAGCGGCACCTTGAGACTCTGAAAGGGTCAAAACACGGTCACAAAAACATGACTGTATGAAGGGGAAATTGGAAAAGAACCGAAAAGGGGGAAAGGAGTAAAAAAAAGGTGCTGGGTGGAAAGAAAAGCGGTAGAGAAAAAAAAGAAAACTTGGGATCAGTGAACACACCACGGGCACCGATAAAACACCTTCGAAAAAAAAAATCGACTAACAAGGGGGAGAGAAGGGGAAAGTAATGGTGGCAAAGAAGGTAGAGTCGAGAGGGGGGTCAATATTCGACCGACGGTAAGACTTCAAAGGGCGCTGAGAAACTACAAAAACACTTTCGATACGGCGACTCGTGCCAAAAAAAGACGTGTTAATAATGGAGGGCAAAGAGAGGTAGGGACACGGGGAGGCGTCAAAAGAAACACGAGAACGGAGGCAACCGTGAACGACGTGGTGGAAGGTATGCCGGCCATAGGTATCCAAGACGGGGAGACAGATTTCGGAGCGAGACCCGGTTTGAACACACTTTGTGTACCTGTCTGAAGACACACTGACGCCAAAAAGAGAAAAGGGAGAGCGCTGACTCGAAGAAGGCCAGGCAAGCTAAAAGAGAATTGTCGAAGTTCCTAATCCTAAAACAAAGGGGGTCGGGTCCAGGGGGGGAACAATCAGCATAAACCCAGGGAGGTGTGCAGGAGGACAAGCCAAATAAGCATGACAGCTACAAGCTAAAAAAAAGAAGAAACCAAAACAAAAAAAAAAGATAACACGTGCACCAAGAGAGAGACACACAGAAGGTAAACTGCAAGGGGGGAACCCAAGTACGGGCAAAAGGGAGGGTAAAAGGGTTACGAAGCTGTGGTTGTTTGAGGGCAGGTTGAATGGAAAATACACAAGACGCAACAAAAGGGGGGCACAGATCGAGTTAAAGGGCAAGGCGCAAGGGTACTAGAAGAGGAAGAAGAAATTCTCGATAACGAGACAATAACGGGATAACCAGAACGATGGAGTTGAGGCTGTGCTTTGGGGAAAAAATAAAACATGAACCGCCGCCATCTAAAATCAGTGAAAGGACATAAGGGCCAACGACGGACAGCACCATCAAAGACCAAAGTACGAAAGGGGGCGTAAAATCTACCAAAAAGAAAAAACACAAAACGCGACAGGAGAAAACCAAGCATAATGGTTTGTTCTTAAAGATGCTCCCGCAGAAGCGTGGTGGGTTGGTTGCACATCGGAAAACTGCTAATAAACCGTCCGGGTCGTTTTGGTTTGAAGGGCCAGCGTGGAGAAGGGGGACCCCGAGGATGAAACAGAGGACGGAGGTCCCAGCCCAATTACAGGGTTCACTTAAAAAAGGACGGCGTGGTTAAAAAAAGCTTAAGCCTGAAGAAACGGTGGGGACAGAACTGAAAATTCGACTTTCGAAGTAAAGACACAAAAGGTCGGCACACTGTACACTGCAAAAGGGAGGCCACAGACACTTGTGGCATAAGACAGGCCGGAGAAAAACTCTACACAGAAAGTGCGGGTCCAGAAACCCACACAAAAAAGTCTCCTGGAGATTGGAGGAGGAGGAAACGACAAACATAAAACAGAAAATAAGCCAACAAAGAGAAGGAAGATTTCAAAGGAAGGAAAGGGGAAACCGTAATCGATCGTACCCAAGAAGGGGGTCTAGATATACAAAAATAAACAAACAGTCTCTACATCCAGTTCAAAATGCAAAAATAAACAAGGCGACGAAGGCAGCGGGGGGGGAGAGCCATAACGGGCATCAATTTTCAGCGGCCCTGTGAACGGGGGGTGCAGCCACAATGCCGAGTTAACGCAAAAAAAAAATGGCAGGTTTACTCGGGACGGAGACAAGGAGAGCACGGTGGGGGGGCCACAAAACACACATCGGGGGGAAAAGAAGAAAAGAGGGTTGAATAAACAGGAAACGAAGAAGACCATCAGGTATGAGACTAGCCCCACCGAAAAGGGCGGCAAAAAGGGGGAGAGCTAAACAAACAACAAAAGGGGTATTAAAAGAGAAGAAGATCCAAAGACGTTACCGACGGGGGTCGAAAACGACATCAAGCGGAGCGAGGCGGGCCACACAGAACAAGGAAAAGGAAACCAACAAACCCCCCCCACTGGAGGGAACCCGCCCTTGGCTTATTTGGCGGCCCCGAGAGGTCGGGGGAAGGAAAAAGAAAATTGTTACGTCCCAAGTTGGGCGGAGGTAAAGGAATCGGACTGGAAACAACCACAGTTGAAGGGAGTTGGAAAATAAAAAACAGGAAAGGGAGAAGATTATGAAAAGAGGGGGAGAGGGGTAAAAGAACATGGGGGATTACACACTTCGTGTCCGCAGTTTAACGGGGGTGGAAGAAAGGCAAAGTAAAAGGCTGGGCACACAGGAAAAAGGAAGGGCGACACACTACGCCTCCCGGCACCCCCCCCTGGAGGACTTTGAGAAATCCCGCGGGCCGAAGGAGGGGGGAAACACTGAACTGAAAAAACAAAACTTTGGGGGGGGATAAGGAGCACCCATGGGCCCAGACAGGCAAGTCGAGGATTTACACTTGAACCACCACATGGTCCAAATAAGGGGCCCCATCCAATGTCCAAAGGGGGGACGGAGCAAAAAGAGAGGGGGAAAAAAAGAGGGTTGGTTTGAGGGGGGGAAAGACAAGGACGTCCACTGGATACCCGAGTTGTACCAGGTTGACCCCCTTAACTTTCCTCGCCACGTACACCGGTGACGGGCTGGACGTAAAATGACGCTCCCAGCGAAAAAAAGGGTCGAAGTAAGGGACAAGCTCACAACCACAATCACAACAGGGGGCTAGGAAGGGCTCATCGGATGGGCGGGTAACAAAGTTAAAAAAAGGGAGATACGGCCGTAAGTGGGAAGTGGGAGAGGTAATAACAAAGGGAACACGAGGGAGACCGAAAAAAACAACCAGCCACTGGGCAGAAAGTGGAAATGGCTGGCAGTACTCCCAGCCTAAAGGTCATGGGCGGCCTAGATCGATCAGAGAAGAAAATCAAGTAAGTACAGAAAAATTGAGATAGATGAGAAAAAAGAGAGCAAAAAAAACAACAACACACAAACAAGAAACAAAGCAGCGCAGAGAGGGGAATTAAGTTGCTCAGGTGGCGAAGACAGATAAGAAACTCAGGAAAAAAAGGATTTGAATGGGAGGGGTATTCTTGCAAAAAGGGCGGGACTTTGCGAAGAGGGTGGGATCATTCCCGGAAACGCACGCACGCATGAAAAAATGCAGACGGAGGACAAAGGGTGTCCAACACAGAAGCCGGGTAGGATGGCAGGGTGGTTTGGTGTGGAAAAACGAGCAGGGCCTCGTCAGGGGGAACGCAAGAGAAAAAACCTCAGGAATGCTAAGGAGTAAGGAGTGGGGAACGTCTATCCTTCTCGCGAAGAGGAAGGGGGAAGCAACTGAGCAAACGAAAAGAAAAGGAAAAAAAAAAGCCAAGACCAGGAAGGTGGGAGGGGAATGATGGGACCGTGAATAACTCTTTGGCCCGACCCAGGGGGAGGGTGGTTCGGTACTTGGAGCTCAGGCACGGCGTCAAAAAAAGAAAGGTGAACGTGCCTCCCATGTCAAGGAAAAAAAAAGAAACATAGAAACGCGGGCTTGAAAGAGTCATGTCGTCCCACAAACAGGTAAAAGTCTGGCGAATCTTCGAGACATATGGATCTCCCCTAAATGGTGGGGTCAAACGGACCATGAAAGGGGGAAAGTAAAAGGATAAAAGGTAGGTGTGAGGTGACTTGACGAACCTACAAGGAAATGATGTGTTCTTGCCCGAGTGCCAAAAAGTGGGGGAAAATCGCCGGGTTGCCTACCGGGGTAGATCCAGCAAGGCTGGTTGCAACCGGAAAAAAACCTCCTTACACACCCAAAGAGACTGGATCGGTTGGCCAATTGGTATACCTGACTGTTGACGTAAAAATTGCGAACCAGGGTAAAGGGGAAGTAACGAAACCGCCAGGGATGGGGAGGTGTCCGAGCAAGAGAAAAACAAGTACGTCGCGGAAGGAACGGGTGGCCACCCGTTTGAAGACTTTGCAAACGGTGGTGCAAGGCGTGGGAAGAATCCAAGGGTCATCGACCCGACGCTTCACGTGGATCGTTCAAGCTCCAGAGAAACAGAGAAAAAAAGGCGCCACCAGGCAGATATGGGACTGCAAATCCTTCTTGGGAGCGAGAACGGAAAGGACCTTTATGACTCTGACCTGGGCACACAAAAAATAGGGGTAAGCGGGGAGAAAAGATCTAATCGATACAAAAACAGTCGGTGGAAAAGGGGGAGGTAGGAGTGGAAAAATAGATGGTAGGAAGCAGACAGGACAGAAGATCGACCTTCAAGGTTGCGCGTGAGATTGTACCAGGGTTGGTTCGAAAAGAAAAAATAGGAATGACAAAGTTTAGAAACGGGCCCATGGGCTCAGGGGAAAAGAAAGCCGACGAATGGTAGATGAAGATAAGCACTCCAGAAATGCAAAAAGCATACAAAAAAGGGGGAGTGGGTTTCAGACAAAAACGCTGTGGGGAAGGCAACCTGATAAAAAAACACAAAACAAACGTGTCGGGGGGGAGGGGAGCCCATGCAGGGTGCCCAAACGCAGGAAGTAATGGGGCAAAAAGACTAAAAGTTCAAGGCCCCCAAAAGAGCCTGGTCAAAGATTCCAGGGAGTGAGGGGAAAGTGACAAAAAAATCGGCGCACAAGCGAAAAACGAAAAAAGTCATCAAAGAACAAAAACTGGAAAAGGCAACAACAAAAAAATGGGGCCGTATACAATCATGGGGATAAACAGCGCAAAAGAAACAGAGTTGGAATCTCGAGAAGGGATCACCGGTTGAGAAACGCTGTCACCACGAAAGGATCAGAAAAAAACAATACATGGGGGGGAAAGGAAAGAAAAGACTCACAGCCCCAACAGCCCGGGGCGACAGAGGGGGGGAAGAGGGAAACCGTACCGACAAGGCGAGGCCAACAAAACTGGACAACAATTGACATACAAAGGAACAAAGGGGGGGAACGAAAGTCTCAGGGACAAAACCAAGCAAGACAAAGGAAAAAGAAAAAACGAAATAACTGACATGGCAAGACGCAGAAAAGGGGACAAATCGCCAAAGCAAAGAAAATACACTCATCTGATCAATCTGGTAAAGGGCCTGATCACAAACCGCCCATTGGGGAAGAAGAAAATATAAAAGTAAAAGCTCCAGGTGAGGAAAGTGGGCGAAGAAAAAAGACACACACTGAGAACAAAAAGAACTCACAAACAAGCAACGTTTCAGGCCTTCGGTGTTCTCGTAAGAAAAAAAGGAGAGACAAGGACGGGAAAAGGGAAAAAAAATCCAGAGACGAGGCAACTGCAATCCGGAATGGTGGAAAACGAAACCAAAAAAAAAAAGGACGGTAAACAGTCTGGGAACGCGTGGCCAGCAACGGGTGTTTGGACGAAACGAAACGGTCAATAAAAACAAAAAAAAAAGGGGACTAATGGGGAAAGGGGGAAGGAGAAAGGTAGATGAGCCAGGCAACACAATACTTACATCACGAAGTGAAAGAACGCGCGAATAGTGTAAATGACGGGGGACGAGGAAGAAAAAACCGAGTGTTCAGCAGGACCAGTAGAGGGGGGGGGCAGTGACTCTTCGACGTCGAGCCTGTTCAGAAAACACTGTGAAGTGTAAAGGTTGACTTTCAAAACCGACTTTTTGATATCAGAGGGGACGGGATGGGGATGATGCAATGAACCCCCTCGTGAGGGGGAAGAAAGGCACAAAACGGTTGAAATCGGGAAATCGGCGAGGGGAAGGGAACAAGACCAGGGGAAAGGGAAAGCGAAATAAAAAAACAAAAGCCAAGGACCACAGGACAAGATAAAAGAAAAAAGGAAAAAGGGGAAGAGGTACGGCGCAACTCCAGGGGGGGTGGAGACACGGGAAACTCTGGAGTGTGCTCGCCAAAAGAGGGAATAAGCCAAGGGCAACAAATTACTTACGGTTCAAAAAAAAAAACAACCATAAAGTTCGGGGGTGAAAAAAGAAAAGGGGGGGGGGGCCAGAGGAGGAACGTTTGAAAAAAAGGTGACCAAAGGAGCAGCAAGAATAGAAGCCAAACAAACCATTAAAAACGGAGAACTCTAAAAAAAAAACAGGATCGAAAGGCACAAATAAGAAGGAAATCGCCGAAAGGGTGTGGGCTAGCACCAACTCCGTCCTGGGGACGGAAACCAGCAAAGACAGCAAGGTTAAAATTAACCGGACCAACATACTTCAGATGGCGGAGGTAAAAAAAGAAGGGGGTACAATGGGACAGGGAAAAAAAGACAAAGAGACCATTGGGAAGGAGCAAAATAAAAAAAACGAAACATGGGAGGTCAAATAAGGGAGCATAAAAGTAGGGGGGGTAAAGAAAGACATTTCTCTCTTATTGGTACACGGTGGCCGTAAAAGAAAAAATGGGGGACTGTCTGGGATGATTGAAGAGTTCTTGGTCCCGCGCTGACAGGAGGGGTACTGGGATGTAAAAACGAGACCCCCATGGTAAAGTAAGGGAGGAACAGGGCCATTCAAAATGAATATCGGAAAACAACCGGGAAAGGGTAAATATGGTGACAACGGAGGCCAGGGGGTGTTCTCGTCGGAAGACCAGGTGGACACGAAAAAAACAACTATTATGGGACACATGGGGCGGCCAACAAAAGTCAGGCAAAAAGGGAAGGTCCGGGGACGCCAGCACGACTATGATGGTCGAGGACCAGACTTCCTCGGGGGGGTCACAACTGCTGAGGGGACTGAACCGACCCATGAACTCTAAAAGAAAAGAAGGGACAGTAAACGGGAGGTCGAAGAAGGACCGGGCCTTACTCACCATAGTCCCACGCGCAAAGCTGGGACGGAAAACACCAAAAAAAAAAAACAAAAAGACCAGGACTCAAAGTCGTGTGGGGCAATTATACTCCAAGGGGGACAGTGACAGCCAAACCACGGGAGACAGCACGCACCCCCACCCGTGTACGAAAAAAGAAGGGAGCTAGGGGGAAGGAACATGCCCAACAGAAGGATTTAAATGTGTCAACAAAAAGGTCGAAGGTCAAGGGAGTTCAAGAGGATATACTATGAAAGATAAAAAGCCACCTGCATCGTAAAGGGAGAGGAAGTGGAGACGTGGGGGAGCAGCACGTGAGATCAATTCTCTCTTCCTCGGAACGAAGAATTTGGGGGGTAAGGTCACCCTTCCCCTTCTGGCCGAAGCGGGCGTCCCTTGGACTGTCATCAGTGCAAAAAGAAATAAGGAAGGGTAGGAACAGGAGAATTAAGAGGTAAGCGCCTGGGGTGGGGAAAAAAAGGGACGATCAGGCGTCTGAGATAGAGGGACCGTCAAGGGGTTGTGAAGATAGCTTTGGGAAGGGAGCTCAAAGAAGGGGGGGGGTTAGCCGGGCTGACAAAAAAAAATCATACAACAAAGAACTGTACGGACTGAAGCAACTAAAAAGTGCCTTGTCTCGACCTTGGAGGGTATCCACATGGGGTTTAACTGGGGGGAAAACAAGGAACCAAAGTCATCAGAAACGCCAACCCAGTAAGAAGGAAGAAGTGTCAGGTCAAGAATAAAACGAAAAAAACAAAAGGCAGGAGCAGGTTCTTCTCAAGGGGGGGGAGGGGAAAGAAGGAGTGCGGTGTGAGGAAGGCAGTAGAGGGAGCGAACAACTTAAAACACACTCAAAGGACAAAACCACGTGAAAAAGATACGCCACGACTCCAAAAAGAAAAAGGGGGGGACTGGGTATGGAGAAAAAACGTAATCCAGTGATGGGGAAGCTTACAAGGACTCTGGGCGTTGACAAAAATCATAAATCGATAACGCGGACAACAACTGGGGTTGAAACCAGTGGAACTAAGAGGCAATCTTGAATCTTTGTGAACCATGTGTTGCCTGGGGGGGTAGGGGGGGGCTCAGGGGGGAGGTGGAAGGGAGGAACACTAAACAGTGGTCAGGAAAAATCAAACCTGGAGGAGGGCGAGCTCGTACCGGAGTCTCGCAGGAAAAAAATGTTGACCCAGAACCTAAAAGGCAAAAAGGGTGAGGTAGGGGGGCGTGGAACTCAGTCAAAATTGGCACGTTGGAAAGTTCCGAGGAAGGGTCCGTAGAGTAAAACGTAGCAGAGAAAGACTGCTCAAAATTGGCGACGGGGGACCAAAAACCGTCAAAAGAGCCAGGACGCGGAAAAAAATGGGGGCAAAAAGAGGAATTGATATCTCCTTATCTAGTAAGCAGAGAAAACACAAAAACCCACGGAGTTAAAACATTATTAAAAAGTAATAAATTAAGCAGATGAACCCCCCAGGAAAAAAAAAAAGGTTAGCGGTCCTGAGGAACCAGTTGGCGCAGACATAAAGGGGGACGCGGGGGAAAAACGACTTGCTGAAAGGACCAAGGCGCAAGGTCGACTATTGTGGTAAACACCAACAAGGTATCAACATCCAAAAATCAGAACAGATCAGTGGAACACGGAAAACCAGAAGAAAGACCGGTCGTGAGGAGGCGATACCTCAAAAAAAAGAAAGTCACTGTGTAAAGTTCAGGGGAAGGTAAGTCATGGCCGAAACACTAGCAATGAAGCATCGGGGCATAATGAAGCACCAGACCTGCACCAAAACAGAAAAAAAGACGGAAACGGACAGCTACGTCGGAACCACAAACA
>Ga0179593_1612260_pt1 | contig 21372 bp, 19 predicted proteins | sample CZODoug2_1_08_16_FD_185931 | JGI IMG/M metagenome (GOLD analysis project Ga0179593, IMG submission 185931) | Vadose zone soil fungal communities from Angelo Coast Range Reserve, California, USA - CZODoug2_1_08_16fungal (PacBio error correction) | ecosystem: Environmental > Terrestrial > Soil >...
CGACAATGGCGAACCTGGAATTCCTGCTTACAATTCCGAGCGTGGGAGGGAGTAGGTTCTTAAGAAAAAGGGGGAGATTGTCTGCTTTCCAAATACAAGTTATGAGAAGAAAATAACTGGTTCGCAAGGCAAACCTTTATAATCTCGGGAAGAGGGCCGAGGTATTCCTTACCTAGGGATCGCGTGATAGAAAGGAATAAAAAACGCATGAGAGGAGCCAGATCCTGTTCAGAAAAATCTCCGAGAATACAAAAGAGCCCCTGATACTAGTGCTTCGCTTCAGGGCCGAGAAGACCTTAGCTTCCCCTTTTATGCGGAATACCACGGGATTTATCCCGGGGGCTTAAGTCCGGTAAAGACGCTTATCTTAGGGATTCTATGCATTATGAGGGAGGAACCCCTTGGTCGGAGGCCCTGTAGGGGCTGCTCCTTTAGGGGCAGGGGGGTAATTTCGCTGTGAGTCCTGCTCTTGGTCGAGGCGCACGCGATCTGCGATTCTCTGAAAAGGGGAGACTTCGACCTTTTTTCCCACAGGAGGGAAAAAAGATCGCTTTGTCAGGAAAAGGGGACTGGGCACCGATCGGCTGCTATCGGAAGGGAGAAAAACGTTTCTTTCCATTTGAAGTAACGAGGGCACGCCGTTACGAGCACAAAGGGGAGGAAAAAAGGGCTTCTAGTGGCGTGTAGGGGGGGGGAAAGGACGGGCCTGGGGGGGGAAAGGGGCCTCTCATCCATTGAATGGAATCTCATTGGGTGCAAAGAGAAGGACAGGTGGTCCTTGCCTTCCGGTGAAAATAAAGAAAGACCTTTTCAGAACTCAAGTCGTTCCGTAGGAGAAGGAATGTTCTAGAAAGATCTTCCCATACGACTACTTGAAAAAGCCGTCGCGAAGTATCAAAAGAAAAGAATTCTTGTCTTTACTGGGAGAGAAAGGAGCCAGGAAAAACTTCGACCTAAGAAGAAAAAGGCAACACTTTAGAGAGGGGGAGGGGCTTCCGTCTTTCTTTCATAAAGAAAGGACGACAGTAGGCCTCTGGTTGCTTCTTAGGCCCGCGTTACGGGAAAAAAAGGACTGTCTGATCAAGAGAGAGAGGGCCAGAATCGCGCGGGGGGAAGGCCAGCGTCTGCGTTTTTCCGGGGAAAAGGGGGAGAGGGCTTTCCATACCTCTGGAAAGGAAGGGAAGGGAGGAAGGTTCGCGAATGCAGGGTGTTCGCCAAGTAAAGGGGGGCAGTCCGGCGGGCTGTCTACAACGGGAAGCGTTTACCTCGAGGGGAGAGTAAGACAAAGTATCATTCAGGGGAAGGGGGGAGGGATCATCCGGGCCCGAGAGAATGATTCTCTGGGATCGTTTAAAAAGGGAGGGTTGCGTTGGAAAGGAGGAGCAACCTCCCAGAGGAGACGTCGCTCCCTCAAAAAGGGAAAACTGTAGGGGGAAGAAAAGGCTCTGAGGAAGCTTCTCCTCGCGAAAGTTAACCGGACGGGATAGCAGACGTTATGCTTTCTACCGGGAGGAACCTGCGCATCCTTGCATAAAAAAAGATCAATATGGAAAGAGAAGTAAAATAGCACCCACTTCACTACCGAGAAGCCGCTTCGGGAATCCTTAGGGGTAAGGTGTTCCCGGCCAGGTTCATCCGAGAGGTCGGAGAGTTTCTTCCAGAGGAAGGGGCTCTTGGGACAGTCTTAGAATTTTATGGAGGAAAAATCCTCTCATCGCAAGAAAAGAGCATGAAAAAAACAGACATAGATCGTACCATTCTGGTAGAAAAAGAAAGGAAACCTCTCCTATACTCCCCAGAAGAAAGACGAACTTTTCCCTGCTTATACAAGAAGAAAGAAAATAGAAGGAGCAGAAAATCAAAGAAAAAAAAGGAAGCGACATCGTAACGAGGAAAAAAGAAGCCCGCTTTTCTTGTCCCGTAGGAGGGGGGGAAAAGAGCAACACAACAACTTCTGAGAGGAAAATCTATAGATCAAAGAACGGAGAGACCGAGGGATGGACTTGGAATTGGAAAGAAAAAAAAGCGGCCGAGTGCTGCTCTCTCGCGGCGGAGAATAAGGGGCATCCCCGCGTTTCTCCCTTTCCAGAGTAGGGGGCGCGTCTTTCATTATCTCCCAGCTGAGTGGAGAGAAAAAAGGGGGGGGAGAGACATCCTTCCGGAAGACGCAGGGCCGTTCCTTGGCAAGAAAAAGACGCTGGCTGTCACTGAGAGCTTCTTTCCTCCAGGAGGGGTGGGCCGAATGCACTCCGAAAGGGAAAAATCCCTCTCCTTCCCTCCGAGGAGTTATCTGTCGTGGGACGAGGACTATCGGATGGAGGGAAGACTGCATGCCTGCGGCATTCACGGCGAGACGCTTCTTCGGGGAAGAACAGCAGACTTCGAAAGCAGAGAAGGGAAGGAGGGGAGGTCTGCTCGGCCGCGGGATCTATAGAAGGGGAAAACATGCCCTCTAAAAGAGAGCCGTTCCTTCCCTGAGAGGGAAAGCCTCAGAGAAAGACCTCGAAGAGGAATAGGGAACTCCTATACAGGGGGGGGAAGGTAAAGCCAGTGGGGAAAAAAAGGGTCAGATCGGGGGGCTTACTATTTCCATGAAAAGATATGTGACCTCTTTCCCGTGAAGGGGAGGGCCGCCGGGAAGAAGACTTTGTTCTAACGGAAAAATCTCTCACCTTAAAAAAAGAAATCAAGGGAAAGATCGTCCATGGGGAAAACGGAACGCTAAAAAACCCCTCTTCAAGAGAAGAAGAATAGGAGGGAAAAAAAAAATCCTCCTTTATCGCCGGAAACAGACCTCACACGAGGAAGAGGAACCTGAACGAGCCTGTCCAGCAGGGGGGCAAAGTGGTGGCCAGAGAAAGAGGGAAGTTGTTGACCGGCTAGGAAAAAAGAAGGCCAGAAATCTTTAATCAGGCGGAGAGAATTCCTTTCCTCCGGAGAAAAGATCATTAAGGGAAGGCTTTCCACCGGGAAAATGTTCTTACCGAAAGAGGACGCCTGCGAGGAAATCACTCTTCAGGGAAAGGGGGGGGCTGCGATCCCCTCCAGGGGGAAAAGGGGAAAGGTCCCCGGCCTTCTTAGAACCCCGAAATCGGACAAAGGGCGCGGGCCTCAGAAAGGCCCGCTGCTCGCTCAGGGCACCGAGGTGTCTCGAAGAAAATTGTCCGCAGACGAAAGCCACTTTTCCGAAGATAGAAAACGCGGCCTATAGAAGGAAGAAACGAGCCCCAGCCTCAAAGGGCTTCCGGGCTAAGAGGGGAGGGCGCTATCTACAGGGGGGCATCCCAGTCGAAAGGGCGGTCCGCCGAAAGAGAAATCGGGGAAACAGTCTGCGCCCTCGAAAAAAAAGGAAGAAAAAAAATACTGAATGAATCACCGGCAAAGTCAAAGGCTCTCAATAAAGGGAAAGCGGCGACAGAAGTCCTTCAACGGAAAGGGAGTGCCTTCCCCACGCCTACAAAGAAAAAAGAACGCTGGCCTTTGAAAAAAGAAAAAAAAGTACGGGCCGAATCCTGGGATAAGACAAAGATGGACACGCACCTGGACGATTCCTTTAAGCGGGACTTCCAGGTCCTGTACGCGAGAATCAAGGAGCATTTGCCTCGGGGGGTAAGAGGGTGGACTGAAAAAAAAAGGGGCGAGGGCCCAAGGGGGACTCAGGAATTTCGAAGCCCTTGGTACTGCATGGCGGTGGCCCTCGAAAGCGAAACACGGAATCCCTTTAAACGGGGAAAAAAAAGGCCTGACTACCCTAGGACCCCTTTTTGCACGGTCTCTGATGAGAAAGGAAATGCCTGGTTCCAAGGAGAAAACCCTTTCGGCGAAATGTACGGGCAAACCCCTCAAACCCCCCGACCAGTCCTGGGCCCGCTGAGAGGGGACTCCACCCAAATCTCTGGAATTGTAAGAGACAAGCACAGTCCAGGAATGGGTCACCTTAAGAAGAATAGCTCAACAACACAACGTCCTTCGTAGGAAAAGAAAAAGAGAGGAGAAGGGTCGCAAGGGCGACCTTCTGTGCGTGTTGAAACGGGAAGAGATTTTTTGTCGTCAGGGAAGGTACAGAAGGTTAGTTAGAGTTCGAGTTGGCTTCGTGCCCCGTACAACGGAGAATACATCCCTGTAAGAAAAAAAATTTCCAAAGAGAAAAGCCTCCTCCTCAGGGAGAAAAAAGTGTGGCTCGAGGTCTTCCGGACCTGTGGATTGCTGGGAACGGGCGCGTTCCAACAAGCGGTCTCCCCACGAAAATCTTTGAAAAAGAACTCGGCCTCTCAGACATCAAGCTTGGAAAGACGAGACTCCCACCTAGGACCAAAAAACTCTTCCAGCAGAGAAAACTCTATCCTGACACTGAAAAAAAAAAAAACGGGCCGCGTCCAAAGCCGTAAAAGGTGCGTCCTCATCCCAGGAAGGGAATCCCCGTCTGTGCCAGTATGCCAGAAGGCCCCAGCGTCTGGAAGGGAAGGAGGCGTGGGGCGAAGTTCACCCTGCGGTGGGAACAGCGTAGGAGGACGGGCTTCTAGGGGGGGGAGGAAAAAGGAACTTGCCGTTTCATTCGAGATGGGAGGAAAGGGGACTCAACTAGATCTTGAAGGAGCGGGGCCGCAAAGGCGAACGGTTCGAAAGAGGATCTCATACACAGCGAAAAAATAACATGTAAAAAGATGGGCTATACCGAGAAGGGAGGTCGGCCTCGGGATTCGAATAATAGGAGGGCTTCCCCAAGGGAAAGAAAACAAATAAAAAGACGCCACTAAGGGAATTCTCCTCGGACCTTTCGATAGGGGGGTGCGCTCTTGAGCTGTTCGGGGGAAACGAACCTCCGGCAAAAAAGGGAGGGCTGGCTCTCCTCCCATTGCTACCTCGGATGGGAAAATCTGGCCGTTCTTCCTGGGAAAAGAACAAACGAACGGTGCCCTCCTAACAAAAAGCTTCTCTGAGCACCTTCTTCACACTACTTCAAAAATCAGATAGAGTGAGGGCTGGGCCGGCTTCTCCTCCAGGAAAGAATTATACCTTGGAAACCAGTATTCAGGAAAAAAAGAGGATAAGGGTTTCGCATAGGAATAGAAGGAATAGGACCTTTCCTACCAGAAGAAGAGGGGACATCTCCCTCTATGCTCCAGAATCGGAAAAGGGGGAGGTCGAAGTATGGAATCTATGTCCAGAGAGGGAAGGGCTCTGGGTCGCTCTTCGTGGTATAGGAAGGGTAAGGTCCGGGAGATGACTCACTTTGCCACGAGGGAGAAGAGTCTCTGGCAGGAAACAAAAAGGGCTTACCGGAAGCGGGAGAAATAAAAGAAGCGGAGTCGTAGGGAGGGGAGAAGGGGAGTTTGCGGGTGACGGTATCGGAAGAAGGGGAAAGGACCAGGCTGAGAAAAAAAAAACTGGGGGCGCGCACTGGAAGATATCTATCCCTCTACGCCAAGAAAAAGGGAAGCTTAGCGTAAAAGAAAAGTTCAAAGAGAGGAGGAAGAAGAGGACAGTCTCATCCTGCTTCACCTGAAGAAAGGGAAAAACAGAAGGAAAGAGCCCGATCCTATCAGGACGATCAAAACACAAGGAGAAAACGCCCTTCGGCGGGCCAAAGTGCAAGAAACGTGTCATCGAGGAGAAGAGCAGGTCTTCGTCAAAAAGGCATACATTGAAAAGTGATAAAGGAGGACGGTGCGGGAAACCGGACACCTGCAGGGAAAACACAGCTTAGGGAAAAAAGGATGAGTTCGACAAAAAGCTCAATCGGATCAAGCGGGTTATATGAAAGAAAAGTGCAAAAAAGACGCGGGACCTTGAGAAAAAGGGGGGGGGGGAGGACCTCTTATACAGCACGAGACCTCTCTATTCTTCTCTCCGAAAGGGAAAAGAGGACAAGTTTCAAGAAAAGGGTAAGGAGGTCTTTTATCTGAAAAAAAAAAAAGGGGAGAAGGAAGGTGCCACATATATATACCCTCCAGAGACACCGCGTTCTTCGGCTTGCTTAAAAAAAGAGGGGAGCGTGTATGAGAAGGAAAAGGGGGAGGAGTTTCCGTGACTGGAAAGCGGGAAAAAAATCTTTTCCTCCCTGTCAAGCGTCTCGGCGCGGGAAGGAAAGGAAAAATATACCCGGAAAGAGAGTAGGGAGGGGGTTGTCTCAGGAGGAAGAAGGGCGACTTCTCGTTGCCGTGATGGACCAACGAAGGGGAACTCTGAGAGGCTGAGCAACTCTTGCCGGTCCTACGCCTTCACGAGGAAGTTCACCCGCTAAAGGACTAAGGCAGGGCTAGAAAATGCGGGGGGAGTCTTCCTTATCGGAGTAGGGAAAAGAGGGAGGAGGCATTCCTTTCCTTCTCTGCAGAGGGGGCACGCCCCATCAGAACGAGATACAAGGGTCTCTCCTCTGAGAAGAGGAGAGAAGGTCCCTTGCAAAGGGACGAACCCCATTTTATATCGCCGGAGCAGGGAGCAAGTAGCACAAAAAAAGGAAGAGGATCTCTGCTAGAGAAGGGCACGAGCCTTTCAGATGATCAAGCGAAATGAGGGGGAGGGGAAAGAGAAAGGAGAAGGACTCGTCGGGGGAATCGTGCCCGGGGAGGGGGGCAGTCCGCAAATTACCACTGAAAAACGCAGGGAACCTCAGTCAACTCTGCCTTCTTAAAGATCTTGGCCCTGAAACGACGTCCTTGCCAAGAAAAGGAGGATGGATCCTTTGAAAGGCCGGTGAAGAAGGAAAGAGGAAAAAAGAAGGAGACCTATTCATATTGACGACCCAATATCCCTATGGCCAGATGGGGGACTTTTTAAAGGGGTGCTGGGTTTTTAAATTGAACTCTCGTTCCCTAAAAGAGTAGAATGTCTTACTCGTCTTCTCGGACCTTAGGAGGGAAAAGCTCTCGGTTACCGCCTTCTCTAAATTTCGTTACCCGGCTGTGTCTGTCCAGTGGTTTACCTGTGAGTACATGGAAGGACCCTTCATAGGGAAAAACATCGGGGGGTCCAGGGGAGTTAAAAAGAAAAAGTTATCCTCTCCCGCAGTCGCCGAGACGGGTCGTGGGTCGGTCGGGTCAAAAAGCGAGAAGATCTTCCCCGCCTCTCATAAAAAGAGGACGTCCAGGTAAAGAAGGCTTTTTGCTCGAAAAGAAGGGCCTATTGCCTGTTGAGAGACGGTGACGTATCTCGAAGCCCGGCCGATTAATCCTCGGAAAAAGAAGAGAAGGGATCCTTTCTCCGCCCGAGAGGGGTAGAAGAAGACCGAAGTTTCACCTATGTCTCCGGACAAAGGGGAATGCTCATACGTCGGGGAAGAAGGGGAGACATCTCCATCTAATGAAAAGGAGTGAAAAAAAAAAGTCTCTCCGTCCAGCTAAAAAAAATAAGGGAGGAACCGTCAGGGGGGGGAGGGAAGGAAAAGAGCCTACCCAGGGAAGACTGGCATGACTATAGTAAAAGGTCGGAAGCCGGGCTCACATAAGAACGAGTCGGGCGTTGGGAATTTTCCAAGGCGGCATTTGAAGTTGCGATGAATAGAGGACCTGGGGGGCAGGGTAGGGTTTGGTCATTTGAAAGGAATCTGCGTCTGCTCCTTGCCGGGATAGTTTTGTCCTTCGCACTAAGAAAGGAAGGGGGAAAAGGCGGTTTGTCCAAAAGGAAAAGGAAACCTCGCCCCAAAAAAGAAAAGGCCTACCATTGTGTCACTCTCCTAGCAGAGAGGATCCAGTTGCCTTGTACCGAAAGACCCGTTTAGGAGCCGATACGCGAAACAGAAAAAGCCTCACGCCCTTCCTGCCCGAGAAAGCCCAAAATCTCGTGCATGGGAAGAAAAAAATGGAAGGGGGGGAGGACCTCGCACATTCGATAAAAAGAAGGGTGCTGAAGGCTTCGACAAAATGAATGGGGCTTGTTCCTTGCGGGAGGGTTTTGGAGGGGGGGGTGGGGGGGGGGGGGAAGATCGGAAGGGGGGAGCGGGTGTTTCGAGGAGTACAAAAAGGAAAACCGTAGGATCAGACGAAGCGCGCCGGTACAAGGGGGGAAAAAAAAAAAAAAAAAAACCCACTTGAGAATCTCTCTCAGGGACGGGAGGGGAAGGGGGGGAGACTTACAGGGAGGGAAAAGAAGGAGGAGCAAAACGCATTCAAGGGGAAAAATTCTTCTCCAGGGAAATGACCTGGAGGAAGAAGATCCAACTCTTCCCATTAAAGGATGGGGGGCCGAAACGTTCGGCCCTAAAAAAAGTCCTCTGGAAGTATCTTCCAAGGGGTGCCAGGAATCTTGATGAGGGGGAGTCGTCCGCGTATCTTCATGCCAGGCGTAATGAGAGGGGATTATTGTGAAAAACCTTCGGTGACGGGGACGCTGTGGGAAAAGACGTTCTTCTCTGCAGGGGGAAGTGCAAGTCAAACGTATAGAAGGCTCACGCATTCTGCGAACTTCTCTTGGTCCGGGGAAACGGACCGTGGTCGGTAAATCTAGGAGCTTCTGCCGTAACATTCATCACGGTTAGAGGGAATTCCTTAAAGGGGGGGGAGGGAGGGGAAAAAGATTCTTCAAGGAATTTCATCAGGCAAAAGAAAAAGCACGCCTGGAAAAAAAAGAAACTTTAAAGGAAGAGAGGGGCTCTCTGTGAAGCGTGGGAAGGCTACCTACTGTCCTTTAAAATTTCTCGGGAGAGCTTTCTGGGGGAAGGGGTTTTCTGGCCTCTGCATGTCCGGCCGAAGAAAGGAATGCCCGGTGAAAAAAAGGACGAGCTCCCAAGAGACCATTGCAGGGGAAGGAAGGACACTCTTCTGGCTGGGGAGAAAGGAAAACTTTCAAACTTCTACTGCCGCTGAAATGAAAAAGAGGGAAGTCTCCTTTTGCGGATCTGAAGGCGGGCTTTCCTGCCAAAAGAAAATAAGGATCTGGGGAGAAAAGGGGGGGAAATCTTCGCTGGGCCGCCGGGAAGAAGGGGGGACGTTTTGAATCTATGGCCGGAAAAACGGCCGCGTTTCTGAAGGGGGGGGGGAGGGAAAAAAATCCCTTCGTCAGGTAGGCACGCGGTACCCGAATTGGATCGGGGAAGGTCCACTGTCGGATCATAAGTCCCGTGCTCCGCCACAGGGGGGAAAGGGGGCGATGTCGTTTGCTGTGCCGCAAAGAAGCAGGAGAGAAAGGGAGACCAAAGTTTGGTACGCGCCGGGAAAGAGATCCCATCTGCGCAGCGCGACATGACCAAGAGGAGGAAGTTCTTGCTGGGCGGAGGCAGCCGTGAAGAAGGGAAAAAAAGGGGGGACCGAATCCCGATAAGAGAAAAAGGTCCCGACCGAGAAAAAAGAGGGGAGGGACTTCTTCTTTCCTGTTGCAGGGGAAGGGGGGAGAGGAAAAAAGGAGTCTTTCTCTTCCCAGGAACTAAATGAGGAAAGAGAAGAGGAAGAGTCTTTATTGCAGCCCCCGTCCAAAAAGAAGAGGTTCTGCATATCTAAGGGAAGTAAAATCACTGGTGGATCCTTTCCAGAGGGAAGAAACTGGAAACTCTTACATTGACGACCTCCTTTGGAAAAAGGAACACAAACAGGAAAGGGAAGCAATCCTCCTCGAAAAGAAAAAAAGGGGGGGAGAAAGCCCTAAAAAAAAGAGGTGGTATTTCCTCAAGAAAGGGGGAAGGAAAATATAGAGAAGAGAGATCTTACAGCCCCGCGGGGCTTCTCTTGAAGGTCAACGGGGGGGGAAAAGAGGCTGCGGCTGCGTTCGTTGGTAATAAAGCGTTAATCCCTGGGTCGGAAGGAAGAAGGGAGAGGAAAGTATCTACCAGCTGTGTTTCAGAAGGGGGGGTCTCCTGCGCATGAAGAGGAGGTCTCTGCGCGGGCTCCATAAAAAAGAGGCCTTGTCTTCAACTAGAAGGAGCTGCCTGGCCAGGGGCCGCGGAAAAGACTGCCAAGAGACCGGCTCCTCGCACGGAAAGAGGCGGCGGTAGCGGTAAAAAAAGGGTTGCGCAGTCGTTCTAGTGAGAAAAAAGAGTCTTCAGGAAGGGAGTCCGCTTGTCCGAGCAAAGACTAGGGCCGAGACGGGGAGAGGACTTCTCCGCTGGGGAGGACAAGTCCGGAGGGGAAAGACCTTTCCTGCCCCGGCTGAAAAGGACACCCTTGAAAAGGAGAGGATATCTGCGATCTACAAGGAAAAAGTAGCGGGAAGGAGAGGAAAGGCCATCACCTGGGACCGAAAGGGAGGGAGGATCCCTCCGACAGAAAAGGACTTGGGGATACCACTCCTCTCGAAAAAAGAGAAGAGATCCATCTCTTCCCTTATGGAAGGGAAACAACTACGGAAAAAAAAAAAGGAAAAAGAATCTGCGGGCAGGAGCCTACATCCCTAAAGTAAGAAAAGGAAGAAGGCAGAATCCTCATCCCGGATTAAGCAAAGAAGGGGTTCATCGGACGAACGGTTTGAAAACAATTTTGACAGAGTAGACATCCCGCCAATAATCGGAGAGGTGGGATAAGAGGGAATGAAAGGGGGAAACTTTCGGCCAGGTTTCAGGTAAGGCCTTACCCTTTCATAAAAACCAGAAGTCTGATAGAAAAGGAAAGTCACTAAAAAGGGATTTTCTTCGTCCCAAAAAGAAAAGAAAAATCGTCGCCTCCGGAAAGGAGATCGTCCCGTCTTGGCCGCCTAGAGGGACCTATTACCTTTAAAGGAAGAAGAAAGGCTTAAAGGGAGATCCCAGCAGCACCGGGGGAGAAGGGAACATCTGCTTTCATGCTATAAGGAATGGTTTCACCCTTTAGAGGAAGGGAGAAGGGGGGGGCCATATCTCTGAGAAGCGAGGAAAGAAAATTACCTTAAAGTAGAAAAGGCCATACATAGCCCTGCGGGGGGGGAAGGAAAAGAGAAAAAAAAGAAAATACCTTCTGAATACGCCTGAAGAACTTTCCTAAGCCGTTCAGGGAGAGGAGGGGAACGCACTTTTACTCCCTCAGAGGTACGGCAGGAAAGAGGAGGAGGGAAGGCAGGAAAGTGGGTCCTCGTTTGTCTTCTCGGAAAGAGAAGGAAACATTATCTCCTCATGACCTGGGCGGGAAGAAAAAAAGGAGGAACGTCTCCCGTCCCGAGAAAGGATACCACGAAGATACCATTACCACCAAGCTAAGGGAAAAAAAAAGGGGGGAAATTTTCCTGGGAAAGTTCTTGACAGGCTCCTCTGTGAAATACAAGCGGGCTCGCGCCCAGAGAATCAAGTCCCGACTACTCCCTTAAAGAGAAGGGTCCGCAGGAAAATCCACTTTCGAGAAGGAGGAATCAATCAACAACACGGAGGAGGAGGAAGAGGGGGGGGCTGACTGTCGACAAGGGAAGGTTCGTTGGGGGCAAAAGGGAAAGGGAAAGGGGCTTTATCGGGTGTTCGGGAAAAGGAGGGCCCCTTACACAGGAGAACTTTTAAGAATAACGCCTAAAAGATGTAACAAGGTGGCAGAGGAAGGGGTTCGCGTTGGACCGGGAGGAAGGGGGAAAGAAAAAAACCTCATTCAAAAAAGCGCGGGGGGGAAAAAAAAAGGAGCCTCGAAGACCAACGAGGACAAAAGAAAAGATTCCGCGCCCAGGGAGAAGCGGCCAAGCCTTATCGTCCTCAAAAAAGAAAAAGAACTTGCAGAGAAAGGAGGAGGTCCTTATCGTCATGGCCGGAAGGGGGACTGTCTTGCTTTGGTGACGGGGAAAGAGTGACTCATGTCCTAAAAAAAGAACTGGGGGGAAAGGGAGTGCCGTCAGTGCCGATGAGAAGGGGGAAAGGGAAACCTGCTATCTGCTAATGCACAAAGGAAGGTCTCTTCGACCGGAAGAAGGGGAGTCGAGGGGTGGGGAAGAGCCATGAGCCCACGGTGAGGAAAGTCTCTTCTGCTATCGGGGGCGCAAGGGAGAAAAACAATCGGCCCACAGAGCTCCACGTGACTATTCTCAGCTTCCAGGAGGACGTGGAAGAAGGGGCTTTTCGGGGAAAAAAAGCCTTTTCCTGACAAGAAGGGGGGAGAGGGATCCATTTTCTACCGGGGAGAGGGGTCCCTCTTCGGGAAGGTAACAGAAAACGCCTGACGGCGCGGCAGAGGGGAGGCTCCGTGCTGACAGGGTCCCGCTTCAGGGCCATTAAAAAAGAAAGGGCCTTTCAACTGCGACAGCCTAAGGAACTTCTGAAAAAAAAAGAAAAGGACGTCCTCTTCAGAAAGGAGGCTGCTCTTGGGGGAAAAAGGGAGAGGTCTTCTTCATCGCCCGCGACGGATTGCCGGAGAGGGGAGTCTGTAATCTATGGCCAGGCGGGGAGGAGTTTCTTAAGGTGCGCAGTCTCCAAGTCGCCAAGGGGAAAAAAAAAACGATAAAAAAGGGGGTACCCGCGAGGAAAAAGAGGAAATGCCACACCTGATCCTGCCTCGGGAAAGGAAAAAGTACACCCTTCTTCAAGAGGAGGAGGTGAGGGAAGCGGAGCAAGGAAGCACTGCGGCGATTTGGTCTCGCCTGCAAAGGTCGCGGACGTAAGAACAAAAGGGGGAGAACGGAAAAGGAGGGAGGGGAAATTTTCTTCGGCCGTCAAAGAGAAAGGTGCCTGTCCTCATCATTCATATCATAGCCAGAAGAAACCAACGGAAGAAGGAAAAATCTTCGGCTTTCCTAAGAAAGGGGGCTTCTCTTTCGAGGAGAGTGCCTCTGCTAGGGGAAGGGAAAAAAAAAATCAAAAAACATAAACTAGAAGGAAAAGCACCAAAAAAAGCTTCGACAAAGAAAGAGAAATCCGCGGTTTATATCCTTGGAAAAAAAATAAGAAAAAAAAAGGAGACCCGCGTGGATTCCCACGAACCCTCCTCCGGGGATCCTCACTCATTGCCAAAAAAAAGGAGTCAAAAAAAGAGAAGAAGACCCTCGTTTTCTTTCCGTCAAACACAAATCAACAAGAAAAAAAAGAAAAAAAAAAAAAAAGGAAAAAAAAAAAGAAGAAAAAAAAAAAAAAAAAAAAAAAAAAAAAAAAAAAAAAAAAAAAAAAAAAAAAAAAAAAAAAAAAAGAAAAAAAAAAAAAAAAAAAAAAAAAAAAAAAAAAGAAAAAAAAAAAAAAGTCTTGCTGCGTCTGAATAGTCCGGCTGTTCGCGGCGGAGTGGGAGAAGGGGGGCGGCTTCTGGAGTAAAAGAGGGTCCGAAGAAAAAAAAGAAAAAGTCTCTTCTCGTCTGCCAGATCCAAAGGGGGCGATTCTGTTTTTTCGCCTGCGAAGAGGGACCAATAGCGCAGAAGAAAAGACCCTCAGCTACGCCTGGCTGTCACTAAAGACTGTCCTCCTCGGCGCCCAGACTGCCAAAGCGCTTCCCGACGGGCACCCGAACCTGAAAAAACCCTCCTCGGCGGTAGCGGAAAGGGGGTGTCTCGCTGATCGAGCGGGGGAAGGAAGGAGGACTCATTCCCTTCTTCTGCCGGGAAGGGAAAGGGGGAAGGGGCCCAGGAGAGAAGGGGGGGGACCTTCCTGTCATGTCGCAGAAAAAAGAATCTGATATCGTCCGAAAAAAGGCGGCGGGGAAGGGAAGCCTCTCAGGGGGGGGGAAGAAATCAAAAAAAGGTCAGGAGGGCGAGAAAAGGGTCATTATTATCCAGGAGGGAGGATCAGCTTTGGAGGAAAGAGGAGGAGGTTACCGCGGGAACCGGGAGAAAGGAAAAGAGCCTGGGGAAAGAGGAGCACCTTCAGCCACCCGCATAGGGGAAAAGAGATTCCCTAACGAACCGCTACGCCGAACAGCGTCCAGCGCCGATTCGCCTGGACGGGGATGACATCAAAAAAGCCTGGAGCCGGTCCGAGGGAGGAGGGGACGCTTCATATTCAGAAAAACTAGAGCCCTATCCAGCGGGGTTATAGAGAAAAGGGGGGGGAGGGAGAAAAGGAAAAAAGCTTTAATCCTTACGGACGGGGAGGGGGGAAAAGGAGCCTCTCGAAGCAGGAAAGGGAACAAGGTTCTGGAAAAGAAGGAAAGGAAATATTTCCACCAGCTCTGTCTCATGGAAAAGAAAATCCCGGTAAGTAAAGCGTCTCTGTTCACACCTGACACGACTACAGGTCAAAAAAAAATCGGAAAAGGGACCTCTGCGCCTCGTCAAGGAAAAAAGAAAGGGTCCTATGGCCTATGGGAAACAGGGAAAGGTGAGATCTCTAATCCAGCGGCCGATGCATCCGCGAGCCAGTCACAAAGAAGAAATGAAAGCTCTTCTCGTAGCAACCGAAGGGGGGAGAAGAGAACCTGCGTCACAAAAAATACTCATATCGCGTGAAAAAGAAAAAAAGAGAATGGGGGGGGAGGAGAGAAGGCCAGAGCAGAAAAAGGGAGGGGGGGGTCCTTCTTCACTGGAAGGGAAAGTCACACTCCTACCTGCCGGAATAAAAAAGGAGGTAGTGTAAGAAAGAAAAAAGAAGGGGAGGTGCACTCACCGGTGAACGGCTAAGGATTGAGAATTCCTTACGCTAGAATAAAAGGACGTGTCCTCGGTGGTCTGAGAAAAGAACAAATGGGAAGGAGGTTTTCTGGACTACAGAGGGGAGGAGAACCGGTCCCTGCGCACACGTAAGAAATAGGCCACCTTGTTCAAAAAATCGACAGAAAAGGGGGGGGGGGGGGGGGAAGGGTACCGAAGGGAGAAGGAGCCTCGTTGTACGGGGAACGCAGCAAAAAAAAACATCCCTTCCTGCCACTAGAAGGGGGAAAGGGGGAAGGGGAAACAGAACACGAAGAAAAATGAAGCAACCTCTCTCTCACACCAAAAACGGGAGGAGGAGGGAGGGGGGAGGGGAGGTCGACAATGTTCGACCTGACTGTGAGAAGGAAAATGCGAGACATTGTTGTTCGTCAGGGACGTAGTCTGGGCAGGGAAGGGGGATCTGGGGGCCCCAGGTAAAAGAGGAGGCCGGGAAGAAAAGTCTCCCCCTTGATAAGATGGCATCAGAGGGGGAAGGGGGTCGCGGACAATTTGGAGGAAAGGAAGAGTTTCTCTCGGGAGAAAAACGCATGCTAAAGGGCAAGTCAGTCAGAAAGAGAAGGGGAGAAAAGGAAAAAAAACGATTAAAGACGAGGCCTTCGACGAGATTCTTCGCGTCCTGACCGGGACAAGCAAGGGGGCGGGGAAAAGGGAGGGACTTAGCCCGCCCTGACGCCCGTAAAAGAAGAAAAAGACCAAGGCGGATTTCCGCAGTAGGCGTGGGACGGAAAAAGAGGGGAGCATGAAAAAAGGAACGGAACGGGCCGGTCGATCAGGGACGGTCCAGAGAGTAAAGGGGGGAATGTTCGCGGCGGCTCAAAAGCAGGGGAAAGGGAGGAGACTGGCTCGGTTCCGCCGGGAAAGAAGTGGAGAGAGGGGCCTGAGCCAGAGAAAAAAGGGCTCCTCCGGGAAGAGGGAAAATCCTACGGGCTTAGAGGGTCGGTGCAGAAAGGAAAAAAAGGGGAAAAACAGTCTCAGCGGCCATTCCCGAGGCAAAAAAGGAGAAAGTTTATCCGTGTCGTTGGACGAAAAAAATGACAGGGGACGCTTCGAGGGGCTCCCGCAGCCAGAAGACTTTTGTTGGGGAAAAGGGGAAGGGCCTTACTTTACGCCCAAGGGAAAAAGGGGCCCTCCTTACCTCGCTGGAGGGAAGATCTGATAAGCAGGAATCAAGAGGAAAGGGCGATCTCGAAAATCCCATGTCAAAAAAAAAGGAAACTTTCACCCGTTCGGAAAGGGGGAGGAAGCGAAAAGGGGTGCGACATCTTCCTCCTGGTAGGCTTGGGGGCAGGGACAAGCTCCAAGGACGGAGAGAAAGGAAGAGAAAGGGGCCGATAATCGGAGGATGGGGGAAAGGGAGGTCGCGTTTCCTTCTGAATCTCATGAGGGGGGAAAAAAAGGAGGAGGGGGGCTGAATGTGCGCGCGGCACGGGGAAAAAAGAAGCAGCGACTGCGAAAGAAAGGAGAGGTATCGGGATAAAAAAAAGGAGATAAGGGCTCTTCATCTAGAACACGGGAGACCTCGTCGTCGTTCGGGCGAGAGAAAGGAGAAGTGAGCAAAAAAAAAAAGAGGAAGGGGCTGCGCCTGCCCGGGCAAGATAAAGAAAAGCTTCCATGACAGTACGGAGGAAGTTCTGCCAGGGAGCGCCTCGGCGCACCGGAGGGAAGAAGAACTTCAGAAAGAAAAAGGGACCCTATCAAAGGAACGAAAAGGATGCCGGCGCCATCTGCGGCTGGCCTGAAAGGGAGCCTTTTTCCCTCGCGTGTTTCAGAGAGGAATTAAGGGAAAAAGGAAAAGAAAGTGGACCAGCCAGCCGTAGAAAGCCCCTCCCCCGCTTCATCGACATTACTTAGAATACAACCATCATCGCATCTCAAATAAAGGTAGGAATGGAATCCTCGCCTAAAAGGAAGGGGGCGAAAGTCTTGGTTGGAAAAAAACCTCCGAAGAACTACTTGGCCAAAGGGACTCTTTCAATCCTGAAGGGGAAAGCGGGGGTCTTTCCTTCGAGGGGGAGAAGCACAACACAAGAACGGAGAGAGTTAAAAATAAAATCCCACTTACCAGCCACCAAAGAAGGGAGGGGGCCATGTTCGCAGGGAGGGGGGGGAGGCTCTCTTCGGCGGAAGGGGAAAGAGGTAATCCACGCGTTCAGCCCTGAGAAAAGAGCTCTTCTTGGCCAGGGGGAAAGATGGGGCCTGGCTGGCTGAAGGGGGAGGGAGGGATTCTCGTGGCAGGGATAAAAAAGAAAGACTACTCTGTCTGTCATAGAAAAGAAGCTTCTGCCTCCGCAAGGAAAAAAAAACGAATAAAGGGAAGGGAAGAAATCTCCTTCCCGCCGCCGAGGGAAGGAGTTGCCTTAGGGGGATAGGGGGGGCTCAAAGTTCTAGGAAAAGATATTCTCCGTCCGCTGCGAAAAAGGCATAACGTCGCAGGAAGGAAGGTCATGTCCTCTCTTGCGCCGAGGTAGGAAAAGAGCCAAAAAGATCAAGGTGAGGGAAAGCGTATTTGCAAACGAAAAGAGAGAGGAGAAGGAGGATCTACTCCGAGCGGGGAATAAACGAAAGTGAACCTATTCATTATCGACCATTTGGCTGAGGAAAGGGGGGAAAGGGGCGTATCATCCCAAGGGAAATGGAGGGGCGCTTTCGACTCACGCAGCAAAAAAAAGAGAAAACCAGCTCTGGAAAAAAGGGACAAAAAGTTCTACTGGGGTAGGCAAAAAGAGACTGTTCTTGCCTCAGGAGGGAAGCAGTCTCGGCCTGGAGCCCGGTCAAAAAGAAGGAAAAAGAATGCATAGGCCTCACTCGGAAGGGGAAGAGAAACGGGAAGAGGGAGAGCAGTTTGACCAAAGCACATTCCCGCCAGAAGCCGGGGGAGGAGGGGACGGCTTAAGTAGTGGGACAGAAAAGGTCGGGAGAAGGAGAACCTCATTAAGTGATTCCGATTTTAACGGGTGAACAAGGAAGAAAAAGCTCCTCTCCCGTGTAAAGGGAAAGGGGGGGGTGGTGAGGAATCACCGACACTCTCACGGGCGAGCCAAAAGGGGAAAGCTGCGGCAAAGGAGTGGCTCGTATCCGCAAAGAGGGAAGGAATTACCTTTACACCGCCAGGAAGGCCACGATAGCACCCGCAGAGGGGGAAAAAAGAACCTTTCTCCGGCTCCAGGAAAGAGAAAAAAAATAATTTTCACCCAAAAGAGGCCAAAAGGGGCCTTCTGACAATAGGGAAGGAAAGGGGGAACTTGCAAGTCCCTGCTCGCAAGGAGAAAAAAACTGCGATATATCAAGTCGGCCTTCAAAGGGGACTTACCTCACCCACCAGAAGGAAGAAAGAGTAACTTCCTACGCCGGCTCATCCAGTCCGAAAAGCAAGAGGGCCTCGTCCGGCAGTTCCGGAGGAAAGAAGAAAAGGGGGCCGAGGTCGGGGGAAGGGGGGACCATCTCGCTGACACAGCGGAAAAAAGGAAAAAATTCTTTTTTCTCAAAAGAGCTCTCCCCTTGTCCAAAGGTAAGGAAAGAACTCTTAAAAGTCGAAAAAAAGGAGAAGGTTTTCCTTGGAAAGAGGAGACCCAGTTCGTCGGCTAGAAAAGTTGCAAAGGAAAAAAAGATAACTCCCTTCCTGCCCTACTACGTCCAGGAACCTTCACAAGCTAAAAGAAAAAAAGCAACATCATTGAGAAGAAGAGATAGAACAACCACCCCTTATGATGAGGAAAGAGAGAGAAGGGGAGGAAAAAAAGACCTTACCTGTTCTTGTTCTCTGGAAAGAATGGGGGGTCTTCATTGACGTATGAGGGCAAAGAGGGGGGATTCGTCAAAACTAGGAGAAAGAAGGAAAAAGGTAGCCAGGCCAAAAAATCTGGTTAACAAAGGGGAAAAGGGAAAACAGTGGCGCAGTGACCGGGGGGGGGAGAGAAACTTATAAAAACTCAATAGGAGGGAGCCCGGAGATCTGTTCAGCTAGCCCTGGCCCCTAGAAAGAAAACCCCTTCAAGGAGAGAAGGAATCCTCGTCCAAGACGGAAAAGGGGAAGAAAGAGGGATAGCCAGTCTGTCGCCAGGGAAAGATAGGACATTCCAGTCCTATTCCAGCAGTTAGGGGGGGTCACAAGGAAAGTGCTCTTGCCGGGCAAGAAAGGGGGGGAGGAAGATTTATATGTCGCGGCGCACCGAGAAAATGCTCTTTTCCTCCGTCTCAGAAAAAGACGGGTATCGGGAGAAGGGGGGAAGGAAGGGAGCACGTTGTCTGGCTGGGCGAGACGCTCGCTGAAAGGTATATCTTCAACTTTGAGAGGAACTGGTAAAGGAAAAAAGAAGGGGGGTTCTATTCTCTCTGGGGGGGACAAAAGTCTCTTCTCTGGGAGGTATTTTACTACTACCTAATGCAATGAGGGGGAGTTTGGTAGTGCTGTCAGGGAGGGGGGAAAGGGAGGGGGTCCCGAGTTTCTATACAATAAGAAAAAAAAAGGTGAAATGTCCTCCAGGAGAGGGAAAATGTAAAAAGACGGGATCTCTCTTCTCAAAAAAAAGAAAGAAGCCTCCTGGGGATAAAGAGCTTTCTGGACTTTCGAAAGGGGTAAAAGGGAAAGAAGAGGGACGGGTGGGTACGGGAGAGGGATCTTCCTCCGGGGTGCGAAGGAAGAGGTTCTGCTTTCTGGAGAGGGGGACGGCAAGAGGCGGCTAATCGGAAAACTCTATTGGGGGTCCAGGGAAGTCGTAGCCGGGGGAAAAGAAAGGGGGGACGTTCTGGAAGCTAGGAAGGAAAGGAGTGGGCCTGAAGGAAAGACTGGGGGAAGTCAAGAAAAGAAAAAAGCTTTACCTCGCGAGGAGAAAGAGTCATCACAGCTGATCCTGAGGGGGGGAGGGAATCGGGATCACAAAGAGGGGGGAGAGGGAGAGATCCTAGTCGAGGTCGGTGCGGTGAAAAAAGAAAAAAAGGCCGCCTGTCGCTCTCACCTGAACCAGGGAAAGGCCCGGCCTCGATCCCAAGAAGACGCTGGGTAAAAAGAAGGAAGGGGGAATCTTACCGGCGCGCCGTGAAAGAGGAAAAAAAAGAACGTAATCCTCTCATGACGATCAAAAAAAAAAAAAGAGAACCAAAAGGGGGAAAGGAGACTTTATCCTGTTTCCTCCGTCCGCGGGGAAAGAAGAAGGGAGAAACAAAAAAGGGAAAGTGTACATCCATTCTTAGCTTCGGTAAAAAAAAAAGAGGATAGGTGCGACAACCAGAGGAAAAAGGGGATCCTCCTTCGCCTGTACGAAGGGGGGGAGAACACACCTCGGAGGAACTCTTAGTACACCTCCGAAAAAGGACAAACCGGAAAAGAGGGGGGGGAACTATTTCAAGCAGCCGGAGGGTCTTATTTATCTCGAGAGGAGGAAAATATATTATCCCATCCTACGACATCCAAAAAAAGAGGGGATGGCCTCTGTCGAGATGGGGATCCTCTGGCGGCGAAAAGAGGACTACTCGTGAATCCACTCGCTCCCTTTTCCGCTGGGCAGAAGGTTGCAGGTGAGAGGAGGAGGGGACTGTTTTTTCGCCTGCGAAGGGGAAAAGAGGGGGAAGAAGGTTCCGGCTGAAAGGCACGTACGCCTGAAAAGAAAAAACAGGGCGCGAGAAATCGGCCGACGCGCCGGGAAAAAAAAAAAGCCTTCCCATCCTCCCGAGGGGCAGGTGCTTTGGTGCTCGTCCTGAGAAAGAAAAAAAGGACTTGGACTTCAAAAAGGCTCCGGTTCCGGGAGACTCCGAAAATCAAATAGTGAAGGGAAGGAGCCTTTCGCCGCGGGAAGAAAAAAAGAGGAAAAGGTGTATACTCTCCTGTCCGGGAAGAGGAGGGGAAAAAAAAGAAAATCTCCTCTGATCTCGCGATCAGGAAAAAAGTGAATTCAAAGGGAAGAGTGATGACCTATCAGAGACCGAGCACGGGTAACGAGGGAAAAAAAGCCTACCTACGTCCTACAGGAGAGCCCCTTCTCCGACTCCAGCTGGGAGGAAACGAAAGAAGGGCCAGGATTCCAATCGCAGGGACCTGCTGTTAAAAGAAAAGGAAAAAGTCATCCCGTTCCCGGAAAAAAAGGAATCATTCCTCCAACAAAAAGAAAGAAATCTTCCTACTTGAAAAGGGGGAACGGCTCATAGAAAAAAAGGAAGATTCTTACTTCGGAAGTAGGGCGAAGAGCTCTTCATGACATTCGTGCACCAAAAAAAATGGTTCGTGGGAAGGGGAGAAGGGGGGAAAAACTCATCGCGGGAGGGGAAAAGGACCCCGTCTCCTCGAAAATCGGGAAGAAGAACCCCTACAAGCTCACAAAAAAACCTCTCATGCGCAGCTTAAAGATTCTCCTCGTCCCGGGGAGGGGCGGAAAAAGGAGGAAAACCTTTGACCTTCCACGGGGAGGAAAAAAGGGAAAAGGCTACTCCCTCTCCGATGCGAGACCAGCATCACCTGTGAGGAAAAAGATGGGACAGCGAGAGGGAAAAGAAAGATACCTTCTGCCGATCATCTCATCGAGGACCGCGACATCTAAAAAAAGAAAAGAAAGCCCTTCTCTCCCGCCATAGCCAGACCAAAAAGGAAAACCCGAGGGTGAAAAAAAGAGGGAGAAAAGGGGCCTTACGATCCGGGAAAGAAGAAAAAGCTCAACTCATAGGGAGGAAAGAAATGTAACCTCCTGCTTGGGCAAAAAATACATTGAGGCGAATCTTCCTTGTAATCGTTTGAGAAAGAAAAAAAAGCTTCGCTTACCATGATCTTCAAGAAAATGGGGGAAAAAAAAGGAGGGGTGTCTCAGCGGGAAGGAGGAAGAAAGTCCCTTTCGCTCACAGTCCCCCGGGAAGAACCTCGATGGGGGAATTCATCCTGAGGCAGAGGGGGGGGAACCACGGAAAAAGAGGTTTCTCTTTTCACTCATCCCCAGAAAAAAC
>Ga0179593_1716653_pt1 | contig 21372 bp, 18 predicted proteins | sample CZODoug2_1_08_16_FD_185931 | JGI IMG/M metagenome (GOLD analysis project Ga0179593, IMG submission 185931) | Vadose zone soil fungal communities from Angelo Coast Range Reserve, California, USA - CZODoug2_1_08_16fungal (PacBio error correction) | ecosystem: Environmental > Terrestrial > Soil >...
CCGACGCCCAGGAGCTTCTATGGAAGAGCAGATCCAGATTCCTTACCCATCGATTAAACTCTCGAAAAAACCAAAAGGGATGCAATCGGTCTTCTTAATAAAGACAGGAAGAGGGGAATGCTATTCACCAAAATAGGACCTTTCGTTTCGGTGATGGAGGTCCACCGGTGCTGGCAAAGCCGAATAAAATTTTCCTGCCCTCATTAAAGGCATTACGTTGGTAATCTCGGAGATGTTGGTCGCTTATGAAAAAAGGGGGTATGGTGTTTGTGAAAGGAGAGAGGGGACGCTGCACGGAGAGATGAAGGTGGGAGGAAGTCAACGGCATTTCAGGAAGAGACCTTAATTCCGGCCGTCGAGCCTTTACGTCAGAGAGCGTGGTGCCAAAGATTTCTGCGAAAAACCGAAGGAAAAGGATGTCGATGCTGGACGTAAAGCGCACTGCATTCAGGAAGGGGTGTCACAATTTACAGACCCGCTCTTACATTAGTCCTCTATGCGGGGGGGGTAAAAGGAGTGGCCATCCCTCTCTTACTGTCAATGACGACACGAACACGAGCATGAACCTACATTGCAAGCTGTGAAAAAACGCCGACGATACGTGGACTACTTGATTCTATCACCAACCTGTCAGGACGGTGCGGAAACGGGAGGAGACGCACGGGGGGTCTCGGAAAACGCCTGCTGTCTCTGGGGGCAACGAGACACGGGGAAGACTCTTTTCAACTTCGGGCCGACGGGACAGGGTTGTCGCATGGCTCAAGCCCTTTCGGGAAAAAAGCCCGGGATGAGGACGAGAGAGGCAGTCCAGCCTTTTGAAGGAGAAGGACGGCGCATCACACGAACGCGGGGATTTTCTGGCGATTTCATTGGGGGGATGGGTGAGCCAAGTAGAGAATGGAAAGGCCCAGAACTACGCCCAAAATCGGACGTGAATCAAAGGAAAAAGCGATTCGATAGGAAAGGGAGGCCGTCGGATAGACTGATCTTGCGAATGAGGCGGTGATAGAGCCCGAAGGAACGTTTGAAATTCCTGCATGAAAAAGGGTCCTCTCTTCGGGGGGGGGTCTACGATCCAACGACCATTGTAAGGGAGAAGTCTACTGAAAAGGGGGGGGGTGGCCTTAATACTGTACCTACACTCAAAGAGAGAGGCCTGATAAAGGGCCCTCTACAACATGGCCAGCCGCTTCAAAGAGAGATTCAGAACCGTTCGACGGGACGCCGGAGCAATGGCAAATCCCTGGAGCACGCCCTGAGAATAGAGTTTTCGCGGTGAGGAGGAAATCTAGTAAAGAGGTTAGAGCCGTAAAAAGAGGAATTGTGGGGCGATGGAACACATTTTTGAAATTACCCTCCGTGGCTGACTAAACTAGGGGGGGACACGGCCCAGTTGGATCTTAATCGTCCGTTTGCGGGGAAAAACTAGAATCTAGTTAAGGGGGAGGGTCATCATGTTTGCGCGTCCAACGTTGTGACAGAAAAACGTACCGCTGTCTTACCTATGAGGGGACTCCGAGGCCGTTGTCGTGCGGGAGGGGTGCAAAGACGAGCACCCTACGCCGACCTCTTGGACCTCGACAAGACCCGGCGCAACAGAGTCTTCGATTTCAGCCACGGAAAACGGGGAGGTATAAGGCGGGGGGGAAAGTCAATGGCGAAAGGGGGGAAAATGTTGCGTGGGGCGCTGGTCGGTTCCATTAATTGTCAGAGGGGCGTATGGCTCGAAAGGGGAGGAAATGGGAGGGGGGCGCGAGGGGAGGTTTTCATCCCACCCTACTTTCAACGCGGACCAACGCATGGGAGAGGGTTTAACCGAAGTAGGAGAAGAAGAAAGCTGTACAAGTAGGGACACAACCTTTGCCTGGGTCAAGTTAGTTTCGAAACCGCGACCTTTAGTGCCTTATGGAGGGGGCACGAAGGCACCTGAGAAGAGGCTAGTTAACCCAAACATTGATCTCAGGGGAAAGGGGGAAAGGGGGAATTTCCATAGTGATAGGAGGGTCCCGTAAGATTAAGGGGGTGCAGACTTTTCCCTCTCAGGAAAGTCCGTCATCCAATTGCTACAAAAGGGGAAAGAACCGCAAGCGTAACAGAAGCAATTGCAAAAGAACTTAAATGAGAAGCCTCCACGGTCTAGGAGGAAAAGAAAGGTCCCGGAATGTCGACTTAGGGCGCTTGGCTATGAAGCTCGTTAAAAACGATCAGTGACGTCTCAGGGGAAAAAAAAAACTTGATCGGATCGGAAACCTCAGGAGCCGGTTCCTTCATTCAGTCTCCTCCGCCATCTTAAGAGGAAGGGGGGAACCGACGCCAGCAAAAGAAAAAGGACTTTCAGTGAGGTGACTGCCTTAAAGAATAGAAATTTCTTGAGATACGACATTTTTCTCATATGAAGGTCTGTCTTAAGGAGGGGATCGTTGAAAAGGAAAGGAGTGTGAGGGGCTGAAGCACCCCAGTTCAATATGTGAGAACATATTTCCGCCAAAAAGGGTACACCCGGCGTTGGGAAATTCAAACACCTGCTGAAAGGAGAACGACGGGACAGAAGAGGAGCAAAGAACGGAAGTGGAGAAGGGACATATCCCGATAAAAGTGGCGTGCGCCGGCAAAAAAGGTTCGGCCAAATGCAGGGGGGGGTCTTCAACAGAGCCGAGGCTCAGTGTGAGAAAGGAAAGGACACTCAGCTATCCAAAATTATAGTCTGGGGAGGCGGAGTACATTATTGGTCGCGGAATTGAAAAAGGGAGGATCTCAAAGTCTGAAAGAAAAGAATTTTCAAAACTGTCGGAGGGGGTAAGAGTCGATGTGTCATGACTTCTATCTCGATTTAAGGATAGTGAGAGGAACAATGGGGTCGAGATGTCATTTAGGAGATGTCTAACTCACTGCCTCGGCCCGAAATCGTCAAAACAGAACTCGGAAGAGGGCAAGGAAAAAAAAGTGAAGAAACACTATCATTGATAAAGCCCAGCATCTCGCATAGGGGGGCGGGCAGGGGAGAGGCAACCTGAATCTTCACGACAGTGCGGATGGGAAGTTTTATACAGAGGGAGGGAGTGTCGATAAAGGAAAATCAGGAAAAGGAAAAAGATCGTTCTCCAAAAATCCTTTGACGTCATGCGATCGTCATCAGGGCGGGAATACTCCGAGAAGTTAAGAGTACAACTTTCAGGGGGTCCTGATTAAGCGAGTAGGTCCTCGCTTTAGAGAAAATCATGAGCAGGGGAGAAAGAGGGGCAGCTTGAGCAGATAAAGGCCGATAGAACCCTTGGACTAAATAAAGGAGATATCTTGAATGTATACGATCATAAAGCCGTCTGAGCGACGGCTGATTTGCACTGTGACCGGGGTTAATGGATGCGTTTCGGGGGGTTTGGGGTTCCTGGTACTGAAAATGAGAAAAGAACATGAGTTGACAATTGTCCGAAGCGAGAAAAAGGGGGATGAGGGATGGGGACTATTGAAAAGGGTAGACCTGTTAACTAATAAAAAGACGTGGACCCTGAGGAACACCAAGGGAAAAAAGGTGTCATAAGGAGAAAAGTAAAACGAAGTCATTATTTCAAAAATGGTACATGAAAAGACCGAAAAAGGCAAAAAGGAAGTAAGTGACGGGGGGTCCGGAAAAAGGGAATCTTAATACGTTGAATCCTAATACCGAACATTTGGTAAGAGAGTGGTTACGAGGGGGACAGGATGAAAGAGGGGTTCATGAGGAAGTCGATCTTACGAGGGGTTGCGAACAATTGGGATAAAAAAAGGATACCACGCTTTATAGGTAAGGTATTGCCGCGTAGGGGAGTAAGAAACATTTTGGTGGGACATCCAACTGAAGAGCAACCCAGCTTATGGGGGGGGGGAAAAAATTCGTCCCCTCAAAACTTAAGAGGGCTACCGGACAAGAAACGGGACCTTGGACACTTATGACAAGGGGAAGTTTGTCCAGTATAGCAGACCTTTGCGAGAACGAGTTTGAAGAGGGGGGGACAACTAGGGAGATCCCCGAATAGAGAAGAATGGGAATAGTCTCTCGATTCTGGGTTGCGTCAGCGGTTCAGAAGGGGAGTGAAGAGCATAGAATTAAAAGTCAGATAGAGTACTTGGGGGTCACGCCAAAAGGGGGCTAAGTGAGGGAAAAGTGACTGGTTTTTTCGCCAGTGGCTTGGGAGCTAGGATATGGGGATCCGTCTGAAGGAGGAATGTTTTGCTGGGTGGAGGGGGGGGGCAATCAGCTAATGAGGTCTGGAGAAAGTTCGTGGCGGGTTGAAAACCCGGTTTAACTGAGAAGCGGACAGCGAAGGAAAAATTTGGGCGTTTTTGCCCCAGTCATATTCCGTGAGGTTTTCGTCCGGTCCGTGGTAGGTCTAGGCGGAGGAAAATGAGAGAGAAACCCGAGAAGATCTCTCGGGCGATCGCTTTTGGTGTGGAGGGAAACGATGCTATTTGGGCTGGACGCAAGTGATGGAGCGGGTCCAGGAGGGGCATCAGCAGACGGAAACGGGAGAAACTTTGGACACGGAGGCCGTGGGCTGGAACAACACGGGAAGGAAAGCCTCCAACACCAGTTTGAAAAGAAGGCCCGTCCAAAATGGTCTAAGGAAAAGGACTGCATAGGGGGGGGTACGATCTTGGAGCCTTTCGAGGGGATAAAAAAAATTTCTCGCAAAGTAGCGCTGGCATTCTGGTGGGGAGGCACCATAGAAGTGAAGTCGCAGGGTAACACCTTGCCGAAAGCCATATGCGAGGAGGGGGAAAGGAGGCGGCCCTGCGTTCAGCAAGTTTCGTTGAAAGGAATGCTGAACTACCAGAAAGAGCCAAAGGGGGGGGGGGGTAGAAAAAAAGGGACTCGAATCCAAGGTAGGGGGGTGTATGTACCCAAATCTCGGTCCAGAAGTAGGGGACCACCGGTAAAAACAATTTATCCAAGATGAAGAAAGACTCGCTGGGTATAGAAGAGAGCAAGAGGTGGTTCAAACGGCCTCCGAGAATACCAAATGAAAGAAACCCATTCAACCAGTAAGGGTTAAAAAAAAGGAATCAAAAAAAAATCCTTTCCAAGTTCAAGTCTCAAGTAAGACGATTTCCTCCCACAAGGAGAAGGGGGCTCAGAGGAGAGAGGGGGGGCCCGGGGGGGGGGGTCAACGCCCTTGGAAGTGGAGCGAATGACGATGCAAGAGGAATCCCGAAAGAAAGGTCTCCAAAAGGAAACCTCTGAAGATTTGGGGGGAGAATCCTGACCGAAGCGGGGAGAAAAATAGGGAAGTGTTTAAAGAAGAGGGACGCGTATTTGTATCAAAGGAAAGAGAGAGCAGGGGGAGACACACCGCGCTCCCCTCTATCATTTAAGCAACAGAGAAGGCGAGACCACATCGTTGATTCCACTACAAACAAGAAACTCTTTCGCTATCCGAGGAAAAGAGATATCTGTTGAGCAGAAAGGGGAGGTCCGGGGACCTTAATAAGGAAGTTTTCTCCCTTTGTCTCAGAGGCGTTGCTGATTATGAGCCCCATATTCTGGGAAGAGTGGTAACTCGGAACACACTGGGACCTGAGGTCCGAAAAAACCGACCGGTCTGACATTTACCAAATGGAGAAAACAATCACGGAGAAACAAAACTAGCAGGGAGGGATCGTCGGGGAGGAAAGGTTCTGGAAGAAAACTTCCTGAGGGGGGGGCCTTAGAGTTCTTCAAGCAGGGGAATCTGGAGGGGGGTTAGGAGAAACTAGGAAAAAAAAATTTCGCATTACGCTTTCTGGGGCCAACATCTCTTCTAAGGATGGTGTTAGGCATTAAGTCGTCAGGGGGGCCGTTTTCGGGGAGTTTTAAGCCTAAACTTGGGGCGTTCCCCTTGACCCCACGGTTTTAACACGGGTGTAGGTGATCACAGAACTCTCAGTGAAGGTTCAGCAGCTCCAAAAAGAGGGGGAGATCGAATTTCAACTTAGGTTACTAGGAGGCTTCAGACCCTGCCGAGACAGGCTGAATCCTGGGGGTGACGACAGCCGGAGATTTTAGTCGGGAAACCCAGTGATGAGGGGGGATTAGATGATAACTCTGGGGGGTCTGAAAGGGCAAGGTGCTGAAGGGGAGGGAGGGCCTCAGAGTGCGTGGGGAGGAATGTATTGCACCTCGAAGGAGGAAGTTTGCACCACATTGAAGGCCCATTCAGAAAAAGGCCTTTACCAAGAAAAAGAACGTTTATCAGGAGGTTTTAGGGAATTATGGCAGTAAATGGGCCGGGAGTAAGGGAGGTACAGTGAAAGGGGAACGTGGAAAAAGGGTCCCTCCCATTGATAAGAAACTCTGAATGAGAAACCAAAGGGTGCGCCTGATGATAAACGTGGGCGCGGATGCCTGGGTGGGGGAAAGACGGAGAGGCGGGGGGGAAGAGGGGGGAGAGGCGAGTAGATTACGGCACTTATGAAAGGGGCATATAAGGGGCGACTGCCAGATTGCGCAGAGAAAAGAGTGGGAGGGCGAAACTCAGAAACTTTCCAGAGATCTCAGGGGGCATTCATATCGAAGGTCAGGGTCAGGTAGGTTCGGTTTTCTGAGGCCTAGCTTGCTGTGCACAGCGGGAGCTCCTCCATAAAAAGGCGTCCTACTGGGATTAGGCACATGCAGGTTAAGATACTCGCTGGGAGGGCATCATTCGCGAAGGTGGGGACTTCGAAGAAATACCTTAGGGAGGGGGGTCCCGGGATAGACTTAATGGCTACATGGATCGACTAAGGCCAAGGACTCGGAGTATGGGGGACTGTTTGGGTAAAGATGTTTTCACCTGATTGACGGTAAAGATAACCCTCCCATGAAGGCTAGAAGTAGGGGGAAACACACCTTGTTGGAAGGGAAGGAATTAAGGCAGGAAGGAATTGGGAAGAACCAAGAGGTTTATAATTGGGTGTGAAACGTACAGGGGAGGGAAGTCAAAACCCCGACGGCCGGGAGGGGAGGCCAAGGTGTTCTGCCTTTAGGAAATCTAAAGAAATGCTGCATCTTTCCTGGGGTCCAAAAAGAATGAAGGAAGTCTAAAGGACCTGTTAGGTTGATGAAAAAGTTTCAGAAGAAAGGATACACAAGGGCCTGAAAAAATTCGGGGAGATGGTGGAGACGCGGTCTGATGAAGGAACAAGATTGGGGGGGGGACTCTTTGTAGGGAGAAAGTCGGTATGATTTACCGCTCAAGCTACGTGATACCGGCGAGCAAGAATTTACGTCAGAAAGGAACTGCAAAAGAGACAGAGCTCAAAGAGCGTTCCGCTGAGCAATTCTAGAGGTTTTTTGGGAGGTGTTCCGACAGAGTTAAAGGAGTCCCGAAAAATCCCGAAGGAACTTGAAGGGAGGAGAAACAATCGAGGGGGGGGAACAGAAAGGAAGAGGCTTTCAAAAGGGAAAAGGGAGCTTAGGCTTAAAAAAAAGCACGCTGGGAGTCATAGGGTCTCACTAACTGCAGATGAACAGAAGTCTGTGCAGGGACCAGAGGCATACCGAGGTTAGGGATCAGAACTATTGTCGAAATAAATCGGAAGGTCGAGAAAGGTCGGACAGGAAGAAAAAAATATGAAGAGAAAGGAAAAAAGTAAAGGCTGTAGAGCTTGCAACGACGAAAGACTCTTGGAGTTGTTCAGGAAATACATAGGATAAAAATGAAACCTTAAAAGGAAGAACTACAAAAGTTCCTTTAAACCCCTTTCAAGCTCTCTTAAAACCTTTGCAAAGTTTCGTGTGACCCGTAAACCGGTTAATAGAGACCGGCAGGTGGAAGCTCCATGGAGGTTTGAAAAGCCGGGCAGAAAGAAGTTGACTGCAGTCATTGCAATGCTCGTGCCCTTTTAAACCAATTAACTGCCTTTCATAAAGAGACATCTAAAGACCCTCTCAAACCGTACATTGAACCTCAGGTAAAGCTAGAACGAGGGGGGGAAATAGAGAAGGCTAATAAATAGGCGCCTTCACGGACGTTTTTGAAGGAAACCACGAGAAGGCACGCTGGCGCTGGAGCCGCGACGTGAAGAGGAAAAAAGCGGAAGAGACTCAAGAGGCCGGCCCTCCAAGGGGTGGCTCCCAGAAAGGCGTCGTGGGCGGGGAATCAGGGATTGAAGTCAGAAATGGTGAAAGACCTCCGGAAAGTCTGGAGGGGTGAAGTTCGGGAACAAGTACCGGGGGAAACTAAAGGTCTTCTCTGAGAAAAAAGGACCGGGCTCCCTTGGTCGTCTAGTCGAAATTTGTGCTGGGTTACTGTTAACCGGATTCCCCCGGTAGGGTGGGTTGTGAGGACTACCGGGTGGGAGCCTTGACTCAAACAATAGAGTTAAAAAAAGGAGTGCATCAAAGGAAGGGAGTGAATTCCTCTGAAGGTAAACATCCAAGGAAGAAAAAAAGAAAGGAAAGAACCAAAACAATAAAAAGAAAAAGTCACATAAGGAGGGGAGGCATATAAAACAAAGAAAGTAATATTCGCGCGAACAGAAGATTCCATCCACAAAAGGTAAAAAAAAGGAGCAAGGGGTGGTACATACAAAAAAGGGGAAACAAAAAGGAAAAGAGAGATACTCGGTACCGCGAAACTAAAGGAGGGCAAAGGTAGGGACTGTGGAAGAAGGGACAAGGTGGGAGGTAAGGGAAAAGGCCCGTAATTACGAGGGAAAGAAAGGGGGGGCTGCCGAAGGTGAAAAACAAAGGGGAGGATATTTTGGAAGGGACCGGCATAGGAGTCGGTTGAGAGCAGAAGGGAACCAAAGAGAAACAGCGTCTGAAACCTTCATGCACTACTGAGAGGAACTCTTCTGCTGTGGGAAGATCCAGAGATGGAAAGAATATGGGAAAAGGGGAAGCTGGGCGAGAACTTGTAGGATTGAGAAGGGTTCTAAAAAAGGAGGACTCCCCGAACTACCGTTTGATTTTAAAGGAGGGAAGGGTGAAGGGAATAAAAGGAAAGAGAACATCGGAATCATGTGACTTGTAAACTGGAGGGGTCGGAGGGGCGGGAGTTCCTTGAACAAGACCCCCAAGCTTCAGGAATTGCCGACCAGAGCCGCGACGTGGTAACAATTGGGTGAGGAAGAATTGAAATAAAGGAGTCTCTGGAGAACTCTGGCAGGGGAGAACCAATCTCCGGGGTCGTAATTAAAGGGCGCTATAGCCTAAAGTTTGAGGGAAATAAGGAGGCAGGAAAAAATGTCTTGTAATGATAAAAGACGGGCAAGGACTGAAAGTCTAAAAAATATCTTGAGCATGCTTTGGAGAAAAGTTGGGGGGAGGTCCGGGTAAAATCTGACAGTCGAGGAGGTCCAGCAGGGAAATCAAAGATTTGGAAGGGGGGCCTGAGAGGAGAAGCGGGTGAGTTCAGGAGAGGACAGGGGAAGCCTTGGAGAGATGTCTGTGTACGGGAGTAAAAAGAAAAGAAAAACTAAAAGAAAGAAAAAAACGTCAAAGTATTAGTTTAATGAGTTATTCAAGGACATCCTCTCGCAGAAGAGCTCCAACCAAGGGGCCTGGGGGGAGAAAAAATGTTGAAGAAATCTAAGGTATCCAATGGAAAATGGCTGTGAAAAAGCTCAATCGGGGCCGCGTCGATAAAAAAAAAAAGTCCTGGGGGACAGAAAAACATGAGGGAAGACTGAAAGAAAAGGACCAAAGGGCGAAGAAAGGCTTCCGCGGCAATCCACTAAAAAGAAGGGGGAGAGGAGGGAGAAATGAAGAGTGGGAGGGGGAGCTGGGGAGTTCCGAAGCAACGGTAAAAGACATTTGTGCTAAGAGACGGTAGAGTGAAGAGAAAGAGGGCTACGGCTGTTTCAGTAAATTAAAAGGCTCGGGTCACAGAAAGGGTAGAGGAGATGGAAAAGAAGGGAAAAGTGAGGACCACTCGGTGCTTCTTCAATACATCGTCTGCAGGAAAAGGGGGTATGGAAGGTCCAGGGATCTCAAAAGGTTTATTCCTGGCCGATCAGGAGAGGGTTGACGGGCCGGAAATCAAGAAAAATTTCCTAGGGGAGGGCGTCGAACTAACAGGAGCTTACAAGCGAGATCATCTTCATGGACCTGACGAAAGGGAGTAAATGTAGCAGATTCTCCGGAAAAAATTTTTGGACTCTACAAAAAAGGCTTAAGAGTTGGGAACTACCTCCTACAAAAATCGTAAGAAAGGGAACGAATCCGGTGGAACGGGGGTAGAGAGAGACCATTTATCTTAGGACATACAGAATTTGAATGGGGTGGCTTACCGGTCTCTCGGAGGGCTGAGTCAGCACGGGAAGGTAGGGAGGGTGGGGGTTAATGAATTCGGACTCGATAGGAGGGGGTTTTGGGGAAATTCGCCAAAAGTATTGAAAGAGGACTGGTCGCCCGAAAGTACCTACGGCCTCAACTTTCAGAAAAAAAAGGGGGGGGGTGGGGAGGGTTGATCTAGAACGGAACGGGGCCATAAGAAATGAAAAAAGCGTGCCCCCTCTCCCCATAGGCTTACAAAATAAAAGATGGTGAGGACGCGACTGAAGAAGGAAATTAAAAGTCAAGGTAAGGGCCGGGGGCGGACTGGGGTGACTCGTTCATCACTTATTAGAGAGTAAGAAGAAGAAAGGAAAAAGGGCCGTAGAGACTGGGGGCAATGTGCAAGGGGAAGTGTAATGGTCGGCGGCCAGGCGGTTTTCTGAGTTTTGATCCGTCGGTCCCGATATAGTAGATAATTAATCGTCCTGCAGTTGGGAGGAGGAAAAAACATCTGTGGAAGGCTTCTCATGCAAACTAGTGGATGCCCATAACTGGGCGTAAAATGTTAGATGAAGACTAATCACTCCCCCTCCCCTCAAGCATCTCATGGGGCAAATGAATGGGGGAAAAAAACTCCGATGCTTCGTCACCCTCCTTTTGGGATAACGGAAACTTTGCTTCCGGGAATAAGAGAACCTCACAAGCGCAGGGGTTAAGGGAAGAAGAAAATGCGTAAGGGGGGAACCCTTGAAAAGAAAAACCAGGAAAGTGGAAGAGAAAACAGCTCTCCCGGGAGTCTACATAGAAATGCGGCAATTCTTGTTAGAACCAGGGTCTGGCCAACAGAAGCACCTTGAAAAATAAGCTCTGAAGACCTTCGAGGGGGGGGAAGAAGGCACGTAAAGTTAAAGAAATTGTTGGCCCTAAAGCTGAAACCGGTGCACACCGAAAATGGGGAAAATTCTGGAATGCGCATGGGGGGATACCCCTCACCCGCCTGATACTGGGTGAAGACTCTAGTCTGAAGCACATCGGTTGGAAAAGTCACAAACCCAGAGATGTGAAAATACGCGCAACTGTCCCAAGGGAAAAAAAACTCCGAAATTGGAAAAAGATCCGTAGAGCCACGAACAGGGGGTCAGACGTTCGTCCAAAAGGGAAATTCGAGGGAGGAGGGTTCAGGGGAGGGGGCTGGAACAAAGAAATTCTCCAAAAAAGAATTCCATACTAAGGGGAGCCGAAGACAGAAATCAGAAGGGGATCTGCAGGGGGAAAACTGAACTGGGAAAAGCTAAGAGACAAAAAGAGGCTCAACAGAGGATGAGGAAAGAGAGGGGGGGGTGGTCGGAGGGTACATGAAAACTACTGGGGGGGGGGAGGGGGGAAACGGAGGAAGATTCTTGAAAAGTCCCAGGGTGGGAGTGGAATCGATTGACATTCGGAGATTTACACGAGGGAGAAACCTTTTCTAAATAGAAAGTCCGACTGAGTCGATAGGAGAGGGGAAAAAAAAAAGTCCTGATCAGAAGGTGAACCATTGATGAGGCGTTTGTTATATGTGGGTCTCAATCAGAATTTTGTGAAGACTTCGGATTGAAGCGAATTTTCCGGGAAGAGACGGGTCTAAGGGGGATGGAGTTGTCCTAAGGAGGACCGAAGGGAGAGGGGGGAGAACAACGTAGAAATGGAGATACGCTTGGGAAACTTTTGAGTTGATGGAACCTGAATTTTGGGGTGGCTAGGAGAGAAGAAAATGGCTTTCTATTCAAGAGTCTGGGGTTCTTAAGTGGGGATTTTGGTGGAATTCACTGAGATGGCGGCTCATCCAAAAAGGGGGGATACATCCCAAGATGAGGGGAACGGCGACTGGTTAGGGGGGTCCACATTTATTACTTAAGGACAAAACTTAAAGTTTAAGCGTGGTGGTCAGCAAACATGCAAGAAAGGCATGGACGAAGAGATGTGAGGACTCGGGAAACTTGGAAGGAAAAAGAGGTTCGGGTAAATACACTTGAGGGGGAGCGGGACACTCTTCATCGTAAAAAAGGTTAAAAAGAAAAGAAAAAAAGTTGGACGAGAGGCCTGGGATCTTTGAGTAACTAAAAAAACGGTCCCCCAGCAAGGGTCGTCTCCAAACGCCTGCGAATTCAAGGAGCCCAAGGCATGAAAGAAAGAAGGAAAAGAAGGGGACTCAATAGGGGGAAACTCTCTTCGTAAGAAAAAGATTTCGGAACTCTAAGAAACTTAAAATCGGAGGGGACAGTCTAAGCATCTGAGAGGGCTTCCAAATCCGTACCGCTGGAAGGAGGGAAGAGCCGCCCTCAGCCTCCCAAACCTCATCAGGGAAACCTTAAACGTAGCTTCTTCTTTGCACGCTGATTGGTTCCTGAGAAGTCCCTAACGGGGATGTTTGTTTCGCGTAAAGGCGTCCCCCCCCATGGTTTGGGGGAATCGAAAAGACAAGCTGTTGGGGGAAAAAATTCAACATTTAACCCGACTCCCGAGAGGGTTCCAGGTTAGGGGAGGAAAAGGGTAGTTCAAGAAAGACGCCATATTCCCCTACTGAAAGAAAAGTACTGAAAAGGGAAAAGCCCACAAAAATTCCTGCAAAGGGTCAGGGTCGTAAAAGAGTACCGGACGGGATGAGGGGGAAACCAACAGAGGTCTGTTTGAGGGCGATGCCCACCGAGGAAGTAAGGCCTCTATAAAAATGTAAGATTTGGAGAAAGTGGTTAGAAACTCTGATTAAAGACGTTCCAAAATTGGCAAAAAGAAAGGGTCTGCGACGGATCATACGGGGGTCTTAAGTGAAAAAAAAAACTTGTATGCAGACCTTGAAAAGGGGGGATCAGAAAAGTCCTAAAGGGCCAAAGGGGAAGTTTGCGTAGTCAAATAAGAAAAGGAAGTTATTTAGGGGGGGGGGGAATTAACGACAGCTGGTCCGAAAAAAAAAGTCCCGAATCATCGCGGAAAAAACGGCAAGGGGTCAGAAGCAACAAATTGCTGAGGAAATATCGCAAAATAATACTAGGATTTAAGAGGACCTTTCTCGGCAAGGGTCGGAGCGGAATTGGGCCAGAAACAAGCTTTGAATACCTGGCCTGAGATCGACCCTAGGGCATACACTACGCGAAGGGTCCTGCATCTCCCTCGCTGGGTCCTTGGGCGGGAAAAGGAAAACCTCCTGGAGAGTCTCATTGATGGGGTCATGTGCTTCGAAAATAATAGGAGATTTCAAAAGTTATGTGGAAAGGGTTAAGATACGGAGAGAAAAAATGAAAAGATCTAAATAAAGACATAACCGGAGGGGGTGCTCTCAGGTACAGAAGAGGTCTGCGAAAGAAGGAGGGATCTTCTTTTAAAAAAGGGTTTTCTGCACTTGAAACGGAAAAAAAGGCCGATCGCCATGGAAGGGGGGGAGAACGAGAGACGACCGAAAGGTTCGAGAGTTTCTGAAAAGATACCCTCTAAGCTCGAAGATTAACTACAAAAGAAGAGTACACCTACTACGGGGGCCTCTGAGAGGCTAAGGGGATTGGTGCTGGTTAGAAGGCCTCAATGAAGATCCTGAGGCAAACTCAAAAGGGAAAAGATTTTTTCGTTCTAAAGAGGGACTCGACGGAGCCACAAGAAAGAGGGTCCCGCACTTAAAGGGTTGATTAAAGGCTGCAGAAGAGGCTCGTATCTGAGAAGAAAACATCATTATAGGGAAAAAAGAATAGGGAAGGAAAAGGGCCTTAGATTTCAGATTAATTGGAAGAAGTGTGTTCATCCTGAGTCATCTAGGAAAAGTAAAGAAGGTTCGGCCCAGTTATTTGGTTCAATTACGCCCAACCTCGCTAAAGGAACAATACCTCGTGGGGAAAGAAAAATCAAGAGCCAGTCTGTAAGAGCGGAGAGTGGGTGCCCTATGTATTCGATTTAGAGAGCTTTAGGAGAGGGGACCGGAGAATATTCAACTTTGCGTGTTCTGTCTTGGGGGAATTTTTCTTGATGTGCTTCTATCTTTGGTTCCCCTGCTTTGGGGGAAAACTGTTGAATCAGGGGCCTCATAGGCCACTGAGTCCGTGGGAAACTATCGGATCAAGAATCTAACGAGTGAGAGTAACCTTCAGTTCAAACGGCAAAAAAAAAGGCTAAGATTGCTTATAGAGGAGAAGACTAAGAAGGGCTCGATCGCCAAATCAACTGCAAAAGAAGATAAACACGGCGTGATAAAAAAAAGAAACAACACAAAGAATATCGGGGCCGCAGGGGAGAAGAACCGGCGCTCTTCAGACCATTTTGGGGTTTGAAGAAGGGGGACGGCCGGGGAAAATCCCTTGAAAGAGGGAGACCAGAACTGAACTTCCGGGGGGAATCATGAAAAGATTGAAGTCGATAATGGAAAAGAGGGGGCCGGGGAAGTTGGGAGAATCGAGCAGAAAGAAGGACCCAGAGACTGTGCAGTTCACTGTCGAAAAAGCCGAGAACAATTACAACGAACCTGAAGCCAAACAGAAGTCCTTATGAAGAGACAGGTCGGGGCCGAGGAACTCTCAGGTGCCGGATTTTGCCAGGAAAGCCTACTTGAGACGAATGGGTGCCTGAATCGGAACTAGGGCTTCAGGAGGGGACCTTTCTAACAACCAAAAAAAGGCCCAAGCAATCGGGGGGACTGTAAAAGGGCTTCTCCTAATCCGAGGGCCGCGATTGCCTAGTCCCTACGTAGCCAGACTCTGGGGGACACCAGAAACTCCAATCCTTCCCTAGCTCCATACGAGATACCTCTGTAGGCCACCAAATTCTCAAAAATCGTCCCAATGTCTTTAAGTCCTCTCCCTTCTGTTGAATCCTCCCCAAGGGGGGTACATATGGCAACCAAGGCTTAGGACTGGTAGAGGCCCTTAAAAGAGGGATTCCTTCCGTCTCCGAGGAGCGCGCTCGTCCAGCAGCGAACCCCCTAAGGGACCTTATTATTGGAGCATTGAGAGGGGTCCCTGTAGGGAACGTCGAGAATTAAAAGGGAAACTGTATTCTGGGGTAGCCTACTGGGCACTTAGGAAGTATGGGAATTGTCGTGGGTACTAGCCCCCATGAAAATACGTCAGCTGGATCTTAGGAAGAAATGTTAAAACCTCAAAGTAGGCCAGAGGCAACCAAAAACCCTGTCTTTGATAGGGTCACCCGGGGTGAAAAAAAGCACAGAAAAGGAGGCATCTGAAGCTCTCGAAAAAAAAAGCCTGGGGGGCAGTGGATCCAGTAGAGTGGGGCAGGTTTATGGTTTAAAGAGAGAAACTGGCGATCCGAATCTGTTGACACCGCGGGCTTCCCGAGGACACCAAAGGGATGGCGATCGTATTTCACCGGCTTTAGAAAGGAGGGAAAGACGGCGCTAAAAACGTGGGTCAAAATAAACGTAGGGGAAATGTCGCGGGGAACTAGGGTTTCCGAGCAGGGTCGTAGGGCGCACTGTTAGCCTTCATCAAAGAGTTTGGTGGTTGAATATGAAAAGTGCCCAGGTGTTGGAAAGGATGCTGAAGACCGCGTCGCAGGTCCGTGTGCGTTCAGAGGGAAGTTTTAGGGGGGGACGTTCTTTCACTGCGGCAAGTTCCGTCGCCTCTGAAATATCGAGCCTCCGTTTGGACCCATGGAGGTCGCTGGGGATCAGATTCCTGGTCGGTCGACGGTGTTATTGACCAATAGGCATCGCGTTATAATTCAGTGGGATCAGAGAAACCCCCGGGACGCTGGGGACCTCACTGACCCAGGAGAAATATGAACACCGCAGAGATCTTCCGGGGGGGCGTCGTCAAAGGTCATCTTGGGGGAGCCAGTTATGTGGGGAAACCTAAAAGTGAGGGGCTTGAGAAGCCTAGAGAGGGGAAAGAGGCTCTCTGGTGGGCGAGGCCTTCAAGGGTAGATCTCTTTCTCCAACCATAAGTCGCGCGGTTAAGGGAAGGCGCATAAACGCAGATGTGAGTAAATCTGAAAGTGGACGCATGTCCGAATGCCAGGTTAATGAGGGGGGGGGGCCGCGTGTAGGGGCAGGTGGGGGTTAGAAAGCCCAGCGCCTTAACTCGGTGTAGCATCAAGAGTCGAGATATCATGAAAAAAGAAGGACTGAAAAATTGGGAGAAGGCCCGCTCAGGTTGGGGATCACCTCAATAAAAAGAGTTTCCAATCCTTCGAAAGCCTGGAAACTCTGGAAAGAGTTTTGAGTGAAGGGAAGAGACTACAGGAGATTGGCAAAAAATAAATTTTCAGTGGGGGGGGTCGCCAACGGAGCGATCTTCTAGAGTGGAGAAAACGTGGGGGAACCAAAAAAGAGCTGATATGTAGGGAGGAAAAAAAATCCGCCGCTGTTGATAGAGATGCTTGAAAGGGGGTTTTGGATCGAAAGGGGATGTCAAGGACGTCCCCTCCAGAATGTCTGAATCTACCGCAGGAAAGCGCTCATGAAACGGGGGGATGGGGGGGGGACAATGGGGGGCCATCAAAAAAAAAGGAAACTTTGGGCGTTGGGAAAAAGCGGTAATTAGAGGGGGGGACGGGACCTCTGCCCAAAGTCCCGAACGCTCTACTTCAAGAAGGAAAGGGGACCCGGGGATCTAGGAATTAGCGAAGAAAGCGGAGAGTCTTGAAGTGACCAAAATCAAGTCAACAAAGGGGAATAAGGGAGTATGGGGGGTAAAATCTTGGCCGAAGTCCAGTGGGATTGTGGCGCGAAGCCTTTACGCAGGCCCCATAAAGGTCGAGTGAGGGAACCAGAATGACCTGGGAAAAAAGGTTGGCACCTCGGGGGGAGAAAGTCCGTTGAGGGTAGGAAAGGGGACAAAAGGAACATGCAATTAAAAGCTCCCGTGAGGGGGGGGATGCCTCGGGGTCACCAAGCACCCCTAATCACCATATCTGCTCTACACAGAGAAGTTCACATTGGGCTAAAAGGGCTGAAGTAATCCTTGTGGAAAAGTTAAAAGGGGGGAAATTGGGGCTCCAAATTTTGAAAGGAAGGTTTCATACCGAGAAAGAGCCGACCTGGGAAGTAGCGGGAAAAAAACATTTTGAAAGATAGGGCCTTTTCAGGTCTGAAGTGTAACCTGCCTTGAAGAACAGTTCGTAACACCTCCAGAGCCCGGTCAAGAAAAAGAAGGGGCCGTTATGCGGTGTCATAAAAAGCTTTCAAAAGACAAAGGGGGGAAAGGGCCCGGGAGCAAATCCCCATGTTAACAGAGATCCAACTGTGGGGGTTGGGAAAAAGAGCCTCAGGGCCCTCCCAGGGGAAGCACCCTTAAAGGTCCTTATGGATCGAAGGAATCCACTCAATGCAAAGATGGAAGAACCATGGGGGGAGTCAGAAGATCCATCATCTCCTTTTCAACAGGGAGGGACATCAGGTCATACCTAATCTGAAAGACTCTCGAGTCTGGGGGGGGGGGAAACTTGGGGCTAAAAAATGGGGAATACAGGGTCAGGGGGGAAAAAAAAAAACTCTTTAAAGGGACCGGGACACATTGGACACAGGGGTTACAAAAGAGCTAGGAGAAAAGAATTCCCGCGTACTCATAAAAAAAAGAGCTTATTAGGGAACGTACCAGGATCTCCCCAGCAAAGTCTAAAAATGTATGGATGTGAACTGTTTGAAAGCCCGTACCGGGGGGGCTCCTTCCAGTGCAAAAGAGCACCTCTGACTTTAAGCGGGGTTCCCTAAAGGGATTTCACTCGCAGGTCGCAAAGAACTCGGCAGGGAAAACAATCTGAGAACTAAAAACCCGCGCGAAAGAAAATCTTTTCGGTCGGTACTTGCATCAGTCGCCCTTGAGAGGGAGTCTTGGGGGCCTATTTGTAACTGACTCGGAATCTCGGGCCTTCCGATGCAAAAGGGGTTCTGATTAGAAAATAAAGACATGGGGGACTATTTGAGAGAGAACCGTAAAGGTAAGGGATCCTGTTGCGCCCTTAGAAAAGTAGGAAGGAAGTCGACTATGTTAGTTACTGAATCAAAAAGACGGTTCAGCTATCTAAAAATGGAATGAAGAAGTTTTGCGGGGGTTTCTGTAAGGGAAAGTTCTTCTTTTGGAACTTACACGTCATCTGTTCTGGAACCCGGAAAATTTCCTTAGCTCGTGTGCTAGTTTCCTTTAGGGTCCGCTTCCCGTTTTTGTAGACGCGCCGGTTTTCAAGGGCTGTCTGGGAATGCTCACGTGTTGGATCACGGGCCAATCATATTTCTATTCAACGCAACCCGCAGCGGGGGTGCGAGGAACCCTGTGGAACGGACCCCGTTGTGACGTGACCTCAACAAGGTTATGGGACAGGCTCTTGAGAGAAACGTACTTTGAACCCGCTGAAAAATTTACCTGGACTCAACCATATCCTTGAGGAGGGGAGGGTTTGCGGGAGGGGAGTAGATTGGGGGGCAGAGAAAGCACACCAAATGGTGGCCAAAAAGCCTCAAAAAAAAAAAAGAAAAACGGGTTGAAGAAAACCGAAGCCTCTAATGAAGGGGATTTGCAAAGGACGCGGGAAAAAAAAAGGTGAAAAAAGAAGCGAAGAATCCGGTCAAAATTAACGTGCAAAGCCTGAAAGTACTCGTCACGGGATTAGGAGGGGGGAAGGGGGGGTATAGTGCAAAGACTTGGTCTCAAACCAGTTACCCCATTGGGAGAAATGAGCAAAATTCGGAAAAAGACCGAGGGAGGCCATTACCGGGTTCCAAAGTTGAGAAATCGGGAGGAAGAAAAGGAGCCGGAAGAAACCACTTACCGTAGAAAATTATATGAAGACGTACCGGGAGGAAGGGGGGGGTAGAGAAGAAAATAGGAAGGTATTGAAAAAAGGGGAACCACATTGGTTAGCGGAAGAGACGGGAAATGGTTTCAGGAAGAAACTTGGGAAGGACTAAGGCCCTGGTTAGAAAAACCGACAGGGGGCGCCGAAAAGGGCCGAAAACATAATCTAGGGGGACATAAGGAAGGAAAACTCCCAGGAAAAAGAAAGTTAAAGGAGGAGGGTATATTTACCTTCGGGCAGTTGATTAGGAAGAGACTGTAACGTCAGTGAAGGGGGAAGCTTCAAAAAAGTCAATAGGACGGACTACCAGTTGGCCTCCAAACATGGGAGGGGAGTTACGGGAGGACGTCTTCTGAAAAGAAAATAGGGGAAATGTATGGAAGACACTTATCGAGGTTTAGTTCCTGCAAGCTCTCAAGAAGAATTCCTGAAAAGAAGGGAGGTCCAGTTCAAAAAATGCAGACAGAGACAATCTGTAAAAAGAGGAGGGTTCTATTAAGCCACTGCAGAGCATGATTGGACAAATTTAGCCGGAATCTATGGCTCAAAATGGGCTGAAAAGGGAAAGGGAGGTCTCCTTCCTGCTTCTCCCTAGAAAATTTGTAATTTCAGGAAGAGGGGAATAGACTGAAGAAGGGGCTTAGGAGCTCGCTGCACGTTTAACGCCAGAGTGGCTGAAAAAGATGCTGAAAAAAGGGTTCGCAGCAAAGCGGCGGGGCCTACCGCGTTGGTGTGGGGGGAAGAGGGGGGAAAGTCAGAGCCCGCAGAGCTTAGGGCCCAAAGGGCTTAGAAAAAGCCTGGAAAGTAATATGAGGGGTCTCAGAGAAGGGGGAGGGGCCTGGCGAAGAGAAAACGCAAGTAAGTTTGCGATTTGGCTGGATGCGCATAGACAGGAGAGGTCTTAGCAAAAGAGGCCCAGAAAGGGTTCCGGAGGGAAGAAGAGGAGGGAACCAGGGCGATATGAGGGGACCGAACTATCGTTCTAAAGAGGGGGTGTCCAGAGAAGGGGGGGTTTTTGAAACTGAAAAAAATGCTTGGACAACGGGTCTCAGGACGAGGGGGCTGACAATCGCCAGCAAGCGACCTCTCCAAAGGGGGAAAGACGTACAGGGACGCGCAAAACCTACCGTCCTGAAAAAAACCTTCTAAAAGAAGTGGACCATCAAGGGCAAAAAGGGGGAATTAGTCTAATTCTTGCGCGAGGAAGGCAAGAAGAATCCGAGGCGCAATAGAGGTGGATCTTGTTATGACACTGAAGGGCAGAACGGAGGCCCTTAACGTAAAGGAACTAAAGAGAAGAGCTGCAAAACTCCACGAAGCGGATCGCAAAGGACTAAGGAGGTGGAACTCCATCGGGTCCAGGGAAAAATCCTGGGGGAAAAAAGGGCAGAGGGGGGGAAGTTCAACTGGTGCGAACAAAGGCCGGAGTGTCGGAAAAAGATGGATGTGTGGGAAAAAATAACCTCCTAAGGGACAATAGCAACGACGAAACCCTGAAAGCCCCACCTTATCAGAGCTGCAGCACGACGACGAAGGAGCGGTTTCTCCTGCGGGGGAGAAAACACATCACGGTAGAATCTGGGAGGGGTCAGGCTGGCGTTATAAGTGAGAAAAAGATAACGAAAGAGGAATTCGGGGAAAGGCTCGATCAAAGATGGGGGGGGAATACATCACGAAGTTAAAAGGGATCTGTGGGGGAGAAAGAGTCGTAAAAGAGATTAACGCCAAGGCCTTGGAAGGGGCTCAGAAAAAAGGGGAATGGATTGAAGCGGAGAAGGGACCCCTTTAAAGAAGGGAGGGCCACCTTCAGAAGGCCTGGAAAAGGAAAAAATTCATTGTCTGCTGAACTCAAGAAAAAGATCTAACGAAGGTATATAGGGTTCACAAAAAGATCAGGATGGCATAGTGCCTAGGGGGGGGGGGGGGGAATCAGCTGCAAGGGAAATGCAGGGGTCTTTACAAAGAGCAAAAGAAGGCTTCCAAGGGGGTGTAAGTTAGAGTCAACAGAGGGAGAATAAAAGAAAAAAGGAGAATCCATCTTGAAATATGGGATTCCAACAAGGGGGTGGAATAAGAGGTTCACCCCAGAAGGGGGAATCGCGTGGGGAGAGGCGGAAAAAGTCCAGCCAAAACTTCTGAAGGGGAAAAAGAACTTAGGGTACCCGGACAAGGGGCCAGTTTACAAAAGCGCACATTCAGCATGGTGCAGCAGGAGATTGTGAATCCAGCGTGGAGGGGCTGCACCACAAGAAGAAAGAAATTAATGGGGTTTCGAACTCAAGGAAAACTGGACTTCAGGAAGTAAATAGTTAGACTGTGCAAGGGAAGAGAAAATTCAAAGGTAAGGCCCGGAAATCGGGGGAAAGTTCGGGAAAGTCTTCTCTCAA
>Ga0179593_1276591_pt1 | contig 21368 bp, 19 predicted proteins | sample CZODoug2_1_08_16_FD_185931 | JGI IMG/M metagenome (GOLD analysis project Ga0179593, IMG submission 185931) | Vadose zone soil fungal communities from Angelo Coast Range Reserve, California, USA - CZODoug2_1_08_16fungal (PacBio error correction) | ecosystem: Environmental > Terrestrial > Soil >...
GGCTAGACTGGTGGGAATCAAGGGGGCAAGAAAAGAACCTGTACACCCGTTTTGGGCCGGCGATGTAGGCGACAACTTGTCATCAACTTTCCTAGGTACAATATAAAGGGACAGGGAGAAGACGTTTCAAGAGGGAGGATACCGGTGAAGGAAAAAGCGGCAGCAGGGACAATCAAGGGCAAACTGAGCTGTGTGTGTCGATAGACTGGCCCGGATATTCAGGCTTCGGTGGACATAGCGACGAACGCCGGCTGGCGTGCCTTGGGGATCGCCGTCCCCTTAGCACTAACGATGTGGCCGACCGAAGGGGTACAGACGGTTTTGGCAACAAAATAAACAATAGCCGTTCCTTCAGCGAAGCTGGAAAGAAACCGAGCAGCGGCGCCGGAAAATAACCTCACTGTCGCTGAAGATGCGGAAAAGGTGACACCCTCCAAGTTGTTTCTTGGGGGATCCCTCGAAAGCCTTGGGAAGACTACATAACAAAAGAAGACACCAAAAAAATATTATCTCATGGATGAGCCGGGACTGCTGCCGTGACGCTCGGCTCCGACGCTAACATAAGGTGTGGGGAAGCAACAACCTTCTCGGAGAAACCTGGTTTTGACGAAAAAAGTATTCACTGGCAGAAATGTCTATGAGAGCTTTAAGGGAAGGTCTGGGATAGTGAAGTCAACGGAGTAATGACTGCACTAATCCCCATCCGCTAACCCGCAGTTCCAGGGGGAAGGAACAAAGCCGTTTACTGTTTCACGTTTTAATTTACATTACACCACAATGGAGTGGCTGATATCAACTGCCTCAGGACGCGCTTTGACCGAAGAAAGAGGGGGGTTTGTCGGACGCGGCTAAAAAACTCTTTTCTTCTTAAAGACTGGAACTGGGTCCCAGTCGCGGGAGATCCACCCAATGTCGGGGGAACACCAAAGGTCCACACAAATCCGGGGCCCCAGAGTTTGAAACCTACGCTCCTCGGCTCTTACACGGACGTTAATGTGGAGGGGACAATGTAGGAAGATGGGTGGGGGGGGAGGGATTGGATTATTTCATGAGGGGCTAAGATGAAGCAAATCCTCTATCATCTGGGAGTGGGACGCTCGCTGCACTAAAGAAGTCATAGGCTTAAGTTCGCGCTTATGGGAAGTGGTTGAAACTTTCACAAGCGAATGGAAAATAGGGCTGGTGTATAACATTGTAAGTGGTTCGTCAGGACGGGAAAGGCGCACTTAAGAGACCCACGATGGTAATGGGTTTACATGTGGGCGCGTGATTGTGAAGGGAACTCAAAGGGCGTTTAGCAACTAATTGACGCCCTAGATGAACGTGATCCATCAAAAACACTGAGGGGTCAGAGGGCGTAGTGATGGGATCTCCGTAGAGATAAGCAGCAGCTCAGTAAATCAGAACGACTTCGAGAGGGCGCCGCCGTAGACTTGCCGGCCGGTGTCATGCGAACGACGGCTCAAAAGATACCCATGCCCCAAGGCCCATATCGTAAAGATAGTGGGACATTGGCGACTAAACCTGGAGGAAAAGAGGAAGTGCGCTCATTGGGAAAGGGTCATAATTAGCCGGTCAGGAAGGGATGTGGATCTAATTCCGTTTGCTGCGGATTCGTCATGGGGCAAAGTCCTCCCCTTCGCGGCTTGCGCAGCGTTGCAACTGTGATATGGGAATGTCGGCGAGACCGCAGCAGCCCTGAGTCGGTCGTTGAAAAAAATGATCAGGAGATCTAAGGAGTGGTAACCTGCGCTTTTTCGCGGAAACTCCTCGACTTAAAATCTTAACTACCAGCGGAAAAGATGCCCAGTCATATCGTTCGAAATGATAGGATGCGACCATCCGGCTATCCTTACAGGTGGTAAAGGGAGGGGCGACCTTGGATTGACGTGGCTGCACTACGAAACGAGTATAGTGAAGCGAGGAGGGAAAGTCGGGTCAGAGGAAAAAAGGGCTTGGAAGCAGGGGGGCGCTGTGGCGAAAAATAAAGGGAGGTAGGAGAGGAGTCCGCGACATGGAACATCGCTAACAACGGAGGAGAGGAGAGAGAGTGAGATAGGCATAATGAAAATCGGTAAAGGCAGGAAGCGCCAAAACGGTGAGCTTAAACTGCGCTCTGGGGCCCGAGCAAATGTCCTCGAAGGTAACTATCGTGAAGAGGGGTGCGCCACTTCAAGCACAGAGAAGCGCAATATAAAAGTCAAGAACGGACCGGGCACGGGACGAAGGCAGCAGCTCCGGTCAGGCAGTGCAAGGATCTTTTATCCGCTGGTGCGAAGACGCGAGAAAAGGCGAGGCGGGATAAAAAATAAGAATACATGCCGAAAGAGAGGAGGGTTTCCAAAAATAGGTGGGAGGAGTAAATCATCGTTGCAAGAAGCGCCGATAGAACGGGGGCTGCGTTGAAAACTCTGGGGGGAAAAGGTCAAGACCTAAATCGAAGGATGTGGGTGGCAACTGACACATGCACGGTCAGCGTGAAACAAGGGAATAGTTAGCCCAATCAGAAACCGGCTAGGGCAAGCCCGGGGGAAGGCTGAATTTCAAGAAAGCAAAATGACATGGGCAGGGAAAAGCCAAAAAACTATACGTACTATACGAAGGGAGGCATGGATATGCAGAAAAAGAGATGACCATTGAAAAGGCACGGACTCACGGTCTTCAAAAAAAAGAAAAGGAAATTCATGTGAAGGTGCGGGGTAAGCGGGAATTGGACGAGCAGGAGGCTACGGATCAACACGAATGGGGGGGAAAAAACAGAGATGCTGGTGGGGAAAGGGACGAGGAAAAGACAATTAAAAAAAACGATTTATCAAGAAAGCTACACTGCTTCGAAAAGCCGAAAACATCTCACCGCGTGCGCCATCAGGGAAAAAATACAAGTTGGGGTCGTAATAGGGACGCCCGGGCCATGCCCTGACGCCCTGATTAATGGTTCACGACCACAACGAAAGCGAAGGGGGTGGGAGTTGCGAAAAAAAGGCGGCGCGAACAGAAGGGGAACGGGGTTACTAAATCTGAGTCCTGGAGTGAAGATAAGCGAAAAAACATTCCAAAGGGAAAAGACGGGACGACAAGGGAGTCCAGCTACCTGACCCACTCAACGGCTCGTCAGGCCCCAAAGCAAAAACAAGAAACGGGCTTTCCGGGAGTTAAGTAGAAAGTAGTTTTTGACAGATAAAACACAACGCTCCCCATGGGTAGGGGCTTACAACGTGCCTTCCCGCCGGGAGTGTTTCCCGCCGACTGGTGAGGAACCATAGGTGGAAAAAAACGGATGTTTTGAAGAAAAGGAACCACAGAAAAAAGGCAATTGAGGTATGGGTCAGTCATTAAGAAATGCTTTGGATATCAGCAATAAGTTGGGGGAAAAATGAACTTAAATGAGTGACACGGAACGGGAAACGGAATTACGGAAAAATCATGAAGGGGAGAAAAGGAAAAAAAAGGGGGTCTCACTTTGAGAATCCGGCGCTGAACTGCCTCGGATAGAATTGTCGACGTAGAAATTTGTGAATGAGACGAGATCGTCAAACAAGGGGGTAAAAGCAGATAAGAACGAGCGGGGGGCCTTACAAAACACGACTGGGGGGGAAGGTTCCGGAAAATAGCTCAAGAAAACGATGAATCCATGAGAGGAGGGGAGGGATAGATTAGGGAGACAGCGCACACGGGTTCGGCAGCAAGGGTGGAATAAAAACAAAAACGCTGTTAATGGGGAAGAAAAGGGTCTATTTGTGAAAGTGGAGGGGGAGAAGGGGGGAGAAGGCGAAATCGGATAATCACTTCAAATCTTTGGGTGGGGAAAAAATGCCAGGGACATGCAGGCGGGGTGCCAAAGGAAAAGGGACCGGTTACCGGAATGGAAGAGCCAAGAAAAAACAGACGGAGAAAAAGGACGTCTGCTATATAAGACGATATCGCCAAAAATTTGAAAGGAACCATCGTGGGAAAGAAAAATTGTTGGCAGGACGCTTAAGTCACGGGTAGCGCCCGCTTGACGGGACATCTCCTGTCCGAGGTGAAAGAAGGTCTTCCGTCAAATGAAAGAAAGGGGGCCCAACTGGGGGGGGGTGGTGGGCCCAACACTTGTGTCAAGGGTGGGAAAAGGGGAGGGAGGATTCCAAAGAAAAATAGAAAGAAAAAGAAGATAACAAAAACAAGGAAAAAAGAGGCTAGCTTGGTTAAGTAAAGGTTAAAAATGCACAATCCTGAACAAAAGTACAATTTGGGGCCAGGGCGATTTGAATGGCGAAGGAAAAAGGAAGTGGGAGAAAGTCATATGACAGAACCCGAGAAAGGAGAGGGAAGGGGGGTCAATAGGGAACCGCTCGCAAAAAAAAGCGGGTATGGGGTCAAACCCATGGGAAAACAAGTCGATTGTGCTAGCGAGGGAGATATGGTCAGAGGTCAGGAAAGAGAGGAAGATTATGAGCGGGGCAAGTTGGGGAGAGACAAGACTTCAACGGGCACTTGATCCACTGGGAGGGGAAAACCAATGTGCGACTGGTCTAATATCAACACTACACATTCGGTCCTTAGAGGGAGCTTTAACCGGAAGAGGAAAAAGGAAGAAAAAAAAAGGAGCGCTGAAAAAAATAAGGTCCGAAAAGACGGGTTTTGCAGTAAAGTCCACCCGAGCACGAACAAAAAGTGTGCGGAGCAGAAAGAAGGAAAGCGAGCAAAGGAGGGTGAGGAAGCAAGGCAAAAAAAGGAGTCAAGTGCGTCAAGGCGTCTACCAAACATCAGGGGGGTGGGGTGCAAGGGGGGGAGTCACGTCTCGGCCGCTTCACCTTGTTTGAGAATAGGAAGAGAATTTCAAAAGGCTACGGGAAAAAATGGAAGAGGGGAAAAGTGGGCAGGAATGGTATCACGTCGATTCAAAGACAGACAACACAGCGCCCCGCAGTTGGGGGGACCCGGCGGTTCCGGTGAAAGGAAGGGGGGATGGGTTCAGGTAAAAACAATGGGAAGGGAGACCAAAAAAATTCAATTTCGGGGGGGAAACGCCACAAGTTGATGTGGTCTAGATGCCGGGGACTTCAAACACTCGTGGGATGAAAGACATGGTCACGAAAATGAGAAAGCATCTAAAAGGAACTTAAAAAGTGAAAAACAAGGTGAAACCAGGAGGTACGAACAACCTAGAGCGCAAAGTCATACTGACCGTCGCGGGCTCAAGGGGTCCAACAGTGCGAGCGAGGGGGGGGGGGGGGTCACTAGAAGGAATTGGGGAGTATCGGGAAAGGGGGCCTAGAAGCATCCCGTCTAGATCATAGGGAAAGCGGTAGAGGAATCGAATCCAACTCATATCTGGTAAAAAGCAGAAGCAGAGGGGGAAAAGTCACAAGGGGGGGAGGCTCAGTTGTGAAACTTGAAAAAGAGCCTTTAGGGAATGAAGGAAGGGAGGGGAGACGCAATAAAAGCTGTCAGAAAAGGAAAAAACAGGGGATTGGGGGGTACCGTGCTGGAGAAAATTTTTTCCGTCGAACGAAGCAGTGAGCATAGTTCTTAAAAAGAGGGAGGAATAAGGGAGGTAAGAACAAAAAAAAGAAGGATTCCTAGGGAATTCTTGGGAAAGAAGGAAGCAAAAGCCCGTAATCGCCTATCGCCGCCATGCAGCGGACAGGAATTGAGGGGGACTTGTAAATAAAGTTCCTGGGAAGGGGGAGACTGGACTCAAGCTATGGCCCCCACTGTCCGACTAGTAGTTATGGTTGTCCTTCGCCGACCCTCAAAGGCGATCGAAGGGGGGAAGAAGTGATAAAAACATCGAAAGTGCCCTGTAACGGCATCCGGGATTGGTGTCCTGTAATTAGTTGGCAGCGCTGGGGATTCAGGGAGTGGAGAAAAGAGACCAATAAAGGGGAGAAGGATTCAAAGTGGTCCTACATAGGGAGGGAACACAAAAAGACGGCCCAGATCAGGAATCTGGCCACAGAGGGGGGGTTAAGCAAACTTAGGATGGGCTCTCGTGGGTCGCCTGCATGAACCTCCTACTGAAAAAAAGAAAGACCTACTAAAAAAGGAGAACACTTGTATCTGAATAGGAGGGGAAAAGGGCACCCTGAAGCAGCCCTTCTCACACAGAGGTTACCTGACAGGCGGGTTGGATATTCAAAAGGTATTGAAGTGAAACAAGAGAAAGGAATTTGACTCTGCTAGTTAGAGGGCGAGGTTCACAGGGAAAAGATGCGTGTTCAGCAGGGGGAACAGCAGTTCCTCAGCAGAAGTCTCTGCATAGACAATCTCCATCAACAAAAAAAAAAAAATATTCACAAGAATGAGACCGGAAGACTTTCACTGAAGGAGGAAAAAAGAGGGTTTTCCCAAGCTTAAACAGTTCCAAGAGTCATGGGAAACGCGGCAAACAGCTATCCATGACTACTCAGGGTGAGAGGATTGTGCGCCCCTAAATCAAAGCGCCACTCTCAGACGCCCAGGGGAAGTGAGAAAATAACAAAAGTAAACAGCAAAAAGAGAAGATCATAATTGAAATGAAGTCAATGTTGCGAGAAAAGGAGAGGCGATCCGCGGAGTTAAAAATCGTTCAACAGGCGAAAAGAGCAAGGGAGGAGAGGGGGGTTTGGCTTGAGAGGAAGGAGTTAAGAAGAGAGGGGGGGAGAATCTTGGGTTTCCTCCAAAAAATGAAACTCTTTCAAGGGCACTGGGAGGGAGCATGTTGGTTGAAGACCTGCCACATCAAGAAATTCATGGCACCTCATGGGAAAATAAAACGTAATAAAGAAGGCCAGTGAGAAAAAGGAAGCGCACTGCCGTCATCACTGCTGGCATTACTCCACCTATACGTACGAATAGGGCTACGGTGAAGGATCGTCTTTAATCAAAAAAGGGGAAACGACCTGAAGAGAAAGGAATTGCTAACTTTGCGGGAAAAATTGGAGGGGAGTAGAGTAAGGTTAGAGATGCTATGCTCTCGGGAACAAGAACAGCACGAGTCTCCGTGGGTGGCGAAAGGAAAAAGAAGGACTCACTATGTCGTAAACAAAGGGGTAGGCAGGGGAGGGGAAAATCTCACTGGGTCTGAAAAAAACTAAAACAACTACAATTTGGGGGTTGGGATCGGAGGAACGAAATCCCTTGGCTCCGGCCTGAGAACAGAACCGGTCAGTCAATTTGGGGGAAACTACAGCCAAGATCAGACTTGGGGAAACGGGGACCATGGAAGTATCTCAAAAGGGAGAAGACCAGACGGAGGAAGAAAAGGGATGAGTGATGGGACTAAACAGCGTCAAAGAATCAACTTATCGAACGGACTACGCCTAATGGAGTCCCTAACGACAGAAAGCCAGAAGTCATGCCAACACAGAAACCAACGAAGACAAGGAGGGCACCGCGTTCCCCTTAAAGGGAGTAAATTACAGGACCGGTAGTGTGGCAGAACACAACCACCAGATAACCAGTTGGGAATGGCGTTGTCTTCCCGGGCGGGAAGTAAGAAGAGAGCCAAGTAAAAAGAAAAAGATGGGGAAAAAAACTCCGGTTTTAGTCAAAAAGGGAGGGAACACAAATAGAAGGGCGACCGGAAACGACGTGCAATAAGAATCCGTTTGTGGCATCAAATCCAGGGTAAGGAACTTAAAACATTTTAGGGAAAACCGGAACAGGGGATGAGGGAAAAAAGGAGCTGTAGTGGAAAAAAAAGGAAAGCCACAAGAGGAAGTTTGATAACTAAACAATTCTTGGGCGTCATATGACATTTTTTACCAGAGAAGGGGAAGGGTCTAGAGAGAACCAGGGGGTGAACTAGGGGGAAGAAAAAACGACCGTCAAAAAAGGAGGGTTCCGTTCACTCAAAGTGCATCACAAAAAAAAGGGGAAAGGATCCAAATAGGGCGTGCCGATATGGGAGACCAGCGCACAAGTTGGTAGAGACGTGGAATTGGCAAGGGGAAAGAAGAGGGACCAGGTCAGAGAGGAGAAGACCTTACTCTGTGGAAAAAAAAACGTTGCAGAGTCGGGAGGAGGCCACAACGTGTGTTGGACAAATCCAGGGGTCGTTCATCAGTCGTGCAATCACCGTTAAGTCACCATGGAAGAGGAAAGGACGAGAAAAAAAAAACGAGAAAACGGGCTTCGCAGAAGGAAGTCTCCCGGCAGGAAGAAAAAGTCAGGGAGTTTGGCAACAGCGTGATTGGAAAGAAAACTCCAAGGTTAAGGAAGGAGTGACACGTGTATCTGGATCCAAACGGGCCAAAGAAAAATGGACGAGTAGGCTAAACCGAAAATTGGGACAGGGAGGAATGAGGAAAAACATCGCCAAAAAAGAAAAAAGACAGGATGGGTTCATGGATAGTCTTTCATGATGTGAACAAGTTACGTCACCCTAAAATCAAGGCATCGAGCAGATCTCAAAAACAAAAGGAGGGGAGGGGAATAAGAAAAAATTGGTCTCGGAGGGACAAGGACAGCAAGTCAAAAAAGAAAAGCAAAACCTTAACCAAAATCTGGGAAAGGTTTAATGAGCTAAGGCAGACGGACATTCTAAGATAAGGGGGAACAATCTACTACCGCGGATGAGATGGAACGTTAAAAACCGAAAAAAAAGTTAAAACCAGGCCTTCAAAAAAAGGGAGGGGACCGGCAAAAGGAGATGGGTGGTGCGATATCTGGCCACCGGTCTTGTAGTCATTTGAAAGCGACGAACTTAGAAAATTCTAGAAGGGGGGAGCTCGAAAGGTCTTCAAATCAATCGAACCCACTGAAGAAAGGGATGAAAAACAGACTTGGCCAGAAGACTATTGCTCAACACTAAAAAAAGGGAGGTCCTTCAGCCACAGGGGAAAAACCGTCTCAGAAAAAAAAAGAAAATGGAAGGGTACTCAGCTAGGAAAGGGGGAATCTATACACCGTGGGGAAAGTCAAAAAGGGACACCCTGATGAAGAAAAAAAGAGTGGCGATTCAGAGCACTCGACGCACCCGTACAATGGATGAGCCTGCCCAATAGGGGGGGGAAAAGAGAGGCAGAACTGAAAAAATTTTTGGGTTAAAAAAAAAAAAGGCAAGGACCGGTCAAAGAGAAAACCTTTTTGGAGGTCAGCATTCAAATTATCATCATAAGAAAAAAAAAAATGTCGAAAAAGTAGCCAATGAAGGTCGGGAGTGAGGAGAAAAAAAGACAGGAACGTGACAGGAAGAAAGAACTCAATCCTCAAGGGAAAACTTCCTGGGGGGAAGGGGGTAACTCACTGTTGGGAAGGGGGTCGGGAACCAAAAATGAGTGATGGAGAAAAAACACGCTTACTACGTGGACTCGTCGTTGCGTGAAGGGAAGCAAAACGGCTGCGTTGGGTGTCTAGGAGAATTCAAAGCATCAAAAAACACTGTTCAAAAGGTCCAGAAGGGGGGGGAAGCATCACTCAAAGGCGGGGAAGTCTTGATCAAGCCAGGCACAAGGGCGGATATTTGTAAGGGGGAATCAAAACGAGGAAAAGAAAGACTTGAGGGAGAATTGGCTCAAGAGGTCAAAAAAGTGGAGACGAGCGATTTGGGGGAAGGAAGAATGGGAGTTAGGTACGGAACGGATTATCATCCCGTAAGTCAAAATGAAAATATGGGTACTCGTCTCGAAGGAAGAAGACCATCATATGCTGGAACAGGGGAGAAAGTCAACTTTCCGGGAAAGAAATTGGAATGTCACCAATCGATGCAAATAGGGAGGGGGAGGGAAGAAACAAATAAGAAAGGTCGCCTTCTGAAGGGGGGAACTCCTTGAAGAGTCATCCAAACAACGGGGGGAAGTGTTGAAAGGTGCTGGGAGAAAAAGAGCGGTTGGGGGGTCAAGACGACGTGAGCATCTTGATTGAAAAAAAGAGATGAGAAGAGGAAGAAAAAAACCACCTGGGGGAAGAGGGAGTGGGAGTTGAGGGGGGATCTACGAAGCAGGAAAACTCGGAAAAACAAGAACGACGCAGAGGAAAGGCGGACATTGCAAGGGAAAAAAAAAAAAAAGGTACCGATATAAAGGGAAAAATTCGGGTCAGAAGAGTAGGACCCTATAAGGAGCCCACGGGAGAAAAATATGTACTTGTGGCCTGGTCACCTCCCCTGAAAAATCGATGGGGAGGGGAGAAAAGGACCGGGAAGGGAACAGAGGGAGGAACAGCCTGAAAAGGGGGCTGTGGAAAAATGGATGTTTACACTCGGGGGAAGAGGGGTTCTGGTTCATGAACAAAAAAAAAAAAAGAAGTATGTAGTTCAAAAAAGAAGAAAGGGGGACCAGAGTTAAGGAGCGGGGACACAACAAAGGCGCCAGAAGCGGGGAGGGTGCCCAGCAAGGGAAGGAAGAGCCAAAAAACGGATTAGTTAAAAAAGTTGAAAAAGGAGAAAGAAAGAATAGGATCGGAATCGGAGCGGGGGGGGGACGCTAGAGAACAGTAAACGTAATAGGGAAAAGCAGACCGGGAAGAGGAGAAAAAAAGGCTGACGCCGGTCGGGGGTAAAGGCAAGTTCATAGGGGGGCAAGGGATTGAAGAGGGGGACGCCAGGGGGGCTGCAAAAAAAATCGAGACAGAGAGTCACTGCTCATAAAAACAGTTTTAGGAATGGCACGAGGCGAAATTCTTCAGTTAAACCTCATGGCGAAAAAGACCGGCAGGGTAAAGGCCGGGATCCAATCATCGAGATCCCAAAAAAAAGAGGGAGAAGAGAAGGATGGGAACGGGAATAAGGAGCATATCTTACCTGATAACATGCTGTGATCAAGTAGAAGGAAAGAAATGGAAAACTGTTCACAAGCAGGGGAAGAAGAAGAGGGGGATCTCGTATTGGGGTTACCACTTAAAGGTAAAACGAACTATCAAGAAGACCAACTAAATGTCAGGAACAGACGCTAAGGGAAGAAGGAGACAAAGCATACGGGACCAGGAACTAGCTCGGGAAGAGGGTAAACGAAAAAAAGAAAAACGCCCGCGGGGCGGGAAAAGTTTCTATGATTAAAAAGGCGCGGTTAAATCCTTTTGAGAGGGAGAAACTGACTTGTAAGAAGTATCTAAAAAAGGGGGGGGGTGGGGCATCCACCTGAATAGCTTTTGGAAGGAAAAAAGCCTCGAGGGGGGGGTTCGATTCAACATTTCCGCTAGGGGGCCAGTGTAGGAAGAGCCGCAATGAATAAAAATAGCCAATGGAAAGGAACTAAAGAGCTTCTCATCGAATGAAGGGTCAGGGGAGGAAGAGAACATATACGTACGATGGTCAAGGAAGTTTTTTTATCTGTCTGAAGATGGAATTAAGTGGGGAACAACACGAATAAGGGACGGTCGGCATACAAACTAGGGATATGTAATAAGGAGGATTGGAGATCTGATGACACAGCGACCCGAACAGAACGAGGACTTTGGTTTTCGACGAATATGACACTTTCTCCATCGATTCTTGAAATCAGGAGAAAGAAGGGGGGACGGAAGTCAAAAAACTGAAAAAGGGGCACAGCAAAACAAATAAAAGGGGGGAGGATCTTTCGAAGCCTTAAATTGGAGGACGGTCAGGCTAACAGACATAATTCAATGTTACACCAGCCAGATGTATGAGAAGGTGGGGGAGGGGAAACAAATTCAGGAAAAGTTACCAAGAAAAAAGAGAAGATTTTTAGAGGAAAAAACTTCTCAAAAGGAGGGGGGAGAGGATGCTCGCCTAAGGAGTCCCTAAAAATAAGAACAAAATGTCCGGCCCCAAACATCTCTACCAGCCCATACACGTTCTGGGAGAAGCAAGGAAGTCCAAGTAGGAACGGGATGCCTGTTTTGGGTAAAGGGGAACCGAGACAAAGGAAGGGTTGCTCAACGAGCAAGGGGAGTGATTGAATCCACACTAAATGGGTGCATGTCGACAGAAGCTGGTTTGAAAGTCGAAGGGAGGAAAAAGGAAGAAGGGAACGAGAAATCGCAGGAAGGGGAAGGGGTATCCAAGAAAGTGGGTTCCGGAAAAAGTGAGGGGAAACCGGAAAAGGAAAAGTACAACTGGGAAAGAGGGGGAGTTTGACGTCGTACCCGAAAAGGGGGGAAGAGAATGGGTAACCAGAAAGAAAAAAGTGTCTGACAGGGGGAGAATGATAGTTTTTTAGATCGAGGGGAAACAAGGGGTGTGGGTTTTCACAAGGCCGAGAACTTAGGATGAGTGCGACGTAACCACAATTCGGCCTTTCCGGAGCCGAGCGAAGCATTAAAAAGGGGGGGTGCCCGATCATCCAGATATGGGTCAGTTCTGGGTAGACAAAAAAAAAAGGGGGAGGGAGAGTGAATTAAAGCGCAAGTTATGTAGGAAGGCCAACTTTAAAGCTGAGAGCGAAAGTAGACGCGGATGCGCCGCTCAAAGTCTTTACATAGTCTAGGGAAGAAGAAAGCGGTGTAGTTTTAGAGCAGCGCGAAGGAAAAAACCGTGGCAAGCCGTGAAAGGTGAGGAAAGGGGGGGACGAGAAAAAAAGTAAAAAAAACGCCCAGCAAGACAAAGGAAGGAGAGGTTTCAAGACATATATCCGGCCTCGAGACCACAAGAGGTCATGGAAAAAAACAATTTGGGGGGAAGAAAGGGCGGGGGACGTTGAAAAGGGGAGAGCGTACAGCTTTACGTGCCATAGAGGAGGTGCGCCAAAAGTGGTTATCCTGACTGCCGTCGCCAGGTCAAAGACCACGGCAAGACACCTTGTGTCGGATGTTGGGACGATAGGAAGGATTGAATGTGACCTTACCAAATGGTCAAATAAAGGAAGAGAAAAAGCAAACACAACCTAGGAGGGAACAGCTCCGAGGGATCGCGGGTAGGTGACGACCGTGACCGGACAAGACATATCGCAAGTACACAAGTTTTGGGAAGGGGGGAGGGAGGTGAATGCTACGGAAAAGGCTATTGTGGGCAAAAGGAAAAGAAAGTGGGGAGATGAGTTTCAACGGACCCATCTACCTGTGGAGGGGGAAAAAGAGGACGACAACAACTGGTAGATGTTCATAAAATATTCAAGGACCCTCTGGGGGTCACGAAGGCGAGATGTGGAGGAGTGGACATAAAAGGGGAAGTTTGCTGGTTGGAGAAGACCAGGGAGCACTGTCACTGTGACATGAAACCGGCAAACCCGAGGAGGAAGAAAAGCCGGGGCGAATTTGTGCTGAAACCACAACACCCCGATTCCTATTGCCTGACTCCTTTCCATAAAGAACTGAATAGGAGAAAAAGATTCCGTTCGAAAGGAGAATGCTAAAGGGGAAGAAGAAAGAAAACAGAGTGGTTGCGAGTTTCAATAAAACCCTGAGAATAACTTTTGGCGCGTCTTACTCTAACTCACGCCCTAGAGATGAATCAGGAAAAAAAAACAAAATGGAAAAAAACGAACACCCAAAGGGGGGGAAAAACGAAACCATCTTCCTGGTCGCCGCAATTGAAACAACCTTGTGGGGGAAGAAGAGAGAAGATCAGTAAATTATCATGCTCTCATAAAATGAGAGAGAAGTAGCAAGGGAAAGGGCGTGGGTAGGAAGTCAAATTCGATAAACGACAAAGGAAACCGAAAAGAGAGGAAGTAAGTAAAACCTTGTTCGGTGCCGGGTCAAGCAAACGGTTTAATATTTTTCATCCAATGGATTTGCTGACAAAAGAAGGGGAAATCGAACTCGTCTGACAGCAAACTGGGCTTGGGGGGGAGGAAACTTAAAAAAGCATAGAAACTGGGACAGGCAACTGGGGGCACCCGTCGCAGTGAGAAATCACTCCCGGCGGGGCAGGGCAAGTGGAAAAGTCCCCTGAACATAGTTTTGTGGATGAAAAAGAAATCTCGCATCCGTAATGATCAGGGAAACTGGTAAAAGGGGCAATGGGCGAGCGAGGGGGGGGGGGGGAAGACGAAGCAGGTGTAGGTCGTGAGGTCTGGACGCCGGGCGTAGCATCCCGCCGCATCAGAATTGGGGGATATGGGACAGTCGCTAACGATCCAATACATCTATTTCAAAGCAGGCTTCAATTCGTAGAATTGGTAAACTTTAACCAATCGAGTCAAAAGCTTGTCTTGAAGGTAAGGTTCGGTTCGGGAGGAATTAAAAAGATAAAAACTGAGAAGAAAACATCACAAACGGGTGGGACGTGCGCGAACACCGTGAGAAAGGGGGTTCAGCGACGAAGCAAAGCGTTAGCGAAGGGTGGGGGACGCCCTGAATGGAGAAGCTTAAATACGAAAAAAAAGAAGGGGGGTCTCGGACTGTTCGGCTTGTGATCTCCGAGAAGCAAAAAAGTAATTAAACTCACGGCCGTAATCTTCAAGGAGAGAAGACAGCCCCTTGAAGGATAGGGGCCTGAAGGGGGAAATATGACAGAGCGCCTCGCCAGAACGAAGAAGGAGGTCGCCATCTTACGTCACTTGGCGAAAGAAACGAAAAAGAATTTAGACAGTCCGCACAGGTGGGAAAAGAAGAACCGGCTCGGGAGGTAATTGTCTTGAGGGAAAGGCAGGGTGCCGCGCTACGGAGGCATGTGGCATAATGCCAACCACCAAGGGGCGGCTTGGCAAAAGAACAGGGGTGGAAAAAAAAAGGGAGGGGGCGGACAAAGCAGAAACACAATCGGAGGAGCATCGTGCCCAGAGTGGAATAACTTACGAAGCGATTAACAACTCGGGGGGGGGAAACACCGGCATTAAAAGAATTGAAAGGAGAAGAGGAGAAAACAGCTATAGAAGACTGCGGCCTGAACGTGAGCTTGATGCGCCCTCGTGAAAAAAAAGGTCGTGGAATCCAAGAGTCACAGAGGGGCAGAGGGTGGGGGAAAAAGGGTGCTTTAAGTTGCGAAAATATCACGAGTGATGGGGGGAAGAAAAGGAAGAGGCTAGTGGAATAGGAGGCAAATGGCTTTCACAGCTTGAATAGAATCATTGCGCAAAGGCAGGAAATAGATTGCTCAGGCGCTGCAAAAAGCGCAATCTCCACAAAAGGAAGGAGAAACTAAGAAAGAATGGCGCGAATAAGGGAAAAAAACTCTTTACTGAAAAATCGCTGCGGGGGGAGAAAAAGGAAAACCATTGACCACTGAAGCAACTGTGTGTCCCCCGCGCATAGGGAAAAGAGTCAAAGGATACTCAGGAGAGGGAAGGGTAACCATACAAACGCCACGCTCACTACAAACGAAAAAGGGGGAAAAAAACCAGGAAAAAAAAAAGGGAGTCAGCTCACGGAACAGGAAGAAAGAAGAGATTTAAAAGCTGTGCGCGACGCGACGTAACGGACTCAGGGAGTAAGAGGAGTTCTCATCGAAGGAAGGGGCTGTGACCATCCTAATTGGGGCTCAAGGGGGAGGAAGGAAACGATCTTTAAAAAACGGGGGGTAACCACTGACGCGGGCCAATGCAACGCGCGTCAGCCGCGGAGGGGGTGGGAAGAAGCAAAAAAAATACACTCTAGAAAAAGGAAGGAGGAAAACCCAGCCAGGAGACCGGTGGGAAATGACCGATAAAATGAGCGCACGGTCCGGAGCACCAGGGGGCAGGTCGGCTCGCCACCACGTACGAGTAGGGTGCTCATTGGGGGGGAAAAAGGGACGTGCTGATAAAATTCAAAAAATATCCGGTAGAGAAGAAAGCAAATTTCCGCCTGAAGATGTTCGGGGTATCGAGAGGGAAAGCGGCGATGCTCTCGAGAGATCACGCAAAAGCACTCCAGGATGGGGAACGACGATGATCCAAGGTTCTAAAAAGGCTGAAGGCATGCGCACGAATTCGTCGCACGGAAAAAAGAAACGCGCGGTGGTCGCCAGCACTGTCAAATACCAGGGGGAGGGGGGAGCGGGACGGAAGAGGCGCCCTTGGCGCGAAGAAACCGAACTTTGGGGGTTTTCCAAGGGGGGGATCAACTACCAAAACGAAGAAATCAATGGGGGGGGGGGAAATTGGAAAAAGCCGAAACACGGGGGACTTTATGAGCCAAGAGGCCTGCAAGATAGTGGGGAAAGAGGGGGGCATCTACCTTAAAAAAGTCCAAAAGGCTTAAGAGAGGAAGAAGGAGGAAGAAAAGTTGAGGTCGAACGGACAAGAGAAAAAAGAAGAAACCAAAAGAGCGAAACCACACTTTTGGTGGGGAAAAAAAGAAAGCAGGGGATCCCCTGAGAACGTCAGTGGGACCAGATACGAGTAGTTGGGACCAACTATGGGAAAAGAACAAAAGGAAAAGGGGAGGGGGGGGATAAACTAGCCGGGAGTTATTGGAAAGAAAAAAGTCCAGTTCGGAACTAACTATTTTGATTTAGACCAAAGCTCAGCCTGTGCGCGGAAACAAATACAGTTCAAAACAGGGTTGTATATAAAAAGAAGGGGGGGGGGGACACTGAAAAATGTAAACATAGTTAAACCCAACAGGGGGGGGGCAGTGAGAAAAATCGCGGAAAGGGGAGGGAGGAACAGGGTTCCTCGAAAAGGGGGGGGGATAGGGCAAGAACCTTCCTTTGCAGAAAACTCGATATAGACATTTTTCTGCCGTATAAAGGTGTGAATGAGACTAAGAAAAAATTTTTTTGGAACGAAGGAAAAATAGAAAGCAAAAACTGGCGGCGACGAAAGGAAAAAAAGTACCGTCCCCCTTAGATCTTTGGTGACCATCGAACAAGCTTGGGGGGGGGGAGGCTCAAGGGGGGGAGCAAACGCTTTTTATGCAGGAAAAGGGAAAGCATGATATGGGATCAAGAAAGAGTAAGAGGAAATCGGCTGAGACCGGCAACGTAGTTTGGGAAAAAATAGAAAGGCGGTCATCAGGTATGTGCCATAAAAACACTTTGAAGTCAAACGTGAAAGGGAGAACAGGTGACTCGAGAAACCAAAGGAAAACTCCTTCCGGAAGAAGGAAAAACAAGGGGGACCGCAAGAAAAAAAGCGTCAAGGGGAAAAAAGTGAAATCCGCCAAGTTGTTGGATGAAAGGTTTTATTGAATAGCTGCTCCAGGCTTTGAAAAAGGGACACATAGATGGGGAAAAACAGGGGGAACAAATATTTCTTCCGTCGCCAAGTGCCCGGCCCAAACTTGGACAGGGTTGAAGGGATAGTGTCTTGTGGAAAGGGAATAAACTGTCCGCGAAATCCAAGGGGAGCCTCGATACGCACAAAAAAACAACGTGCATGTAAAGAGAAGACCTCCGAGGCCCAGCTTTGAAGGGGGGAAGGACAGGTTACATCACTGCATAACCTCATGAAAAGGGGGGGGGGGTGCAGGGAGCGATTTTGAAGGAGGACGGCAGCCCGGAATCAAAACTTTCTCTTTCAAAAAAAATACTCTTACCTTTATGTGGGGGAAGGGTCAAAAATGCTTGTCCAGGCTACCAGAAAGAAATCGGAAAAAAGAAGGAGGGAGAGGTCAATCACTATTTCAAGCTTTTGAGGAGAGGAAAGATAGGGGTCTTGACAGTACAGCACTGAACGTTGGCGTTGGGGCCTTTTAGCGGCAGGAAAAGGGACAGAACTTTCAATTAAAACGGGGTAACCCGAAGGAAGAAGGAAGACTACGACTCAACACTACAACCCGGGCCGGTCCTCACCACCTCTTGTCCCTAGCAGCGCGCCAAACGAACAAGCATTCCCTTTCTCAGGAGAACAGATGAAGGGCCACCGACATACACAGCGTTTTGCGCAACCTGAAAACCAGGAACAGAGGAAAAAAGAGATCACGCCCTATCTGATGATCCTTGCACTGGACTGATGTGACGCCGGCCGGAACGAAAAAAAAAAGGTGGGGTGAACGCGCAAAAGACGGGCTCCGGCCGCTGAACCGGGGGGAAGAGAAGAAATCAATAAGCACAAAGGGTCAGAGAATTAGTGCACTGAAACGGTAGTGGAAGAGAAAGTCGGGAAGGGAACCTGGACGGGCAGAAAAAAAAAACTCCGAGCAAAAAAAGTTTCCTTATTCGTTAAGGAAGGGGTCCACTCAAACGTTGCAGACCAAAAGGGGGGGGAAGGAGTCAAAAAAGCCTTCGCTGCTGGCGTTTGAACCGAAGAGGGAAGCGCAGTTGGTGGGGTCTATCTGCGACTGAAAAACAGCTCGTTTCCTGAACTGGTGTCACTGTAAAAGGGGAGAAGCTGGCCGCACGTTAAAAAAAAAAGAAAGGAAATTGGAGTAACCGGGGTGCAGGAAAAGAAGAACGGAGACCAACGTCAATACGGAGTCCAAGGCTGCACTGGTCAAGTGTTATGGCGGAAAAGGGGGGGGGGGAAGAAAAAAATTAGAGAGAAGGAGCGGACATTCCCGTCAAACTGATGGAGAGGGAGGAGGGACGAAACTCAGGCTTGCGCAGCAGGGCTAAGGGCCGTAGTCGAATGTTCAACGGTCAAAATGTCTGGAAAAAGGATCAGGAGAATATGATGAGGGTAATACAGATTAGAGAAGGGCAGGAAAAAAACCACGGAGTGGTAAGTGAACTGGGGAGACCAAGCGCAGTGAGATTTGGCAACTCGACAGGCTTATCATCTTAAATTTGGGGACCTCGATTGAGAAATTGGATTCATTTAGGACTCAAAAGGGAAAGGGGCTTTTCTTCAGCTCACGAGAGTCAAAAAACTCGTAAAATCCGCGATTACCGCCGGGAAAGAAAGGCCCGGCGCGGGAAATCCTAAAAGGGAAAAAATTAATGACCGTGCCTCAATATGTACAGACGCTTAGGAAACAAAATCCAACTCAAAAAATTTCCCACTAGAGTAATATAGGGGAATGGAGCCGACCCTGCCCAGGATGGGAGAAAGTAGTCGCGACATTCTTCAGTCCCGAAAAAGGGTAACCCTTCACTGTGGCTTTCACCGGAAAAAGGGGGCGGGGCCAGCGCTGGGTTGAAGGCTGAAAGTCCAGGCCAACAGGAGAGTGGGAAGACAATTCTTTCACAAAAATCATGTCGGAGGAAAAAAGAACCGGCGCCAGATCGGCGGCCAGAAGTAAAAATGAGTGATCTGAAGAAGGTTGCGGATTTAACAGAGAGGGGGAGGGGTCAAAAGATCAAAGCGATATTGACGAAAAGAGAAAGAACGCAAGCGCGATTTCGATATCGGAATGCCTTACCAGGGAGGGGATGCTCGCGTTGGACTCCCCCGCGTGGTAAAAGAAAATTCGATGGGGAGGAAACAAGGGGAGGGGAAAGGGGGGCGCACATAGATAGTTAAGCATTGGAAGATCAGGGAGAGGGGGAACAGTGCTAGTGCACAGTAGCATCTTTCAAACAACGCATCGCAAAAAAGAAAGAACTATTAGCGAGAAAAGAGGGAAGAAAAGGAGACAACAGACAAAATGGAAAGAAGAGGAGAAGGGGGTGGGCGATGGCAGCGGGAAATGAAATCAAAATCTTTAAATGCCGATGCTCAAATCGGAAGACTGAACTAAACGGACTAGGTAAAAAGAAAAGGGGTCCGACGCAGACTAGGCCCTTAATCTAGGGAGTGGCGCCACTTCAAAGGGTATCCCACACTAAAAGAAAAGATAACGGTAGGGAAAGACCTTGAACAGCTAGAATCAAGAGAAAAGGGGGAGAAGGTGAATATTCTACGTTGAGTTGCGCGACGGAGGAGGGGTCGCTCCGAGTGAATTTAAGATCCGAGGGACAAAAAAAAACCTTCTTCAGATCTCGGTTTCCAAAAGGGGGGGAACTAAGATCAACTCTGCTACACCCTAGAAGGTTCTCCCGGGGAGGAGGGGGGGAAAAGAAAACTTCAATTACGAGGGATCCCAGCGATGGTGTGGAAAGTAGATACACTTCACGGCCGCTGGCCACAGTTGAAGTGTCAGGGAAAAAAAAAACCGGCTATGCAGCAGACTAAAGAGAGAAGGGGAAAAAGATAAAGCAGGTCAGGAACGGCGCAATTCCACCTAGAAGTAAGATGGGAGACAGTTGGAGCAGGGGAAGGAAAAAGAAAGCGTCTTCCTATTTACCAGACAAGCCTATTCCGGACTGTAAAAAAAAAAAAAAGAAGGGGACTCGACTTGCTGTCCCCCTATATTGTCGCGGGGAAGGAGAATTGGGGAGAGCTGCTGGATGCTCCTCGAACACAATGCCTAAAAAAAAAACTCCCGTGGGGTTTGGGGGGGAGAAGGGGAACGATAAGAAACATCCCTAAGGGGGGGAGAAAAAGATGCTACCTTCGTCGTCGACGAAAAAAAATCGACGAGCTGGTCGCCCACGGTCAAGTCAGTTTGGATGTATAGTGGGAAAAAGATGGCTCCCTTCGAACTGCTACGAACAATTATAACGAAACCCGATTGGGGAAAGGAAAAAGGGGGAGTGAACACTTAGCTACGGTGAGAAGGGGGGAAAAATGAGAAGCAGGATGCCTGCAAGGATAGAGTGTGATAAGGGGAAGAAATCAATCTGATACGTATGCAATAATGGGAAAGGGAAAAGAAAAAATCAAAACTGCGACATGAACAAAAGCTCGAATCCAAAAAAAAAACGCAGCTTCCCCGCATTATTGGGATGAAAAGAAGGGGGAAAGGAAACCACTATGGGCCAAACTCCAAGTTGCACTTGCTTTGCAAAAAAAAAAAACGGGGCCTGCACAAGGAAAAGGATTTAGGAAAAACTTGCAAAAGAACGAAGTTGGGAGAAAAAAGAATGAAACAAGAAAGTCCAACCGCACGTAATAAGAAGACGTTTGGATAGAAACTGTGGGTCCTCAAAGGATTTGAGTGGAAAAAGGGGAAAACTAGGACCGTTATTAGGTGACGGATGGAAAGAAAAAAAAAAGGGTCTACTTTTATACATATCATGGGGACTGGGGTTTTCTTGACCGTAGAATGAGATTGAAGGGAATGATATGAAAAACAAGTTTTGGTCAAGCGCCGAGACGATGGGAAGAAAAGGGAAAAACGTAATGTTAGCAGGAAAACAAAATCAGCTGGGAAAGAAGAAGGATAGAGAAAACGAGTTATTGACCAGCTCTTGGTCGGCTCAGGGGGGGGAAAAGGGGAAAAGAAAAAACGGGTGTATGGGAACACCGTAGCAAGCATGAAGCGAGGGTGCTGGTTAAAGCCAAAAATCAAAGGGGAGGAGAACAGGAAAGAAAGAGGGGTTTAGGCAAGAGACGCGCTCATCAGGTCGGGGGCCAACAACCGATTTGACTCACCCTTGCGCTACGTGACAAGGGGACAAAAAAAAAAGAAACTGAAAAAAGGCTCAACGTTCAGCTCTATTATAAGGACCGGAAAGAGAAAAAAGAGTGGCACTTTTGATTGACCGCCAAGTTGTGGAGGACGGCGTTTACGTTCAAGCCTTAGAAATGAAACGTGCCCGATAAAAAGGAGTGTGGCAAACCTAAAAAAGGGAACTTCAGCGCAAAAGGAAAACAAACAGGAAGGGGGGAAAGGGAGTGTAAGTTTGCAGTTCTCACCCTTCAAAAAAAGAATCGAGAAAG
>Ga0179593_1228679_pt1 | contig 21359 bp, 24 predicted proteins | sample CZODoug2_1_08_16_FD_185931 | JGI IMG/M metagenome (GOLD analysis project Ga0179593, IMG submission 185931) | Vadose zone soil fungal communities from Angelo Coast Range Reserve, California, USA - CZODoug2_1_08_16fungal (PacBio error correction) | ecosystem: Environmental > Terrestrial > Soil >...
GCGTGAGTCGGTGATAACAAACGGAGTGGTCGGGCCCTGGGGGGGGAAAAAAGGAAATTACCAAGAAAGAGTTGACCGTTATTGGGGGAGTAGATAACGTTACCAGCCGCCACATCAAAAAACAGAAGAAAAGAGCGAAAAGGGAAAACCGGGAACAGACCACGGGGTTCCAAGTCACGAACGAAAGGGCGGCATTGGTTATGTTCAAAAACCAACTCGAAGAGTGTATCAGCAGGAGCTGGGGCTCAATTTCTTTCCGTGTCCACTGCGGCGTCCACCGGTTTTGGCGCCGAGAGAGTAGGGGGGAAAATGTCTAGCGGGGGTTAGAATGGTTTGCCTGAACCAAAGAAAAAAGCGGCCAAGAAGATTACACTCACAGCAACGGAAAAAGGAACAGCTTCGACACGGCAGGGGTGAGGCGGGTGAAAGCAACATGTTTGAGGGGAGTACAAAGGCAGGGTTGTCAGATCGAGCTTTAACAGAAAAATTCGGGGGTAAAGGGGGGGTTAACAATAGACCTACGTGGGGGTGGGGCGACGAGGGGCGACCAATCAAAGCTTCACCCGTTGTTGGAAAAACACTGGTCGAAAAAGTGAAATAAAAACAAGATGGGCGAACAGGGCCTCCATTGATCCTGATCGGGGAAGAAAAACAAAAAGGGTCACCGGCAAGGGAAGAGGTTATGGGAAAAAACCGTACATCGGTCCATGGGAAAAGTCCAGACTTGGGGGGGCGCTCAAAGGAGCAACGGAGAATGGTGGGGGACCTTTCCGGATGCGATGGACCGGACAGTCGCAAGGACGAGGTCTGGTTGAAAAAAGGGAAGATGCCGGAAGAGAGTTTCACTCACTGGATAGTTAAGAAAAAAGCCAAAGGAAAATGCAGAGGGGGGTGGAGAGAACGAGCTCAAGGACGAATGGGAAGTGGGGACCGTCCCGAAACGCCGCCAGTGGACGGCAAAATCAGACAGGTCAAGACAAAAAAAAAAGTGGTAGGGCGGTGTTTCGTCAAGATGGAAGGACAAAGGGAAATCCAGCAGGAAGCCAGAGGATGGGGAAGGAGGGGGGGGGGGGGGGGGGGGGGGGGGGGGGGGGGGGGGGGGGGGGGGGGGGGGGGGGGGGGGGGGGGGGTGGGGGGGGGGGGGGGGGGGGGGGGGGGGGGGGGGGGGGGATGACATAAAAGACATGGTCCTAGTCTTAGGGCAGGTCTAATGGGAAGATCCGCAATCAAGAAAGTCTTAATCATATGGAAGCCGCTCCTTTGATCTCCTCAAAAACCAGAAAGTTGGGGGTGGTGGCCTCCAATCAAAAAGCTTCAGAGGGTTGAGAGGGCAGAAGCACCATGCAGGCCTCAAAGGGCAAGGTTTGAAAGAACAAAAGGCTGATGAGAGTTTACCGCAGGGGCCCATAAACCCGAACCGGGTGAATGTTTGGACGGGAGATGAGAGTCTATCTCAAAACAAAAACAAAAACAAACCCAAAAAACGGAAGGATGAAGAGAGGGGGGAGATCCCGGCAAAGCACACAAAAAGTGACCGGGTTCGGCGGTGTTTATTAAAAGGGGGAGAAAGAATTAAAAAAAACAGTATAATCAAAGGAATCCATGGTGGGTAGTGCAAAAAATGCCACACGATGGAACCTGCGAACTTGGGGGGCTTTTATGGAAAAAGCCTTTCTGCAAAAAAAAAAACTCCGTAAAGAAAAATCAGAGGAGGGAAAACAAGAAAGGTGCGGAAGGGGGGACAAAAAAAATTGCAGGGAGTTGGGCAGGACGAGGATTTCCGGAGGGAGCCAAAAAGATGAGCTCCGCTGGTAGGCCTGACGGGGAGCGGGACATTGGTGTTTTACGAGTAAAAAGGGGGAATCCAGCGAAGGGGTTTGGGGGGCCAGGGGCAGGGTAGGGGACGGAAAGATCTAACAAATAAGAAATATGGGCAGAGAAAAACCGGAAACTGGACATAGGAGAAGGGAAAGATGACAGAAACAAACGGAAGCGGACAGACACACCAACAGGTTGGGGGGATAGAAGAATTGGACTGACGTTGGCGCAGAGCAGGTTGATGCCTGGCCAGGAAGAGCCCCATGGACGAGATAGGGACTCAAAACGCAGGACCAAAAAAGAGATGGGGGGTTTAGTGGGCGGGAGAACTAGAAAACACAAGTTTGTTGGCTCCTGGGATCGGAACGCCGCGGCAAACACCTGGAGACCCTAAAGAACGCTTTCTTGACATGCCGAGGGACGGTTGTCGCCTTCCAGCGGACCACGGGGACACCGGGAAAAGAGACTACCCGCCTGAACTAGGGACTACATGCGCAGAATGGGACTCTGCCTCGCCAACCCAAGGAGGAGACTGAAAACATAGTACCGGTTGGGGCCATAAAAAAGAACTTGCAAAGGTGTTAGGCGACAGGGAGACTTGCCAATTCAGGGACTGATTTCGGACTATGAGGGCTAGGCATGAAAGATGGAAATAGGATGGGACAAGAAAAAAAAACCATTTTTTCCGTTTTCCTTTTGGTGGTTGTGTTTTGAAAAAAGGAGAGCGATCATCAAAGGGGGGCGGCAATGAAAAATTGGGGGAGCGTGGGTGAAGTGTTAACCGTTGGTGGGTTTCGACAGGTGGTCAAAAACGAGGGGGCAGGAAGGCGGGCCAACCCTCGGTACTGGAAAAAAAAAAGATGTATAAGTGTGGACAAAAAAAGTGGTAAACGACTTGTCACCCCTTAAAAAAAAAAATGCCGGTGAGGGACCCCAAATCAGATTAAAGCCTGGTACACGGAGGACCCTCAATGGGGGAGTGCAACCCACCGGCAAACAGGCCGTCGGAGAGCCAGGTTATCCGAGGGGATCGCTTGCTGGGAAGTCTTGTGCAAGATCAAAAAGGCTTGCTGTGGACGCAGCGGGTCACCAACTGGGGGAAGGCAAAAAGAGTAAAAAGTACAATCTCCAACAAAAAACACGACAATAATCCAAACACGCGCTACGAAAGGTTAGGGGGGGGTAAAAGAGGACATTGGGGGACCCTTCTCACTCGGAAAGAAATCGGGGGAGCAGCAATCTAGGAAATTAAAAGAATATCACACGAGGGAACCGAGAACCAGTTACAATTGACAGGAACTAAGGAGTAATGGAAAGAAGTGGGAGGGTCAGGGGGAAGAGATGCGCTTTTGAGGGGGGGGCGAGGGGGCAGAGCAAGGGAAGCGGAGGAACGCCAAGGACAGCAATGTTGGGTCCTTGGGGGAAAAAGCATGTTTCAGTCACAAAAACAACAAAAAAAAACGTCACACACGACACGTGGAACAACTCACCGGGCACTAAAAGGACCGTTTCATTGGCGGCTAAAGAATGGCCAATCCCGGGGTTTAGAGATGGTGGGATGGACGGCAAGATATAAGGCCCAGATTCCTAGTTCGGTCCAAAAGCCACTGGCCCGACGAAGCCAGTTGGGAGAGTCACTTGGCTGGCACGGGGGAAGGTTTGGGAAAGCGACCCTTGACAGCCAAAAACACTGGAAAGAAGGCTCATCGTAGGGTTAACAAAAAGACGAAAAAAAGGGCAATTCAACGTCCAGGAAAATCAAAAGAGCGATGAACAAACCGGGCGACAAAAGGAGTGCGGCAAGGGATGTTCAGAAACAACATTGCACGGGACAAAGGGGGACAAGCTAGACCGCTATAAAAACCCGGCCGATGACAAATGGTTTCTCCTCAACTCCTACAGACCGGTAACCCCTAATTTCCGAGCACGCATGGGGATCACCAGGCCGGAAAGAGATAAATCCTCACTCTACATTAAAAAACGTGGGACACGGACCAAGGTCAAAGCCAAGGTTGCAGGGGAGAGATTACCATGCCAAGATCGGACGGAGAGAATACCAAACCTCTACGATCGGAGAAAGGACCAGAGCATCGCAAAAGAAACCGGTAAGTGGGAAATGGTCGAAACTAAGGAGGAGGTGTTGCCACAAGGCAAAGGTGGAGAACAACAGGAAGGGAGGCTCCAAATAGGGAGGGGCCGAAGGGGAAGGTCAAAAAAAGCCCTTCGAACCCGGAAAAGGGACAAGGCGGAAATTCCAGACCCGTGGCGAGAGTAGATGTAAGACGGGTCATAAAATGCACTGAGATTGGGAAGCCACGTCCGGGGGAAAATTCATAGAGCAACTGACTAACCACAGGCGAAGTAAAGAAAGGTATATTTTCCTCCGATGGGCTGCCAATAAGAAGGATAGGCAAATGGATGGGAGAAAAACAGTCAGTCACATCTCAGGGCAGCAAGGGGGGGGGGGGGGTTGTCGAACAAAGTTCACGAAGTGAAGGAGGTAGGAGGGGAAGGAGAATGAAAATGGGGAGGGTTGAAAAATTGAAATGGTGACGGGGGTTGAAAACAAAGAAGAATACTTCAAGAGGCACGGGGGGTGATCAAGAAGGAAGGACCTGCCAAGGTGGGGTGGAAGGAGGGGTAAACAATATAAAATGCAACCTCCGTGACCATTCGTCTTCTACAGGTAAACCTGGTCGGCCGGGGGTTCAAAAAAGGAGGGCGGGGCTAGACAAAAGAGTTGTATCTAAAAAATGTTCCACAATTTGGTGTAAGGAGGAAGGGAAAAAGAGGAACAGGCTAAGCACTTGTATTATTCGGACAGGCAGTCCATCCTACCTCCAAGCGGCCCTTGAAGGTTGGTCGAAATATAAAGTCAGGACGATCGCCAGTTAATGTATCTGCCGTCCTGGTGACTGAGCCAAACAGATAGTTTGTAAAGAAATTGGTAATCTGGTAGGTGCACTAAAGCTAGAAAAACTTAAGCCAACCGAGGAGGAATCGGACGGGGGGGGTGGGGGGACGTGTCACCAAAAATAAACCAAGAATAATAAAAACACGCCAGGTGGGACGAGTTAAAGGAAGGGTTTAATAAGGGCTTTTGGCGGTGGGAACAGGGTCCTCAAAGCAAAGCTTGCAAGTAAAGCGAAAGACCTAGGTGGGGCGCTCGAACACAGGGATCAAAGCCACCATTGGATCTATCGGACCGGACCAAAAACGAGATGTTGGTTCAAGAAGGGAAAAAGTAATCGGTCAACGTACACTACTTCCAGACGGAAAAAAATGGGATCGCCGAAGAAAGGAGAAAGAGAACCTACACAACCGAACACGTCAAGGGCTTTAAAACCATGGGGGAAAAAACTGAGAGGGCATCTCTAGGAAGAGAATGTAGGCTGGAAGGGAAAGGGGGGCCGGATATGATTGCTTCAAAATCAATGATTTAGTGGCGGCTTACCAGCGGGGGGAAGCCCGCTGGAGGAAGGGCAGAGGTCCATACGGTCTATACGGGTGGGGGGTGGAGAAAAACACTAAGGGGTGGGCGTGAACCGACCAGAAAGGGAAGAATGGGGGAAAACGTATTGATCTCGACTCTCAGCAAAAGGGCAGGGGGCAGAAGGGAGGGACAACATAATGGTACGGGAATCTGCCACAGGGGGAAGAAGGGGGATCAAAGCGGGGTAGAGAAAAGCGCTACCTGGAAAGCGCACGACTTTTGTGGTAGAGTGCCCTTCGGGTTTCCTCCAGCACGCCGGTTCCCTACCCCCCGAACCGGGCGCCAACGGTAACCCACCACTGCCGCGACCGAACCCCCCGCACACTCACCTACCGTTCCTCTGTTCAGTTATGTTGTACAGCCCGAACCAAAAAAACCTTAAAAAGAAAACGCCTGCGGTCACAAGCAAAAACACACCACACAAAACAGCACACAATAAAAGGCATAAAAAAATGAATATACTAGCAAAAAAACTGAAAAAAAAAACAAGTAGGGGGTGGGGGGAGGACCACTGGGAAGGAGAATTGGGAGTGTGCATTGGTTCCTGGAAGCCTCAAGAACAGCTTAACGGTTTTTAGGGCGGAAAGCCGAAAGGCGGTGGGGGGCGGGGGGTCAAACTGGGGTACGTCAATGACCGGTGGGTTGCGGGGCGGCGGGGGGGAACAAAAAAACGGAAAGACAAAGGCGGTCGGAGTGGGGCCCATAGGTGACTCGTGGGGGGAGGACAACTACCGGGAGGTAAAAAAATCCAGGTATTCCTGGTCCATTGACTTGGACTAGTCATAAAAAGTCTGGTGAAAGAGAAGAGGATATCCCCCCACAGGTATCAGCCATTTATCAGTTTTCATCAAGCAGCGGGGAAAACTGGCCCGCAGCTCCAGGTCCAGGGGAAGACGAGCACAGTTTTACCAGTTGAAGAGTACACTACGGGGTCACTACGCTGAGGGATTGCGGGGGTTGTCCAAACTTGGGAAGACAGGGGAAAAAACGAACATTGCCTCAATAAAGGTGTCTGAGGGATAATACGCACCCACGGGGCAAAGGGGGGGTCGTGTAACCAGACCGACAGGAGGAACACCCCTCGGTTTTCAATGGGGGATCGAAGAGAGAGACAAAGGGCCTGAAGCGGAAATTGGTGCTGCAGCGTACAAACAAATCTGCCATACATCACTTTAAAACCAGTTGCAAGGGCTGAAAACAACACGGGGAAACGGAGGTCCCAAGCAAGGGACTAAAGCGTCCATACCCTACTTGGGCCTGAATGCGAAGAGGGAACGGACAACCCAGAGAAACGCTAACAAAAAATCGTTACAGTGTCCTTAGGTGTTCAGAGAAATCGCCGGCAACGATTGCGCCGGCAAGCACCGACGACCAAAGAAGGGGAGATAGAAAAAGAATATATGGTCATCTACCAACAATTCCAGGAAGCTCGAAAAAGTAATGGAGGAGAACCTTGGAGGAAAGTATGAAACCCATAAGTATTTTCTGAAAAAGTGGACATTTGTGAAAAAGGTGAAGCTAGGGGGCTGCGAACGAAAAAGGGGGGGAACCAAAATCCTTCAAATGGTCAAGTTGAGAAGACGAGGGGTCACACGGGCGTCGGGGAGGGACCAACAGCAAAAAAAACAGGAAGTGAAAAAACAAACCCTTACTTGTCATGCAGACCGTCCCGTGCAGGCAGGGGAAATGGGTCAAGGCAGTGAAATAAGCCACGATTGAAGACCCGGGACCAACCCATTAATCGGTACAGGTGCCGAAGGAACGAGTGGGTCTTGAACAGAGATGTCGTGGGAAAGAAAGGGTTAGAAACAAGACATGCAAAGAGGGGCAAGGTCTTATTAGATGAGTCCCAGGGGTGCTCGGGGGGGGGGGGGGGGGGGGGGTGGGGGGCTAGAAGTCCGCTGGAGCAACAAAATTACCCTTCTGGCCGTTGTCGGGCGAGTCCGGGGAGCACAGAGGGAAAATATCGCAACGGGGCCAGGTCAAAAAACTTAGGGTCCCTGTTTCCGGGGGGTAAAGGAGGGGGAAAGGCAATTCTGGGGTTTAGGTCAGGCAATCTGGTAGCATTAAAAGTGGGACCGAAAAACCATCGTACGAAAGCACAGTGCTTAAAAAACCGGTACGGCCCGCGAGCGACAGTTGATTGGACAAATTCCAAAGATCGTGGCCGGGGGGGAAGTCACACCTTGGGGCAAAAAAAGGGCTTCTGGGCCTTCCAGAACCACATGTCAAAGGAAGTAGGATGGAAAAAAATCTGACGCATGTGTCGGAAGAGGGGGGGGGACGAGTCGGCGGGGGGAAGGGGGAGAAAAAGAAGAAACAAGGGGTTGCCGTGGCTCTAATCGGGGGGGAAAAAAAGTCTCAGGACGAAATCAACGGCCTTGCACACTTAGGGGTCAGGAACCGGAAGATAGAAAAATGAGTGAAAAAGTGGAGAAACTGTGTTGCCGGAGGGACGTATTCAAATCTTGAAAAGGAGGGGCAGGGAAAGCTTCAAAAACCAAATAAACGGGGCCGGCAACACCATGGATCATCCCGTACCTTGGAACGGAGGGACAGGGTGGGGAAGAAAGGGAATATTACGGGGGGTCCTTGCCGAGAAAAAGCAGGGAATAGGGGGATGAAAGGAGGGCCGGAAAGCAATACGTCCCAGGTGCTGGGACACGTGGTTGGAAAAGTACGGAAAAACAAAACCTTGCAATGTTATTGCGTCGGGAGAGCCTTTGAGACAAGCCGCGCCACATCGCAAAACTCGCAACGCAAAAATGAAAAGGGAAACAAAGCGACCTGTTTCCCCTGAAAATACGAAGGCGCAACAATGTGAATTGTGGGTCTCCGCACGTTTGAAAAAATCGGGGCAGAGGTGTGTGGGATAACAGGGTCTTACCAGGGCTGCCGGAGTACACATGCAACTGAAGGGGGGCGCAACTGTCGACAGGTGTTGGAGGGGAATGTGGGGGGAAGGGGAAAAAAAAGTCCGGCGGAGCCTGATTGAAGGGACGGCACAGCAAATCCTAATAAAGGCTAGGGAGTCGTGCATTTTGTCTTGCGGAGGGTTGGGACAGACCAAGAGGGTGGGGGCGGGGGGGAAAGATAATGGTTTGTCTAGCTAGGAACAAATAGGAGGGGGGAAGTGGTGAAAAAAGAGAAAAAACTGTTTTGGAGAACGGGGGGGGATAACTCACATCACCTGCAGAAATGCGTTTGGGAAAAGGGGGTGAAGAGGGGAAAATAAAGCAAAGACAAATTGGAGAAAAATTGCCGGGCAAGTATCTGGGAGAGAGCTATTAAACCGGGGTAGGAGCACTATGTGTGGACTGGACGAAATCAAGAAACATTTGACCAGGAAACCAGAGACACTGGTTGGCGTGCGGACAAAGAGGCAGCCGTAGGACGGGTGGAATGTTCATCCAGGAAAAATGGTAAAACGGGCATAAAATGAGACATTTGCGGGGACCAATTTGGGACAACGGCAAGCAGGGATCATCTACAAGAAACACGTGTATAGGTAACCGGCAACATCGCGGGGCAGGAAGGTGGGATGGTTGAATTCGATAGGAGTGGTACCTATTTTCTGGCCCTCCAACGCGACCTGGGCAATAAAGAGGGACGAAGTAACATTAAGACCAAGGGTAAATCGAATGGTTCCTGAGGGGGGGCTGGTGTGTCGGGGGAACTGTTATGAAATTAGATGTAGTAACTTTCAAAACTCATAAAAAGCCCGGAGATGTTCGATATGGGGGGACAGGGACCGCACCTGCCTCAAAACAGGATTTGCCCTCATGATTGTGTCAATTAATACGGAAGATTGCACATCCGAAAATTCCATTGGGGGATTAAGAAGAGCCAGGAGAGGGAACAGAAAGGACTGTCATATTTTCCTTTACATCACCGGACCGTTCACTGCTGAACCTAAACCATCATACATCGAGAACAAAAAAAACTCAACAGTTTGGGGGTGGTTCCAAATACAGACGCAGGCCGCAAGGGGTGAAGCAGAAAAAAAGAAACAAAGAAGCAATCAGCTCCGGGCAGTTTGCACTACGTACCAGAACAAAAGGGGAGGGTAGAAGAAGGGAAAAGAGTGGTGCGTCGAACGCCAAATAAGAAAAAAGAGAGAACCGGGAAAAAAAAAAAAAAAGTTGGTGAAAAAACAGAGGGGACGAAGCATCTAGAAAAACAACAAACAAAAAAAATGACTGGATTATTAAAAGAGGAGGGAAGGAATAAATCAGGCGGGGATACCCACAAAACAAGGGAAAAACCGGGGTTTCGAAACTTTATATGTGAAGATTTCAATAGAAAAGAAAGGGGAATGGGCGATCGTAGAACAATCAGGGAAAATTGGGAACTAAGCAGTTCCTTGGGGGGGTGGGGGGGTCGGTCAAAAACCTACAAGGGGTGCCACCGGGGACATGAGCAGCCGTCATGTGGTGGCATGAGTGAATGAGGGTATTGGACAAACGGAGAACACCCTCGGGGGACCAAGGCCAGAAGGACCAACCAAACGGGAGAGGTGGTGGGGGCGGGCGGGGGAAGAAAGGGTAGGGAGGAGACAAGCATGGGAGAGATCCAGGAGGGTCAGGCGGGGAAAAAGTACTGAGGGGCAATGCGAAGGGTTCCGGGTAAAAAAGCAGACGAAGAAGGGTTTTAAACCCAATGGGAAACTGAGGGGTGACGCCATCTCACAATAAATAGGGGAACGGACCGCGGAAGCGAAACGAAACCTTCAACAAGAAAAACTCAAACGCGCCAAAACAAAAAGTGGTAGACACATGGGCGAAAGGGGCACGGCATAAAGGAGGTGATGGACACCGGAAAAAATCCGGGAAAATTGAGACGAGAGAAGTAGCTACAAGAAGAACAGACAAAACTAAAAGAGAAGGCGCAAACCCCAAAGCCAAGGTGTTGCAGGGAATTAAAAAAGAACACAAGGGGGAAGGGAAGGGGGAGAAAAGCACGCCTGAAAGAGGGACGGGGAAACAAAGCGCAGATAAGGCGGCAAGGTAGAGCGATTTCAAAAAGGAAGAAATTCTTCCGGACCAGTCGAAACCGGGGGGGATAACAGGAAAGACAGACCCCTCCAGTAAGAGCCTCTAGGAATCAGTCCCCCAGGAGGGCTTCCAATGTCTATGGAAGTATAATCATAGAAAAACATGGCAGTCGAACCGCGTTTGAATGTGGCGTAAGGCCCTCACTGTGAGGTGTTTGGGGGTTTTTTCTGAACGAATTTGGGTGGTGGTTTGTTGGGGGAAAGAAGATACATAGAGCATGAAATGGTCTGAAAAAAAAGGGCGACAAGGTGGCTTTTGGAAAAAAGGTCACTTTTAGAACCGGACGTGGCAAAAGAGGGGGCATGAGGGGGAGGACGCCCCGCAGGAGGCAAAACAACAAGAAAAGATTGTTCATAAGTTTCACCACAAGGGGAAAAATATTGGTTCGGGGGACAAGACGAACCAACTATATGACCCAAAAAGGTTAAACGCCAACAGAAAAATGAAGTAAACAGCCGCACAAGAAAACCCGGAGCAGGGAGCAAACAGGATACGCAATTGGGATGGGGACGGGTGGAAGGGCCGGACAATCAGCACCGAGGGGGTTTCACATGTGACGGAAAAAAAAGTCATCGACAGGAACGCTCGAAAAGGAGAAACAAAAAGACATCGTAGCGACCTGGGGGTGAATCGGGGGCGAAGAAATCGGGGTAGAGAGAAAACCAAGCTCACAGAGGGTCAAGAGAAAAAACGAATTTGCGATAAAAAACGTGACAGAAAGGTCCACGAGGAGGCTTGAAGGGAAATGGGGCTGTTGTGAAAGGTTAAATTGACGGGAGGGGGGGTGTGATGGGAGACGGTGGTGGTAAGGGCGCAACTTCGGAAGAAAAAGTAGAAAGAACGGAAAAAACACAAGCTGGAAAGGGGGGGAATGGAAGTCAAAAAACCGGGAGACAAGGGTACACGTCTGGGAGACGTAGAAGAATGGCTAAACTATGAAGACGAAAAGGGTCCTAGAAATGTTGAACAGAAAAGGGCCAACACAGTTAGAGGGGTAGGAGAAACACTGGAAGACCTCAGGCGTGTGTATGATATTGGTGGTGGAGGAAAACTTTAAGTTTGGGTGGGTTGGGGTCACAGCAGAGAACCCCCTTATGAGAGCATATGAAAAGTTACTAACCAAAAAAAAACTACGGGTGAACCGGCAATTCAATAAAAAGGTAAGTCAAGAAAGCGGGGAATTTCAGAAGAGTGGAACGAACCTGGATTTTGGAACAGCACCACGGAGAGACCGAGAGAATAGAAGCGCGGAAAAAATTTTTCAGAAACGAAAAGTTAAGAAAATCCACAAACTGCAGTAAAAGAAAAGACAAATCGAGACTGAACGAACAAAAAAGTAAAGAAAAAAAGGAGTCCAAAAGAAGGTCTCCTCCTAGAAAAAGGGGCAGGTGGAAGGCAAAGAGACGCAAGGGGGGTTCGGGGAGAGGACATTCCACGAGACGACGGCTAACCTGAATACGTGAAAAAAAGAGGGATCAAACCCCGAAAAACCGGAGGTGGATTTGTGCTTTTCCGGCCGATTATATGCAACCTGGAAATGGACAAGCTGAAGGATCGAGACAAGAAAATAAACTGTGCAGGAACTGACTGAAAAAGGGAAAAAAGGAAACAAGGAGCGAAAACCGGGGAAGATATCTTCCGAGGGGGGAAAGACAATATCAAACGAAAGGGGGGAAGGGTGTTGAAAGAGGAAAGAATGAAACACACTCACGCCCAAGACCCGGAGAAAGAGGACGATGATCACAATGTCCAAAGAGATGCAGGGGGAAGTGTGGGGTGGGAGAAATAACAGGGCAAATTTAAAAAAAATCGCAGGGCACGACCAATGGATTGGGGTCCGGAGGGCCCTGCAAATTCAAGAGTGGGAAGGCGGGGAAAGGGGAGGCAATTATTTTGGATTGGGGAAGGGGCAGGGGGAAAACAAGGGAAAGAGCGAACGGACAGGGTCCTGTGGGTAAAGAAAAGGACAATACCTGGGGCACTTGGGTGGGGGGGACGGTGCGACGAAAAAATCAACAAGCCCCTTTGGGAAAAAAACCGACGGTGGTGCAGGCTGGTATGGCGGAAACCATGGGGGAAGGACATGGTTCAAAGAGAAACGTCAAAAAAGGGGGGGCGTCCGACGACCACTGAGAGGTGAGCTCAAAATGGCAATTTAAGACCGAGGGGACTTGAATAAGGACAACCTCAGGGGTCATAGAAGGGGCCCTGAAGGGCCGGGGGAAAAACCGAAATCGTGGTCAGGTGTTTAGGTGATGAAAACTTCGGGTAAAGACGCCATACGCCATGGCCCCGTGAGATCAATAGTGGGGAAAGAGACCCTAAAACAGCGTAGTCGAGCTTGGGTTGGTCAAGGGGCACCGAGGAAGACAGAATGACCACGCAGGGAGGAAAATTGGAAGGGTCTTGGGGTTTAGGGGTGGACGCCGTCATAAACGAAACTTAAGACGGGAATCAGAGAAAGGGGGGGGGAGCTTTGGGTCGACTCGCAGCAAACACGGTGCGGTAACGGCAGGCAAATGAGACATAAAGGGGCAACGGCCAACCGAGAAAGTGGGTGGGTCCGACCTCCGGGAAAGTCAGCAGGTTCAGGAAAAACTCTGCCTCAAGATGTTCCTCTCGGCAAAAAAAACCCGGGGGAGGAGGACTGCCGCACCGAAAGAAGGAGAAGCCACTCCATATGGAAAAGTGGTGGATAACATTGGAAAAAAGGGCACGCATCAAATCTCAAATGAAGGCCTGCTGGGGAACAAAAACTTTTGAAAAAAATGAGGATGGCAGGAAAACTCACCATTGCAGGTCGAGGGCGGTGGGGGCCTGAGAGGAAGCAAAAAAGGTCTAAAAGGACAAAAAAAAAAAAAACGACAGGAGCGGGGGGGGGTTTATTCGCGAAAACTGAGTGGATTCAGCGAAATACGAAGCATCGCTTAAAGTCTGGACTGCAAGGTTTCTTCCCTACTTTGCCTTTAACACAAGTGGGAGTCCCCGGATCGCCAAGCTCTCCAAGCGGGCACCTCAAGCGCCAGGGGAAATTTGGGGGTGGAGGTTGTCCTCAGGTGTGCGGCACCACTGCAAAGCAAAACAAGACACCACGGGACAGAAAAAAAAAAAACCCCACCACCCAACCGAACAAACACAAACGGAAAGAAGAAAGGGGCCGGAGTGGAACACAAACACACAAAACCATGGAAAAAGAGGGCTGGAGGGGGCATTAACAAACAAACTAAAGGAATCTCGTAAGGGGATCTCAAACAAAAAAAACAAACAACAAAAGAGAGGAAAAAGAGAGATTAAAGGTTCGGGTGGTAGGACCGCCAGTCTGAAAGAAAAGTTTGGGGGAACGGAGGGGGGCACTCAAAAAGAGGGGGGATGGGGTCAGGGGGTACTTCTGAGGACCCTGGGGTGGTCGGACGGAGGGGGAAGACCAGAAAAGCCAAAGAAGGGCGATTTGTCAAAAAGAGGTTGAGTGAGGCGAAAATGGCCAGGCACAAACCGGCCCATGGATTGCACCTTAGGGGTGCAAGGGCCGGGCAAGAGTCCGGGGGAGGGGGGGGGGGGGGTGAATGAAAAAAAAGTCTGGTCGAAACAAACCCAAAAACAGGTGAGAGACTCCGAGGAGAGTTGCATCGCGCCGGGCACCCAGGACCGCCCGCCGCCACTAGGCAAGTTGAAACCAAGAGACTGGTTGAAAGTATTAGACTACTCCTGACGAGGATGTATGCAGGTTTAAACTGGGGGGGGGGTATGAATGTACAAGACGTTCAGGAACGGGGGTAGGTGTGCGAATACCGAAAGCCACCTGGGAAAAAGAGGGACTTGACCGATACAGCAGGACACAAAATCCTCGGTGGGGGCCTTCCAGATCAAAGAATGGCAGTGGGCTAGAGAGAACAACGGCTTTTCGGGTCGCAAAAAAAAGCTGGCCTCCTCAGATTGAAAGTGCCGGGGCTTTGGGGGAGGGGAAAAGAACCTCAGAGAAAAAGTAAAACGTCCCTCCACGCGGGGGTCGTTCTTCATGGCAGAAGAGGGGAAAACAAAACCCGAGGCTCAAAACGAATTATTTTCATGGAGGGGCAGAAGAGAATCTGGCAATGAAGGCCACGATGTCGCAAGAACCCAGACAGCCAACACATGGTAAGAGTCATTAAGGATCTAAGTCGCTCAAACGTCAAGGGTAAAAAAGAGAGGTAACAGGATGTGTGACCTAATAATAAAAGGGGACTGTCATTAAAGGGCACCCAGGGGGGGATCTCACCAACATTGGCGTAGAACGCCTGGGAGAAAATTCATGGGTAAAGGAAAAAAAAAAATAAGCAGGTCACAGGGTGCCCATGTGGAAAAAGAGGCAGCACAAACTAAAAAACCACAAAGGCAGAAGGTAAAAGGGGGCAAAGCGTTGACAGAAAAAGAAAACGGCACCTGGACGCTGTAACAAACCGGGAACCAGGTCCAGGTGACAGAAGGCCAAGAGGTAAGACCAGGACGAAGAAGCTTCAGTCAAGGTGATGGGTGGGAGAAGAAGGAGGGCGGCAACACAAAAGATGGAAGGGGTGGACCGAATGGTTGGAGAACCAAAAGGCACATGAACAGAAAGTGGGGCAAACCCTGCAGGGATAGGATGATCACACGGTGCGGAAGGAAAATAAGGACATAAGTGGGCCGAACAATCACTTCGGGGGCATGAAAAGGGGCCAGGGTAAAAAGGAGAAGGATAGCGACGGGATGGGACGACTTTGGGGAGCCTTGTCCGGGTTTAAGAAGGGGAAAAAAAACTAAAGTGATTTAGGTATATAAAGAGGAAAGCATGGTGAAAGGGGCAACATAAGAATAGTCGAAAGACACAACCTTCCATTGAGGGGCGAAAAACAAAAAAAAAGAAAACACATCGATAAAAGGGGTGGTAAAGCAACGTCAACAGCAGCCAAGGAATTAGAACCAGTGACGAGACTGGCCTGAAAACAGGACATGAGGAGGATCTCCCGTTAAGGCGAAGCGGTAGAAAACGTGGCAGTCGGGTCAGGGCAAAAAGGGGAATAGGGGAAGTCAAGAAAAACCATTTGTCAAGACCGCAAAAACGGTTAGCGAGACTCAATTGAAAAGATTACTGGGCTTCAACATTATGGGTCAAACGGAAGGCCAGGAGCACTGATGTCGAATTAAAGGGGAGGGGAAGGTGTCAAATAGTTAATCAAAGATTTGGTAGATCGGTTCAGAGGACCAATGAGACAACCCACATAAAAAAGGAAAAAAAACGTATCAAGTCACAAGAAGGACAGGCAAAAAGGCAAAAGTCTTTTGAAGCCGGATAAAGTGGGGCTGATCGAAAGAGGAAAAGAGGGATGGTGAAAACGTAGCAAAGAAACGAATCATTGGAGGGGGGCAACGGGGTGAAAGGCAGGACAAAGGACAGATTTGGGCAAGGGGGTGGGATTAAAACGGGCAAAGGGGTATAAAAGCAGCGCACAGAGGACTACAACCCTAATTTAACGACAGAAAACTGTCCCTTTACAAGAGCGAGCCGCCCCAGGTAAGGTCGAAGGGCAGGCAGTTGGATAACTGAAACGAGGCAAGGGGGGGCGCCAACAAGGGGATCAGCCGCGGCCAAGCGCCACGATGGTATCCAGGAAAGTTCGAGCCGTGTGGTGAGATGAAAAAAAAGGGTGTTGCACGGAACACCCATAAAAAGCGGCGCCGAGATGAAAAAAAAGAAGGAAACAAAACAAAGCCGACCAGTCCCGGGGCGAGGAGAAAGACAAAACCAGGGTGTCGGGGTCGGGATGTTAATAAAACCAGTTGAGAAAAAAGGGGGGGCAGGGACACAGGCTTTGTCAGAATCGCGGGCGGAAACAGAATTTATGTTAGGGTGGAGGAGACGAGGGGGGGGGGTGTTGAAACGAGAATCAGGCAACTCAAGGAACAAAATGGGTTGACACAGGGCAAAATGGGAACCAACATCGAAAAATGGTGGCAGACAATTTCGAACAGTTAGACTGGAATGGGAGAGAGTCGAAGAACGGGGTTCGCAAAGTTCTTTACGCCGGCAGGACCAGTGGAAGTCATAATTGGCGAGAGGACGGCGGGGAGCGGGGTTGGCAAGGGGACCCGCGCGATGGGGCCGGAACTATCGAAGATCGCAGTCTTTGGAAACGGGTCAGGAAGCGCGGCCCGACCGCCGGGTCATCGAAAAAAACGTGGTATATTTGAGAAACCGCCAAATCGCGGGGGAGACATGGGCTTGGCGTCCAGAAAGTGAGGAAGGGCGTGGGGACAGGGGACTCAACAGGCAATGCCTGAAACACAACGTGTCAGCACTTCAACCACGGGTGTCGGGAGTGGGGGGTTTCGAGTAGCAGCAAAAAATATTAAATGTAAAAGAACGGCCGAGCTTGGTCTGTCAAAAGGGTGAAAAGGAAGAAACGACCATGGGCCGACTAGGATTTACCAGGAATCAGAGGGGAAAGAGCAACCCCGGAAAAAGAGGAGAGCAGCTTGCCGACCAAGCACGCTCACGAAAAAATCCGCACCGTTTTGTGGGACTCATCTCGGTACGAGATTGGGAAAAGCAGAAAGGAGACACCAGAAGAGATTCATAACGGGGCATGTTTGGCAATAACAAACACGAAATAGATGAATATTGCGCCGAAGACAATAACCCTGTCATGGGAAAAAAAAAGAGATCAATCTGCAATAAAACAAAACAAAAACAAGCGTAAGTAGTGGAAAAGATGGAATCATATCTCGGCAACAATGGTACCACAGTTTTGATGTGGGGAGGGGGAGGGAAATAGTTAAAAATGGGCGTCTGACAGACGTACCAAATGAAAAAGCGCCGGTTTTTTTGTGGGTTTGGGCCAAACAGGGCCCCGGGCTGAACTGCGATTGGGTGGGATTTGAGGGCCGCTCAGACCAGAGGAGCCTGCAGGGGTGAGGAACCAAAACCAAAGAAAAGGTGGGGCGGGGGATTTGGGGAGGCAATGGGGTTAAAGGGGGGCCCGTCAGGGGCGGAAAACCAAATGTCTCCCAGGTGGGGGAAAAAGATCAGGAGAGAAAAATTGGTCTTTGTTCCTGGACCTTGCCCCAGGTTTCGATTGTACAGATAAGAGAGGCCCAATGTGGCTTATTGGCACGCAAACGCAAATGAGACTTATGATGCTTAAAGTAAAATCGAAGGACTCCACGGAAGGAACCAGACGCCCAGGAAAAATTGGTGGAAATTGCTGAATTGGGGGAAAAGCGAGAGGGGTGGATTAACAAATTCAACGGAAAGTCCTAGATGTATCGATCAAAAAATAAAAAAAAATGACAGTGGGGGGGGGGGTGACAAGGCGAAATGGGGGTAAAACGCGTAACTACACGTGTGTCATGCTTAGGGAGCCGGGCTCGGGCAATGGGTTCCCAAACGGCATCGACGATTGCGGGCTCAGTTTAAAGAAACTAAAAAGCCAGAGCCTCGGGGAACAAGCAAAAAAACCAGACTCCGCCCGAACGTCGCTGCGAAGAACAGGAATTACGGCCAAAAGGGGGAAGGAGGAGGCCCGGCGAAGAACCAGAAAGAAAGTGCGAAACCCCAACATTTCACTAGGAATCGTGGGTCAGGAGCAATAAAGTGGGACAAGGGAGCATGTCAGCCAAGGTGCAGTGAGTTCCAAACAACTGGGTTGGTCAAAAAAAGAAGGGGGACAACCACGCAGGGGGGCGGGGAGACGGACTACCCCGCGGGCCGTACAAAAAAAGAATGGGGGGGTGGAATTTGGTCAGTCAATTAAAAACCAAAACACCTGAAAGGGGGGCGCAACCTAGATATGACAAAAAAGTGTACGACGCCCCTGGGATAACGATGACGGACTGGGGGTAGAGCGGAAAGACAAAAGGGGGAAAAATACAGCAGACCAGGGGAACTGGCGGGACGACGAAACATGGGTCGTGGTAGCTTGAAAAAAGAGGGGTGTGGAACGGGGGGACAAGAGGCATGGGCGCGGCATTGTCAACGACTTGGCTGTTTCAATCAAAACCGCCTATTACAAAACACAAAAGAAAAAAAACAACCCACAAACAAAAGAGGAACCAACCCCACACTACGCACAGAAAACCCACTACTGGAGATAAAAACATCTCATGTGGACTTTAGACAGTGCCTGAATCAAGAACTCCAGAAGAAGAGAGCAAAAAAGTAAGGTGGGATATATGAGAAACAATGACAGAGACCCATTAAAATGGCGCCTGGGCAACGGTTCTGAAGGGACAGGGGGATTTTCGAAATTCGTGAAGTGCGAGGTTTTGATGTGGAACGGCGTGGCAACACAAGGGGCCGCCGACACCAATAAAGAGACGATAAAAGAAAAAGAAAAAAGATTGGTTCGAAATTTCGACAGACCGTGACCCCAGGAAGGGAACCTTGGTGAAAAAAAAGTTGAAGAGGGCCTTCAGACTGGGGGTCAAAGAACTCTGATAACGGGAGAGATGTCCGATGCCCATGAGACCCAAATAGGGCGGGCAAAGAAAAAGGGCCGCAGAAAGCAGTGGCTTGGGGGGGGGAAATAGGGGGAACGCGAAAGGGGAGTTGGTGATCCCTGCAAAAAGGAATCCTCAAAAAATGGGGGGAGATGTACACTTGGGACAAACTAAAGGAAAAAAGGAATCCAGGAAGACCGTGTGATAAAAGAAGCCCTCGGGGGCCTTCAGAACAATAAGGGGGGGAGACGGAACCCCCCGGGTGTATGTTGGCTCCAAAAAAAACTATATCACAGAACCCCAATAAAAAAAACTACACTAAAAGGACTTCAAAAAACAAAGGGAACAGCAGAATTGGGGTCTTTCCACCACCAAAACCCAAAAAAGACGGAACAAAGAAAATGGGCGTAGACACGATTAGGAAGGGGTTACCGACAAAGCGTGAAAAAAAGAGAAAAGCAAACACCCAAACCTCAAAAAGCGGACATTTGTATGGAAGGGGACTTGGTCCAAGGCCATACGATGACTCAAAGGTGGCTGAAAAATGCAATCAGAAAGAAGAAGTACCCGGGGAAATCGAGCTTCTACCTACACCTAACATCTACAGGAGGAGGGAGAATCGCGCAAAAAAAACCGGGAAGGTGGACGTTCGCCAGTTTCGGGGGGAAAAAAAAAACCTGGTCAAGAATAAGTGCAAGTCGTTCTGGGGGAAAAAAAAGAAATGAAGCGACACAAGAAGGGCAACCAACATTCTGAATAAGACCCGGAAAATGATACAAATGGAAGAGATGGGGACAGACCATTCTCAAAAAAATAGCATCTTGAAGAAATGAAAAAATGGGACGAAGGATGGTGGCCAGAACAGGGCCGTTGAAATAAAGATCCGCGAACCGGGCAGATCAGTAGTTCACTGCAGTCGTGGTTATGGGGCGGAAGGGGAGGCGAAAGGGTCTGTGGTGGGGGATTTGGGACAATCCCGAAGAGAGATCTCCTACTGTCTAGATGGATGAACGGCCAAGGGGTGGGAAATAGAAAGTCAACGGAATCTCAGGGGGGGGGCACAAACAAAAAAAAAAAAAAAAAGGGCCATAGTTCGGAAGACAATTCAAGGGTCACGAATGAAGTCCAAGGGGGGTTCCGGGAGAAAGGCAAAAGCCGGTGGCGATTAGGGAATGCCTGGGAACCCGGAAAGAAAAAGTCGCAAGTTCAAAGGGGTGGGAAGAAGCCAAGAAGCCTGCCCGTTGGTGGAACGGTGGATCGACTAAAACCCAGGAACCTGGGGTACTCGAACCCCAGTCCGGGGAGACTTCAGAGAAACGACCCGGGAAGCCTGGTTACAAGATTCGTTAAAAAAAAAAAAACACTCCAGAAGGTTAACTTCAATGACAAAAGAAGAGTTCGCATGCAGAGGCAAGGTAAAACGGTTAAAAGAGAGGGAGGTCGGAACTCATGGAGGTTAGGGGACAAAGCCGGTCAGAAATATAGCAAAACGAAAAAGGCGGAGAAAAAGATATAATCTCGGTTCAAACCGGGTCCGGGGTGAGGGGTACGAAAAGGTCCAGGGGAAAGACGCCAAATCATTTTTTCAACAGATTTCTAACTCGACAAGCATTTACCATACCGATGTAACCTCCAATGTTACTGGTTTGGTTTTTTTAGGTTCCATGTGTCTTTTATCTCACTGGGAAATAGTTAAAGAATAAGAAGATACCAACTTCGCCGGAGTGGGCGACAAACTTTAAAGAAGTCAGGTTGCGTGAAAATACTGACGAAAAGAATACCGTCAAGGTCAAGGAGGGCACTGCAGAGGGGGGGGGGGGAGTAATCACCCGCAAGCCAGTTAGAGGGAAAACAGTAACCAGGTGGGCTATCTAGGAACCGTTACCAAACGAAAGGTGGTCAAATCGTGAGTGGATCGGGAGACAAGAAGAAAACCCTACAAGGACCTAACGAGGGGGGGGGGAAATAGACAGCATAAAAAAACCCGAGAATAAATCCAAAGCTTTAAAGGGGCAAAGGAACCAACAGCAAAGTGGGAAAAGGACAAGAAAAGGAAGGGTGAACCAGTCCCTTCCTCTTTCAACCTTTTACAAGAAGGCTATTGAAAGGCCAAGCGCCTAGGGGGGCGGCAAAAACGGGTAAAATGGTTAAGGGAAGATGAAGGACTAAAAGCAAAAAAGGGATCTACAAAAAAAGGGTTGTACTTACGGAAAAAAAGACCCAGAGTTTAATGTGGGGGACCTACGATAAAGCGCAAGGACCGTCCAGAAAGGGGGAAGCCAGCCCTCCTTTGACTGAAGCACTAAAACCAATCGGCTACGAGAAATGGCGTTCATCCTAGTTTTCTTGTTTGGAAAGGACATAATTTGTCAAGGGACACGACCAAAAAAACAAGACGCTTAAAAGAACAACTGGTCAAGAACAATACACCCTACACCACAAAATCCCCTTCTTAGTTCACGAACGCAAAGAAGAGAAAAACTGGGCCATCGAAATTCTGTTCTAGACAGCAGGACAAAAAAATCTACGACAACAGTAAATTA
>Ga0179593_1445651_pt1 | contig 21357 bp, 30 predicted proteins | sample CZODoug2_1_08_16_FD_185931 | JGI IMG/M metagenome (GOLD analysis project Ga0179593, IMG submission 185931) | Vadose zone soil fungal communities from Angelo Coast Range Reserve, California, USA - CZODoug2_1_08_16fungal (PacBio error correction) | ecosystem: Environmental > Terrestrial > Soil >...
ACTGTCCAAAGGACTCGGGGGGGGACGGCGGTTCACCAAAAGAACTCTTCAAGAACGGTAAGGTAGACCGGGGGCACCAGCAAAAACCCTATCGACACGGGGTACCGGCAGATTATGCAGGCGAGGGGGGAGACAAAAAAGAAACAAGACGAAAACTCTGTAGTTAACTGGTAGGGAGGGACGGGAGAAAAAAACAAAGGAGGAATTTAACGCTTTTCTGCTTGAAAGCCGAAGCTGAAACGAAAAGGCCTCCCGAAAGCGGGGGGTTGACGGGAAAAAGTTCGAGGGAAATGAAAGGGGGCTCATTTATGCGGGGGAGACGGGAGACGAGACTCAGAATAACGCGCGTGGCTAGGGGAGGAAATAAAAGGGGGGGGGGGGGTCCACCCAAAAAAAGACCTTTCACAAAAGCGGCGACTAAAATAGGGGAATTACAGGGAATGGGGAACCACGGGGGGGGGAAAGGAAGGGGTGACAAGAAGAGTGAACGTTTAATGTCAGTCAGGTTGTAACTTCACGCCTGCTCGGGGTGATCGAGCGGGTGGAAGGAAAAGGTTAAAGGACATCTGGGTTGAAGGGTGGTCCGTAAAAAGCTGACGCCACTGCTTCGCTGGGACCATATGGGCAAGCGCAACACGAGATGTCCCCTGGGACAAGAGCGTCAACATCCCGAGGATCCAAACCGCACGGGGGGGTACAGGTAGAAAGGGGGTTTTCAAAAAACTGTTGAATTATTGTGTGGTCAAAACAGAAAAGAAACAATCCAAAAACAGGGAACCTTGCTGGCATACAAAAAAGGGAAAACATGAAAAGAAAAAAAAAGGTCTAAGACCAAGTTGGTTACTCGGAATCGCACGAATCGTTGCGATTGGGGTCGACGGCCCGTGGGGGAGGGGGGGTGTAAAACAAAATCCAGCGGGGCCAAATAGAGCCACTAGTGAATCTTCCAAACACGAGACAAGGGAGCAAAGTCTCGAACTTGCTCTACACTGGGTTGGCGTGACGTCACGGGCCTCCGTGCCCAAAAAGGCCTACCACCCCGGGTCAATGGTGGGGGGGGTGGCACGAATAACCGGGAAAAAGTGAAGGGGGGTTTCCAAGTCCCAAGAAAAAAAAAACCCAGAACATGCGAAGGCCATCTTGCAGCATGGCCTACCTAACTCAAAAAGAGGAACAGCGGGGCGCGGTTGAGCTTCAAGACCATCGTGGGGATGGTGGTAGTTCGCTAGATCTAACATCACGTCCACAGGAAAGGGCAGAACGGTAATCCCCAGTGGGGGAGAAAAACGAAAAACGGGAGGGGGGGTCACGCGAAAACACTGTCTTCAGGGGGGAGAAAGAAAACGTTGGGGAGGGGGCGTTGGTGGGAATGCACACAGTCCAGGAGCCGGGACAAAAGGCCGTCTCCCAAATTTTAGCCATAAGGGGACCAGGCGGGCCGCCACCCACCGCGTAACGGAAAAGAACGATGGGGAGAGGGAGGAAAGAAAGGGGTTGGAGTGGGTTTCAGCGGGGTCCATGATACAAAAGGCATGCGGAACACCGTGCGTCGGTGCACAGGAACGCGCACAGGGGGGACGAAAAAACGTGTACACAGAGGCGTGTGGCAAACCTGGCACGGTGAGTTGAGCAAGGACAGAAGGGGGAACAAAGTGTAGTGAGTTCCTTCCGGGGAAAACGAAGAAATCCCACAAACCTGAAAGGGGGGGACGAAACAGATTGCATCGTTTGGGACAACAAAAAACCCAGTAGGAAGGGAAAAAAGGGATCGAAAGGCGAACGCGGGACACTGAGAGGGAAAAAAAAAAAGAGTTGATCGTGCATCTCCAGAGAAGGTAACCGTAAACACGGTCCACGGTCTTCCGGGAACGGGGAAGGCACCCGGGGGGGGCCACAAAACAAATAATGTGGAAAAAACCTAGGGGGGAGAGTGGGGCAAAGCACGGTTGGTCTGGGAGGTTCGGCATCGCAACATCAGGGGTCAGCGTTGTTAAAAAGGGGTTTACATGTGCAAAAAAGGGTCTTTCCCTGCCCTGCCTGGTTGCCCTTGTGCCGACGAGCGGGGGGGGAAGAAGACACATCTGTCGCGCCACCCTCACCATATGAAGGATAATAAGATGGGTGGAGAATAAACTGCAAAAAGAGCACATAATGGGGGGGTTGTGCTACTATCAAGAGACGGGGGACTCCCCTGCACAGCCACCGTGATGCAAGGCGAAAAGGGAAGAAAGGGGGAAAAATGCTGTTGGGGGGCCCACAGTAGGAGTTGGGAAGCACCTGGGCGGGCGTGACGGGGGACGTGATACCGGGCTAATGGAAACGGGTGTGTCGGTGGGCGGCACAGGTAAAAAAAAAGCCGCACCAGACACGCAGAAAAAGGGCCGAGGATGAAAGTTTGGAAAGCCCAAAAGCGAAGAACCAAAACGTCACCTTGCAGACACAAGGGGGAAAGCGGGGGAGAGACCAGTGTGCTGTCATCAACCATGTTCGAAAAGACATGTAAAACCAAGGGTAACTAGAATTCGACAGGTCACAAAAATGGGGCCAACCAGGGGTGGGAAAATCGGCGGAGGGGGAGGCAGCACCGGTTGAGGTTGGAGCCGGGAAATCAGTGAAAAAGGGGGAGTGGGCCCTTCCCGGGTAACAAAAAACCGCCCCCAGTCACAAATGCGCTGGAAGCGATTGCCGGGTCAGTGCCAAGAGGGGGGAGCGAAAACGCGTCCAACCGAAACCTGAGAAAAAGAGTTGGGAAGGAGATCGACCATACGGTTGATGGTGGGACTGAGCTCCAGGAACTCGAAAAGACGTATGTCTTCAAGCGACAGTCGCAGGTCACAAGCGGGGTAAACCTCGCATGTTGCTCCAAATGGCAGGGGGGGGAGGGCCGGAAGCCAGGAATTGTCCGTGGTGAAAGGGAAGGATTTCCAAGGGCGCCCACAAATGCGCCTGGCTCAAAAAGCTGGAACGAACAAGGGGAAAAACATCGCGGGCTCCACCCAAGAAAATCTCCGGGGGGGAAGAACGCGGTGGGCTATCACCTCTTGATCTCTCAGCAAAAAAACAAAAGAAGAGTCTTCTAAAGGGATCAAACGAGGCTGATCAGCGAAAAAAAAAAAACTCAAGAGCGTTCCGTCGAGGTGACGTCGGGGAGGGGGCCGAGGGGGGGACGGAAAGCTAACGGGAGTCACAGGACCCAGGGGGGAGGGGCTGACGGGGACTGGAAGACATCCGGAAAAATAAAAGGCTGGGGTCGGAACACCTGAAGGGAGGGAAATCGACGGTGAACACCCCGGGGGGGGCAAAAGGTGAAGATAAGTTGGGAAGTGAAGGGGGGCTAGAAGAAAACATGGATCTGAAACAGCCATAACACAATGGAGGAGTCGATCAGGGAAAAAAAAGAGGGGTTCACAAGACGGTGGTCTCAGGGAAGGGTAGTTACACCCTACGTGAAACTCGAGGGGGGAAAAGGGGGGAGCAGGAGTCTGGCGGGGGGAAAAATTATGGCCAGGAAAACGTGAACGCGATTTCGGCTAAAAAGCACCGTGGGGAAAGGGAGCAAATACAGCCGATGTGACAAAGGGGGGAGGGGGCCATCCTTTCGAAGAGACACAAGGGGGGGGAATTAGGAGTCCTGGAGCTAAGAGCACAATCAACACTAGGCGGGGAAGGGATTAGAGAAAGGTTGAGAAGGCGAGGTGAAAGGAACGCTGTGAAAGCGCGATGTAGGTGGTCAAACATGGGGAAAGGGGGGGGGGGGACCACACGCTGGACGTGCAACAAATCAGGCGAGCAGGGTCGTTGTGGAAACTGGGGCAGGTCGGAAAGTAGACCAAAAACAGTGAAAAGGTTCAGGGGGGAGGAAGTCGCAAAGAAACGGGCAGGACAGGCAAAGGGTTCGCGGGCCACGGAAAAAAAGACCCACGGGTGTGGTAAGCGAACCTGTGGGACAGAAGGATCACGGGTGACGCGGGTTTAGGGAAGCGAAGGACCTGGGGGGAAAAGAGCAGGCATACACTGACCGGAACGGGGTGATAAAAAAGTCCAACACGTGTCTCACAGGGGCGCGGTGACGGGACGGGTGACGGGCGCAGGGGGTGACACAGGGGGTGGGGGGAAAAAGGGGAAAGTGGAGGGTAAGCTGACAGGACTGGCGACCAGGCGAAGTGTCTGAGGGTGGGATGGAAGGACACCCATGGGATTTTGAAACATCAATGAGTGGCGGAGGAAGAACCGTGAAAAAGACCAGGGGGGGCAGACACAAAAGGCGACAATGGTGCGAACAGACGTTGACCAAGGAGGACTTTGACGAATAGGGCAAGTGGGGGAAAAAGGGTTGAAAAAAAGGTCGTGAGAGTCAACTTTAGCTGAAAAAAGAGAACAGCACGATGGTCTAGCACTACAACTGGGGGGAGGGGTGATCCCGAAGGTAAGCATTTGGTGGGAGGGCAATTTTGCACTCGTACCGGGCAAGAGCTCACGGGGAGATAGGGGGGGCGGGGAGGGGGGAAGGGGGAATACACTTGAAAGGATGGTCTAACCGAAAGGGGGCCAGGGGGTAGCAACTCATGTTACCAACTGGCTCGGGGTTGCCATTGCGTGAACATTCAGAAGAAAAAGAATGTGGCACGGGGGGGGGGGGGAAGGGGGGAAAGTATTCCCGGGCGTCATCTTGAAGAGCGAACAAATATTGGGGGTCGATCAAGCTCCAGAGCAAAGGTTCGTTATGATGAATGGGTCAAGGCAAGAACGCGGTGTTGTAGGAAAAAAAAATGCCGGGGTGGCATTGACGTGCAAAGGGCTTGATGGCGTAGGGACGATGAAAGGGGGAGTCAAACCGGTTGCTGGGAGTAACAAGCTATAAGAGGTGACCAGCAGTTCTTCAAAACCAACTCCATTTGAGAACTTCATCATTTGTGTCGACCGTATGGGGGGAAATGGAGTACCGGGTAACAGAAATGGACAGCGGGTTTGAGTGAAGGGTGGTGTGCTGCAGACAATACAGTTTGCTTATAAACCCAGCAAAAAAAAACAACGATTGAGACCATCTACACACTGTGCGTTGAGACCGAGGGAAAAGGGGTGACAGGGGAAGGGTGTTCAAGAGGTGCAGGCGATGGCAATAGGCGTGCGGGCAGGGACGCAGGGGGGCCTGGGGGACACTGGGGGGAGCCGGGGGGGGTGGGTGGGGGGTGAGGGGACGGGGGCAAAGTAGCAGAGAAGGGGGTGAACGCTAGGGGGGGGGCGGGGGAGAGCACCATGAAACCCGCAGGAAGTTGAGAATTGGAGAGGGAGGGGAACATCGGTTTCACTCTGCGACCGGAACTTGAGTCGTTTTTGTGGTTAAAAGAAGTCATGAGGAGACAATTTCGGGCCACTTGAACTATCAAACAACAAAGGAATGGAACGACCCCTCATGAACCGGTGGTTATTGAGGGGTCGGAGTTTATTCAAAGTGGAAACAAAAAGGGGAGCTCTAATATTGTATTTTACATTGGCAAGGGCTTGTGGTCAAGGGAGGGAAGGTTTCACCCCTTCTCCCGGTGCGAGGGAGAAACCTAGCCGAAAATGGGGTGGGACAAAAACGTGTGAAAATACGTACAACAAGCGTGTGAGTCAAAAAAGGAACGAATCCAAGGTCGGGGTCTCGGAAGGGGAGGCAGGGGGAAAAAAACAAGGGCGCCTTCTAAAGCCGAGAGAGGGGGGGTCCATTGCGCCAAGGCATCTTTGGCGGAAGAATCACAAATGAACCAAAGAAGAGGGAAGAAGAAGGGAAAAAGGACCCACGATCGTTCGCCAAAACCTGGGAGCCAGGGAAAAAAAAAGAGGAGGGGGGGGGGTAGGGGGGGGGGGGTGAAGGAACACGAGGGACGAGGATGTTCAAACAAATGCAACATGAACCAAGACTAGGAAACACGCCATGCGTGAAGAACAAAAGGAGGGGAGCGGGTGAAGGGACAAGCTGGGCCCTGTAGACCGGGCACGACCGCTGGGCGATGCAACCCCGGGGAGGAATGGTAGGTAACGCAGAACCAGGGAAAGGCAGGAGAGTGAGGGGGGGGGAGGTCAACGTCCACCACCAGGATGGAAGGAGAGAGAAACGATCCGAAAAGCCAGTAGGACCGGGCAAAAGGGGCGGCAGAAAGGGCCCGCATCGTGGTCACTACAAGTGCGCGGTACAGAGGAGAAATCCCTGAAACGGAGGGTGGGTGAAAGCGGGCTACTACAGAGGTTTGTTTTCTAGAACTGGAGATTCAAAACAGTCTCAAAGTGGAGCATCATCAGCTGCCTTTATGTTGGAAATACTATTTCAATATAAGGAGGGGATAGATCGGGGGCCTATGAAAGAATTTCGGATTACACATGTGGAATTTCAATCAGGAAAAACAAAGACAATCAGAGAATCGTTAGGCACTATGAGTACATGTTGAAAGGGAACGGCGGGAAAAACCAGCAAATCAGTCATCATCCGGACAAGGATACTTCACAGCAAGCATGGAGAAAAATGAAGAAGACCCCTACCTGGAGGGGGAAATCAGGAGTGAAACATGAAGAAACCAGCGCGGAAACACTCTCGGGACAAAGGCAGCCGATGGTAGGGAGCGGTCGGCCCAACTGAGGGAAAAAATCTTCAGGCCTAAAAAAAGCAAAAAAAAAACCAGCATCTCTGCACACAGCATGATCAATGAACGTAGGGTAGAAGTGACGCAGCCTTTATGGGGTCATGAGACAGACGGATTCGAGAGGGAATGTCCGGCAAAAAAAACATCAAGGGGGGTCGGAGGAAAGCTGAGAGTAGGTCAAGGCAGTCCAAGAGTTGAAATCATAGACCTGAAAAAAACAGTACAAAAGAAGGGACAGCACACCAGGGGGGGGGGGGTGGGGGGTGGGTGCAAAAAGGGGGGGGGGGGGTGAGCTTATGAATGCATATTTCTGGGGGGCTGAAACAACCTTCAAGAAATGCTAATCCTCAAAAAACGCATGGGATCTGATCACGCCCACCCAACGAAAAATATGAAAAATAACACACATGGCATGGACGTCAACGATTTGTTCACTCGAACTGCGACAATCGATACATCAAACTAAATTCTCGAGAAGACGGGCAAATATCGAGGGCGGGGGGGGGAACCGGAACAGAGACAGCGGGGGTCGACGTTCAAAACGAGATGAACGCGACGAGTGGACAAGGAGGGAAAACGTTCCTGAACGATCGGGTCGCTGTCCGAAAAACAGGGGCTGATTGAGGAAAATGGGGTGGGTACGTAAAAAACACGGAGGGGGGGAGGGGGAACCGTAGTTGAACGACCGTAGGAAAAGGGATAATCAGTGGCTGTGGGAAGAAAGGTAAGCAGAAAAGATTGGGGCCTGTAACGGGAAAAGAGGTCCAAAAGATGTCACAGGGGGGGAGCCGAGGATGCCGTATTGGACTGGGTGGAGCGCATTCTAATAAGGGACAGGGGGGAATCAATCCAAATAGATACTGTCGTTAAAACGGCAAGGGGAAACGGGGACTGCGGGGGGGGGGGACGCGGTATGGGGGGGGGTATCAGCAGTGAATGATCTACACAAGCGTATGAACAGGACACAACACCCTGAGAGAGCGAGGAAAAAGAAAAAGGGTTGTTCACGGAAAACGAAAACCCACAAGCGGTATATAAGTTACGAAATGTATTGTGATTCAAACGCCGGAGTGAGACGTGTTGGGGGCAAGACCTACAAGTACATTGGAACTCAGAGGTGAACAGGGGACCTTTTTGAAAGTTCTTAGGATCGGTGGAGGCCACGGACGGTCGGCGGTTGAGGAAAGAGGCCTCAGGGTCCTGAACCCCTTAAAGTCGGAATCGGGAAAGGGGACTCCGACTCCCGGGGCGGGCGCCGGGGAGGACAACAGGTTGAGCAGAGAGGGAGAAAAGGATGCAGGAGTAATAAAGCTCCAACTCGATTTCTAGCGGTGAAGGTAACAAATCAGGTTTGGCGGTGAAATTGGGAGGAGAATTGCTTGGGTAGGTGACATCTGAAAAAGATAAGAACACACAGAGGGATGGAGCGCTGTTCGCATAACTCTTTCAGTAGAAGTAGGTTTGGGGACGGGGGTATACGGAAATGAGAAATATCGGAAAGGGAAAAAGAAGCATACCTATTGGGTTCAACGGTGGCACGCGGCAAAGGCTCATTGGCAACCGTTTTGGGTCGCCTACTGAAGGCGGTAGCGTAGAGCTGAGAGCGGACGGGGATAGAAGCGCTTTCGTCGCACATCACCGAATCGCTTATCGACTCACGACCGGTAGGCAATGCAATCTTAAGTGCATTCATCAATTGGAGAAGAGGAGATGTGGCGGGCAGCGAGTGAAGGACTTCTTGTGGAACGGTCAGGGGTGTCAGGGGAAAAGGGAGGCAGTTAACCCTTAGGGTCACCATCCGGGAGGTGCGGGGGGGGGGGGGGGGGGGATCTTCTACCTGAAACGGAGGGCTTTGCGGAAGTGGTCAGGGATGGCGATTGATCAGGTCCTCTTTCAACTCTGTGGAAGAGGGGATCGGGGGGGAAAAAGGGAGGGGGAAGGGCGCTTCTTTAGTGTGCTATGAAAGAAGGGATTGGGGGGGGCCATCGCTGAACCTTCTTGGTAAACGGAGTTCAGAGAGTAAAAAAGACTGACCGAGGGAGGGAAAAAAAATCCTCATCATTATGAATAAGCCTCCCAGAATGGAAGGAGGTGGCACTATACAGCTGTGAACCCAAAACTTGGATGACGGCACACCAATCCTATCAGGGAATCGATATTCTCGTTAAAGAACAAAAAAGCGGGGATGAAGGCCGGACCGAAGGGGCATCGTCATTTCAAATGGAAGGGCCCGGTGAGAAAGAAAACTGTTGTACCCTAAGAATCGCAAAAGGGGGCATCGGGGACGTAATGCACAGAACTTCAAGAACCTCTTCGCAATCTCGGACAGGAAACCAGAGGAAAAAGGTTCCAAGACAGGGGGCGTTGGAAAGGATCACATGCATCGGAAATTCTTCAGGGTGTGGGACTCCAAAAGCAAAGCGCGTGGGATCGAGACGTGTTTCAAGAAGGTTGAGGGGAAGAAATAAGGCTGAGGTTGTCCTTAACGGGGCGGGGTCGTGCCAAAGTCTAAAAGAGACTTGAACAGAGCGATCACATTAAGGGACGACCCCGGTGGGAAAAGCCGTCAGAAGTCCTCTAATGTACCTGAAAATGGGTCTATGGGGGGCGCTTGTCTGGGAATCAGAAAAAAAAAGCCCGAGTAGCCGGATGTGGAAGGGCACCATCTGCAAGACCATTGGCGCGTCACGTTGGGGGTTTAGGAAAGCCGACCGGGTGGAGGGGGGGGGGGGGGGGGAAACGATCATATTTGACTTGGTCGCGAGACCGAAGTAGAGCCTTAGGTACTGCAAAAACAGGAAGGGGGGCGGAAAGGAGAGGGGGGCATTCTCGTCAAACGCGTTGACGGGAATATGGCAGGACTCACCGGGGGGGTAGGGGGGTAGAAGGCCAAAAGAGGAGGAAATTGTCAGTTAGTGTAAAGCAGGACAAGCAAAAACCATCAACCGGTCCCTGGACCCGAGCTTCCATCAATGCCAACGTATGAGAGGACCAGAAGGTCACCATCGAAGGGACGAGGGGGACAGTGTACGAACATCGGTGGGATGGTTCTCTTCATCTCCTATGTCTCGAAATTCAAGGAAAAAATTATATGCAATCTCCATGTGACGACCATGGGAAAAAAAAGCGGGGCAAAAATCGGAATGCCTGTCTTCAAGTGGGAGTCAGTGTTTGACCAGGGAAGAGGGTCAAGTTATTGTGTGGTTCACTCACACACCCTCTGGCCAAAGGGAAACCATGGAACTGACCTCCCAACTTGCCGACAAATCCAACTCGGCGAAAAAAACCGGCACAATCGCCGGACGCGTTGGAAAAGGGATGATAGAAACAAAGTGGGGGATGGTGAAGTCAGCTCAAGGATCGGAACCGAAAAAAACGGACACAGGGATATTTCGACAGCCACTCTCCGGGCCAAACAGCAGGGGTCACCTCGGCGATGTGGGGGGGGAGAACTTGCCGGGGAGGGGTGTTCGGGCAGAAATAAGTTTCAAATCAGTGAGGCCTTCCAGGTAACCCGAACCAGGAAACCGAAACACTGCGCCTGGCCGTGCCGGAGGGGAAAAACAACCGAGGGACGAGCAAAAAGGGAAAAAAACCGGAGACGTGAGCGGTGATCACAAGAGGGGTGGGGTGTGCATCTAAAGCGACCAGGATCTAGCCCTCACGTTCCAACGGGGATAGTCACCGGTCGAACTTGGGCCAAACGCGGTTGGGTCTTAAATGTTAGCAACTGAAGTTAGGGTGGCAGAAACAGGTTCAGTTTGAGGGAGGTCACTGGCCGCCCAGCAAAGCCCCGAAAAAAGGCTCAATGGGAAAAGAGCTGGCTTAACCATTCGGTGCCCAATATCTCACCTTCCGGACAAGGAAGAACTCGATGGAAGAAAGTGATCGAAAAAAGAGGGGGGGTGAAAGTCGGTTCTATGGAGCCATTCAAAGTACAACGGTATATCTGAGAAAAGTTTCCACAGGGGGCCAAAGGAGGTGGTACAAACCGAGTGAGGTTGAGCGCAAAGGAAATGTTGTATCAGAATAGTTCAAAAGGGGTTGGTGGGGAAAAGGGGCCTTCCCCCGTCCAAAAAATAAGAGCCATGGAAAAAAGATAGAATGGCCCGGAGGGTTCGGGCCCCGACATGCTCAAAACAACGGAAGAAACTTAAGTCGCCGGGAAAAAACGACAGTGGAGAGGGAGCACCAGCATTGTATGGATGAGGGGCTCAGAAAGTCCATGGGTCAGGCTCAGAAAAAAGGACACGTGACCACCGTGTATTGTGACGAAACAGGTATGCGAAATTGGCACAAACAGGGGTTTGTTAAACCATAAGGAGGGGGGTGTGCTCAAACGGTATTTTCGAACAGACGGTAAGCATGACCGGGGTCGGTGAGGTACCTCAGTCCGCCATAAAAAAACGAAGGGGAAGACGACGTGGGCCACTCTCTCTCCAAAAGCGTCAGCCTAGACCGGAAAGAGTTTGGGAGAGGGAGTCGACATCGTTTTGATTGATCAACTGCAAAGAGATGAGCCCGGGAAAAGGAAAAAGTGATCTTCGCAGGCCCTGGAAAAAGCTGGTCACCTCGGTGGAGCAAAGGGAAGGGGGGAGGTGCCCAGTCACGGGTGGCGGGGGGGTGGAGGTCAGTACCAAGGTTCCCAGCCAAAGACACACATCAGCAGGGAAAGAAGAGCTTGGAAAGCTTATACGGCCCTCACCTCTAAACCAAAAGCGTGGAAGAGTGAGCAGAAAACGTGGTATCTCAAAACGAGAAACAACAAAAAATTCTGGTGGCGTATCAAAAGAAAGTGAGGAGATCAAAAGTGGCGCAAATGGAATAACTCCGGTGTATCCGAGAGGGGGTAACGCGCCGGGGGACGCAAGAAGGTTTTCACCCGGGGCACGCTAGGGAGGCAGGCGCAGGGGGTAGGGGCGCTTAACATAAAGTCCGACACAAACAACGTTACACAAACCGGGATGTCGTGTGCGAACCTCACCTGGTGAAAACCACTCAACTGTAGAGACGAGGTGAAAAAAGGGGGGGAGGGGGGGGGGGGGAAAGTTCGACCTGAAGATCACTTGGTGAAAGGGGAAAGGCCAAGAAATCAACCTGGCGACGGAAATAGCACCATACCCACTAAGGGGAATCATCTCAACAGGGCCTCCGGAAGGGGAATTGGTCGCGGATATGTTCAACACGGGGAACATCACGTAAGGGAGGGACTATGTTAGTGGGTGTCTTGGGGGTTAAATGGAATGACTGCCATCGGGACAACGTATCTATTTGTGCTAACCTCAAAAAAATTATACCTTGTGGGAACAACATCTTCCTATGACGACCCTAGGTGGAAAGGGGGGGGGGCAGAAAAAATGTAAAATAATCAGCTTGGGAAGTGAAGGGAGAGAGACGTGCTCTGAATAAAACATCAAAAAAACTATGTTCGTCATATAAAACGCCAAGGTCGTATCCGTCTTAGAGGTGACATTCCAAGTTTACTAGGTGTTGGGAATAAGGAGGAAAAAAGAGGGCGAGTCATTAACAAGAACCGGTGATCGTTGCGGGTATGGAAGTTACCTTTAAACCTGAACGAACAAACGTGACCTTAATGGAGCTAACCTCACACCTTGAAAAGTTTCGGGCAAAAAAGCTCCTGGGACCACCCATCGGGGGGGGCAAAGGGAAGGCAATGGAGGAAGAAGATCTGTTTACTTTAATGGAGAAAATCATGGGGAGAGGGAAGACAACCTCAAACGAATGGCGAATACTCAAAAAGCCGGTTCAAAAAGCTTCTATTTTCGAGTGTGGCGCGCCGAGGGGGGCACCGAAGGAAAGATAAGGGGGTTACAGTCGAGGTTTCTGGAAGGGAAGGGGGGGACCGGAAGGAAAAAAGCACAACACTTTGAACGAGGATGGCAGAAGAAATCTCAAGTCAATTTGCGCAAAAAGATCCGAGGGTACACTACCGAGGCGAGACGTCGAAGAATCACGGTGGAAAGGGGGAAGGGCGATATAATGGAGCGAAGAACATCACAACATTTGGTCAGAAACAGGCAACCGTTCTCCCCTTAGGATGTACTAGCAGGGGGGGACTGCTCTGAGGGGGGGGGAAACAGAAGAAAAAGATCGTTCTTCCATCTTCATTGTCCTGGGGTTGGAGAGAAAAAAAGGGAAGTATACTCAACTGGAACCCTGGGAGGGGGACGTAAGACCTGCAACACGGCACAGGTGCGAGAAAACCCAATCGTATTTTACAAAAGATTTGGGCCAAGGAGAAACCTGTAAAGAAGATCAAGTTTATCAAAACGGGTGGACGGAAAGGGGGGGGAGATGATCAAGATGGAGCAACAGAAAAACTGGTCCTAAAGCCTACCTAATATCTCCCTTCTGTAACTTAAAGAGGGGGGGCGATAAAATTTTATTTGGGGGGGGGGGACGGCAAGATTGATTGGGAAGGAAACCATTTTTACCGGGAAGTGCTTGGTTGTCTGAACTGCAGAAGTAACGGACAGCATATGCAAAAAACAACTGAAAGAACCCCAGTGAGCTGGACCGGCAGTAATGGACAAAACAACGCGGGGGCAAGGGGGGGAGACCTGTCAGAAGACAGGAAAAAGTGGACGTGTAAGGGGCAGACTAAAGGGGAGGGCTGGAGAGAAAAAAAATAAAACAAACGTGTCGACGCACACGTGCTTATCCGAGCGGAAAAAACTCTGGTGTCTATCTTTATGGTCATTGATGGCAGCATCTGAGGCCCAAGCGAAGGGGGCAGTCGTTGGCTCGCGGGAAGGGAAGGAATCAAGAAACTTGAGAACGCGAGAGGACTGTAACACGACAACACCCACAGTGGCCGCAGGATTCGCAGATACGGGGGGCACCACGTCGGTAGAAACCTGGGAGAAAGGGGGAGCGCACAGGTGCGGTTTGAACAAAAAGGAGGCGTAGATAGCGGTCTCTCCTTAAAGGATCAACCGGGAAGGTTGAATGAAATAACACTAGCAAGGTTGAGGGGGGCTGATCAGTAAAAAACCGGGAGGGGCGCAGCTGAGGCCAAGGCGTGGGGGAGGCCCCAGAAAGGGACCCGCGCACGGGGGACGGATGGGGGAGTGTAACCAATAAGGGTGAGAAAGACTGGAAAAAAAATGAAACCAATGTACTATGATCGCGGGAAGTTTAGAAAGCTGTGGAACCAGGAGAAAAAGAAGAAGACTTCTCTAGAAGGGGGTGCCCAAGTGCGTAAAGGGGGGAGGGGAGTGGTGGCCCTTCAGTTCAACAGAAACGAGATAAACCGCAAACAGGAAGGGGCACACACGCGAGGCGAACAAACCGAGAAGATGGCGGAAAACAACTGCGAATTTTCACATGGATACGTCAGGTACAACCAGAATCTGGGAAAGTGTCCAGCTGTCCTGGCCGAGGGCTGCCGCTTGTAATGAGACCCAAGCAAGAAAGGGAGGGACGGAGCATAACACGCGCGGCGAGGAGGACTCGGCTCGGACCCATCATCGCGAGCTCAGAAGGCACCGCCACCGTAAGAGCAAGAAAAACCTGCAAACGAAAAACCACACCTATCTCAGGGGAAAGAAGACCGAAAATGGAGCAGTGCGCTGACAATGAGCGTATCAAAACGGCTCACGGAGGGGTTCAGCGCGAAAGAAAAAGGGGGGGGGTTGTCCAGGTCTCGGAAAACACGCGCCCTGGAAGGGGAAAAGGTCACATCTTCCGGTGGGGTTAGAATACTATGGTCATGCGGGTACGAACTGGCAACTCGTCAAGAAAAGTTCAGGCAAGAATATTCGGTGGTGTACGACACAGCACGCAGGGGGGGGGGGGGGAGAGGTGGGCGCAGACGGCTGCAAAAAAAAGAGGACTGTAAATCGAGGAACGGGGAACCGCAATGACAAATCACTGCAAACACCCTGACACAGGACTGTGGCAAACACAAGCCAATATCGGAAGGCCTTAATAAAAGACAAGAACAAACAAGACACATCAGAAGGGAAAGGCATAAGTGCCACACCCATCGAAACACCGCTTGCGCAAGAAGTCAGCATCAAGAGCTGGTCAAGGGTCGCAAACGAGGCATCAATCAGTCAACATTCCTCGAAGCGCTAGGGGAATATGCGGTAGCACTATTGCTCGTACAGCCCGGGAGTTCGCGAGCAGGCCCACAAGGATGGAAATCTACAGAGAATGCCGATCGTCTCTCTCTAAAGCAATATGGTCAGTAATACAAGTCCTTCATTGGTCCGATCCCCTTCCCACTATCGTGCGCCCCTACACCCTTTCACAGCTGCAAAATGCTGGGGGGGACTAAACGATATTCGCCTCGTACAACCCGGTATAACCGAAACTTTTTCCCGGGGATCGGAAACCTGATCGCTCACGACAGACCGGGACCTCCTGGCTTGGTGGGGGCCTGTTCATTCGCTCAATCAACGAAAAAATTCGGGTAGAGATCAAAGGCGCAGAACTCAATCTATGGAGGGGGGTAACGTACCGCGAAAAAAGCGAGGGGAGAGACGCTTCATAAGGATCAAGAATATGTTGAAAGTTCCTCCAGGAAAAGGAGAAAAAGGGAAAAGAGTACTCGAGGGAAAAAGGGGTCGGGGGGCCAGCGAAGGGGCATGCCCTATCATACCAGGGCAGAAGAAAAGCGGCTGCAAAAAATATCCAAAAGAACAAAGATGCTGGACCAACTCGGGGCAAAAAGTTCACCAGAGCTCTGGGGGCAAGTTAATTCTGTAAGTTCTCGCCTGGTGCGAGAGAAAAAATAATGAGCACACGCAAGACGCAACCTAGTCGGGCATTTCGTGGGGGGGGGGGGGGGGGGGGTGGGGTGGCGTTCTCCGGAATGGTCATCGTCAACACAACAACGTGGACGTCTTCTACAAATCATCTCTTCACGAGCCACGACCGATTCAACGCCGTAGCGAGTTGAAAATGATTCCCGTGTGAAAGCTTAGTCAGGATGAAGAGAAAAACAGCCAGCATTACAAGTGACCGAGAGATGGGACTTGGGAACGTTTTCCCCCTACTTTGGGGGGTTTTGAGGAGGCGCTGCAGCAAGGGAGCATTCGGTCTTCCTACGAGGGGGGGGGGGGGGGGGGGTTGCAGCATCCCGCCAGACCTGGCATCGAACGGGCCGAGAAAAGGGGGCGTCACAACACCTGAACTTTCTCTCTGAATATGTTCATCGTTTTTGGAAAGCGCGAACTTATTGCACCTGTTACTGAAAAGAAAGCGATCTTTGAGATAATCGAAGAATGTCGTTGGGATAAAAAGGGGAGAGAGGATCCTTGCCCTCTATTGATAGTCGGGGCCGGGGAGACGGTATTACGAAGCTCAGTTTATGGAAGGGGGTTTGGTGGGAAACCAAAAGCGGGGGACGTTCAATACCATACATGCTGTGCAAAGGGGGTGAGCGCTTCATTTTGGGATAGAAAACTCTATGGGGGTAGCGCGAGCTGATCAGGGGGGGGGGGGGAGAAAGCTTCGCAATTCCGTGAGCAAGAAGTTGTGCCTACTCGAAACACGGTTTCAGGGGGTAATCCGAAACTGCCATCTTAGGCAGACGTGCGGACGCAGGTGGTGAATGAAGCTGCTCTGTTGTGCCTGCAAAAAAAGGAGGAACTCGGGAGGCTTGAGGGGGTCCAGTTCCAGCGGCAATGATCACGGGGGGCCTGCGGTTTACAGCCCGTTTGGTTTTCTTCAGCTCTCCGGAGGGGGGGCTCTGTCACTGGTTCAGGGAGGTGGCCCGGGAGTGGGGAGGGGAAAAGGTCCCCTCAGAATGAAGAATCGGGGTGAAAAGAGAGAAGGGGATCTGGGTGATGTTGTCTGGGGGGAAGAATGAATGTTTCTACGCGGAAAGTCTGGACGAGCAAGCTGAAGCCCGCAGGTGAAATCTTCCTTGCGAAAACCCGTTCAGATGAGGAACTAATTGCGCGGGGAGACGACAACAAGTACCACACACCTGGTGGGACGCGACAGGAAAAAGCATTTAGACAAGGATCCGTCGGAGGAGTTCCGAAAACGAAGAAAAGTACAGTATAGTCAATCGGGAATCTCATGGTCGGGAAAAGTCTTGCTCACTGGTGTCGCAGATCACAGAGTGAGGTGAGGGGACCCATCTCACGCCTAGTTTGACGAGGTAAACTCAAAAGGACACTGGGGGCATCGTGCCACGCGAAGCTCGACGACCAGCTTGGAAAAACAGGTGAACAGACCGGTGGGCCCTGCAGCCTGCGCTGAAGTGCGTGGAAGGTTTTTCTGGGGGAAAGGATTTCCATTTCGGTTGTCTCGAAAGAGGGGGACAATTTGTGCTGTCTTCAAGTGGGAGTTGTCTGAAGGGGCGCCACTTCCAGAAAAAAAGTACTCCTACCAGATCGAGAGACTTAAGGTCGCCAAAGGGGGGGCACACCAGCGGTACATCTAGTAGGGGAACGGAACCTGGCAAGAAGGGGGGTGCCGACAGAGGGAACTTGTATTGGGTGAGTCAAGACCACAACCGCCTGCGCCCCGGGAAAACAATGGAAAGGGAATAAATTTCATGATCGCCGGAACAAAGGTGGTGACTGATAGCAGTAAGGGGTGGCGGAGTGCCGATCGGATCCAAGGATCGGTCGGCGGAGCGGAAGAGAGATCGCCTGGGGTGTACGACCTGCGATTAGTGAGCCGTGGGGAGAGACCTGCGTGAAAATAATCTGCGAAAGGTCCGCGAAACCTGGGTGGGATAGGTCGTCGCCCTCAGCACTTTTGGGTAGGGGGGTGAGGAAAGGCCCTCCACCGAAGGGACCATGCCTGCACAGCCAGCTGTGCAATCATGCTACAGACGCGCCAAAAGATGAACCCGACTCGTTAACTATTGTGAATGTCACGCAAAGAGGGGTGATGAGAAATAACTTGGTCTCGAAAAGGAAGATCGCACACTTAACGGCCAAAGGGTATCGTCCGACATCGTCTCTTGGCCAACGAGTGGGGGGTCACTAGTGGTCAAAGAAGAGACCGGTGTCGTCAGGTGTGTCCGCGGTTTCACTGTTTAGGGTAGTCAGACCCAAAAAAAAGGGGGGAGGGGGACATGGCCTGACCCGGGAAGCAATGCAAAAAAAACGGAGGGCCAGGCAAACTCTTAATCTCCGGGAGGGACTGGGGGAGGATGAGGATTCGGAACATCGTGGTGAGGTTGAACTCCAGGAGCTCCCCTTCACGGAAACCACGTTGAGCGACGGAAAAACAGAAAGGGTAGCCCTTGGCCCCGGGGTTTTTTCACCTCGGAGATGTTGTCGACACCTTAGACCGGGGAAGATTCGCCGCAGTGGAAAGTTGTTTGAGGTACGTGCCAGGGAAAAGAAACCCTCGACACCAATGACGGGGCCGCCGAGCTTGAAGGAGGTGAAAAAAAGACAAGAGGGGACCACCCGCGGTAAACTCGCCGGGAGAAAACGCGTGTGGAGCTGATCGGGGAAAAGAGGGTGGATGGTCCTTTCGCCTGAAAGGAAACCGGGATCTTCTAGCATGTAGGGGGGGACCTTGGCCTGGGGACCCGGCGATGTTGCAACAACCTGGAAGGGGGGGGGGGGGGGTCGCGCCATCAGTAACGTTTAGGTGAGGGTACCAGCAGGGCACCCCGCCAAATCCCGAACTTCTCACACTGGGGACGAGCTGCAGGTAGGTGACCCTCTCCGCGTCAACTCGGAAGAGAAAGGGAGGGTGAGCGAAGACCATCGGGGTGGATGGTGGTCTTATGCCAAAGGACGCCCCTCGGACCAACCCGGGAGAGGATTAGACAAAGGCCGCTGGCCAATGGGGGTCAGAGTCTATTTTTCACGCCACCTTGGTGGTCGGCCAGAACATAAGGTTCACGTTGTCGGTGTGGGGAAACTTCAAAGCCCAGGAACGACCAACGACCCGGAGCCGGGCCGCAGAGGGCGTGAAAACGGAGGCCCGACGCGCAAAAGGACTGGTACCCTGGAGATTGAAAACTCTGGGGAGCTGATAAAAAGAGTGGGGGGGGATATCTGGGGGATCTAAAAATATTTGAACCGTCACGGAACGTGAGCGTTAAGGGACGACAGGCCGGCCCTTTCCAACCGATGGGTCCACCGGCAGGTGGGGAGGGAATGCAGGGGGGTGGGGAGGGTTACGAGCGTCGGTTCCAGGGTGGTTGAACGGGGTGAGGTAAAATTCCCAGGTGGAAACACCGACTCAAAGAACATGTCCTACGAAAGGGATTGAAGTCTCCACATCTCGGACACCAAGGACAAGAGAAGGGGGGAGGACGAGTTGGCTGTCTACCATCTTTTGGGGGGATGGGGCTATTCATCTCGGGCAGGATCTCGCAAAGTCACGGGCCAGGTTGATAGGCAGGGTACAGGGAGGAAAGTGGGGGCCAAAGCGGGGGGTCAAACCAGGGTTGGACCGGCACGTGAGTTCGCCGTCCCAACCCCCCCAACGAGGGCACTTTGGGAAAGGTAGTACCTTAACCAGGTCCAAGGGCCGCAAAAAACACCCGTCCTGGCAGCGCTGTGGCCCTTGGGAAAAAACCTCGACTGGGCCACCCCGTAACGCGCAGGGGAAAAACGAGTTTGAGCTATCACCAGCGGGTGGAGTCAGAGACCAACCAAAACTGAGTATGAAGGGAAAAAAAAGCAGGAAATAGCAAACGATGAAGAAAAAGATAAAAAAAATTTCTGGGAAGGGTGGTAAAGCGGGTTCCGGGGCAGGGGCGAGGTGGGGCACCGAGGTCAGAGAGGCGGCCAGGCAGGGGGGACAAGGGGGTGGCAAAGGGCGGGACCGGGAAAGGAGTCACGGTGACCGGTTAACCTAGATGGCGGGGCGGAAACCCTCACCGGGAATGGGAGCAAACATCTCCAGGGGTATTTTACCAAAGACGTTGGGGGGAAATAGAACCTGTCTAAAAGACCAAAGGTTTGAAGGGAAGTTGGATCTAAAAATGGAGCTGAATAACCCTCGGCACTAAATGGTAAAGTCATCTCACTATGCTCACGGCGAAGTGAAAGCGGGAAAGAGTAGGGGCGCTCACCTACTTACTCGGGAGAGGAAAGGCGAAAATGTTGTGAGGGGAGGGGGGCGGGGAAAATGGGGAAGGGATACCATCTTGACGCGCGAGGGCCAGCGAAAAAAGGCTAACGCCAGGTACAACACATACGCCCGCAGGTGACAACGTCCACCTACTGGTGGGCAACAAGGGGAAAAGGGGAAGAAAGGAAACAGAGCAGTGTTACTAGGAAGATCCTGTCATCTGACAGCAGACAACAAAACGAAATGGGGAGATCAGCTCAAGGGAGTGGACCCTGGCTAGGTTAAAACGCGGGGGGCGAGCGAGGGGGGGGGGGGGGGCAACAGCTTCAGCTCGGCGTGGCCATGCAAGGTGTCGGTTTGAGACGTGACCTTGTAAGGGGACCTAACGCCAAGGTGGGAAAAAATGATTTTTTCTATCACGGGAAGGGGGGAGGCAACTCGTGACGGTTGAAAAAACCACAGGGGGCGGTTCCAAATTGCTAGTCTAAAGAAGACAGATAAAAAAAAAAAAAGGGGTTGGTAAGGAGAAGAACTTTAGATTCAGAGCAACCTACACTAGTGGTTCTATCAATAAAAGAGGGGGATCGTGGTGGGCGCGTGCGAGTGGTCAACCAGGGGGAAGGGGCACGATCAGGAGACGAGGGGCGCGGGGGGGGTTCGGGGGGGGGGGGGGTGTGGTACAATGGTTAAACGAAAAGCGACTGGTAGGCGTGATGTGGGGGAAATTGTCGTAACATAGAGACGTCCAGATGGGTTGTGAGAGACAAGGGGGGGGGGGGGGGGGGGGGGGGGGGGCCATGTCCGCTTTTGACAGCAACAAGCGCGGGGGGGGGCCAAGGGGGTGGGAAGTCGGTAATCATTTTACTGGGGGTGAACGGCTGAGTAAATGTGCCGGTGGAGATGAATACTGCACGCAAAAGGACCCGGGGGGGGGGGAAGTGTTCGAGATTGGGGTCACGAGGACGGACGAAGGGGGGGGGGGGGGCTCGTTTATGGACATCGAAGGTGTTGGCAAAAATGAACTTGGCAATATCGGGGGGGGGGGGGGGGGGGGTGGCGGTCCATTCTAGTCTGTATTTGAACGGGGACCATGGACTGGACCTCCACCAAAAGACACGTGAAAGAATGTGCTTCGAGCCCCTGCAAAGTTTGCTCAAACAGACGAGGTGACACCTTTGGCCAGAGTGGGGAGACCCTTCTCAGAATAAAAGGTGGGGAAGTAAAGGGCGAGATCCTGGGAATCTTACGGGACAAAAAAAAAAAAGAAAAACTACGTAGGGGGGGGTCGATAATATAACCTGGTCAGAGGCGAGGTGACGCCTTTGGTGGTTCCACGCCAAGGAAGGTGGGAAAGGGGCTCAAAAAGCTGGGGTAAAGGGGGCCATGGGGGTCCCGGCGCGCGGTATTGTTGCGTCGAACCCAATAAATGAAAACAAGAAAAACGGGAGGAAACCTGGGGGAGGGGGGGGGGGGACACCATGGGCGCGGCAAAAAGCGGGGGGGAAGGGGAGGTGACATCGCGCGGGGTTTCCAAGTACTGTCGAAGAAAAAGATCACGGGGGGGAAGGTGAAGGGGAGAGTAAGGAGGGGGGAATGCACAAAGACAACACAGGGGTCAGGGGGACAAGCTGCCGTTCTCCCTAGGGAAGACGGGGGGGACGCGAAGGGAAAAATTGAAATGAATCGGCGGCAAAATGCCGAGTTTCCGGGT
>Ga0179593_1491750_pt1 | contig 21357 bp, 19 predicted proteins | sample CZODoug2_1_08_16_FD_185931 | JGI IMG/M metagenome (GOLD analysis project Ga0179593, IMG submission 185931) | Vadose zone soil fungal communities from Angelo Coast Range Reserve, California, USA - CZODoug2_1_08_16fungal (PacBio error correction) | ecosystem: Environmental > Terrestrial > Soil >...
ACCAATAGTCTTAAAAGCACACGGCGTGCCCAAGGGAAAGTAACTTAGGGGTTTCGAGTATGAAAAGGTGAAGACAATTTCAAAGTGCAAAAAACGCAGAAAAACCGGGTCAAAAAAGACCAAAAAAAGTGGGGGGAGGAAAAAAAGAAAAACTCGCCCGATGGGGCAAGCCAGATGATGCCCCAAACTTCCTGCTAAGGGTGAACTGGGGCATCACCTGGAGGGGCGCTCGGGAAAACCGGTGTGTAAAACAAGCAAAAACCCGAAGTCCAATGGAAAGGGGGTAGCGAAAGAAAAAAAAGCCGAGGGCGGGCGTAATTAATCCCACGACGCCCCATAAAAACACCCGGTGCCAGCCGGTGTTTAGTGGCCGCCAACCGTCATGGGGATCTCAGTACCCGAGAAGAGCAATTGCTGACGCTGTAGGGTCGTTTCAAAATTCCAGCGCTGGGGGTGCAGCTAACATCGGGCAGGGAAAAAACGGACCTTAGACACCTAAACAGGGGGAATTTGTTGAAGGGGGGGAGACCTAACAGCAGGGACCAACACAGAATTAGAAACATTCAACAATGGACCGGGGGGGAAAAGGGGTGGCAAAACCTCAATGGTCGGAATCACCAGGAATCCAGAGACAGGGTGGGTCAGGAATCGGGAAGGGGTGGCACCGAAAACAATGAAACTCAGACTGGGGAAAACGCCCAGGACAACCCCCAGGCTGCACTAATGAAAGGAGAAGGTATCCAGGGGGGAATGGGGGGGGACACACATGGGAAAACTGTCAAAAAAAGCAAACGTAAAAAGGAAACAGGCCAAGAGATTGGAATTTGCAGGGAAAGGAAATGAAGCGAGACCCAACCTCAAAACAAAAACATAAAAAAAACGAAAGGGGGAAAAAAGTCTGGGGGGAAAAAACGAGTGTACCATTACGAATTAACACCAGAAAAACTGGAGCCACTCCGTCGGGGGGTAGCGGGAATGGATCGGGGACCCGTCTGAAAAAATAAAGAACTAAACAGCCAAAACTTCGCGATGACCACACCTCCCAAACCTGGCAGCAAGGGGGTCCAACTCAACAAAGCTTTGGTCTCATTTCTGTGTAATGTCAGCGAAAAACACTCCAGGGCAACAGGGGATTAAAATGAGGGGCAAAATGTCGAATTCTCCTTGAAGGATAGACGATGGGTCACCGGTGAGTCGTGGAAACCGCGAGGGGGCGGGGGGGGGGGGTTTCATTGACGTACAGCGGGGTTTTGGGGGAGGGAACGGTTGAAAACGGAAAAAAGCGGATAAAGGGTGAAAAAAGGCTCAAGGGGGAAACAAAGCGGTAAAAGGCTCGGCTGCACCGGCCTCAAAGTGTACACAGGGCAGGGGGGGGAAGGGAACAACCATGGAGTATAAAATGGGGGGACTCGTCCGCCTCCCGGCAATGGAGAGGGAGGGATTGACAAGGGAAAAGGATTATTGAAAAGTTTGAACCACCAAACAGAGGCATCCCGGGAGTGAAAAGTATAAAGAAACAAGAAAGACAGATGTCAAAAAAAAAACAACACGCCCCCAAAGGATGGGCCGAAAGGAATCTCCAGTCAAACCCTGTCTTGACAATGCGCTGGAAAAACCCAATAAATGGTCCAACCAAAGTCCCATTTGCAAACAAAAACAAAATGTCTAAAAAACTCTGACGGACTCCAAAACGCATAAATAGACCCAATTGAAATAGACGTGGGAGGGGAAAACACCACATCAGGCCCGCAAAATACCGAAAACCTCCAACAGCATCTCTACGACAACAAGCTGCCCGGGGATAATGACAGGAAATCGATCCGAAACGGGAAAAAAGCAAAATACGCCGGACGAGTATGAGAATTCGCTGGTTTCGTAGTTCTCGCCAGGGTTGGACGGAGAATTCCACGGGGGGGAAAGCAAAAAAGGGGCCACCTTGGGGTAGGAACGTCATCGGGCGGTTTGGGGGTGGGGGAAAAACGAGGGACACTGAGGGAAACGGGTCCCTCGGGCCTGTCCACACGAAACTAAACCCCGCTAGTTTGCAAAAAAAAAATCGAATGAAAAAAACAAAAGGCTGTGGGCCATATTTTCCAATAAAATCTTAGTGGTGGAGCACGGAAGGACAGTCGGGAATGCCACTGTAGGTGCAGAGGCCACACACGGAGGAGAAAAAAAAGCCTAAAAGGGTGAAGACAGGTTCGCACGGGTGGAATTGTTATTGGTGAGGGAACTTCCTTGCCGTAGAACCCTCAGCAATCATTCCCCTTTCGACTTCAAAACCACAAAGGGAACCTGGGGGAAAAAAGGGGAAAAGAAAGCCGCCAAATGCGAATTGGACCACGCAATTGGGCTTCCGGGACGAAAGAGGGGAAAAAGAGCAGCAAGGTTGGGGGAAAAGAAACCTAGAAGCAACGTCGCGCTCAAAAGCCCCATAACCTCAAACACGTGAGGGAGGCGGGGGCAAGAAAGGGGGGGGGAGGGGGGTAAGCCAAGTCTGATCTGTCCTCCGTTTCTTCCGAAATGGCTGGGGGGGATGTAAAGGGGGCAAGAGTGGGACTGGGTGTAACTCTTCGGGACAGAGAACGCTGGAACTTATTGGGGGGGAAACCGATGATAGGTGGGGGGGGACCATTGCCTTCAACCAAGTCAAAGGCCCAAGGCAGGTGGACAAAAGCTCCCCCAGACAAAAAAAGTCCATCTGTAAAATTGCTCAAGCAATCTCCAAGCATCACCCTCCTGAATGCATGGACGGGCCAAAAAAAGGGATGCAATCAGAGAATGGTTGGAAGGAGCCCGCAGTGAAAAGGGTAGTGCCAATTTGGGACTCCATGAAAAGAGAGAAAAGTGGAGTAGAACTATCGACAAAACACAAAAACGTCGAAACCGATAACGCCTTCTTCCCCTGGTGGTAGGTGCCAATCCTCCCCAAGCAAAAAGGGAAACGACTAACATGGACGATTTAATAAAAAAAATTTCAATACGAAAGAACAACCCAGGGAAACGGGAAACTGGCCCGTGGGGTTCAGGGGGGGTCAGGGTGGGGGAAACGGCAAAAAACAAATCCCATGGTAATGGGCTGCAGGCCCAACATCATGTGGGGGAGTCCTGTCGAGAAAAAGAAAGACAAGGCCCAAATCCTGTTAAGCCATCGTTGACGCCGTAAACAATGCTCTACAACACGAGACCCGCCCGAGACCCCCAAGTTTTGAAAAAAAAAAAAAACGAAAGGGGAAAAAGGGCACGGAAATCTTGGTCCCTAAAAATCTACTAAGAAACCGACCTGATAATAACCACAGTAAAAACACGCCTGGACGAAAGTCCCGGATGAGGTGGGCAACGGGCTGCAGAGGGGGGGGTGCAAGGAAGTATGGCAGGCCTCCTATGCCTTGACAGGAGGATGAACCTCTTACTAGTCATGTTGAGACCAGGGGGAGAAGAGAAGGGGGGGGGGACAAGTACACAGGCGAGAGGGTCATGTGTCGCTTAGGTGATGGGGAATATGTGTAGAGACTGAGATGCACGGAGGATATTTTGGATATTCGGGTAAGGAGGACTCCAGATACGTGCCGGAAAGTACGAGAGAGAGCCGGGGAGACAACTGAGCTGAGGGGCGCCTGCACGCACCCTACAGGGCCGAGTGCGCCCATCCGTGGGGTGTGTTTGGCACACAGGAAGGGGATGGTGTGCACCGCACCCGAAGGGCAGTCTTGGGCGTTACACAGAAACACTGTCTTCGAAACAGACAAAAACAAACAAACAGACAAAAAAAAAGTTCTGAATCTTTCTTGGGCAAAGACTTCCCTGGGGTGTCCTTCACGTGAGTAAGTCCTTTGGGGTGGGCGGAGGGAGTCTCTTATGGGGGGTGGGGGGTGGCAAACCCGGAGGCGGTGCACGTACAGCGAAGACAAGTGCGGGGCCACCTGAGAGGCTTGCTCGGGGAGACGAGAGAAAGGCCAGGGGGTAGGCGGGGGTGGGGGGGTGAGGGGAGAGTTTGGGCAGGAGGGGGGGAGGGGAGGGTGGTAATGGGAGGGAGGAGTCGGGGGGGAAGAAGAGGGGGAGGGTCCTCGCAGGGGAGGGGGGGGGCGGGGAGTGCCGGTGGGGGGGGCAGGGGTCGAGTAGAGTGTGGAGGTTCTAGAGGCCTAAAGGGGAAGAGAAGGGGTGGAGTGAGGAGTGGTGGGGGGTGCGTGGGGGGGGAATGAGGGGGGGGGGGGGAGGGGGGGGGATCTGTTCTGGGCGACTCATGGGCCGTAGGCCATAGTTATGTAGGAAGGGGGGAATTGCTGGGGGAGTAAGGACGGAGAGCCGGTCCACAGAAGGGGGGGTAGAAGGGACGGGGGGGGGGCATCATCAAGAGGGAGAGGAAGGGGGATGGGAAAAATGGGGGGGGGGGGGAGAGAGTTGGAGTGGGGCGAGTGACCGGTAGATTCAGCGAAGGAAGGTGGGGGGAGGTGGAGGGGAGTGGATACGTCGTTAGGGGGTGAGGGGGTTGAGGTGATGGAGAAGAAAATAAGAATGTTAAGGGAGAAGGGAGGGGAGCGAGGCAAAATAAGATGGGGAGGACGAATGGTCGATGGGGTAAAGAAAAACATGTGCAGTAGTTGGGGCGGGATGGTCGAAGATGTCCTGGAACAAGGGGTGGTTTTAAAGGGTGGAGTGGAGGGGGGAATGGAGGTGGGGGAGGGACAGAGAGAGAGGAGTGGGGGAGGGGAATAGGAGGCGGAGGGAGCGGGGGGTGGAGAGTTTGGGGTATTTAGGGGGAGGGGCAAGAAATAGGTAAAAGGTTAGTTGGCGTTGTGGTGGGGGGAAGGGGTAGGTAGAAGGGGTGGGGGAAAGGGTGTGGATGGAGGTTTGGACGTGAGGAGGTGGGTTGGGAGTGTGTGAGGTGAGGAGGTGGGGGGCTCACGAAGGCGGCAGGAGAGGAGTGGTGAGAGGCAAGAGGTAGGCTAGGACAGGTGGAGTAAGCGTGGGGGGGGGCGGGGGTGGGGGAGTGGAGAAGAGAGGGAGGAGGGGTGCAAGGGGGAGGGGGTTGGGAGAAAGGAACCGCAGGGAGTCAAGCGGTGGGGGCAGAGGGGGGAGTGGGAGATGGAGGGGGGAGGAGAAGGCGAGGTGGGGGGTAGTGTGTGCGGAGAAGAGAAGGGAGTGTTCGTGGTTAAGTAGGTGGACCACCCAGGCACAAAGTGGCTTAAAGGTGCGCGCCGAGAACTGGGCTTCCGGTTTTGTAAACCTGCCGAGATCAGGTAGCTTTAAGGGACCGGCTGTGGGGGAATACACCTGCTGTTTTCGAAACCTTCCTTGAAGCAAATGTTGGCAAAGCCTACGGCACCACCATAAAGGGGAAAAATCAAAAGCGTCGAGGGGATCTGGCGCGCAGGAAAAAGCATCAATTTCTGTGATACTTCTGCGTGGGGCATTCGAGGTCTGTGATGACCAGATGTCAAAGGCTGCGGCAATTGAGGGTAAGGGATTTTGGGGTTGGGGGAGAAGGGAGATGCTTCCCTTCCTCCAGGCCGCCAGTTTAAACGGTAGCCGTGCGTCTCGAGCGTAAACACACGCTGAGGGGAGGAGGGAGGAAACAATAACGCTCGGGGGAGACGAAGGGAGAAGGTCCTCGGAAGGAATGGGCCGTCGCTAGCCCTATTCTAAAAATTAGGGTCAGGCCAGCTGGGCTCTGGGGGGAGTGTATCGTTTCCGACGCTCTCGCCGCTCTGTCTCACGCCACCGGCGTGCGAGTTACAGAATACAACTCGGGAAAAAGAGGGAAGGGTCAAAAGGAAGTTGACAAACAACCGGACGAAGTTTCGCAGGGACAGCCCGGGACTTGATTAAAAACTAAGTTAAAACTTAAGCAACCACTACGGAAAAAGGACGGGGTTCACCTGCATTGGCAACAACAACCATCCGAAAAGAAAGGCAGCGTTCGTGGCCACCCATATAGGTACTAACAGCACGAAGAGGTAACAAACCTTCAGCCTTTTCACAAGGGAGAACTCCGGTCTCCAAACGAAACCAGGGATTCAAACCTACAGGAAAAGGGGCAGCGCGAAAGGGGTCTTTGGTGGAGCAACGCACAAAAGGGGCGGGGAAATATCTAGTGGAAAGTTAAAAGGGAAAAGTACGGGAATTGCCTCCTTGCATGATAAGCGATTTCGAAGGGGATCGCGTTCATGTTTTCCCAACAAGAAAAAACCGACGACCCCCCAAAAGAACGTTTTGGGAAAACAGGACGGGGGGAAACCCGGTGAAAGAGTTCCCTAAGAGAGGAGTTCCTTAATCCGGTACATTGCAGCGTAAAATCACGCTTTCTAGCTGCAAAGTTGGGGGACGGTCACGAGGCGGGCCACACCGTCAACTCGAGCCTCTATTTAAATGGGGTGGGCAAGAGGGGAAATGGGAAAGACAACATAATATTCCCTGATTTGCCCGGAGAGGGCCTCTCGAGCCAGACAACGGTTGCGGCAAAGTGAAAAAAAGAGGGATGAGGAAAATCTGAGGATGATATTGGGGTGTGTCGCAGGCTTGGAATCCACAGACTACATGAGAGGGAAGGCGATCCCGGGGTTCGCGAGACAAGAAGAGGGGGAGAAAGGAACATCGGGAACATTCGCGCGGCCGAGAATCTTCTCGGGGGACCAGGAAAGTTAATTGAGGGGCATTAAACGAAAGAAACGACACCTGGGGAAGGGCGAGAGTAAACGGAGTTGGAATAAAAACATCACCAGAGAATCTCGACGGGAGGTGAAAATCGTCACCAGTGGAGGGGGGGGAAGGGAGTAGACATTAAAACGGAAGTCGGAAAAAGACGATGTGAAAACCTTCCCGAGACTAAATGTAAGCAACCTTATAGGATAACAAACATGAGTAGGGAAGAAAGCCTAGATGAGGCAGCGGGAGGGACACATCGTGGATGGAGGAGGAGGTAAAGGGACAGCTAGAACGCTGTTTCAAGAAGACTGTGCGCGGTAAAGGGGGCTGAGAGGTTCGGTTCACACTAGTAAGACTCTCAACAGGGAAGGGTGCCGACGTGCTCGGTTGAAAGGGGCGATAGAGGAAAATGAAAGAAAATCAAATGCAGACGAGAGACGGAAAGGAGCAAATTTTCCGAAAATGGAAACGCTCGGAGAGAGGAAGGTGGGGGGAGGAGGCGAACTGTCAGCAGTCGATTCGACCGGCCAGCATGCTAGACGAGGAAAGTTAACACAAGTAGAAGAACAGTAGTCATGTAAAGGGGGGCGATAAAGGTGCACCGACGCGCACTCGGGCTAAGTGAAGAGAGACACAGCGTGACACACGCCGCGGCAAAGACATCAAAACCAAAAGGGAAAAAAAAAAAAAAAAAAAAATATATGGAATGCTATCACCGTCGAAAAAAGTTGAGACGAGTCTAAGCGGGGGAATGAATGAATCGAGGTAAAGAAGAGAAGAGGGTGGAAGGGGAGGGAGACTGCCGAAAGGGCTTACTTACTCTAGACGTGGAAAAGATAGCTGGCAAAAAAGGAGTTTTCAAGGGGAGAAGGGCAAGCGGTCTTGCGGGGGGGCTCGGGCGATGGTGGTGAGGGAAAACCTGAAAGGACCTACACGGCGAAATCGATTTCAGAAGACTATCTTAAATCGTAGGTTAAAAGACCTCACATGATTATTGGAAACAGCTGTTGGTGAGGTGAGGCAAACGAAGTTTCGAAAGGCCATTGGAAATCGGTCGACGAAAGAGACTGGCCAGAAAAACAATTAAAAAGGGGGGGGGGGGGGGAGTGCTTGACTGAACAGTACTCGGGAGGGGGGGTACACGAAGGAGTTGATACCTATCTTGGGTTTCTTCCCGCCGAGCAGGCCGATGACTGGTTATTGACCGGATGAAACTTGGGGGGCAACTGTCATTAACAGGAAATGGGTGGAAGGGGAGTGGAAAGACATTTAGGGGAAAACTAAAGCGGTTATAAATGGGCGACGAAGGGGGAAGGGGCCTGGGGAAACTACTCCCAGGTCTCGGATTGAGGCCAAGAAAAAGGGCAGATGAGCTTCTAAGCGGGATTTACCTCATTGTCTAATAGGCCGAGCTAGCAGCCTGAAAAAAAGCAAGAAAAAAAGCCATGCTGCCGGAAAAGGGTGGTTACCCGACGGATATGAAGTTCCTGACGGACCGGGGAGAAAGCCGGTAGTGGAAGGAAGAAGCGGGGGCGCAGTAGTAAGGAACGCGAGAAACGGCCTACAACGAACTGGGAGCGGAACGGAGGTGGAATCAGGGCCTAACTGTTTGAAGAGCAGCAAAGGGAGCCTTTCAAGGATCTAAAGGAAATCATGACAGGTAATAAAGGGAGGGTGGCAAAATTACTCAGGAGAAAACCCTTCGACGCCGTAGAAAGTAATTTAGTTTTAGTCGACGCGCTGTTTCAAAATCTCGGGTGGACGAGGGGGGAAGTAAATGGGGGGATAAACTCAAAGAAGGAAAAGGAAGGCAGAAGGAAAAACTGATCGCGTAGGTAGAACAACTTATAGAACGTGATTAAAAAAAAAATCAAGCTTCAGCGCACGTTAGCGGAGAAAAAAGGTGCACCAAAACTGGGCGGTGGAACAAGGGTTTAATCCATTAGGAAAGGGAATTGATGGTATTTCACAAATCAAAAAACGACGAGGCATCTGCATGAGGGTGCCAAAAAATTCCCGTTTAGCTACGAATGAAGGGGGGAGGAGGGAATGGCAATATGACGACTTCGGAAGGAGGACAGGACTAAGCGGAAAACATGAACACGATCCGACGGCAAAGGTCGATTCTGAATCTAAAGAGCGCGCAAGCAAACTTCCTGGAACTCGACAGGAAAATTAGCCAAAAAAAGCAAAGCGGAAATCAGGACTAAAGGGATTCCAGAGGGTAAATAAGAACAGGGGGCGTTATGAGCAAAAATTGCGGGGGGGAGTGCGCAAGGGGGGAAAGAAGGGACGTACCGATGCAGGGGGGAAATAAGGTCAACTCCGCCCCCTCAGGGGAATCCACGCCCTCGCGGCCGGAAAGTCTTACTATAGAAGCGCCTTCAAGGGAAACGGAGTTAGGGGGTTCATCTACTGGGGAGAACCGACTGTAGAAAACTCATCAGGGGGGGAAAAGACACGATAGACAGGTAAATGACTCATTAATGATGGCAGCGTGCCCGATCGGGCAACGCAATACGCGCGCAACAAGACAGAATTCCCTGATCCGAAAGGAAATAGGAAGGGAAGGGAGAGCTACCAGTAGAGGTAGGGGTCGAGCTCAACAAAGCAAAAAAATGAAGTAGAGGAAAAGAAGGATAAAAACCTAAGGAAAAAAAAGAGTAAGAAGCGGGCTGGCTGCGACTCATTGGGCGGACAAGGATTCTTTCACGGCGGATTCCTTGTTCTCTAGTTTGACGGAGGGGAGGGGGGTAGTTGGGGTGGGCGGGTCAGGGGAGAAGAAAAGAATACGCGTAGGGTAATGGAAAAAAGAAAACGTAACCCTTTACTATTGAGAACATTCCGCGGTAAACGACAACGAAAGACTAAAGGGTTGGCTCTTAGTCAATGTCAGCGGGAGTTGAAAGGGGATAGTAGGGGGGGGGAAAGGGGATGGAATTCGAAATCCGATGAAGCTTGGAACTAGTGTAAAAGACAATCACTTTTTAGATCCGGAAAAGTAACATAAAGGGAGGACTGGGAACCACTAGGGGGGAGATGGGGGGGGAGAGGGTGCATTGGAGAAACAAATTCATCAGAAAGGAGTTCCAGCGCTCAAAAGTTCTCTCAACGTCCTAGGTCTTTCACTTACGATGACGGGGGGCCTAGGAGGGGGGAATGGAGGGAAGGAGTGAAGGAGCCCTTAGAAAACTTGAGGCATTTGATGTCCCATGGGTGAATTAAAGGAACTTCTATTCAGAAAAGAACGGCAGCCGGATCTTGGGACTTGTTACCAAAAGACCGGCAGAGGATAGGAATCGTTGAAAATAACACGAAGGCCTCCGCAATGGAAGGAAAGAATCCTCCATAAAAGAGAATCTTGGGGTGTGTGGGGTGCGCCAGTGGGGGGAGAGACCGTCATGCGTGGCGAACGAAGTTCAAAAGGGAGGAACGCCGCGATAAGTGGTATCTTAGACCTTTACGAGGGAAAAGGAGTTCTGTGGGAAATGAAAAGCGCGACAGGTCGACGATTTTTGCCCCATTAGAAGGATCATAACCAAAAAAGAAAGGTGAGTAGGAAAGGGCTCCTGTCAAGTTTCAAAGACAAGAGGATGCGGGGGGATGGAGAGGGAGTGAATGACAAGATTGCAGCCGTGCCGGAGTAAACCAGTTCGGGGTCGCCGCAGGTCCAAGACCGGTAGGAAGGCCACTTGAAAAGGAAAAAAATCTTAGGAAGCATGCGCATAAAACGCACCGCTTAGGAGGAGTCTCAAAGTGGCCAACTATCGATCTCATTGCGTAATCTTGAGGGTGCTCAGTGAGTGGAAGGGGGCAGCGGGACTCTCCTTCGAGACAATGGCGCAAAAATTCGTGGGGACTGAAACTTGAAGGGGAAGAGGAATGGTGCTGGAGAAAGAAGGGTGGAACCAGGCGGTGAGGAAGGGTAAGAGGCTGCCATAGGGGCGCAATCTCGTAAATGGGAAATGGGGGACCTCGCGAGGATAGAACTTTAAAAGAAAAAGAATTGAATCAATTGCCCATAATGAAGAAAAAAGAAAGGAAAGGGCTTCCGGGGAGTCAGGCATTTTGCCACCAAAAAAACATACTTAAAACCATGAAGAATTGATGGATGCTGAAGGGGATGGGACTAAACGCACGAAAGCGGACCGTCGAGGAAGGGGGGGGGTTAGCGCAAACTTGGAAGCAACGACGTCTCAGGATGTCAGCGGGAGCGCAGCCGGAGGGGAGGGAAGAGAAACTTCCAAAAAATGCCTGAAAAGGCAGGGTGTGGGGGGAAACGCAAAAAAGGGGGGTAAAAGATCAAGGGGTGAGGGGAAAAGTGGCGTAAAACTGAGTGGGGGACCTGGGCTCTGCTCTGAATCAGTTCTCCGTTGAGTGTTAGCAACAAGAGGAAAGAAGACAAGGCCCCGCGGGGAGTTTTGAACGGGAGCGGTTGAAAACCGGGGGAATGGAAAATCCGAAAGAAAGGGCTTGAATTCTGAATTCTCCTAGAAAGGACCGTCGAGGAGGGGGATTCGGCGTCGGAAATTGGGAAATTCCACCGCCGTCAAGAATCCCTATCGAGGGGTAAGGCAGCTGGAAGGGAAAAGAACCCGTGGGGGAGCGTGAACTGCGCGGTGAGTAACCGATGTGCTTCGATGAAGGCTCCACGGGCGACGAGGGAACAGAGATCTTAAAATAAACTGATTGGGGGAGCGATAACATCCGGGGGTCCACCTAGACAATCATGGCCGTCGAAAAGAGGGCAGACTCGCGAACGAGCTCTAAAACGATAGAAAAAGAGGGCAAGCGGAAAAAGCTCCTGCGGGGGAGATTCAGGGGGGTCAATGATGTGATAAATCTACAAAGGAGACCAAGGGTCGATTAAGGCGGAGATAACAAATTCAACTCTAGTAACCCTTGAAGGACGAATGATGATGACTGCTCGAGGAAAGAACGCAAGGGGGGGCTTGTTAGACTCTGAGAGGTCGGAATCGAGTAAGGCGGACTTATATCGTCGGAGGTCCTGTCCATCTCGCTGAGGAACAAATGGGGGTCCTCCCTAGGGGAGAGTATGAGCTGATCAGAAAAACCACTGCGAGGAAAATCGAAATGAGTAGAAGGCGAGGGCGACACGCGTGTGTGTAATACTTCAAAGCTGGAACTGGATCAGAAGACTAGACTATCTGCGATCCGGGGGATTGAAGCTGCGGAACGAGTACTAGCGCAACTTCAAGGGGGTTCAAATCGGCGAGGGGACGAGATAGTCGAATTAAAAAAACAGAAAAGAAGAGCCTGAAAATTACAGGACGAGATTACGGCCGCGAAAAAGGGGAGTTTCGAGTTTGCAAGCGATCGTCTCTAGGATCGAGAAGGAGCGTCGCAGGGAGAAAAATGAAGGAACGCATGTCGATACGGGATCTTTCCGAAGGAACATCTCTGGGGAAAAAAAAGGCATCAAGATGGCCGATCCGATGTGTCCCCTCTTTACACGCTTTTAATGCCTGAAAGGGGGGGGGAACGCAAAGAAGCGGGCAAAAGCATCCGGGATTTTATGTTTCTGGAGGCCCGCTGCAAAAAACCACATTTACAGAGGGAGGAGGGAATGAAATGAGGGGGACTCAATTAAGAGAGATTACAAATATCTGAACGTTCTGGTTCTTTAACGAAGACCGGCTGAGACCTATCTTCGGGGAGAATGGTGTCCATAAAGGGGTTTCAAACAAAAAGTGGGTTTGGGCTGATTTGTGCAGGAAAAAAACCTGAACTCATCAACTGCGAATAGGATGTCAGAGAACGAGCGGCAAGGGAAAAATGGGTACGCTCCCAAGGGGCCCCTCACAAACAAATGTACCACGCATATGTGTTTCGGGAAAGGGAGCGTGTCCAGTGGATCGTCGAGTAAGTCCGGCTGCGCGCGAATCGAGACGGGCGGGAAAAGAAACGAGGGCAAGAGGACCGACGGGGGGAACCGGCATTTTTTTTGGTACCTATCGGGGAAAATCAAGAACAGAGGAAGGTGCCGGGTGAAAAGTCCAAGGAAACCGAAGATGCCGTTGGAGGGAAGAAGTTCTTGTCAAAGGACGAAAAGAGTTATCGAAAACTTGTAGAAGAAGGGTGAAAGGTGAAAAACTTGAAGGTCCGGACGGGCCGAGTGAGAAGCGGCTTGTAAAAACCAAATGGTGGCGAAAACAGGCCGAGCTGAGGAGGGAAGAAGGAAAAAAGCCGGCCGGACGAATGGTTGGCAGGGCTCTAGATTGGACGCGAAAAAAACAAGTCCTAGGAAGCAGGGGAGCAAGAGCGGGAGGAGGTTGGGGATAATCCATCACGTGGCGCAATGAGAAGGCCAATGCTCGGATAAGGGAAGGGACCAGGGAGTGAAAACTGGCGGCGTAAAAGAAAGGCCTGAAGATAAGCTGGTTTCAACCGGAGAAAAAAACAGCAGTTAAGGTTGATGGGTGGAAAACTACCAGACAGCCCAGAGAGGCAGGGGATCAGGCCCGTGATGTGGGGGAACTCGCGCGGGGGAAAAGCAGAGGCGGGGAGAGTCAGGATAATGACCCGGAATTAATACAAATCATATACTAAAGAGGAGGGCTGAAAAACGGGAAGTGCGCTGAAACGCAAGTCCGTCGCCGGTAGCTGAACAAAAAAAGGGCGCCACCAACAAAAGGAGTCGCGGTGCGGCGGGAGGGCGGCGGTCAATTTGGAGGTATTTCCTGCGATCAGGAGGTTCAACAAAAACGGCCTCTATAAGGGGGGAGGGTGGCGGAATTCGATAAGAAGGAAGGGAAGAAAATGGACATCAATATACAGAACAATTAAGGGGAGAAAAAAACAACACAGGCTACTGGGAATAACCATTGACCACTCCTCTGAATCGAAGAAACTAAAGAGTTCATTCGAGGAGGGGAAATTCTGAGATTGAAGTGTATGCCGCATCATAGCAGACCGAATCGACTGGCAGAGTGGGAAAAAAGGAAATTAAGTGCGCAATTGAGGATGGGAGAAAAAGTAGGGTTGCTTTCGCACTGAAGGACACGCGGTAAAAACGAGTCATAAGGAAGTGTCAAGAAAAAAAAAAAAAAGAAAAGGTGTCACCCGCCTCGCGAAGAAAGCTGGACAGAGGCCCAGGATTCCGTTCTTTCAGCAGAACGGGGAGGAAACGATTTGGAAATAGGAGAAAAGACGAGAGAAGAAAGCAAAGGCGGTGCACACATGCCCAGCAGCGTTCACAAAAAGAAGGACCGGAGAAAAAGACAAAGCCGAATAAAGGAATACGAGGGGGATACGGAAGAAAAAGAGGAGAGCCAAGGAACACTCGTGAGGGCCAAAGAGGATACTCAAAACCCTGGGGAGATAGATACAGATACCGGAATGGACAGAGTATAACAGCTGCCGGGGGGAGAGAAAAGTGCTTACGAGGGGCTGGGGAAAGCGGATGAAGTGAAGCGGCGAGGTGAGAGGACGAGTGGAAACCGGGGTGCACGGAGGGAACAGGTCTGCACCAGAATGACCTAGTCAATGAACGACCATTGCCCAGAACAAGGGAGGGGGAAACGACCCCAAAATAAAAAAATGGAAAAACGACTACGGGAACACTCTGATCTAAGTGGACAGAGGGAAGATAAAAGAGGTGCTCACAGGTGCTGTGGGCTGACCGCTGAAGGCTGTCGGTTGATGAGGGGAGAGTTGCGAACAAGCAATGGACTGCCCATCAAAACCGTGCGCGAAGGGCTGGTCGGTCACAACTCTCATGGGCGAAAGGGCTGGGATGGACTGAGTTTGACCACCAAGTGTCCAGAGAGAACGAGAGAGTGAGACGCAAGCGCTCCGGAGACAACTGGGACAGATAAAGATGTTACGAGGATCTTGGGGGGGGAGAGATTTCCGCAGTAAGTAGCCCGTGACTGAGGAACGGGTGAGGGAAGGGGGTCATTAAAAGTCATAGGCGAGTCCGCAGGGGTTAAGGAAAAACTAGTGGAGTTACACTACCCTGCAAGGAGAGGAAGCGGTTGAAAAACCAAAAGAAGGAACTTCCGAGGAAGCAGAACTAAACTAAAAGGCAAGCAGTAAGATTTGGGGGGGGGTGTCGACAATTTTGCTCGGCCTATCCAAAAAGCAGTTAGGGGTACCTAAGGGGGGGTGATAAAATCTAGGGTTCAGGACCGCCGCTATCAGTGTTGGGAAGATAATGCAACCGGCGGGGTCAAGTGCGGTTTGGTTGCTTCAGGAATTCTCTCATGGTCGTCGATTCTTGGGCATCCTAAGAAAAAAAAAAAGTAGGAAAAGGGAAAGGAAGGCGCCGGGTTCGAAGGGAGCTGGGACGTGAAAAACAATGAGTACGTTTCCATCTTGTCAAAAGGTACGGGTCGGGGAAAAGTACAGGCGAGTGCTGCGGACACCAAATGAAGGGGTAAAGCTGGCAGTCACATCCGTGTGGGGGGTAATGGGAGAAGTAGGATAAGGGGGGAGTAGGGGGAGAGGCCTGGAGATCAGCCGACAGAATTAGGAACGGGCGGTGCCTGGGGGATTAGAGAGCATTCGGACATACTAATTTGCGACAAGCTGATGGTATGATGATCCACAACACTAGGGATGACACCTAGGTGCTCGACGCGGTTAGCGGAATCGGAAGGAATTTTTCAAGGCTGGTCGGGGCAGCCGAATCCAAGTCGCAAAATTCCTGTAACAATGGAATGGCTTGTAAATGCGCGCGACAGAGAGGAATGGAGCCACCAATGCGGTAAATCGATTATAAGAAAAGGGTCAGCCATCGGGCTCATGTACCTGTTAAGAAAGTTTCACAGGCGTCGGACCAGTTGCTTTTAAAGGGTCGGATGGAAAAGAAAGGTCTTCCACACAAGGAACATACTTCGGTTGCCTGGCATTGCAAACGAAAAAGAAGAGAACACTCTCGGGTCGAGATAAAGGATATCCTAAACGCCCTTTGAAGGACCCATGGGTAACAGCTTATATAACCGAAGACGGAAGACGATTGAGGGCGCGCAGCAGGCGATGGAGAGGGCGAACTTCACCAAAGAAAGTTCCCCTCAAAGGGAAAGCTGGGAATATCAGGGGGGGAGTGGCCTTGAGCGTAAAACGAGGGTAGCAGGGAGGGGAGAGTGCAAATCAAAATGAATTAGTTAGACAGGGGGAGTCCTCGTTTCCAGGGGGTCAGCCAACATCGAGCTCCGACGCCAGACGAAAATGGACAGGGACCGGTGTCAAAGGGGGAAAGGCTGTTTGAAAAACCCGGTATTGTAATCCTCGAAAGGAACTCTTCAAAAGTAAGCCGGTCAGGGAAGTCCTCGAAAACTAGGAACCGAGGGACGAATAGCGCTTTGCTTAAACGCGGATCGTAGGATCCAGCCACCCGCAGGGAAGAGAAAAGTGATTAATGTGGGAGCTTAGGCAAGACAACATAAATAGGAAAGGTGAGGTTGCCCGCGCGGTGCTTAACTCACAGGGTTGGCGGCGAAAACCCGATAGAGTTCCCGAAGAGAGGAAAATCGACACTGCTCTTTTCGGTTGTTCCGGAAAAACAAAGATCCAGCTAAGTGAAAAAGGAGGGCACGGTCGAATTCGCATCAAGAGGGGAGCACTCTCGCGAAAATAAAGAGCTTTCAGGGGAACCCCGCTGCGTCCGTAGCTCGTCACAAGGAGTTGAGGCGCAGGGAGGAAGGCCTTCTATATCGACGGAAAGGCGCACCCAACATTTACTTTAGGGTACATTTTGGCGAGGAAAAACTCCAATAAAAAAAAAAAAAGGGGAGACAGAGAGGATTGAATCGTTCAGGAAAAACGGTCCCAGGCAGGGAAAGGGAACGTGACGGACCAGAACGGTGGGGGGTCTCCCGGCACCGCTCGCGGAAAATTACTCTCAAAAAAAAAAGGAGTATTAGGGGGGGAAAGGAGGAGGGGGAGGAAGGTATGCTTTACAAGGATTCTGTCTGGTTCTACACTCGTTCTGTAAGAATTCTCTGGAAAGGAGGGCTAACGACGTGGAAATAATAGAGTTGTCGCGGTCGGGGGAGGAAAAGATTTCAGGCGGACAGGAAACGATGGGGAAGACCGCAACTTCAAGGGGGCTCAAGTTGTATGCTGACGATCACGAAAGGGGAAGAAAGGAAAGCATGAAGAGAGGGAGAAATTGGGTCCCGATTGGAGACCCCTAGTAGCGATTGGAGGCTAGCCGGTGCGGGAGGCTAATTCTACACGGAAACATTCGATCTAGGGAAAAGGGGGATGCGAAAGAAATATCATCAGAAAAGCGATCCGCTGGTGAATAGGGTAGCAACTCGTTTGGCGGCGGGCAAATCGAAAAAGCAGTGTACCAAGCACCGCCGCGGGAAAGTCCTCAAAATAGTGTACTTCCTCTTCAAAAGGGAAAAGAGGGTCTATTATGGGCGGAAGAGGGGAAGGCGAAGCGTGAAGCAAAAGCGCGATCGAAACAAGGCGGATAGGGGGGAAAAAAAACGAGGGACTGCCGACCCGCTACGGAAAAGCGATCGGGGAAGAGGGCATCCGGGTTTTCACCAGAAAAATGAATGACGTCGTGGGGGCGTCGGGGAGGATAGGGGGTGCGGTCAAACTAACGCGAAAACACAAGTGCGAAATCGAATATGAAAAGAAAGATCTCAGGTCAAACGGATAGTTTACGCTATTTTCCACGACTGAGTTCACAACGCAGATTTTGCGAAGGAGGACACGAATGGAGCGCTGCCAGGGGGGGGGCAGGCTTAAACAGGAAATCCGCCGGCTGCGCAAGGCCGAAGGCAATCTGTGATGGGCTAAAAAGTCTCAAAAAGGTACGACGTTTAAAGAGGAGGGATTTTATCCAAGATAGGGTGCTGCAGGACATATAATCTCAAGGATATGGCCTTTCAGGTGTCAGAAAAAAACGTGAAAATTGCCTTGGTCGTGGAAAGGAAGTTCGGGTCCAGACGAAAGCGGGGGTTTATCACTCCTTTTAATCGACCAGGGGGTCAAGAGGAACCAGTAAGGAAAAACGATTGCGACGTGAGCCTCATTCTGGATAGAGCAAATATTTTGAACCGCATGTAAGGGCCGAGAGTAGCGAACCCTCCAAACGACATGAAAAGGGAAAGGAGTTTGCGCCGGCAGAGGGACTACACGATGCAAACGCGGAAAAAGGAAGTAAACCGAGGCATAGGGACCGCGGAGGAGAAAAGAGATGGATCGGGAAAAGCCTCCAACAGGAACAAATCGTCGGCCGGGGAGAGATAAGAACTTCTACCGCTGAAAACTGGGGGGGGGGAGCATTCTTGACTTAATGTAAAAAGGGCCATGCCGGAGGAGGGAATCCGTACATTCCAATAAGTACTTGAGAAGTGGAAGGGGGAAAGTCGGACAGAGAACCTCGACGAGGCAGAAAGTCCCGGGTGTGTTCTCTCGCTGGGGGGAAAAAGGCATCTCTGAGGCGATGAGGTAATGAGTCAAACAAGGAAAAGTAAAAAAGACCGGTGCATTAGAGACATCAAAGGATAGCGGTAGAAAAAGGAAGAAAGAGGAAGCCACGCACCGGGAGCCGTCCAGGCTTATCTAACAAGTGGGTTCTCCAATACGCTGGGGGGGGGATTCAATTCATGCATGCCTTTAGTTGAGGGTTGGTGTCACGATGAAGGACATCTGCATGGAAAAGGGGGCAACGGGAACGGCCGCGAATCCTTTGCGATTTAAAGGGTCTTAGCCGGTCATCAAGGGATCATATGCCTCGTCGATTATACGGACGGAAGAATGAAAAAGAAAGAGGAACATCGTATAGGGGGAAAGTTTTGGGGGAGGAAAAGAGGGCTGCGAGCACTAGGAGATTATGGCAAAGACGAGATGTCCCGCCCCTCCGCCATCATCGTTAAAATTTGGGGGTGAAGACCAGCTGCGAGGGGGCGGAATGGGGGCGCCAAAGTGGCGGGAGTTGAAAGCACTGGGCTTCACGCCTGACCTATACAGATAATGACAATCGTCCCTAACCCCCTCCCCGGAAAAAAGCCCCGAATCGAATCTGGTACAGAACTAGTGCCAGTTAGGATTGGAGAGGCAAGACGGGCGTAAAAAGCGAGGGGGAGACGCAAGAGATCAGGTTCACGAGAGACGAAGGCCGCGGAATAGGGAACAAATTCCATCAGTCTCCCACAAAAAAAAGGCGAATGTCAAACTGAATCCCTTTTAAAGAAGAGAAAAAAAAAGCACAAGGGAGGGGGGTCGGATTCAGCTCAGGAAGAGAGATATCTGTCAGGAGGTATCTCTCCAACAAACAACAACTTAAATAGTATTAACCTAAAAGAGGAAATCGCCTGAATGCTTCCTAGGACTACTCCTTGAGGACCAGGCTGAGTTAACGAGGAGTAGTGAGGAGGGAGAGTTGGCAGCGTAGGGCGTTGGGAACGCTGCAGGGGCATTTGTCTGGAAAAGGGAGGGTTATCCTCTCCCCCTGAGAAAGTCGAGGGCCTCCCAAAAAGAAAGAAAGCCCATAGAACCGGGAACAGCTGAGAGGGAAATAAAAAGGGACGGCGAGAGCGGGGAGACACGGATAAACAAGGGGGTCATGGGTACCAAAATGCGTTAATCTTCCGAGCTCCGTGGGGAAAGAAAATGGGGCCATCAGCACCGTCGAAGTCTAGTGGCAAACACTCTGCATGTAAAGGGACGATGGCGGATTGATGCTTGGAGGAGAAAAAAATGAAGATCAGAAAAGGGGGCCAGCCGATAATATTGGCGCGAAAGGAAACACTGGAAGAAGGAAGAGGATTCGTGGTAGAGGAAGCAGGAGCAAGGGAGCACTGTCTAAAGTTAGGCAGAGGAGGGAAAATGGTCTGTGACATCAGGCCAAGAGGATTCCGAAAAAATCAAAGTCTTCGTCCGTTGCGAAGAAACTGCAGAGCCGGTCAGCGGTAACTGAAGAATAAAAAAAGAAAAACCGTCCCATAAAAAGAAGGAAAACGCGAAACTTGGGGGGTTTGAAAATGTTCAAGGAAGCGTACAACGGAGAGAAACGTGCGGTTGCGCCTCGAGGGTAATATGAGGTGACAGACCTCAGTGGTCAACGCTGGAAGCGTTGGGAGCAAGGGCGTTAATCGCGCGAGAGGGACGGGAAGGAGGGGGCCAATCGCGCGAATAACCAAACTCATCCCGGGAAAAATAACGCCGCGTCAGAAGGGAGAAGGTGCTCAGGGTGCAAAAATACTTCTCATTAGAAGGGAAGAGGTCGGTGAAAAAGGTCAGCATGCGGAGGCACAAAAAAAAGGGAAGGGGAAAAAAGCCCATTCCTCACCATTGCAACAAGGAAGGGGTCGGTCTCTAGCATGGCAGAACGAAAATTGGAGCACGCTGATGGAGTCGTCTGAAACCAAGAATGAAATGCTATTGGAGTCGAGTAAAAGAAGAATGTTTCCGGAGAAATTCGGCGGAGAGAAAGGCGAAAGTCAGTAGACACGGGCGCGGGCTTGGAGAGGCCTGACGAAAAGAGTCGGTCTTCCCAGGATCATTTTGGGGTTAATTTGATGGTTAGAAAGGAGTGTAAGGGGGGTGAAGAGAATTAGAAAGAAAGGAGGTCTTCAGAAGGAGCACGTCGTTGTAAATGAGAAAAAAGGAAGAAATGTATTGACACTCACCCCCCCCGCCCCAGTTTTTAGGTATAACTATTTCGTCCTTGACAAGAACTTCTTCCACTCAGTCATCTTTTTCCTGTAGGGGGGGAAAACCATCCCAGAATAAAAATCATAAGCGGTGCCGAGAGGGGACGTCAGCCCCAAATTATCAGTAACGGAAAGAACGAGGTAACCACGAACGGAAACTTGTTCCTGGACACAGGTTCCTCCTACTCCGAAGATGAGCGCATCCGGCTTCCCTTGCCTCGGACGAAGAAAATGGCAAGCGAGGAATGTCGTTGTGGCCGAAAGGAACAACAGAGCGGGGAAATAATACAGGGTTTTACAACGGGTCTACAACTGGTTTCCCTGAAAGCTAAGTGGAGTCGATCGAGAGCCCTTGGAGGTCAAGGTTGGGCAAAAAACGCGTAGCAAGAAGCCCGAAAACCAGTTCAGTTTTAAATAGTGGTACACCCCAGGGGCAGTTGTAAAAACAGGGTTTGAGTAAAAAAGACTCCCGAAAATCGTTCCTAAGCCGGTCGGGAAGGACTCAAGGACAAAAGGCGTTTGCCTTTCTGCAAAAAAAGACGTAATGGAAAAGCGGCAGCATCCGCGACGAGGAAGGGAATAAAGTGAGAGGAGCATGAGGGAGAGGGGCACTCAAAAGTTCCCGGTGGAGGTGGAAATCTGATTTCTGTCAAAACTGTCTCTATTAAGAAAGACGACGGAGTTGCGCAGGGAGTGCACAAAGCGGTAGGGAAAGGCTGCTGAATGTTGGGCTATAGACCGGGGGTGTCACTGACAAGTTACACATCTTACTGCGGGGAGAATACCGCCGCGCGAACGAGGACTGTCGAAAAATCGAGGAATAAGCGAGCCAATCAGGAAAAATACTACGCTGAATTAAGCTCGTAAGGGATGGTTAACATTCGCGTCGTCGGGATCAAATGAAGCTACGAGGAAAACCCTTGAAGTTGCGATAACCTCGTGGGAAAGTAAACATTAAGCCATAGACAGCGGGAAGAGATAAATGAAAGTTAGCGGTCAGTTACACAAGAGAGCTGGAAAAGGCGGACCAAACAAGGGGGGTTACGACAGCAAGGTTCTAGAAATCAGTCAA
>Ga0179593_1316908_pt1 | contig 21356 bp, 23 predicted proteins | sample CZODoug2_1_08_16_FD_185931 | JGI IMG/M metagenome (GOLD analysis project Ga0179593, IMG submission 185931) | Vadose zone soil fungal communities from Angelo Coast Range Reserve, California, USA - CZODoug2_1_08_16fungal (PacBio error correction) | ecosystem: Environmental > Terrestrial > Soil >...
CTTCAAAAAACAAAGGGACTGGTCAAAAAGGCCGTTCAGATCGTCATGGCAAGGCTCTCAAGGCCAATGCGTCAAAACTTATTGACGCCAAAAAGCGTGCCGGAGCCCGCCTTGGAAAAGTGGGGACCCAAAAATAAAATAAGAGAGAAAAGGAAGCGATGGCCCCGCTTGCAGACAAGGGCCCCGGCCTTTGGCGAAACGGTCCACCCGGGAAAAAAGACTGTCCCTCCGGCCCGTCGAAGGAGGAAAGCGACAAATCAGATCGGGTCATTAACTCCAAAATTTCAAGGGTGCCTTAAAGAAAAACCAAGGGAATCCTGGGGAATCGAATTCGTCCCCGGAGGACAAAGGCAAAGTGAGGCCGCTGCGCCTTGGTCCTTCTCAGGAGGCCCAGGTCAGGGGGGGAAGTCGGACGCTCGGGGGGCAGGGCACAGCCACAGCCGCGGAAGGAAATCCAAAGTGCGTGTCCCTGATCAGGGAGGAAAAAGGCCGTCATCAACCTGGGGGCGGAATCAGAAGGATCCATTTGTCCGCCAAGAATGTTCGGGCTTTAAAGTCCGTAATTGTGGAGAAAGGGAAAGGGAATTCCGAGCAAACGTCGGGAATATCTGTAGGCAGTTTGCTCGCGTCTGTCCCCCTGTAAAACGGGGACGGGTATGTGCAGAAATGAAGGAAACCCTCAAGAGGACCGAGACTCAGGGGTGGGGCGTCCAAGTGAAAAAATGCTTATCGGTGACGGGAAAAAAGCAGCCCCATAAAGGGGTTGCTGGAAAGGGAAACCTCAGACCCCCTGGCTAATGTGCTGAAAAAGACGACCCTGGGTGAGGACAGCCAAAATTACAAGCAACTCCTCTAAGCTGAGGGGGGGAACCACACCGTGAAACAGTGATGGAGGAGTGGCCAAGGAGATTCTGGCAAAACAGCGGCCCTCCTGAGGGTCAAAAAGCCTAACACCAACATCCATGTCGAGAAGGACAGGCCCGACTGAGAAACGGATGGGGCGGGAGGGACAAAGGGAGTCCCCGGGGATACAATGCGGTAAGGGAAAAAAAAAAGGAGTATTGACTCAAAGTCAGGATCATAAAAAAAAACCAATCCCAGTGGACTAAGACGAGCCAGGGTTTGGCAGAAAAAAGAATTCCGGCCTACACCGAAAGGCTCGACATGCACTCCTGCAACCGGCGTGACGCCTAAACAGACAGGGAACAAGCCGACCTCCTGCGTCCAGAAAAATTATCGGATGAGGAGAAACGGCGCACCTGCAAAAACGAAAGGACACCTGCGCCGGGGGCTTTCCCCTGAAAAATGGCCTGGAACGGCCGTAATCTTCAGGAAGACAGGCTCTCAGCCATCTCGGATGAGGGGGAAACGGGAATCAATGCGCAAAGACACTTGACCATCTAAACCACAAATGGGACCTGGGGTTGGCCAATGGTCATAGACTTCACCGGAACCTTAACGCAAGGTAAAGGGCGCGCCGGAAGGTCGTGTCCGCGTCGGCAAGCACCAGCACGGCTGTTAAAAAACCGAGAAAAAAAACAGAAAACAAGGATTGGCCAGAAAATCCGGCATCCCAGTAGAAATATGTCGCTTAGGTCAGTCAGGAGTCAAACGGTGGCCAAAGAAGGAGAAAGCCCGGGTGGGAGGGGGGGGAAAAAGATGCCGGCAAGGACCGCCCAGGGGCGTTGCCGGAAACGGCCAGGGGGGGAAGACTGGCACTAGAGAAAAGGAGACCAGAGGGGGTCCACCAAATATTGGAAAGGGCGACACGGGTCCTCTGCAAATGTCAGGGAGGACCCCCCCAATGCGGCGTTGTCAAGATGCAAGCTAAGTAGCGCTTTGGGCTCAAAAAACCGGGGTTATGAAAAATATATATTTAAAGAAAAAAAAGCCTGAAGGGGTTTTCTGCACCATGACTAATCTTGCGAGTTTAAAAAAAACTGGCCCTTCCTAATGGGTGGTAAGAGGGGGGAAAAAAAAAAAAGTTAAGGGCAGGAACATAAAAAACAAGCTCCTCAGAAAAAAGGGGGGCTGCATCCCAAAAAAACCAACACTTCAGGTGGATAGTAGTTTGGAAAAAAGAAAAAGAAGCCTGCCAAAATAAAGCTGGACGGGTGCTCAAGGGGTCTGGCCCAATCCTTGGGAAAAGCGTAGAACACCTCCTATAGGGCGGGATCAGAAACCGACACAGACAAAAACACCGTCGTCCCAAAACCGAAGATTCTAACTGAGGTTAGGAAACGGCCAATCCAACCTGAAAAATATTTTCCCCACGTGAAAGCGAGACCGGGAAAAATGACTCCAAGAAGGGGCAGGAGGAATTTTCCAGTGCGGATTGGAGGGGGACGGGAGCCAAAAAATGGGCGCAGTTTGGGAAACAAACACCAAAAGGCTGGGGAAATTGAAGGACGACATCAGGATGGCAGCACCAACCAACCGAGATCATGAGCGCCCTCAAAAAAAAAAAAAAAAAGGACGGGGACAAGAACATACTTCTCAAGGGGGGAACGTAGATGGCCGAACGGAAATATGGAAAAGGCCAGCCGAACGGATGGCAGGCTACGGGTTCGGCAGTTTTGAAAAAAAAAGGCTCGAGATACATTGGCGGGTTACACGATCAAGCCAAGGGGGGGGAAGGAAACAGGGCATCGCCGGGCTAGGAGAAAGAAGGGACCCGCAAGCCGCAGAGTAGGGCGTGGTGAATCGAAAAGAAATCGGGGGGGATCGCCTTTAGGGAAAGGGGGCTAAAAACCCAGGAGTGAAAATGAAGGAAAGGAACCGTCAGCAAATAAGACGGGGGGGGGGGGGTGAAGTGAAGGGAAAAAGGGAACCTTGGGGGGGGTCCTAGTCCCTCAGCCGAGGAAGGGAAAAGCAATCAGGTAGGTGAAGAAGCCACAAGAGGACCGGGGTATGCAGGTGGAGGGAACCAGAACACAGGATGGCTGGAGAAAAATTCACCGTGGATCAAGAGAGGGGTCAAAAAAAAAACGGGGATCCCTTAGGAGCGGGAATTCGGACGAATCAGGGAAAAACCCGTCAGCAAAGGGGGGGGGAACCGAGTTCCGAAAAAAGGGGGAACAAAAGCCAGCTAAGGGAAAAGGATCGCAGCAGAACGGGTCGCATTCGTAGAGCCCGAGAGGGAGGGGGAACCCCTGCTCCACCTGGAAAAGGGAGCCGGCCGGATGCCTCCCACAGGAGGAAGACGAGGTTTCAGTGGAAAGGACGGAAAAAAAACGGGCAAGAGGGGGGAGCTATCTCCGCAAAGTGATGTCACAGTAACTCGAGGACTGAACTTTCAGCAGGGAGGCCCCGGCGAGATTGAAGAAAAAGGCCTTGACCTCCCATGGGCCCCCCAGGCGGTCCGCAAAAGGTCTGGGCGGGGGTGACGCCCGGCGAAGGGGGGGGGGGAGATAGCGCTATCAAAAGCGAATTGAAAGTCCCAAGAGCCTCGTGAAAAACAATGGACAGAGGAAAACCAAGCTGCCAGCTAAATTACTGCGGAGATACTGTTACTCCAAAATTTAATTTACTGGGCGGCGGGGGTACAAGGTCTACGCCGGGTGAAACCAAGGGCCCAAAGTGGGGGGTCCTGGGAAAAGAACCTGGGACCCTTTTCCGACGGGAGAATCCGGGGTTCACCAGGGCTGAGACAGGGGTTAATATCGAGGTGTTTCATGCAACGAAAAAAAAGGGAACCGCAAAAACAATTAGACAAATTAAGGGAAAAACGATTACAAGGAGAGGACCAGCCTTTTTCCCCCAAACCCCACAAAAAAAACCCAAGGGTCCCTTGAACCGCGATCAGGAGGAACCATCGGAAAAGAAAGAATCAATAGTACCAAAAGCGAAAGTAGAGAAACCAAAGCATCTCTTTGGGCCCGAACAGTAGAATGGTCAGGGCGGCTAAAAACACAAGACCGGAAAAAAAAGAGGAGGACGCCCGACAATGTCTCCGTCGCGATGCAAAAAGGGGAAAAAGGGTGTCCTTAGAGCGCGGGGAGTGGAAACGCAGCCTGAACGAAAACGCCCTTGGAAAAAGCCCGGTTTTAAAAAAAAAAAAAAAAAAGCCGAAGGGATCAAAAAAGGGACACTGATGAAAGGGGGAATCATCGAGTTTTTTGGGTGAAGGGTAGAGAAAACGAGTAACTTCTTTCATGGACCGTAAAAGAAACAAACGAGCGGGGCCTCGTAAAGTGTGGTGGCATTGGAAGAAAAACCCGAAAGACGATGTGCTGAGCGAACAGCGCGCGGACCATCAAGAGGGCGACGCTGCTAATAAATAAATGGAAACACGGTGTGGGCGAAAACTCCGTGGGGGGAAAGGGTGGGGGGGGTCTGCACATGGGGGGGTACAATGAGTGGGGAACCAAAGCAAAACCAAACCAAAAGGAGTAGGCCTACGTAGGAAGGAAACGACCTCGAAAGAAATAAGATGCTCTCCAACAAAAAAAAAAGAAATATCCACACAAACACATCAACGGACAAATGCCGCCGAACACCCCCTGATCTTTGGAAGGGGTGCCTGTTGGCTTGGTTGGGGGTATTCTATGAATGGGAGGATCAGGCCACCTCATCGAAAGGGGGAGCCAAAAAATCGCAAGGGGGAAAGGGGGGGCGAAGGCAAGAGGGCCTAGAAGCAAACATATCACAGGAAAGGTTGGGGCAAAAAGGGGTCATGGGGAATATGGAAGGGATTTGGCGGAAAAAAATGGTGCTAAAACTCAGCTCCAAATCGGGTAAGGCTTCCCGTGTCAACAGCTGTAATGTCGCAGGGGGAACCCCTCGGCAGGGTCGGGGTGAGAACCAGGCAGGAAAAAAAAAATTTCACCCCACTGAAGGGCGTTGGGGGGGCAGATCCACGGGGACCCTAATGCGAATGGGGGGAAAAATATTCACAACATCGAAATCATGGGATGGGAACAAAATTCCAATCTAGGAGGAGCTTCAATTAGCAAAAAAAAAAAATTTGCTGGGTGGGAAATCCAGAAAAAACAACAGCCATACAAACATAGAGGAGAAAAAGGGAAACCCGGGCCCGCGGGAAGACGTGGGGAATTCGCCGCCATTTATGAAAAAAACTAGTGTCGCCGCGAAGGGACAAGCCCCCTTATGTGGGTGACTTGCAAGAAAAAACCACCAGTGGTATCCAGAAAAATATGGGAAAGCCGCTTGACGAAAAAAAGCGGAAGAGAAAAAAAAACTAAATCAAAAATGGTTTAGAGTTTACGCCCAAAAGCAGAGGGGTCAAAAAAAAAAGGAAAATTCGGTCTAGAAGGAAAAAAAGGAAAGACTAAACAAAAAAAAAGGGGATTAAAAGGTAAAGAAGGAGACAAAAACGGGAGAGGGAAAGAAGGCAGGTGAGGGGGGGTGGTATACGGGCGAGGTCGGGGGTAGTGAGGGCGGGAGGGGAGGGGGAGAAGCTGGACAAGATCAGGGAGGTCTTCGTCGCATCTAGTGTGGGAGTTGAGGGGTAGGGCGTATGTGGAAAGAGTGGGTGCCTTGGCCCCGGTGGAGGAGTACGGGGGTGATGACGGGGGGAATACGGTGTGGAGGAGGTGAGAAAGGATCCCCAGAAGGTGGGGAGGGTCCGAAACGCGACAAGACCGTCGTGCGGTGCGGGGGTTGGGGGTCAGTTAAGAGAGGAAGGGGAAGGGGGCAAAAAAATCAAGGGAAATGTGCGAAAGGGGAGTACGAGGGGGACACGTATTTAGAGAGGGGTGGGCGGGGATGTCCACCGGAGCAGGAAAGGGGGAAGAGGAGAGGGGGGGGGGGTAAGGGGTGGGGGGCGGAGAAGGAAGAGAAAAGACCACCGAGCTCCGGTAGAAAAGAAGGGATGGATGGTGAGCGGTCAGGTGAGAGAGGGAAGTTGGGGGAGCCTAGCGAAGGGGGCGGTTGTCTTCGCTGGGGCAGGTGCGCGGGTGCAAACACTTCGAGGGTTTCCCCAGAAGGGGAGAGTTGGCGGGGGTGGAAGAAATAGAGAAGTGGGTGGGGGACAATAGGGAAAAAGGATAGGGGGGAAGGAATTGTGAGTAGGGGGAAGGGTTTAGGGGGGAAGCTGGGGGGTGGAGGAAGATAGGGGCAGGAGGGGGGGAGGGACAAGGGGGAGGGGGGAGTTAGTGGGAAGGGGGAGGGGGGGGGGAGCGCGGAGTGGATGTGGGGGTGCGAAGGCGGGGGAGGTTGGAGAAAGAAACTTCCCTAGGGAGGGTGATTAAATATCGTGGGGGTTCATAAGGTCAGCGGGGATAAGCTGTTACTGGGAAAGGTTACGTGGGTCTGAGGCCCGGACAAAACGGGAGGGAGCGGCGAACCAGGGAAATCCTGGTTACGGCCACCGACGGGAACCTCCCAAAGAAACGGACTAAAAAAAATAAAGGGGCGCGACCTGCCCTAAACTATCCGCAGCTAATAGGGGCACTGGGGTAAAAAATGCACGGCGAGGCAATCAACAGGAAAAAAAACGAGTGTGTGCAAAAGGATCCGCCGAAGTAGACTAGAAACATGGGTCCGGAATGATTATCGCTCAGTTGGAAATTAAAACGCTGGCTGAAACTGGCAATCGGAATAAACCCCAAACGCCATTTCACATTTTTAAAAAGGGGAAAAAAATAGGGATTTCGCAATGAAGGAAAGGGCAACGGGTGCAAGGAACAATTCCTGCACATAAAACATCCCTTAAAACATGGGGGGAGCCAGCAAAGTTGGCACCAGAGTTGAGGGTCTTAAAAACGAAAAAATAACAGGGGGACAACTAGGTGAGCTCGAAACATGACGCGCAAAATCCAAAGGAGGATCATGCAGAACTAGCTTAAAGAAAAGCCTTTTTCGACCTATTCCGGGGGGGACCAGTAAGAGCCAACAGGCCGCCCAAGAAAAACGGAAGGCAACCGTAGCCGTTTCTTGGGCCCTGTCCAAAAGAGAAACACCCCCTGAGTCCAGACTTAATCAGACGCAGTACAGTTTTAAACTCAGGGGGATGGGGGGGGGGGGGGTGTTTATGGGGAGACGCAGGGGTAGTGGTGGCGGGACCGAGGGGTGGGGGGGAAAGGAGGGGTGGGATGGGGGGGGGACAATTGGGGAAATGACAACGCCGCGTGGTGAGGAAAGGTGAGTAGGGAGGGGTGCGGAGGGGGGGGAGGGGGCGGGGGACGGGGTCGGGGGAAAGCGTAAGGGATCGCGGAGAAGGGGAGAAGGGGAGGAAGGAGGATGGGGGCGAAGAAGTAGGTCGGGTGAAATGACGCGTCCTGGTTGGGGGGGGGCAGGTACTCCCCGAGAGGGCGAGTGTGTGGAACGTCGGGGGGGTGGGCCCCAGGACTTGACTTCGGTCGGCTTCCGATTGCGAACGGGGGGGAAGGTTGAATTAATCTGAGGCTCTCGGCGGGGGTAGTTGGTTCATCGGTCCAAGGGCGGACGCACGCCTGGAAAAGGAGAATCGCCACCGAGCCGGGGCCCAAGCCAGTCCAGGGGGAACTAGTTTTCCTGGGGTATCGACGCTGTCCGATCGGGGGGGCAGATATGGTGTGACTTTAAAAACATGAAAACAACAAGGAGAGGAGAGTTGTTGGAAGAGAGAGGGGGGGGGGGGGGAGGGTGGAGGTGAGAGGAGGACAAACAGGACGGCAGAGAGTTCCCTGCCCCAACTCGGCAATGCGTGAGTATAAAAGAATAAATGGGGGGGTGGTGGGGGGATGATCCTTGGTACGGCGTGGTCTAAACAGGATGGGCCCTAGCCACTGAAAAACCTAACTCTTTCAAAAGGGGTCATGAAGGGACGAATTGGGGGGTGGAGCGTAGTTCAAATTTCTATTCTCAAGCTACGACCGGCTTGCTTTTCTACCTCTAACGAAGTCCCCCTATAAAAGGAAAAAGGGGGCCGCATAAAAAAAAGAAAAAACCACTCTGGATGCCGGAACTCAACGTTACTTTAGAATTCTAAAGCCTACCCCTGTGCCGGCCTTGGAAGGTTGGGTGGGGGGGCAGCGCAAACCCAAAACCCGAGCTGGGTCTTTGGACTAGCAGGAAGAATGGGAAAAGCTGCTGTTTGAAGCTAAAAGAGCCAAAAGGGTCAACAAAGCGAAAACCTTCGAGAGGGGGAAAAGTGGGTATAGAAGGAGGGTTCGAAGGACTAGGCAATGGGCTTGAGTCAATAGACACAATGGCGGGTACAATTTCCCTGGGAAAAGAAACGAAAGGGTACAGGCAGGTAAACAGTCGCAAGGCCGGACCTTCGGGTAAAATCACCGGGTCCAACTGAAAAAAACTTCGAGCCTTGGGGAAGAGGCCAAATCCCCCTTGTCAACGTAGGGACATAGATGCCAGGTGGGGGAATGTCATCCCTACACTGGGGGGGGCTGATTGGATCATGTGGGAACGTCCCGCGGGGGGCCAAAAGTGCAAAGTTTACGCCTTGGAAGGTAATCTCTTCTTCCTAGTAGAAATCACCACGGGGCAAAAAAATAACCTTGGCCGAGGGTGGAATTCTCTGGAATGTGGGAAAATTTGGGGGAACATAGAGCGGAATCGAAGAGGGCATTTGACCCTGAGCGGCTGGTTGGGAAGTCAGTCTCTCCCGAAATGTAAAAAAGTGTGAATTACCGCAACCGAAAAGGAGGGAAAATAAAGAAAGATCAGAGTTCTGGTCAGCAGCAGGCAAGGTCAGTAAAAAAATAAAGCGGCAATTACCAAAAAGGAACAAGGATTCGTCAATCCTGAAGGCAAAACAAGCAAAATGAGCAGACTGGCAGAAGGTGCGGGAATTACGGTAGGAGTCGGACCACATGCGACCTTTGACGCCAAGAATTTTCTACAAAGGTCAAGCTTCGTGTCCCTTTTTACACGATGACCCTACAGCGTGCAAGAAACTTGTACGGGAGGGGCCAGGTACATTCATATCCAGCAGATGGTGCGGAGGAAAAAACGTTAACCCAATACGTAGGGGATTCTAGTGGGGAAAAACGGGACAGAAAACGTGGGTTCAAAGAACCGGCATACGAAAGGGAGCGGATTTAAATTTGGTCTCAAGTTCTCTGACGGTAAAGCCCAAAACTTCGATGGGGCCATGCAAGTGGAGGGTGGTTTAGCCCAATGAGAAGCATCAACATCAACCTATATTGATACTTTGCCGTTACAAGTTACGGGTCCGGATTCAAGAAAATAAAGTGGAGGGGGGGGGGGGGGGGTCGTGGCGGGGGGGGGTTCACGTCAAGAAGGGAAAAAGGGGACTATCAAAGGGAGATAGAAAAAAGAGGTACAGACCATTTCGTCGTACCGCGTTTTCGGGATGCAACCCTGTCAATCAACGTACAGGGAAGGGAATGAGTCTTCGAATGTGGGGGCACAGCAACGGCATTGGATCAACATGAAAAATAAAAGGCGCAACAAAGAAGCCAAAGCATGGTTGAAACCGAACGATATCCAACGGAGTGCCGGGCCGTAACCCGATAGGGGATCCTCTACTAAGTCTGGCCCAACCGCCCTCTGCCGAGCGTACATGAAGGGGAACAGGGTATATCTTCAGGGGGGAAAAAGAAAGATCCACAAGACAAAAGGAGGAGGAGGAAATTACAGGGTAAGGGGTTCACAAATTCAATCACCATGTGGATTGGGGACGCGGAGAACTGGAGGCACACAGGAAATTAAGTCATAAAGGAAATCACAGGTGAGGGTGTTAAGGGAAGTGAATAGGTCAACCGGCAGGGGGCCGGACAAATATTAAAACGGCCAAGGGGAAGCTGTTGGCCAGGGGGGCCGCTCAAAAACGCAACGCAAGATCGAGGGGGGAGGATTCCCTGGAATGGATGACTGTCAGGGAAGAAGATCGCGAATAAACGGATTGAAAACTCATAACCAAATCGGGTCCAAAAAAAGAAATAAAATCCACGCCTGCAAGTCGTGGACGGAAGGCGGAAAACACGGAGACGGGGGCAAAACTCGAGTGGAAGGTGTATAGTCGGACTGAATTGCCAAATGGTTGTCCCGTCTGGGCGTAAGGGTGGGTTTTTGTGGGAAAGATCAACTTCGGTAGACGCGGCGCACTTAAAGACTGGAAAGGAAAGCGTCATGTGCAAAAAACCAAGATGAAAAAAGGACAAAAATTTTGTCGGAAAAAAAAAGTCGGGTCGGCTGGCAACCCCTGGGGACGACGTTTCAGGGGGGTTTCCTAAAAAGATGACAAGTCAATGTACATTGTTTTAAGTCTGACTCTCAAAAAAACGAACCCAACAAGAAACCCCGATTCAGTAATTAAGGAAAAAAAAAAAAAGAGAAAAGGGTAAGAAAACTTTCCGCGACTGGAAGCCGCCTTCACTATAACCCAAAACGATGAAAGGGTGCCTGCTGGTAAAACTTGTCAGCAAACGAAACCAGTACCTTAAAACATGGACAGATTTGGGGTACAAAGGTCGAAGGGAATCTGGAAGAAATTGGCCGTCGGAACAAAAAGACGCTAAGACCAGCACTCCAATACATTAGAGAAGGCAAGCTGAAACCGAACGGTAACGCTTTTCAGAGGGACCAAGTGGAATCCATCATGCCACCCCTAGCCTCAATAGGACTTCCTTGCTAGGGTCTGGAAAGCAGGGGGTTTTCAGAAATGGGTAAAGAAATTGAATGGGGGGAGATGCTCCAGAAAAAAAGAAACGGCCCAGTCGGGCCAGGAGAGTGTACGGGGAGGGGGGGATGATGCACCAAAGAAAACAATGAAGGGTAAAGAGGGGGGAACCCGAACGGTGGGGAGTATCGGAGGGGAAAAAAGAATCACAAGCGAAAGGCTCTTCGCCATGGGAAATGAACGGCAAGAGGCACGACAAGGAAACAAAATGAAAGGGTTGGGAAGCGACCAGGTCCCCCAACACTTGAAGGGGCCGGCACGAGCAGGAGGCCTGGGAGGAGAATGAAATAAGGGCGGCAGGCAGAAGGGGGACGGCGAGGTCGGTATGGGAAAAGCAAAGATTCATATTATGGGGGAAATCCAGCAGAGGTATAAGTAAATAAACGGAAGTTTCCCACCCTGAAAGAAAGTGGAAGGCCGTGAAGGTCAATGAACGGAAGGGGTTGGGGTGACCCGCATTGAAGAGCCCGCATGGGGCGTCTAAATCAATAACACAATGGGAAAGCGAAGACGGAGGGGATTGGGGAAAGAAATGAGATCGGTGGGCGGGGTTACTTCAAACGGGGGGGCCAACAAAAAAAAGCCGCAGAAAAAATCCACCGAAGTAGGCGTCTTAGGGGAAAAAGCAATCAAACAGGCTGGGGTGCAGGGCGGCAAAAAGGTGTTTCCAGAGCCGCGCCCGAAAGTTGGGGGGGGGGGAAAGTGACATGGGGCTTTGCGACAAGAAAAAAAGGGAAGGGGGGCATTTAAGGACCGCACACGGGAGGGCCAACCCGTTCCAGGGGAGAAGTCGAAAAAAAAAAAAAAAAAAGAAAAAAAAAAAAAAAAAAAAGGGATCGGTGGACGAAACCCAGAAATAGTCTCAAAAGAGGGGAAAAGGGGGGGAAAGACCTCGACAAAAAAAAAACTTCACAGGGCCAAAAATGGGAGGGACAGCGAAACGGTCACACGGTCCTAAAGGGAGGGAGAAATCGGCCAAAGTAGTCCAATCCTTTGCAGGCGAAAAAATAAGGGGAAGGCGGCCCACTGTCAGGAACTGGTATTACATATTGAGGAATGAACAAAATAAGTGTCTAATTGGAGTGCAGGGGATCCGGGTCCTACGGCAAACTTCGGAGTAAAATCCAATTGGGGGGGGGAGCGACAAAGTACAAGATATCACTTCTAAAATTAACTGGGAATCAGCAGACCGCTTCCGAGTAGGACAGGAACAAAGGGGGCTGGTTGAAGTGTGGGAACACAAATGAACCGGCGGTCTGGGCCCGGGGAACCCTTCACTGAAGGTGGGTTATATAGAGACTAATTCGCCGCTGAACAAGGAAGAGCTTAATTAATGGGGGCCGTTGAAAGTTGCTTAAACAGGAAAAAAAGCAGGCAAAAGACCGGAGTGAAAAAAGGACTGAGAAGAAAGGACCGTTCCATTAGGAGGGAAGGTAACTTGTTGAAGAACAGGTCGCCCAGCCGGCCAAGGGAAGGGGGCGGACAGGTGACCATTGAACCTGCCGGGCGGGACGGAGTGCCTCCTAAGGAGTGAGGACCCCAGGGAAATTTTCTGGGGGCGTTTTCAGGAATCCAAAGAAAGTTTCCCGAAAACCTTGCTAACCAGTATAAAAACTCTATACAAGACAAGGGGAAATGAACACCGGGGGAATTTGACAATGGATACCGACATGAAGGGAAGAGGAACGCAAGTCAACCAGACCCCAAACATCGGACAAAAAGGGCAAAAGCCGGGAGAGGGCACCAATCCTCGTTGGCCAAAAAGGAGTTGAGGACGTTTTGCTGAAGAGATCAATAAAGTGGAGAGAAGGGGGGGGGGAAACTAAAAAAGGTGCAAGGGAAACGCGACCGGGGTGAAAGGTAAGGGTAGGGAGCGGGACCTGGTCCTCACCCAGAACGTTAGGGAACTAAACTGGCGGACGAGCCCGGACTGGGGGCGTATCAGGGGAACAAAGCAGGGACCAAAGATGCGGTGGGAAAAAACTTCGGGCGTTGGGGGAGAGGGTAAAGTCAAATAAATAAATCAACTTGAGAAGACTCCGCCCGTCAGGCAGGGGTGCCTTGGGGGAAGTTGTTGTTGGGGGAAAGGTGGCTAGTCACCGAGCGCAGGGAAAATAGAGCCGCAAAACGCGCAAGACCACCGATCGGCCACGCTGGCGGGTTGGAAAAAAAAGAAAAGAAGAGCTAGCTTCCAGGGGGGAACGCTAGGGGGGGCCGGTAAGACGGCGATTAAAAAAGGGAACCACAGTCACAAGGGAAAAGGGGCAAAGACGAAAATTCCCAGAAAAAATCCATCAGAAGGACGACCCGGGCATCCGGAAAAACCCCACAAACCCTTGGAAAAAAATCAAAATGCCCCAGAGCCCAAAAACGCGGGGGCCGGGGAATTAAGGGGGGGGTAGGGGAATGGATTATGGGCGAGTGCAAAAAAAAAAAAAAAGGCAGGTCTGACCGGGGGGATGAGGGGAATCGGCGATTCCAAGCGGAAGGCAGAACCGGGCGACAAGGGGGGAGGTTCGAGAAAGTCCTAAGGGGAGGGCAATGTATAGAGCCTCCGCTAGAAAGAAAATCCAAAAACCCTCCTTGGGCGTACCAAGGTGAACATCTGGGAAGACTGGGTTCAGGAGACACCAGCAGGGACCTCCTCTTCGGAAAAGGCAAAATAAAAAAATTTCAAAAGGGAAAGGTTTGGGGCGCGGGGGAAAAAGACACCCCAGAAAGGAGATTGGGTCCTGAGGGAACAAGACCATAGGAAAAAGAAAGGAAGGGAGCACTGCAAAAAAGCGGGGGGTCAAAAAGAAAAGGGTGTCAAAGGAAAAAAGAAGTTAAAAAGGGACGGCGAGACACCCATTAACCTTAAAATGATCCAGTGGGGGGGTAGCATTAACGCAAAGGGGGGCTCGGAAGGGCGTTTTGGACGCAAACCAATGGCAAAAACGAGGGGGAAAAAGGGGAAAATCCCTTATGGTCCGGGGGGGGAGGCAAAGCCCCACGACATTGAAAAGGAGGGGGAACGAGGAGCCGCGAAAAACGAAAGGAATAAGAGCCAAAAAAGCTTCTGCCTGGAACGAGAGATCACGGAATTTTTGAAAAACGCAGGAGGGGCAGGGGGGGGGGGAGGGAGGGGGAATAATCGAAGAAAAAACCAAAGAAGGAGGAAAAAAGGAAAGAGGAGGTTCTTTCAAAAAAAGACACGGCAACCGCACTATCTATACATGGGGGTTGCACCAAAAAATAAAAGAACAATCTGCATGGTTCAGAATCCTATTCAAAACTGGTGGTTTTGGAGGCAACTCCGAGGGTCAGGGGGGTCGTCCCGGAAAAAAATGTTGAATCTTTAAGTCAGGACTGTCCGGAGGATGGTTAATGGGAAATGAAAGGGGGGGGGCGCGTAACAAAACCGCCAACAAATGGGACTTGGTTAAGGAAAATCAAGGCAGAAACGGAAGGTCTTTGAATGTCCTGGACATCAGTTTGAAGTAAAATCCCGGCAAATAACATCTCGAAAAGGTTTCTAATGAAACCCCTCGGCTAGGAACACTCGAGCAGGCGAACGGTATCTCACAGGGGGCCTCTCCACGTGCAGTTCCAGGGCCCTATGTTTTTCCTTGAGGAAAGGGTGGAAACCGGGAGGGGGCCAAGACCTGTTCCTACGTGGGGGGGTGGCAGCCTCCCCTTGCAAAACGGGGGGATTGCAGGAAACGGGTTCACCGACAAAAAACTCATCCTTGAGGGGTTAAAAAAGGGGTAGCTCGGGGAACACCAACCGCCATTCAAGGGGGGTAAATCAGACCTTTCCCTCAGACGGGAAGGCAAGGGAGGGGGGGGTCAAAGAAGACCGGCAAGCCAGATGACCAGGGGGTGCCCAAAAGCGGGAACAAAATCGGGAAGGCGCGCGATGAAAAAAGGGAAAATCGGAGCAGATCCAATGAAACCGCAAAAGGGGGGTGCCAAAAGCAGGGGGATCGCAACAAATGGGCTCGAGCGCAACGTTTAAAAGCCCGAGGGCCTAGCGCGAGAAACTGAGGGACCGGCACGCCCCGCGACTAAAACAACAAACACAGGACCAACAATAAATCAAAAATAGGGCCTTAAAGGGGGAGGGTGGCATTCGAATTTGGGGGGGAGAAAACGGACGGGGTTTGCCGAGGAAAAGGGAGGGTGCGTCCTCCCCCCAAACGATGCAAAAGGCCAAATCAGAGTGTCCAGGGGGAAGGGCTTCCCGTCAGAGCGGGTTGGGGGTTGGGGGGGGAGGGGTTGGGACCAAATCCAGGACGGGGTCAAGAAGCATACGCTGGGACCCAGGAGGGGGGGGAAGAAGAGAGAGGGGGGGGACGTGGAGGGACGAGGAAGTGGTGGGAGAGGGGTAGTGGCAGAGGGACTGAAGACAAGGGATGCGTTGGTGCACCAAAAGCATCAAGAATGAAAAAAAGATTTAGATACGGGGGGGGGGGAAAACTGCTCATGAAGAAGCTTCAGTTTAAAAGAAAACCCACGAACCACAACTTCCTTCCCCCCCCCAAACCAAAGAAAAAAAAAAAAAAAAAAAAAAACCCGACTTCCAGGGGGAGTCTGCTCATAAGAAAAAAAAAAAAAATGGGTCTGGAGTGAAACGGCCGTATGAGTCAAAAAAAGTCAAACGAAATCAGGGGGAAATCCCTTTAAAACATCGGGTGTCTGAAAAACCCTCTTTTTCGTGGATCCTCCCGAATAACCCGGGGGGAAGACAAAAAATGCTTGAGACCGGGACTGCGTCGGAACTGAACAAACATTTCCTCTCAAGGGCACCACAGATCCCGGCCTTTCGCCACGGGGGATCGCCCGACTAAAAGGAAAGGGCAGGCCGCTCCGGAAAGGAGATGCTAGTTGGGGAACCACTTGAGAGCCGCCCCCTTGCATGCAACAAACGCCGACGAAAAATTCCCAAGGAGAGTGTTGGGGGTCAAGGCGAAAAAGCTGGCGGCCATACCTGTGCAGGGAGGTCGGGGGAACGCTGTGTCCGGGGAAAGAGCAGGTGTTTGGGGGGACAAAAATGACCCCAAAGACCAAAAACGGGGCTCACCCCGTGGGGGGGGGCTCGCGGTCGAAGAAGCTGAGGGAGGGCCAAAAAAAGGCGGCGGAACGGCACACATCCCACGAGAAATGGTTACTGGGGGAAGACGATCTCCAGGGAACGAAGCTCTGAAAAAAAAAAAATAAGGCGTCAAACGGTCGAAAAAAGGTGTCCAAAAAGAAAACTGCCAGGGTCAGAAACAAAGCCCGAAAGGAAAGAAGGGGGGCGCAAAAAAAAAAAATGGAAAATATGCACCGGAGAGCCATCAGTGTGGTGGGGACAAGCTCCAGTGCCGATTGGAAAAACGAACGGTCACCCTGTTCAAAACCTTGAATCCTGAAGCGTTTAAACATGTGTATCAATTCATCCACTCGTCCACCTAGGGGAAGGTCCAAACCAAGGGGCCGGCATCCGTAAGACACAAAATCAAAACCCGGGGTGGGGGGGGCCGCCTGGGGGGACGGGAAAGGGGGTCATAGCACCAAGGTCAAAAAACATCTTCATGCAGTCTCCCCGTGTGGGTTCCCTTCGCCGGGAAGAAAAAAAAAATTGGAAAATGGCCAGGAAGATGGGTCAAAACAGGCAAAAACGGGGACCGGTAGCGGGAGTACGGGGGAAGGGGCGGAAAACTCAATCTCCGGAAGGGGTGAATGAGGGGAACATTAACTAAAATTAACCTGACTAGGGCGTCAGAAGACTTTCAATTAAGAATCCTGAGTCCCGTATTTGGGGAACCTCCATACGGATGTTTAGGGACGTCAATATAATTAGGGAACAAGCTTGAATGGGAGGAAGTCCACCTTGCTTGCAAGGGGGGGCCAGGGTGTATTAAAAACGGACTGCAAAGAACCAAGAAAAACAGAAAAAACTCAAGGGTGCCGGTGGGGGAACCTGTTTCTTTGCCTGAGGGTGAGGGAACGGCTTAACATCTCCAAAAATGAAGATCTCCGGTGCGTCGGGCAACGTTCGATCGAAAAAACCGGGGGTTGTTAACTCTGACAGCAAAAGGCAGCCCTGGAAAAAAAAACTCAGACAAACGGAATATTTGAACAAAAAAAAAAGAAAAGCAACGCAGAAGCTGAACAAGGGGGGAGCCAAATGTCTTCTCCTTCCCCCCGGGGGTTCCAGTTGGCCTGTGCGAAAAGAACGGTTCACCAGGAAAAAACAGCTCTTTCTGGGGCTTGGGTCTGTCCGCGCGTTGGGACGGGGAAGTCAAGGGGGGGGGAAGTGGCTTCAAATGACACGGTTTGACTGCAAGAAGATTTAGTCAGTGCGAGAATGCAGCGCCCCGGTGCCGAGAGAAAGCCCTAATGTTGGGACCCTGATGATCGAGAGTGGACATCAACCGGGGGCTCAACGGAGAAATTGCCATTGAAGTCGGTACTAAGCATGATAAATGCCATGTGAATTGTCACGGCCCTTGAAGAAAAAAATAAACGAAAATGGGCCAACGCTAAGAATGTTTGGAGCCGAAAGGGAGGTGAAATCCTATTGGCCGCTTAAATAAGTCCGGGGAAGGTCGTGGGGCAGTGACCTGACCATGGAGAAAAATGCGTCACGCATCCAGTCAAGGGTGCCGGTGAAGCCACCTTAAGGGAGACGCCCGGAAGCCATGCAAAAAAAAGTCAACAACGGTCCCTTTGGGGGGGTCTCCTTGGGGTTTCCAACAGCCTTCTCGCCACGGTGACTGGAAAAAACTCGGAAAGATCGCGCGCTCACCTGCGAAGAACAAAGTCGGAGTAGTTGCTTGTTTACCCCTTTCGATAAAAGGTAAATTGCAAAGTTTACCCTTCACTTCAAGGGAAAAGCTGGGACATGGAAAATCCAACCAGCCCCTCGCATAAAAGCTGACCCTAACTTCCCAATGGGAGGGGGGAGGACGAAGAGAAGGCCATCAAATAGCCGTGACACTGGGAACCTGATGACGGTGGCAAAAGCCGCCGGGGGGATACCGAAAAGCTGACAGGTCCAACGAATATGATGGGGGAAGGGTAGCACCGATCATCTTACCAGAGAGGCCGGAGAGAACGAGACTGCCTTGTGGAGATGAATCAAACAGGTCCGACCATTGCGGAGGGAAAGTGTTGGTGGGGGGTGTATACAAACAATACTAAAAGAAAAAAAACTTAGATACCCGAGGGATGTTAAAAGACGGAAACCCCTAATTTTTCTTTTTAAGGTCTAAGGTGCTGCAGTCACAAATTCCCAAACCAAAGGGGGTCGCTCGTTGAAAAGAAATGGAGGGGCTTGTGGAAGAAAGCCTGCGTCAAGGATCATAAGCGCGCTTGGACTCTCAGGACAAACCACAAAAAAAAGGAGGGGAGAGGAAAAGAAGAAAAAAGGGGTTACGATAGCCCGGCTTCCAAACTCAAAAGGCACGCGGGGAACGGCAGAAAAATAATCCGGCGGACAAACAAAGAGGTTTGGGGAACAGCCGTGAAAGAAAGCCAACTCGGGAAAGTTCCCTTCTTTCACCAAACAAAAAAAAATAAAGCGCAAATCAGGGGGGGGAAACATTCTCGCATCGCAACTGACACAAACTTCTCTGGAACCTCGGTTCAACGGGGGTCCGGCGAAGGAAACTCCCTCCAATAGAGGTGCTCCTCGATGCCAGGAATGGTACATACATTTCACAAAAAGAGGAGAGGAAGAAGAAGGGGGGAAAACGGTAAGGCGGAAAAAGACATTAAAAAAAGGGGGGGAAAAAAACGAGGATCTTAGGGGGTGGAGGGGGACCGTTCAAAAAAGAAACTGGACAACACACCCTTGGAAGGTTTGGTCAACGGGCACCGGGCCAGAGAAAAGAGCGCCCAACAGCCAAAGAGAAAGGCGGACTTGGGAGGGGGCAAGGCCTCGGGGGAAAAATGATCGGCCAAGGACCACCGGCGCAGGGGGGTGAAAATCAACCAAAAAAGCCGGCAAGAAAAACAGGAATTTCAGGAGGGGGCTATAGACGCGCTCCGGGAAAACGGAGGCCAAAAACAGCAGGAAAAGCGCGGAAATAGGGGAGGGGGGATTGACCTGCCACACTAAGAAATAGTGATCGCAAAAAAGGGTCACGGCACTCGGTAGGTCCAGCCACCAGGGATCTCGGAGGGCATTGGCGGGACAAAAAGGGGAGCATGAAGGTGAAAGGAAGATCCCCATGAAGACATTCAAGACTAAGAAGAAAGACCGCGAGGAGTCATGAGGGGGAATGAATCTTCGAAGTCAGATCTGGAACAAGGGGGAAACGGGCCCTAAACTAAAAATCAAACCTAAAAATGTCGAAGATAACTTGCAAGAGGCAAGAAAGGGGGGGATTGTCCTCCCCAACAGGGGGTCGTCCGAAGTCCGAAGTTTGGACGCCTTCCTAAAAAAAGGTCGTTGGGGGCCTAGAAAAGAAAAAAGAAAAAGTTGTGATGAGGGTTCCGCAAAAGCAAACGGAAAGGGCTGCAGCACCAAAGTTGAGAGACGAAGCGGGGTCAAAAAAAAAAAAAAAAAAAACCAGTTTCGGGGGGACCAGGGGAGTACGTCCTCCGGCCAGAAAGGCGGGGAAGGGGCGGGGGGCTGCGGGGGAAAACGGGCCACTAAGGGGAAGGAAACGGGATCTGGGCAAGAGGTCTAGGCGGAAGCCCGGCCAGGACGAAGGAACTAACCCCCGTGAATTAGAAAAAAAAAAAAAAAATGATAAGGAACATGGAAGGACAAGGGCATTGACGTATCGTAACTAACATAAGAGACTCCACATCGTAGGAGAACCGTTTAAAAGAAGAAGAAAGGAGCAAGGACAGGACGCGCCAGAAAACCGGAGAAGATGGCAGCACACGAGTCCAAGCAAATTGAAGAAGCGCCCTCAACAGGGTGGGAAAAAGTCCACCGTTGACCTTCCATGGAATAGTACCGCTATCGCTCTTGGACCAATCCTCACTTCCCGGGGAAAGATGCCAGGTACCTGTGCCGGAGAAACGGGCCGGGATGGGGGGACCAAGACTTAAATTACGGGAATCGATTCGAATGCATGAAGTAGAGCTTTCAAAGTCGGGGACTCCGTTCCACGGGGGGGTCCGAAATCACTTACAGACCTGCCTCCGGTCTTATATGACAAAAAAGTGGGGCCCTTCTAAGTCTTCTAAAAAACAAAAGGAATTTAGAGGAAAAAAGGGGGTTCGGGGCCTCCAATTGGGGGACCTAGACCCACCTAAGGGGACGCTCCGATTGGGAGGAAGATACACCAGGTGAAAACCAGGGGGGGAAGCAGACTTCAGGAAAAAAAAGAGACAAGGAAAAACCGTCCACCCGACAAAAAAAAACCCTCCAGCTGTATACTTCAATCAGGTGTCCTTTCCATCTTCTCGGGAGGGTCGGCTCCTGCCCCCAGAAAAAGGAGAGCCCTCCATGTTTCGGGCCAGAGGGTGATGGGTCTTAGGGGAGTGGCAAAAAGGTATCCAAAGAAAGAGTCCGTATCCGGACGCTGGGGCCCCGGGAGCGAGCGAAAATCGCACCTAGCAAGGTTTGAGAGGTCGGCGTTAGGGGGGGGGCTGGATCATACCAGAAACTGGGCCCAGGAGCGAAGAAAAACCGGCATAGCCGGGTTGAAGAAATTGTTTGGAAAGTGGGAGCAAGGCCACCTGGGAGCGAGATCAGTGAAAGAACACGCGGCCTCCAACAAAAAAAGAAAAAAAATCGGTCGGAGAATCGGGGGGGAAAAGGCGATCAAATGTCGATCTACAGTTGTTGTCGGAGAAGGGAAGACAGAGGCGATAAAAAAAAAATCACCCCCACAAGCGAGATTGAAGAGCATGACCCAGACAAACGCAAGAGGAGAAGAAACCTCAAAAGGAGCCACCCCTCAACACCCGGTCACCCCTGCCGAACAGCCAAAAAAGACTGTGCGTATTGAATAAAAAGGGGCTATGAGAAGCGAGGGGGGGGGGGGCGGAGCCGTCCCCTCAGGCAGAGAGGGGGGCCCTTTCTTACGGCAACTAAAAGCGACGCAGGGGAAACGAGAAGACGAACATTAGGAAAGGGACAATTCTAAAAAAAAAGTGGGATAAAGAAATCCCTGGCCACTATCCGGAGGAATAAAATGTTGAAGATGCAAGGGAAAGCTCGGGGGTCACAAGGGGAAGGAAAGCCGGGCGGGCCAAAAAAAAATCTGAAAAGGGCCCCCCTGAATGGTGGGAAGCGATACAAGCAGAGCAGAAGGGTGAACAGGGGAAAAGCAATAAGAAATTCATGTATCTTCATGAAGTGTGGCCGTCTGTCCCAGCAAAAAGTATTTGAAGTGACCAAACATGCCTAAGCCAGTTAAGGGATGTGTGGGGACAAAAAAAAAAAAAAACCGGCTTTAGTCCAGGGGAGGTAGAAAATGGGGCGAATGCCCAGCAGGTCGCAAACGCTGAACAGCCCGTTTAGGGGGGACAGCCCCCGAAAAAGGTTAATTAAACGAGGCGATGAAAAAATAGACAAAGGGGAAAAAAAAAAAAAAACGAAAAGACTTCTCAGGTGGGAAAAAAAAGATGGTGTAAAGGCAAGGACAGGTAAAGACGCGCAGATAGTTGGCGCAAGGGACACCGAATTCTATCAACAACAAAAAAACAACGAAAAGGAGTCGGGGGGGAAGAAAAAAGAGTCAAAGGCTCCCAAGCAAAACGAAATGATGGGGCACAATTGGGGGGGGCAAAACTCTGCAGGGTTTGGGGGAAAATCCTCTTC
>Ga0179593_1378847_pt1 | contig 21353 bp, 21 predicted proteins | sample CZODoug2_1_08_16_FD_185931 | JGI IMG/M metagenome (GOLD analysis project Ga0179593, IMG submission 185931) | Vadose zone soil fungal communities from Angelo Coast Range Reserve, California, USA - CZODoug2_1_08_16fungal (PacBio error correction) | ecosystem: Environmental > Terrestrial > Soil >...
TCTCGGAGACAACGGTTCTCGCGACTACGATCGCAGACAGGGAAGTTTAACTAAAGAGGCCCAAAAGAGATAATAAAAAGAACAAATGTCTTGGATCCGCAAACCGGGAAAGCCTCCTCGGGGGACAAACAGGAAGCTCTTGCCGGTCCACTAAGGGCCGTAATGACCACACCGACAACGGTCGAAGCCCTTCTCCGTCCAAAACTTGCGTGAGGGAAAAGAGAAGAATCGTCAGCAGCTTCAAGCCAGAACAGAAGGCCATCTTCGAAGGATCGGAGACTAAAACGGGCAGGGAAGAGGGAACTCTGTGTCGCTCAGAAGGTAATGCGAAAGGGCCTCTCTGGGTCTAGAACATTCGCTCCAAACAACCACCGTCGAGGAAGCCAGGAAAGGCAACACTACGTTGCTGGTGCAAGAAAAGAGGCTCTGGGGATGCTCATGTGTTTGACCGGCCTAAGGGGGAAGGGGGGAGAAACAAAAGGTGGAAAGACGGAAAAGGGGAAGAAACCTATGCTCTATGGACGTGGGGGGAAGTGAAGCGTAGAGGAGGCACATCGAAGCCGAGAGTCGGGAGTTCTCTGACGGGGCGCCGGAGGGGGCACAATGGGGAGAGACTCGGGTGCAGCATTCAGGGTCCCCTCGAGGGTACGCATAAAACCACCTTGACAGAGAGACTCATCAACCTCAGCCGGAAGGGGCGACTAAGCCTAACGCGATCAGCAGGGAAAATAGCCAATCCCAATCAACTACTCTCAGAGGGAGGGAGAAGGGAGCAGGCCGTCGGAGTTCGTAGGCCAGAGGACCTTCTACTATTTGGAGGGATCTCACTTAAGCCCGACGGCAAAAAAGAGATCAAAGAAGACGCAAATTCGAATAGGACGGGGGGGAAAGTCTGAGGCGGAAGGAGGCAGAGGGAAAGGAAAATCAATCAAGGGAACTGCCCCACCGAAGAGAGGGAAAATCCGACAGATGTGGGAAAATTTCAAAGTGAGAAACTTCCGAGATGTCAAAAACCGTACGGTCAACAAGGCGTCGAAATCAGAAAACCGACAGAAGAGTGGGCGTAAAAAAGTAAAGAAGGGCAAGGCGCGGAAGCGTCTTTGCTCCTCGCGCGGGTGGCAAACCAGCTCTCCCGCTCCGGGGCGCGTTTTCCTACGGAAAATGAAAATCTCCTTCAAGGACCCGCATGGAGTTAGGAAAGGATACGCCTCAGACGTCCACGGGGGAAAAAGGTAAGTGGAAGGGAGAGAACATAAGACGTAGACAGCTAACGTTCCCCGCAAGGGAAAAGCACATTTTTGATATTTTCTGGGCGACTTTGACGGCACGGAGTGCGTGGGGAGCCCGTTAGAACTGCTGGGGACCTGCGCAGGCCCCTACGTCAATTCGCGGATCTCGAGGAAGGAGGAAGGAGTCCAAAAAGAGGAGGTTAGAAACGATACTACTGATAATGGATGAAGGATACGAAGAAGGGCTCAGAAGAAGAGGAGGAGTCTGGGGAAAATGAAAAAGAAGAGAAAAAACAAAAAAAACAAAGTTTAGATAATAATAGATTGGGGGGCCGCCAGAGCGCAATGCAGGTACGTCTGAAAGTATTCTCCTCCTCGGGCCGCTCCCCTAACAGTAGGAAGAGGGAGAAAGCCGAGCGATTCTCAAAGAAACCCGAAAGAAGACATTTACTCTATCAGGCAAATAAGAGACCCTGCTGCTCAAAAGAAGCAGGGGAAGGAAACCCTATAGCCAAACTACTCTCACAAATAATAAAAGTTTATATGAACTGACGACCTAGGGAAGATACGTCCTAATATCGTCTTAAAACTCTAAGCGTCGAGGAGTTCAGCGTCCTACCGTACAGCCCGTGCCGAAGGAAACATAATACTTTCTGGAAAAACTGCCGACACCGGGCGAAACTGGTCGTGCAAAGAAAGTACTAGGCACAAAACACGCCGCGTCTAACTCTGAAAATTTACTTAGGAATCCAAACAACGAGTGGCGGATGCTGCGCAAAGTGCATCGCTCGACGAAAAGGAACGAAAAAGGGGGCGCCAATAGGACAAAACAGGTACCAAACGAAGGCGATCCGTTACTAGGGGGCTCGAAGTTTAAGACTCGAAAAGCCCAGAGCATTAAGGAAAGCCGACTAAGCTTACCTAAAGATTATTATGGTGGGCAGGAAGAGTGGAGACCCTCCGCTGCCAGAGATACCTAGGAAAAAGACGGAACTCGGGAACATGCTAAAGTCACCACGCTTACGTCGTGGACGGGGGGTTTATAGGGGAAGCCGCCTAAATGGAAAACCCTGCACAAAGGGGGAAGGTTCAGATGGGCAAGTAGAATGCGACCACCTCTTAGGCAAAAAAAACCGAGGACATTAGGTTTGAAAGACCGCGCGGCAACGGCCAATAAAAAACTAAGAGCGGATAGATGCCTACTACGGAACCGAACGGGGAACGAAATCTACTCAGCGCGTTAGAGCTTAGATCAGGCGTCAAGGCCGGGTTGGTGCACAAGCAGCCGGTACAAAAACGTATCCCGAAAACGCCGTTCGCTTGGCAAAAGCAGACTTCGCAGACGTAATCGACTCGCGGTGTGGATAAACCTGACATGCCAGGGCAGCGGACTTAGTGAAGGCCGTCTTGAAGAGGCACGCCAAAAAAGAAAGCACGACGAGGGAATAGACTAGGGGCACGGGACGGGGGAAGGGCCGCTGGGCACTAAAAGGGACGTTAAACAAGAACCCGGCCACGTTATTCAGAAAGGGTGGCGGGTACTTCCTGAAGGCCAGTCGTGGGGCTGCAATAGCAGGGAAGGTTTAAGAACACCACGGCGTCGCGTGAAACGGGGAATCGCGCACTATGAGTTGAAGGGAAGGCACGCTGCAGTCAGTTTCAAGGGCGTCGAAAAAGTTAACGAGGTCGACGGCGCGCAATTGGAGGGAAGATAAGCAGATAGGTCTACCGTGGGATCCTGCTGCGGACTAGAACAGGAAAAAAAGAAAAATCGCCCAACAAGGAAAACAAATTTTCCAACGGTTCGACAGCGCAAACACTAATGAGAGGTAGGGCCGGCGCCGCGGCCCCAGCGAGACGGCAGAGACCGGCTGGAGGAAAAAGATCTGTATATCCCGTCGTAGCCAAGGGGGAACGACAAAATACATCACGTCAGCAATCAGACCTGTCTTTTTGTGAGGAACGATGAACTGGAGCGGGAGAAAGAAATATTCAGGGAAAATCCACGGAAGTCGAGCAAAAAAAGCCTCACGACCGAGGAGAAAGGCCTGAGGGCAGATGGAGAGCCAGGAAGAAGATCTTCAAAAACAAACTTAGGATTGAGGAGAGGATCGAGAAAAGGCGCGAAAGAGGAACTAAAAAGCGTCTATGGGCAAAGAAACGACTCGAGTCGGGGAACGGATCCTCTCTTGCAGAAAGGGAATCTAAATCAATAGGAGCAACACAATGACTAGCCAGTTATTATCGCACAATGGGCTCAGTGACAGAACTGTAAGAGAAAAAAAGAGTAATGCAAAAAAGTGACTCGTACTTCGTCAGAGGGACGACGAAATCTCAAAGGGGCGAAGGGATAGCGCTGGTGGGGGAACGAAAAAGAGAGAAAAGCAAGGCAACTTCTACAGTCATGCTCAAGAAAAAGAAAGTAGCGTAGGAGGAAGCCTAAGAAAAGTGGGCGAGCAGTAAACTGCAATGGAAGCGTTACTAGAATAAAATTCACGTCCGGGGTATCTTTCAGCTCCGACAATCAAAACAAATTTGGTAAGAACCACTTCAAGGGGAGGGCCGAAACTACTGTTCCTCGAGAAGTCTGAGCCAAAGATGTTAATCCAGGGAAAGAATTTAAAAGATGGAGGTGTCCGAACGAACGGGTTCCTTTCCAGAGCTCGGGGAGGTCCCTCTCCTAAACAAGTTTAGGGGTGGCGTGGAAGAGGAGGATGAGTGTGATGGGGGGGGGAAGGGTGGAGGGGGGGGAGGAAGGGTGGGGTGTTGTGGGGCAAAGTATGGAAAGGGAGGGGGTGGGTGGTTCTCTGACCTTGGTGTTCGTTCTCAGACGCATTGGTGCGGGTATGGGGGGGGGCTCTCAACATTAAAGTGATTCGTACATTTTTGGACAGGCCGACAAGGGACTAAGGAATTGGACCACTACAAAGTTTAAAAAATATCTGGTGGGGTCGAGCCAAATGCCTTCGAAAATGTGGAAACCGGTGCACCTTGCAAAAGGCGAAACATTGGTTGCTTTACAAAAAAGTAATCCCTAATCTGGTGTAAAGCGAAATCAAAACATAGTACAAGGAATAACGCCTGGGATGGGAACCTGCTCAGACATAGCCGGCCCTATTTGGTTGCGAAAAAAGGAAATAGGGGGACGAGGAAAAAAAAAAAGGGACGCAGAGGAGGCTAAGAACTAGGAGCACGGGGGAGGGTAGGGCCAGAAAGCTGAAGAGAGACATCTTTTGTTTCAATTGAAAAACAAAGTGCAGCCAGTCCTCCATGGTACACCGTAGGACCACACACGATACAATACAGGGCGACTCCTCATAATCAAAGAGATGCGGCCATGCCTGTCGAAGGGAATACAAGACGAGAAGGAGCGAAGGAGGGGCTGAGGGCCTAGGGTCTTGCAGATAAAAATCGGGGGCAAAAAAAAACCCCAAAGGGACTGGAAAAAAATCAGGAGTTGGGGAAACAGCAAGGGTTAGATGCAACGAACATGGAGTTCTTAATAGGGGAATGACCCGTCGGAGGAGCAAAAAAGGTAGTGACAAGTCCGTGACAGAGTCGCGAGAACACTGGCCGTTTTCCGTACGGGCAAGGGACCCGCGGGAAAAAGCAAAGGAGACATGTAACGGGAAGAGGTCGACGGGCCCGAGAAAAGGACAAGCGCATCCATGAGTAATATTGGAAGTGAGCCGTTGGTATGATTGGGGGTTTTGCAAAGAAACATACAAAATGCGTCAAACTTTACGGGAACCGGAGGGGTTGAAGTTACGCGACAGCGGGACGAGGCAAATAACTTATACCGTGGGTGATCGCGCCATTGGATGGGGAGGAAAAGAACGGCAATGCCTGTTAAAAACGCGGGGAAATGGGGGGGAAAAACGTGAGGTAACAAAGGCGGGGGAACTCATGACCGTGGGGTCAGGACAGGCACCAGCGCTAGGTGGAAATAGGAGCGACCTCGAAGCCTATAAAACAGTAAAGCCATCCGCAAAGGCTCAACGCCCAACGGCCACTTCGAGACAAAGGTGTACAGAAGCGGGAAAGGGATGAGCCGGTATAGGGGGGCCGGGAGTCTTAAACATGCGTACCGCAAGATTAGTTTCGCAAAGCCAAGTTCCTCGGATGAGGCAGTCGCTTATTAGGAAAATGTCAGCCAAAAAGGAGAAGTCCGCATGGTAAAGTTGTCTAAGGTCTAAAGTGGAGGAGTGGCGAATAAAAAACTGAGACCCGGCCTCTCAGAAACAAAGAAACAATGTGATAGAGAGAGAGGTTGGGGCCCAGGTCGTCAGTAAGGATCTGCGAATACTCCCATAAGGAAAGCGAAATTGGTTTACGTTTTTTTCTTGTTGGCGAATTCGTGGGGAGACTAATCTCTCCACATCTAAAATTTTAGGAAAAGAGGCGGGTCTTTTACCAAACTTTTGGAGGCATACGCAAGACGACTTGGGTTTAAGATACCTCGCCGCTTTCCAGCGGCGGGTATCTCCAGAGGTTTCCTTTTGGGCGGAGAGGGGAGGGAAATGTTCTTGTGGGGGGCGAGCTTTCTCCAATATTACTCAGCCATGTGGCGAATCGATTGGTAATGGGAGTCGAACGGGATCTGAAGCTAGATTTTCCAAAACGTGCTTTAGTTACGGACATTCAGCATGAGCAAAACAGACAACTGGCTACCAAACGTTCTCAGCCACTGGGATCGGGAGGGAAATCAGACCCGCTGCGAGGCACTTCAACAGCGTCGCTTAAATGGACTACTAAGGGTATTAGAAGAGGCAAAAACCATATCATGCCATTCGATGTAGCGCATCTCTCACGTATTCGGCGCTGCTCTTATCATGATAAGCTTGCCAAAAGGCTCGGAAGTCAGAATTCCCAATTCTTAAGGGAAGCCGGGGACCTGGGTGCAATATCGGTAAACGAACCAAGGGGATCGCGGTGGGGGGATTGGGCGTGTCTGTATAAACAACTAGAACAGTAACGAGGCTGGGCATAGCTCCAAGAAACACGGGAGTTTCAGCACATCGGAAAAAGGTGGCTACCAAGTGGAGGAAAAACCGAGTTGGTCAGGACAATGGGCAAAATCGGGGATCCAGAGGAGGAACCGTACGTCGGGGTTTCGATTCCATATCGGCTTGATGGTACTGCCACTGGAGAAACTACAAGTTGACTTGCAAGGGTGGTCGAGGTGAGACGGGGGGATTTCGAAAGAGTGTGGTGTAGACGGAACCACTAAATGCATTGCGCGCACTAATGGCGTAGTAGGATAACAACAAAAGAAATTTACCAAGACGACAGGGCAGGTAGGGGTGCTACAAAAAACAACGAAAAAAACACACTGGCTCACCTGAAAAAAGCCTAAATGGGGCCGAGGCCACTAGTCTTTTCCTATGGGTTGAGAACCCAAGAAGGGGCACATGAGAGGGGGGAAAGAAGTTCAAATTTAGGTACAGGGGCGAAGTGGTCGCCTGGTGAGAGAAAAAGCGAGGGGAGGGGATAGCTTGTCCAGTCCGTAAAATTGTGGTGTAGAAAAGGGAAGCGGAAAGAAGGACGGGCTAAAGTACATGGGGGGGGGAGTAGTAAACGTATCTTAAAGGGGAGTCCTTTTGTTGGTCTCAACAAGTTGCGACCTTTCATTGACTGGGCGCAGCCATGTTGTAGAGGGAGAGGCGCGCAAACTCGACCAAATTGGCGAAGGTAAGTATTGAACAAAAGAAAACGAGAAAGAGAAGGCCGAGCGGGTCGGGAAGCTCCAAACGATCGGATGTCGAGAAAGGGAATCTACTCCCTGGAAAATTCACCTCATGGACTGAAGGAATTTAATATGGGGGAACTCCGAAGGGAGGGAGAAGCCCAGGGAAAAAAAAAAGAAAAGGATTGGAGGATAAAATGTAGGCGCGTGGAAACCAACAAAAAAAAAGCGAGTCTGGTATTTGGAAACCTACTGGTTTCGTGGGTTAGGCAGGCCCGTCGTCTGATAAATCTTGGCATTCTTTATCAACAAACGTGGGGCTCCCATTTAAGAAGGGAGGGAATCACGAAAAAACAAGTGAGACATCTCGTCTATATCTAGTAAACGGATGGGGACCATGAATTCTAGGTCACGAAGCTTAAAATTCTTGAGAGGAGGGGACTACACAGCAATGATTGAAAGTCTAGGACTTGGGGGAATGAAATAGGAGGGGGCTTGGACTCACGACATCTTATCGAGCAAAGGGGACGCTGTACTGATATAGGACAAAAACTCCGCTACCCTTCTCCGGGAAGAAGACAAATAAAAGAGAGGTGTCCACAAGGGACCAATCCCAGAATAAGGGGAAAATGCAGGGCTTCAGGTTGAGGGGGATTCGACCTTCTAAGCTCGCATGTTGGGCAACAGAGAAAGGAGTTCCAAGAGGACCTCAGCGGCCAGGAAAAAAATCATGAAGGGGGAGGGGCTGGGGAATCATAAGAAATTCCCGTAGGACAAAAATACCGGGGGCGTGGAAGGGGAATCCGGTCAAACAAAGGCACGCTTCCACTGAAAGATGGCCCGTCATGCAGGAGAGGCCATACAATCGTATTCCGGGGGGGGAGGTCGTTTGGGAAGGAAAACGCTAACAAGCTCTAAAACCACTTTTCGAGAACGGGAGGGAATCATGAAAGAAACGCCATGGGCCTTAGGAGACAAAAAAAATCACAGAAGAACTAGCGCCAAAATTCCGATTTATAATCATATTGGAAGGGGGGATGGCAGTCTAGTTTAGACAAGGGACATAGGTTTGTAATAGGGTTTCGGAGAACCTCAAGGGGGAAAAGGTTGAGTCAGCAGAAGGGAAGGTTCCCGAAAGAAACCCGCCGAAAAAGGGGAAAAAAAGGTGACGGGCAAGTATTTAAAAATAGTCGGGAATCAAGGGCCCGAAGCGAGAGAACGAGCCGGCGAGGTGAAGTATCGGATGGAAGGATCAAAGAGGGTCTAACAGAGTTGTATCTCTGGAAGTATTACTTAGGGCATAAAAGGGGTAGGAGATCCGAGCGCAAAAAGAGAAGGGGAAGACGATATGCCCGTGAAGGGTCGGTAATAAAGGGGTATTAAGTCCTAAGGCTAAGGAAATGGGGTGGGGGGGGGGTGGGGTGGGGTAAAAAATGAGCAGAGGAGACAGAGGCATCGACAATCGGCAACTAAACGGCTTAGGAGGAAAAATTCAAACGGAAAATCAAAGGGGGGAAAAAGGTTTGGGAAAAATCATAACACTGGGGGGGAGAAAAAAGAATATCAGCTTTGGCCAAAACAGTAATCAATACCGGGTGGGGGGGACAAGAATCTATCTCTCTAAAAAAAAAAAAGAGGGGGGTGTCGAAAGGGAAGGAGGGGATAGGATTTGGTTTTGACAGGGAAGTTATTCGCTGCCTGGTTGGGGGAAAAACAAAGAGGATCGGGATGGCAGCCCAGACAGTTGCTTCATTTGAAAAAAATTGTCTTAGATTTGACCATACCGTTCGAAAAAAATACAGGGGGGACCCCGAGACGAAGGAGAGGTCCACGGGGACTGATGTGCGCAAGGAAAGGGATCATCTCCTCTGGCGTCGGTACCTAAAAGGGGAGAACGAGCTCCCGGCACTGGGCTAGAGGAGGACTGCCAGGGCTCTCGGCTTTGCCCTCTGCTTTAGGAACTCACGCTCTAAGGGACACTAAAGACAAAGATTGTGGGGTCCGGGAATCGGGTGCGGGTGTTTACAATTAACCGCGGCTCTAAGAAAAAAGGCCGGGAAGCTTAGTCATCGGTCGCTCCACCTGTCTCTCTGCCGGGAGTGACGAAAGAAGATTGCATATTTCCTTGGAAGTAAGGAACTGCTTCGGGGGGGATTTTAAGGGGCTTAACAGTGCTCTCTCAAAAGCTGACACACTCGTGCAGAGGGGGGGAAAAAGATAACAATCTAAACCTATTCGAGTTAAAAAAGAACAGACTCGCTACGATTGTCAACAAAGTCTACCAGCTACAAGGTGAAAAGTCTACTTCTTGTGTTTGGCAAAGTTCTTTAGCAGCTGGAAGAAAAGGGGACATGCCTAAGGCCGAAGGGGTACAAAGGACCCGGGGGGATCCTTGGGGGGGGGGGGGGGGGGGGGGGGGGGCTCTGGTGATGGGGGGAAACTATATCCAGGGGGACATAAGGAAGCTGTCTTCGCGAATAACGAAACCCGGTCAGGAAGGGGGGACAGCTTCTCCTCGGGAGGAACATCTACATAACAAGAGTGAAGTTGTACTTTTGACGAATGAAAGTATTCATGGAACAATCATCTGGGGTTATACTGGGAAAACGATGAGGCTCGCATTTGGGGTCTGAGGAGAATGGTGCGAGGGAGGGAGCATTATAAGACTAGCTGAACCACGTTACCGGGGGAAAAAGGAGCCGGGGGGGGAAATGGTTGCTTTGTCAAGGTGGGAAAAGAAGGTTGGTTGGGGGGGTAGGTAGAGTGGGTCCTTAGGGAATGGAGGAGGTAATAAATCAGTAACAAGAAGCATAATTATCGAAAATGACGAGTGATGAATCAAGCAGGGCAGTACTAAACTGGGGTGGGGATCGTCCAGGGGGAAGTAGGAAGATACCTCTGACCATCGTTCAGCCTGGGATGAGAGGAACTAGAATTATTTAGGTAGAGCAGCGGATGAAAAGTTCTGCTGGAAACTTCGGGTTGGGGGGGGATAATAACAAGGGTGGAACACTCTAATAGCAGGAAATACAAAGTACCTAGGAGGGAATCTATCTGCTTAGGTGTGGTGGTGATCAAAAAAGGCGGCAGAAGCAATTGACCCGTTTGCGACGAAAGTAAGACCGTCTAGACACCGTAGTAGAAAAATAGATTAATGGTCCGGAAATGACTGCTAACTACTGCATGTGCACTTTCGGAAAACGTCTCGAAAGTAAGACTGGGGGGGAACTGCAGGCTAATTGAACTCGCAGGGGCAGATCCTTCTCGTCTTGGGGGTTTAAAATGTCAGGAGGGAGGACGCAATTTGGGGTGAGGGGTTGGGGGCAGGGGCGCCGGCAATGAGTAAAAAGAGAAACGTACAAACACAAAAAACGAAATCCCTAAATCACAGAAAAAAAAAGAAACACAAGCAAAAAAAAAAAAAAGGAAAAAAAAACAGAGACCAACAACAACGACAAACGCAAGATAAGGAGTCGAACGTCTGTCGATGGGGGGCGTCAGTCCGTCCCGGAGCAGGTGGTGAGGGGCAGGGGTAATCTGAGGGAGAGAAAGAAGAGCTGTCCGTAGAAAGTGCATCGTCACCGGAGAAATTAAATGACGCGAGGGGAGCAAGCGAGTAAAATTACTTGAAGGGTTGGTTTGCGCAGATCCAATATTTAAAATCTACTTGGGACGAGGGTGACTCGGATGGTAAGAAAAAAAAAACAAGATGCACCGGGATGGGGAACAAATGCAGCGCGGAATCAGGTAACCCGTTTTGTAAACGGGGTAGATCAAGAAAAAGGATGACCTTACCATATGGGTGCACAAAAAAACACAGTAGACAAGCCAGCGAATCGAATGAAATCCCGGTCATACGGGTCAAGCAACGGGCGAAGTGAAGCCAGCACCGGGGAAGACGAAATAGGGCGGAGTCCGGTCCGATTCATGAGGACTCGGAAGGCGGGAAAAAGGCATCGGGGGGACAGGGGAAAAAGAGGTTCGCACACACGGAAGTTATGCAACCGAGTACCGAGCTATAGCAGGAAACGCCCCGGGGGGGGAAATGGGGTCCATTTGAAAGAAACGGGGACATCGGGACAGCTGGACTCTTGAGGGGGTGGGGATATGGACCCTACCCGGGAACTCGGGGAGCCATAACCGAGAACCGTGGACCTAAGTTCAAAAGAAAATAGATGAAGACGACAGAAACAATTCGGGAAGGAAATGTGGACAGAAGTCCCAGGGGGTCTTCGGGACGATGGTTAAGAGGCGAGATGGGACTGGTCCTTCTGAGTGGAGAGGAGACAGTACTGGGGAATTGTGCTCGCAGCTTGGGGGTAAAAGAACCGAGAACCGTGTGGAAGAGACCAATTGGATTAAAATAAAAGAGGCCTGGGGAAGGTTTAGGGCCCGTTCACTAAGGTGGGGGGGACAAGTCTGGGGCTCAGGACAGGTGGGCGAAAGAAGGTTCCAATGCTGGCCAGGGGCGGGTAGGAAAGGGAAGATTCGAGGAAAAGCGACGACTAAGAAGTGGTACCCATCCGAACTTCTCCGCCCAACGCCAGATTAAACTGGGGTAAAAGCCAGGGGGGGAAAGAGGAGGGGAATAGGGCCGCCGGCGGTGAAAAACGAACGAGGGGCTGCAAAAGGTGCGACACGCAAGTAGAGTGCGCCCTGAAATCCGTTTATACAGAATACCAATCAGGAGAAAAGGAGAAACCAGGAACTTGGGAGCAGGAAATTTTCTACATGCGAAGGGTCAATCCGTGGGAAAGATACGAGAAAACTGAAAATAATCGGAGAGACCCAAACGGTTATTAATACACAAAAGGGTCTATGTAAAGGCCGGGATTCGCAAGAGGACAAAAAGGGAAACGCAAACATGGAAGTTAAAGAAAGTGAGGTCCGTTTGGAAGATCTTTGTCTCCAAGTGGGTGACTAAAAGCGGAGCGAACAGGGCTTAGGCGTTGCGTACGAGGACAGGTTGGAGGTGTACTCAATGTTGCAGCCGTCCTCCATTACGTCGGCTAATAAAATAGACGCAGAAAACGGCCGGGTTACACGGGTGTAGAAGGCAAAGTGGAAGAAGCTTGGGGGGAATGGTTATAGTGCTAACGGTTACTCTCAAGAATCCGACGTGCGGGGGAGCGTGGACGTCAGGTGCGAAACGTGTCAAGGGAAAGAATAAGGAACATTGACAACTCGGGATTAATTCGTTCGCGTTGCCACGGCAGGTAAGACGGGGATTGTGAACTGGCGCTAAAACACGGTCGGCTTAATTTTTCAAAAGATGAGCATACAAAAGTAACAGGAATCCGGAAGAAGCAACGATAATGTTGGGGGGGCAAAAAAAAAAACATAGAGAGGAAACTGCCAATTAGAATCGCCAATCGTAAAAAGCTGGTCAGGCTACAGATCTAAGGAGGTGGAAAAGCTGAGGCCCGGCAATCAAGAAAAAGGAGGCTACCGGATACAGCTACCGGTGTAGGGCAAGATCAAAAAGGGAAAAAAGGGCAAGTCGCGCTGAGATGGGAAGGAACGGGATTCAAGGCAAATGGACCTCGACCGACTGCGCGAAGACGGACGGGCAATGTCACGGCGTTCATACAGGGCAGGGATCATTGGGGCACTGAACCGATTATTGGACGGTAACACATGGATGGTCTTTCAAGGGGGGTACCAGGCCGGGGAAACGGGGAGAGGACTGCGACGGAAACCTTCGGGTCACGACGGGTCTGGTTTCAATTTCAAAAAGGAAAGGGAAAAGAAAAGGGGACGGGTGATTAAAAAAAATGGAAGAGCCGCCTGTTGTCTATCGGGTGGTGGAGAGGGGGGCCACTGAGGGGTCAAAGGCGCAAAAGATGGCAGCGATCAGGAGACCTCAATAGTTTCCTGGGAAGCCTCGAGGATTCTCAGCCAAAAAAGTAAGAAATCCAGGTAAAAAATCGTCCCAGGGCGGGTTCAAGAGGGGGGTGTGGATACCCAATGCCCAGTTATTTAGTAGAAGGCATCCAAGAGGTGGCTTCTGGGGAAGTGGTGAAAAAGTGGGTAAAGCCTGCACGAGCGAACGGATGGGGAGGTATGCCCCTCGCGTCCCAAGGGGCACACTTCCCATTGTTCTAATTAAAGGTAGAAAGGGACCTGGAAAGTGCACATTCAGTAACGGCGTTGGGAAGGAAAAAAAACAGGAAATCGGGCCATTTTTCGGTTACTTGTGGGGGTAGATGTGTTGGACGTCTTGCATGTGGGCAAACATTGAGTGTCGTTTGTACGGAGAACAACGCTGGCGAACAACGAAGTACCAACTTGTGCCGAGGAGCGAAATTGAAAAACCTATGGGCCTGATCCTTCAATGACCTATTGGAAAGGATTAAAGTACTCATTCACCCTGTCTGGAGGGAAAAAGAAGGGGGGGGGGGCGCGTTCAAAAGTCAGTCAAGCCCGTAAGTAGGAAAAAATGTGGACTCAAAACCTGGACTTTCTGAAAGAGAGTATGAAAAGACCGGGAAGGGAGGAGAAGAAGGGAAAAAACAGGGGAAATTAATATGGGATGCTCTGTGCGAAAAAAACAACACACGAAGGCGGTCTTGGCCTACAAAAAGAGGGTGAAATGGGTGTCTCAAGGATCGCCAAAAAAAAGCATGGTAGGCGAAAAAAAAAAAATCGCGATTTGAAGCTCAAATTGAAAAATGAATCAGAAAAATCCTTGGAGGTTATCTCCTCGGGTACGAGGAAAACTTTCCTAACGAGTTATGTTCCGCGTCCTCCAGGCTTGGAAGCGTGATCACAAAAAGATGGACTAACCCAGATAGTGAGAGGGGAGGGGCGACATCGGATTAGTATCAAAGTTAGATGGGGGAGAAGGAGACAGAAAGAAGAAAGAGAACAAGACCTTTCAGAAAAACCAGAATAAGGTGGATGGGGTAGGAAAAGGTGATTAGCAAGGTAGGGAAGAGGGGAATGGGGCGGGGAGGGGGGGGGGTGGAGGCGTCGATAAAGTGGTAGGGGGAGGGATAGGGGTAGGGGCATGTGGAAGGAATGTGACGAGGTGGATGGAACGACGGAAGGAGAAGGGAAGGATGTGTAGGGGGGGAGGAGGGGACGGAGGGGTGGGGAGTATGAGAGCAGAGAGAGGAGAGAGAGAGGGTGGAGGGAGGTGTGGGAGAGAGGGAGGAGGGGAGGGGGGCGTAGTGAGAATAAGTTGCGGAGGCGATGAGGAGGGGGAGCGGGGGAAAGTAGAGGAGAAAACAAGGGTTGGGGTTGAGGAGGAGAATGGGGGGGAAGAGAGGGAGAAAGTTTCAGAGGGGGAGAGAGGAAGGGTGGTATCAGGAGCTAGGGGGGGTGGGGGTAGGGAGAGGAGAAGGGGTAAGGGGGGATGGGGGGGGGGGAGGTTGGAAGGGGGCGGGAGAGGAGTGGGTAAGGGATGGGGAGGAAGGTACGGTTCAAGAGTATGGAGGTGGGGGGAGGGGGGGGAGAGAGGAGGGGGAGGGGGGAGGAGTGGATGGAACGTTTCTTTTTAACCCGTGTAAAAAAACAACCAAGATACAGCTTCGTGGTCCATGGGTTAATTGTGTAGGAATATATCATCTTAAGCCAGTGTCCAGGAAGGCTAGGGAAAAACAAAGCCTTCAAGCGTAAATGTCCCAATTCGAAAGAGGAATTGAGGAAGACATTGCCCGCTGGGGCGCAAAACCCCGTAACCAGGGCAAGGGTTCTGTAGTACAGAATCCCGGAGAAAGTAGAAACCCAGCTGAAGGATGTGGGAAAAACGGAGAGTGAGAAAAGGTCCTGCTTAGAAAGGGGATCGAGGTGTCCGATCTAGAAGAGCTGGACCCCCGTGAGAGATTGACCATCTTAGGATCCTCCTTCAATTGGTGCGGAGTGATCCGAATAAAGAGAGGCACGTAACAGGCACGAAAGCGAAGAAACTTAAAACCGATGGAATTGATCCGAATTCAATTAAACGGGGAAGGTAACTTGACAGATGTTTCGAGGTGGGAGGCTAAACAGGCTCTAGGGGGTACCTCTTTTAGGTCACAAAGTCAAGCCTGGGAAAAAGAATACGAGACAGATAATAACCCGACGGGAAATCAGGGCAAGGAAGGGGCTCTAACTGCAAGAGGAGGCGCCCAATACCGTGCAGTTTGAAGGATGGGCCCGTTAGATAAAGGTAGAACAAACGGAGTAGGGCTCTTAAACTGACGTAGTAAGACAGACTCGGAAAATCAGACGAACCTGGGTAAAACAAGAGCTCCTTAGCGTTCTCCACTTGGGGATTAAACGAATCCGAAAAGTCATATCACGGCATTCGCAATCATCCTCAGAATGAAAAACCCCTCTTCCGATTCGGTGTCCTCGCGGAACGTTTTCAAAACGAAGAAAAAGCACGGAAGGAACTTGCGTAAAGAAAAGAACTACTGGAATCAACATGCTCTGAGTAATAAACAAAGGGCAAGACAGTCCAGACTGAAACACGACAGAACTCTAATCAAAAACCAAAAACTGATTATTATATTTCCATGAGTGGGGGTCGCTTGAAAGACGGTAATTCGGCCCTGGGGTTGTTGGGACAAAAAAAGCGAGAGTCAAATTCCCCCGCAATAAAAAGGTTCTGTGATTACAATTGAGGCAGGGCTGTTCGTAAGTTAACCATACGTACCCTGTCGTTCCAGATCGCCATCTAAAAAACTGCACGAGTCAAACTTTTAAGGAAAGACGTTAGCATCAAAACTTCGGGGGATGAGACTGGGGAACCCCTTTTACGACAGCAAAGGAAAGGAGAGCTCTTAGTATTCAAAACTGCAGCTGATGACGGAAGGTCCTGCAAAAAGGACGTCTCAAGCGCCTCTCATGTGGGTTTACGAACAAGGGTGCGTAAAAGGAAACTATTCAATCACCTAGAGGTATTGTGAAGAGGAAGGTCGAAAGAAATAAAAGTGTCTCATACCTGAAGGGGATTCCGGACAAGAGGACTTCGGGTTGAATATGGGTGAGGAGTTGGTGGTGGTGGAGGATGACCACAACGTGCAAACTTAATGAATGCATCGACAATACGAGCGTTTTGGCCGACACAACTCCGAACTCTCCTGTGCTCAATACTAGAAAAGAGGAAGAACTCTTTCAAGTCTTCCAGGGCAAAGGGGGCGTCGACGGGGGTGCGGAGGATTTCTTGGATCAAGATATCACATTGACGGTGGAGGCCTACGATCGGAACGTAGATCACTTTGCGCCGGATCTTAAGGTAGAAGCGATCCATGGAGAAAGAGCCGGTTATTGACTAATCCGTGAGCACTAAAAAAGGGCAAAAGAGGGCATTCTTTGTTCCAGTCTCAAGAGGGAGAAGGTGCCAGCGAAATTGAGACTGGTAAGTTGGATGGCATCGGCGGATCAACAAGCACTCCTTACTAGTCAGGGGTGAGGGAAGGGAAGAGGACACGTTAGAGAGCTCGCCTTGGAAATTGAGAAGAAAGGAAGAAAGCAACAGGATACCCACATGAAATTTCAAAAAAAAGGAACTGCCTGGACGCAGGTTGTCGGGGTCAGGTGTCAAAGCAGGGTGTATTGGGAGACCGGTGACGTGGGGAGGGATCTGCCGAAGATCATACCAGCGCCTGCTCTCTAAAGAATTGAGGGCGAAATCAAAACCGGAGAATGCTGTGGAAGCAAGACCAAAGACTTTCGGACAAGAAACAGATTAAAACAGCGTTGGCAGCGGCTGGGATATAGGCTAAGCTCTCAAGTTCAGAGCCAACGGATTACAAGGGTCCTTAAAAGAGCATTGGGTTAAAAAAAACAGGATGCGTCCGAAGAATGTAATAAAGTCACAGATCAGACGATAGCGGGCGTGTTGTTCGCAATAGTCATCATAGCAAGACATTCTCAGGGCCCAATTACGAAAGAAAGGCTCTCAAAGCTACGGAGGGAAACTAGTCAGAAGTTCAGCGTTAAATAAGCACCGAAGTACGTTGAGTTAATTGAAAGCAGCGGAAACATCAGGGTTTATGCGATAGGGGAACTCTCATTCTGGTACCCGGCTCTCACTTGGGAAATTTCGAGCTCGGAATTTGGGGGGGGTCGTATTTCGCTCCTGAAATCTTCACAGGCCAATGGTGCACCGTTCCCACCATTGCGCCAAACCAGGCAAGAAAAAAACTGTAAATAAGTTTGAGCTCAAAGGCCGTCGTTGAACCTTCAAGTCTAGAGATGCGGGGACCGGGAACTTTTCATGAAAGTTTCAGCGAGGGCCTCCCGCCCGGTCGCTCGGCTAAAAACACAGGAGCACACAAAAAATAAACGAGGTGTAAGCCTTCTTGGCATAAATTATCCGGGCCCTTGGGGGTTTCATAAAAATTGGGCCGCTATTGGGGACGAGTCGGGGGACGCCGGCGTGCGACTCATTCGCCGGATTTTAAACATAATCGGGGATTCGTGCCGGAATATTGTGGGAAGAAATCGCCAATAGGGGGAGCAGACTTCAGATGACAATGAACAACCCGATAAGACTACTTCGAGGGGCCGTCGTTGACAGTCAATTTGACGTTAAGTGAGAAAGTGACTAACAAAAGAAGCATCGGAGTAGAACGGGACTCTGCATAGCCCTACTCGTGAACGTGAGGACACAGGCACCAGGGGTCAAATCAAAATGTGGGCTCGCCACAAAACGGATGGGAAGCCGGCGATCTCTGAAAAAAAAGCAGCGAGAAGACTGTTAAAATTTGAAGTGAAGCAAGAGATTGAACATCAGCGAATACAGTTCGGGTACCAGGGGGGATATTAGAACGGGACAGCTTTAGCATAGAAAGATTAACTAGGGAAACTGGTAAGGTCGAGAGCGTGCCGCAGACTTGAAGTGAGAGAGGAGGATGGGCGTAGGGAGATGGTGTGGCCCGCTCATAACAAATAAGGCCTATTGATGTGCCGGTGAGAAACCTACTTGGATGGGCGACGCTGGGAGTGAAATTTGGGCAAAAATAAGGGACAACCGTGTTGCTCAAATCAAAACATTGACTGGGTTCCTCAACGCGTAAAATGACTGGGGCGGCTATGCCGTGAACTCCGAAATGTTGGTACTTGGGCCAATTTTTGTACAGCTGGGCGGCTGTTTTGAAGAACTGCAACACTCGAAGAGTCTAGCTTAGGAATGAGACGAACCTACTCTAAAGAAAAGGTGATCCCATCGACGAGCCGCCCACTGCTCTGGGAACCGGGACGGAAGAGGGGAAAGAGGAGGCGGTGGCAGCGGCGTCCGGCCAGAAGCAACAGTGCGTCACTACAAAAATGGGGGGAAGTCAACAGAAGTATTTATCCGGGCGGTTAGAGAGTAGTTTCGCCATGGAAGAAAAAGAGAAAGAACAATTTACCGGGGAATTGACTACACTGGAGTCGAAAATTTGGGCTATCTCTAATAAAGGAAACCCGGACCCTCAAACAAAAAACAAAATGATAGGGAAAAATCATATGACAGGGGATTAAGGGATATTAGATTCTGCAGAGACGCATTTAAAGGCGGTGAAATTCAGCGGCGAATTGCGGTCGGTTTGTAATCTTTTGCGCATTCGGGTAGAAGATACGACGCACGAGGGTTTACTCAAGGAGTTTGCTCCTCAGTTCAGTTTGATTTCCGACCTTGGTGCAGAACGGCCGCACTCGGCGGAAGAGACCAAGGCGCCGCTAATTCTAGTGTAAAAGGGAGAAGGGCCCGTTTGGCGGAGCCGGGGGGGAGGGGATGGGGGGATGGCTTTAGAAGGTTGAGAGCCTCAGAAGCAGAGGAGGAGAGATTTAAGGGGGGGCGTGAGAACGGTCCTCGGCAAAATGAGACAGTCAGTCCTTACGTAAAGAGGAACGACGGATATTTACCACGCATCATCGCGTTAGACCTAAAGGAGTGGGGGGGAAAAAGTAGAAATCAGCAACGTTCTGCATTGGAAAATAGACCCGCTCAATCAAACCAGGAAAAAAGTTTACGGAAAGAACTTGGACGGCCATTGGGGGAATTAAGCGGCAAAAAAAGATCTTAAAACCCTCGCCACCGCCAAGATATCCGCATTGGATCGGGGGGGACGAGAGCTCGAGAGCGTGCGAACAACTCCAGGACCGGACGACTGCATGGCTACGGATAAGGGGGAAAACTGGGTGTGAATATCCCGACTGACCGGGGAAAGTTCTCTAGGTCGAGTGGGAAAGACGCGTCGCAAGTTAAAACTTGGCATACTGATGCTGATCTAGATAGCCATCGATAGCGCGGGTATCACCTCACTGTGCGGGGGGGGGACTAGAACAAAAAGGTGAAAATGCGGTACTATGCCTTGAGGGAAATCTAACTAACGGGCCCGGTCTGTTTGAGGAGGATGAGGAACCGGAAAAGCCTGATGTGAGACCTCCTTTTCGGGGAGGACACTGCTCCCACTGCACGGTTTACGGTTATTCAGGAAGGAGTCGCCGGATTCTATCGGGGGGCGAACGGTTAAAAACTCTGGTCTGGCACTTGAGAGCAGATAAGGCAATACCACAGAAAGTTCCGGGCCGCCTAATTTGGCGAAACAGGAGGCCGGCTGACCGAGGATCCGCCGCAGATCCACAAGCAGTCCCCCCAGCTTTTCCATATGGGTTTAGAAGTCACCCCAATGGCCCAAAAGGTTAGGAAAAAAGGCATCCAAGTCTTATGGCGGGCATTGCGACGACGGTGATGTAGCAATGCCCCGAACCGGTGCGGGTTGACAATAGGGTCCAATAAAAATTCAAGGGTTGAACGAATGGACCGGGAGAATTGACCAGGGGACATTTCTAAAGGGCCGTTTGGAGAGAAAACACTCTGATGGTCAGGTGGTCCTGGGACGCAAGGGTTCGGACCTGCCATGGGGGGATAAAGTGCGCCTGTGGAACGAGAGCGACAGGCGCGCCAAATAAAAAAACTGGCGCTTCGCGAAATTGGAACAACACTCTACCTGCCGGAAGTCACTCGGGGGCGGGGTCCAGAAATTCAACAAACAAGATCGTTTCTGACTTAGGGGAAATCCCCGTCATCTGTATGATGGAGAATCAGAAGGAAAAACTAAGCTTGGAAATCCCGGGCCGTCTGACTCGACCGTCGGAAGGGCGGCACAGGAGCCTGGGTCTTACTAAGAGGAGGTTGCGAAAACCACAAAGAGTATATCGGGAAGTGACCCAGAAAACCTTTGTAGCAAACAACTGAACGGGGGAAGTCAAGGGGTCTTCAACAAAGGCGCTCTGGGGCGCGACAGATTGAATCCCTGGCGAAAAGCCGTTTTGAGAGTGCTCGACCTGTACGTTACAAAAGGGGGAGCCCTTTGGAGGACCGGCTTGTGAGCAACCAGCAGGAGTGCTACCGGGAAACAGTTGAAGTTGCGCGCGAACAGAGATCGAACTTCGAGGGTAATAATCTTCAGGGGGTCCACTCCGACACCCGTCCCCATCTAAAAAACGAAATCGGGGTGTACACACTGAAACCGAGTCCATTCCTTTTTGGTGGGTGGGTTGGCCGTTTTAAATTTTCATGGTTCAGAATCGAACGGGACGGCTTCTGAAAGTTGCACCCTTCTATGCTATTCAAAAAGTGCGCCTTCAGAGGGGAGATGTCTACCGATGTAAAATGAGCATTGGGGAATCTGGAAGACCGGCCCTTTGGCACACCGCTTAACGGGCCGTTCTAGCGTCCTGTATCAAGCACCTCGATAGACTAGTAGAGCAACCACTCAATCCAAACCTGACTTCCTGGTGCCTTAGAGGTCTAAGGAACAATCGGCGAGGAGAACAAATTGATATTTACAAGAAGACCGCTCTCGGAGCACAGCAGTTGAGATCGGATCTTAGCAATCCCGAATCAATTCATTCATATGCAATATCATTGTAACTACAAAAGCTGAGGGAAGGTGTTCAGGGGGCTTTATGTCCTAAGTCTTCTAGTGTCTAAACCTTTATCGGGGTTTCGAGTTAGATCAACGACGACGTTTGAAGATTTGGTCAAAAAGAATTCGCATTGTAAAATCCCTCGAACACAGACAGAACAGACATATGCCCCCTGTATGTGCGACGTAAGGGGCGGGGGGGCCATTCGCTCGGCGGTGCGCACAATGGTTGAAAGGCGAGGGGACCTTGTAACCTCAGCCGTCGTCTAAACAAGGGGCGTAATCGAAGGGACGAGAGGACGTAGGGTAGGACCTTTCGGGAAGCCTATTCAGACAAAAGGCAGGAGACTACCGGAAGGGCCCGTGCGTAGAACAGGTTTCCGAAACAGGGAAAGGAGATTGATCAATTCCGTAGGAAATCAGCCCCATACGGAAAAATCAGAGTGCTAAATCTGACGGAAGGCGTCTCCTTGTTCAAAAATAATAAAAGCAACTAAACAGTTTGTAAAATCATACTTCGTTGGTGCTGAATCAGATCAGCCTGGTTCCAACCCCATGGCAGGACCGTAACAGGTTAAACACTAAGAAAAA
>Ga0179593_1440904_pt1 | contig 21353 bp, 14 predicted proteins | sample CZODoug2_1_08_16_FD_185931 | JGI IMG/M metagenome (GOLD analysis project Ga0179593, IMG submission 185931) | Vadose zone soil fungal communities from Angelo Coast Range Reserve, California, USA - CZODoug2_1_08_16fungal (PacBio error correction) | ecosystem: Environmental > Terrestrial > Soil >...
GGCCAGCCAGGCTTTTGTCGGTAAAAATGATACCAACCCTGTGGGCGACGGCAGAGAAAGAGCTGGGCGGAAAGCAGGCCAGGGATGACAAAGGCTTACGGGTGTACCGAGCGGGCAAAGCAGTTCGGGTTTTTCCGGTCGGGGCAAGACCAGAGGACGAAAAAATAAAAGGGTATCGGGGCTTACGAAAAAAGGCACTGCACTTTATCGCCGCACAGAAGAGTGCAACTAGGAACGGCGGCGAGAAACGGCAGGGAAAGACGAAAAGAGAAAACAGTCGGACGCCTGTCAAGCGGTTGAGAGCAGGAGGGCCCAGGTACGACAAGGAACTTGGTAGACATTGCAACATCCTCTGCCTGACAGTAAACATTGTCACGGAAAAGGGTGACAAGTAGCTCTGACAAGTGGTGGGAAATCGGGGACGGACCAAAAGGGACCTCAAAGGGATAAAAATTGGGGGGGAAAAAAAAACAGTGTTTGGCATGGTGCGGCTTGGGCGGCCGAAGAACAAAAAAAAGTGAAAAGGGAGTCCGGGGGAAGAGGCAAGAGGAAGAGAGGGTGGTTTGGTTTTGATAACATCCGCGGGGCAAAGGAAGGGAAAGGTCATTCAACGAGGAGCGAAAGGCCGCAAAGCATCTTTCGAAAAAGACTACAGTGTTTCGCTTCTGCGGTTCAGAGCGTTACCTGGGTCAGAACCAGAAGGGGAGGGGGGGGGAAGGGGGGGGGACGACACACCTTTAAGGGTAATAATTTAAAAAAAAAAAAAAAATACCGACAGGTCGGAGGAACCTGGAAATACACTGAAAAAAAAAGCGACAAATAATGAACAAGGACGAAGAGGGAGAAGCTTTCCTCAGCAAACTCGAAAAAGAGCCCTAGGAACTGTCAAATTCTGCCGAGCATGATCGCATACTTTCGAAGCTGGGTCGACGGGGGAATTCAGAGAATGGCAAAAAAGCACACGATGTCTGCCCTGATAGGGGAAAACAAAAAAGGGTTGCGTTCTCGGCTGAGAAAAAACGTGTGTGGGCGTCCGGGAATGGGGGGGACAGGCGTGACAACATGGGGGGGGGGGCGGTCGCGCACCGGTTCCAACCTGCTGAGCCTGCGTCCGGCGGGAGGTAAAAGTGCAGAAAAAACCTGAAACAAAGAATAAATGGCACCTAAGCGTGGAAAACAGAAGCACGTATAATAGCCGAGAAGGACTGTACTGGGCAAATGGAAGAGGGTTTGGTGTCAGGAGCTAAGTCCTAAAAGAGGGGGAAGGGGGACGGGGAGGGGAAAAAACAGAGAAGAAACAAGGGTCAGACCTCTAAAAAGCAGCAAATCAGAGGAAAGGTGACTAGAAAGGGCGCGTGCGGGGCCTGCAGGGGTGGCCAGAGATCACATTGTTCCTTGTGTCCAGCAACGGGCGAAGGATCAAAGGCGGAAACAATTGCGTCTGGGATTAGCAAGGTTGTCGGGGGAACGCAAAAATTTGCTGGGAGGAAGAACCAGCATGAATTAGGAAGTACTCAAGGTAGCGGGGGGAAGGGGCGAAGGACAACTACAAAAATCCAGACATAGACCCCGGTCGCGCAACACCGAAAAAGAGGAGGAGGCGACTGATGATTATTTCGGACACTTGTCACAACAGGCAATGGCGAAGGGGGGTAGAAGACAGGGGGCTCGGCCTAACTCTGGTGAAGAGGGATCGAAAAAAACCAAAACGGGGAGACAGCAACGGGGTGAACCGGCAAGTTTCAAAGCGGCCTGTCAGGGCCTACAACAGAAAGAAGGTGCACTAAGGATCAGCCTCAGGGGGTATGACAAGACCCTCCTTGCGCGGAAACAGACCGTCCTAATGGATGGGGAGGTACCACTAAGAACCCGAACAGGGTTTTTTGGTGTGGTAGGTCGTGTGCTTTCGTACGACGACGTAGGCAAGAAACCACCCTCACATTACAAAGGCGCGGGAGGAGGGACACACCCCGTCAGATCACATCACCTTAGAAAAACCTGAGTGGGGGACGCGGTTCGTGCAGGAGAGGATTCGGACCATTTGGGACGTAAAACCAGGCACCGCGCTCAAGTAAAACTAAGAACACAAGGGGACTGAGTTCAAGTAATGCTATTGAAAAAAAAAAATCGCGCAATGGCGGACCGGGCCCCTCGAAAAACAGCACAATCTGACCCCACTAAAACAAATGCTGACCACCAGCTCCTGGTAATTAGTCCAGGGTCGACCTCCTGACCTCCTGCTGGGGGGGCAATCTTCCGGTCCAAAGGGGCGAGAAATGTGCACAGTAGCGTGAAAAGTACCGGCTCATGTGTGGCAGGACACGGGGTGGGGGGGGGGGGTTAGGTTTAAACTACTTCCCGGATACACTGATGTAGTGTATGCTGTCCTTCCGTATCTATATATTCATATGGAGGAAAAAGGGGGAGGTACAAGTGGGGGGTGGGGGGGGGGCCTGATTTTGAAACGCAGAGCGTTCCAAGGGGAGAGGACAAAACCACTCGTGGACGGGAATAAGCAGCTTCGCCTTCTTTTGTTAGCACTTAAGCTTGCGGGCGGGACTAATCTAAGGAAAGGGTTGCGGTGGGGGCGGGGATGACCATTATCATAAAAGGACCCCACGTGATTGCATTTCTAGTGACTAGCCTCGGACTGCGTTGTTATTTCCCGAGTACTTTGGAATTAAGTGCTCGCTAGTGGGGAGGAAATGTCCCGGAGGCGACTACTCGTGTCGGGTAAAGGAGTATGATTAAACCTCCGAAGACTGCAAAATATCGAACACGGAATTTGGCCCCAACGAAGTTGCTTTGTTTGGGGAAAAAATGCGCCAACAAACAGGAAAAAAGGGTTGGGAAAGGAAAACAGGACGTTGCTTTTTTAAAAATCCGTTCACAAGCCGCTTTAACAATGAGGATCAGGAAGGTGAGCGAAAAGCCTTCCTCCTGCGTTAAACGTATTTTAAAGGTAGACTAGTCATGGACGCTGAGCTTTCGTATCCCAGAGGAAAATTCCTTTTTTGGTAAGGGGGCGGGAAGGCAAGCCAAGTTCGTTCGCGAGCGACGATCCTATAAGAATTGGAAACGCAAGTGGAAAAGCTGTCATGACAAAACCCGTCCTGCGCACAATGGAAAGCGGACAGCAGCCACGGGGGCGCAGGCTCCGGGACAAAACCGAAACATTTCCCAGACAACCCGGAGGGGGGGTTCTTCGGGGACGCCACAAAAAATGGTCGCCAGTGCCGCCTGAGAAAGTGTGGGCCCTCTAGTGAAAGACCAAAATAATGGAAGCTTAAAAGCAGCGTGCGTTCAACATCGGTGTCCTGGGGGGGGCAAAAGGTGACCAATGATTAGAAAAGTGGCCGACTCCGAAGTTTATTTCAAAGTCAAAAAACGAAAAAAATCGGTCATTAGGCGGCCTAAAGTGTAGGACATCGCGCAGGGATAAACGATTAGGAAAGTCCGAGGGCAAATAGGTCATGTTTCAAAAAGGGGGTGCGGGTGAATATTGTGGGGGGGGAGATGCAGGGCAGAGAGGACTTGCTGGTGGGGGGGGGTGGAAGAGGAAAATCCGCGGACAATGTACTGCATAAGCTTGGGTACGGCGTGGATTAAAGGCTGCGTGTCCTTTGACGCTTCAGGGAAAAATGCAGTTGTCATGCGCTGAAGAGCATGGAGACCAGGAAAGAAGTGCCAATTGGCAAATTTATCCAGAGAGCGGGGCGGTGGCCCTAAGTTTAAGAAAAAAATCGGGAAGAAAATAAAAAACACTGTGCGAAAACAAGGGTCCTGTATGCTTTACCACGCACTCTCTCGAGAGGGCTCTTCTAGACCAAGTGGTTTTGACGGTTCCTTACAGCACCCCGTCACGAAATACGATGCAGAGGAGGGGGTGCAGGTAAGTGTCCTTAGCACTAGAAAACAACTTTGACAAAATGTCGAAAATAGGGACGCCTACAAGAATTACGGGAGTCTGGAAACGGTGGTAAAAGAAGACAGCACAAATACAGGGAGAATCTGGGCGCATAGGTCAATAACACGCAACGGGTTAATTGGGCGTCTGCGCAAGCTCAACTGGGGGGGGAAAAAGAGGGGTCACTGAAAGATCGGTTGGGGGTGCGTTTTCCTGCACGAGGCGGGGAGGGCGGAAGACGACTCGGTACGCCGACACTTACCCAGAAGGACGCGAACAAGGGCCGAAGTCGTCAAAGAAAATCCGCTCCGGGACCGTAAAAGGTTGTCTTTGCGCTGAGGGTGCTAATGATGAAAAAAACCCCAGGAAGGTGGCAATTGAGGCCGGGGGTCCCACCACGAGTCGTTGTGTAGAGCGCACACCCCCGGCCCGTACGGGGTTCCTTGGTAGTGAGGAAAAGGGCACGAAAACTCTCTCTAATAAAACATATACACAAAACTGGTGGCTTTGCTAAGATATAGAAGAACAACACGCAAAAAATTAGCAACGTATCACCTAGGTCGCGCGGAAACTCTGCGAAATATGCGACCTGGCTGACGAACGGGCGCGGCTAAAACTAAACTAACACCTTTAAGGTACTTTGACCTACGTCTATCGGAGACATCGTTTCCTACGCGCAGCAGTCCCTAAAACGCTACGGACAAGCGGGAATAAAAAATGCTAAGCCGCCGCTCCTGTAATCCTGTAAGCACAAACTTTGCCGCGCCTGGGAACTGACATCACCAGAGAGAATGGTGTCTTGATAACCTGCCCACGATTTGAAAGACGAATTTGGTGAAAAAATCATCTGCCGAGTGATCCGGGAAGCACAGAAAGCGACTTGACCCTTCACAGGGTGTTCCAAAATCTGCGGAAACCAGTCGTTGAAACAAAACTTGTTGGTTTGAAGGGGGGAATCGGACCGTCAGAGAATAAGCGAATCAAAGTGAATAGACGACCTATAACTGACACGAAACGTAATTCTCCTCTGGAAAAACCTGCAACGGCCATCCGACAGTTCACACAAAAGCAGGCTTCGCCTATCGAGCGGTAGAAGGTGTCAAAAAAAACGAATGGCACAAAAATAGGTTCCGAAACACCAGACGCAAAACAAAAGGTACAAATAGATGGAAGGGCAGCCACGCACCAAGGGATCTTCACCCTGAAAAAAATTGAACAGGCAGGGGGAACATATGCTAGAAATTCAGGAAGGGGTAGATGAGGGTTCACACGGCTTGAAGAAAATGAGAGGAGGAACCAAGAAGCTGAAGGAGGGAGGGTGCGCTACGCTCTAAATCGGATATTTCGACTGCGAAACGACCAGTTAGCGTGGGGGATGCAAATGACCGGCGGTGGATCGACACGGTGTGGGCAGAGAGGCACGGAATAAAAATAAAGAAAGGTAAAGGGACACGTGACTGGGCCAAAAAACGAGTTGTGGTTTGTGCGACCGGAAAAAAACAGGACCCGTCAATGGTGTGATCCCGGGAAGGCTGGAGACACGGGGGGGAATTGTCCACGATGCTGGGTGGGGTGTTGGTCGTTGTTCCTTGCGTGTGGGTTTTTTGGGGGGGGGTTTTGGCCTGGGAAGTCGCTGAGGGCGCGTTAGCAAAAGATGGCAAAAGGGGACACGCTTATAGGGGGTGGACAAGCAGAGCGGCCACAAAAGCATCAGAAAATCACGGATGGGTGACGAGCTGCCCTGGTGCAAAAATAGAGAATGTCTTTAGCCAAAACACCCTTATCAGCAGCTCTCAGGAAAAGGAGGTACGGGGGGACAATCCCGTTCGAAAGTCTTGTCAATTTTTGTCTCCGTTACTACTGGTGAGGTACGAAGTTTTACAGGATGTGTTCCATTTTTCCAAGGTCTGCATTTGTTCCACGAATTTCGAACAAAAATCGTCACCGCGGTCGCCACGGGCAATTACGAAAACTGGTGGACCGCAAATTAGGGGAAAACTACACACGTTTTCAAACTCGGCGGGGGTTATTGGAGCGTCCAGAGGGAGGGGAAGAAGGACGGTACTGGGACGACTATCAAAAATACGGAGAGGCCCTGAGGGGGGGCCGTTATACCGCATCGATGAAAGCACAACACTTGAAAAAGGCGAGAACAGGGAGGGGCCCAGGCGACCACGGGGGGAACGAGCCTGGGGTCAATACATCTTCAAACGCCAAAAAAGGAGATACCTTTCCTAAGACAAAAAATCCACAAAAGGTGAGGGGACCAGGAGAAAGTCAGAGTAGCTATATTTCTTAATCCTCTTCCATGTGCTTGCGGACAGGGCAAAGTCTTGCCGCCAAGAGAGTTAGGGTACAAAAAAAAGGAAACATGTCGGAAATCCCTAACGTTGGTGAAAAAAAAAGGACAAACAAGCTACGTACAAAGCGGGGGAAGCGAGACCACTGGAAACATTCAGCAAAAAAAAGATCGACTTCCGCCGCTAAGTAAAATCCCCAAAAAAGACGGGTCCAACGCCCAAAACCAAAGCCGGGGGGTCAAGGCTCTAATAAAAAGCCATTTGTAAAAAAAGATTCTCCTTAATTAAGAAAAAATGAGCGCACGCGCTGCCAAAAAAACGAGGGAAAAGCCGCGGGGGGCGATTTTGCCCAGCGCAAGGCGGTGACCTGCGCATGTTCGCGTTCAAAAAAAGGGGTCCAAACAGCGATGTAAGGGGGACGCTTGGGGCCAACAGACAGGACGAAACGAAAAAATGGTAAGGGAAGGAGAAGCGGGGGGGGGGGGGGGCTAACGCGTGCGAAGAATAGGCAAGTTCAAAGGACGTGATCCAGGATGAGAGGGCGGGGAGGTCCGGTGAAGACCTAGAAACAACATCAAAAGGCGGTGGATTTGGGTAGAATCGGGCGTGGGGGTGGGTTGTGCAGCCGGAAAAAAGGAGGGTGTTAACTTGTGGCAAAAAATCCAACCTCGTGGGCAGGGTTGAGGGTAACAATGAGGGTCTAGAACCGAGGAGACCCAGCAAAAATTAGGGGGGGTTAATACTGGCGCCTAGGGGCGCAAACCAGAGGCCGACACTTTCTGGGAAGAATTTAGTGCAAGTACAGAAGGGTCAAAAGATCGTCCCTGAAAATTCACCAGGCCTACGGAGAATAAAGGGGGGGGGGCGCCCTGTGGAATAAAAAAAACTGACGGATTCCAAAAGATCATCACGAAGGGATGACCTATCACCCATTGGACGCAAAGCGGTTATCTTAGGGGCCAGGGGGAGTGGCAAAAGCACGGTCCGGGGGTTACCGGATGGGGGATGCGCTCAGGACCCAAATACTGCCGGGCTAGAACCAGATCTTAGCTACAAAGAGCAGGATCCTGGCTCGGAGGGGGGCCTTGAATAAATGGAAAACCAGTTCAAAAAAAAGAAGGGGGAGAAAAAGCAGGGCCACCAAACATTCAAACGCCCCCATACTCCTCTTGGATGTAGTTTGTCGGAAAACTGAATTTGCCCTGTCCATACCTTACTACACCGGACCCGTTCACCGCGTTAGGACTTGCCCTTGATTGTCGGGGGCGCAAAAGGACTTTGAAAGACACAGATGACAGGCGAAAAGACGAGACTCCAACACATGCGGGAACATTAGTTCACCGCTTTTTGCTGAGACACGAGAAAAAACTATCTAAATAACTGGTACCGAATTAGGAAAAGGAAGGGGCAACACGATGCCCGTAAAAAGACGAATGAAAAGGACGTTAACCATTCCCCGAACCACACCACGACAACTTAAAAAGGCGGGGGGGGGGACATCCCTCCAAACGACATTTGGTCGCAGGGGGGCTGAGAAGTCACCTCGGGGGGGAAAAGAACAGTGTATACGGAATTAAACAGCTGCAAGCATAAGAAAAAGAGCAGAAAGTATAAAAAGCGGGCGGGGGGGAATTCAACTTCTTGGAAAGGACTACCTGAGGAGGAGGAGTGGGGGAAAAAAAAGAGGTTCAAAAAACCTTTTCAGTCGAGCGGGACCGAAGCTTCCCGGGGCCAAACATTGTCTTTTAACCGCACAATCGCAAAAGCCAAGGTCGGAGAAATGCAGAAGAAGAGGGCGAAATGCGTCGCGGTGGGGGTCGGCCACATCTATAAAATAAAGAAGATTGACCGGGAGTACACGCCCTCAAAATCGTGGAGCCCCAAGCAAGAACACAACGCTACAAAAGTAAACTAAACGACAAAGGGAATGTGATGACCTACTGACAATGCCACGGGTGCTTAATCCGGGCAAAGCCCCACATGATACGGAGAACGCATGGTAAAACAATCAGACGGAAGAGGCAGGGACAAGGGGAGTACAGAACCGTTAAACTGTCGGGTCAGTAATCGGTACCGACAATGTTCCAAACCGCCGGGACGCTGTCAGTTATAAGGGCACCTCCAATGGGTACGGCCATTAAAGAGACGAAAAAGCAGCAGAAATCGAAGCGGCTACCGAAGCCGGCCCCCAGTAACATTAAAGACAGCTACGGCCTCAGACAGTCCGGATACTGTGAACGGCATTGCAGCTGGCGGCGGGCATAGGAGTGGGGGGCTGCAAAGGGGAACGCACCAACGGATAGCTGTGGTACTGATCAAAATCTTCAGGGGGTCAGCAAAACCGAACGGGTGAGGACCTGTGGGCGGGGATTACCCAATCCATAGCGTGTTGTTCTCTACCACACAGACCGGGCAAAACAGCGTTCAAAGATGCCGCGGCTGCCATAGGTATGGGTTTCACCGCCCAAAAGCGCCTAAATTACGCGGGCACACGCTAGAAACATTCAACAAACATTAAGGTGGGAGGGGAAAATATTCCGTGTGGGGGGGGGGTGAGCTTTTAACTTAGACCTTTGACGACGGGGAATGGGCTAAAGTGAATTGATTCTGTCTGAAAAGGTTGGGCACCCTATGCGGTACTGGCCAGCCTGGGGGGGTAAAAAGGGTACGCCTCATGCACAGCACATTGTTAGGGTTCTTTCTGGAAAAAAAAAAGGAACTAATGTATCACGGTGATCCTTAAATTCATCACCCGGACCCTATAGAAAGCGCGAAAAAATCTTTGGGGTCTCAACAGCTTATGCATACGGACTCCGAGCGTGCACGCGGAAACGGATTAACCAGAAGAAAAAAGTCTCCCTGCTGGTGGGGGTCACTGTAACCACCAAAAGAATCAGCGGTCTGCGGGGGTTCTTGGTGTGGCAAAGGCATTCTTATAAAAAACGGGAACAAAAGTGGTTACCTGAAGTGTCGGAGAAAGGGTGCAAACCAGTCTGCGGACCTTGGGGGGGGGAAAAACAATACCGACTCGGAGGTACCTGAGGAGGGGGGCGTAGGGTGCGGGAGGCGTCTAAGAAACGGCCCGAAAGTAAACGTTTCCAGTCTTCACTGTGGATAATGTATTGGGGGCGGAAAAAAAAAAGCAGGAGGGGAAAAATGGCATTGAGGACCAGATCGGAAACGCCTCGAACAATTAGAAACATTCAAGGGTGCGATACGTCTCGACCAGGGATGCGCTTTGGGGGGGCGAGAAAACACCGAAGGCAAGGTATCACCTGCCTGGGCCGATAGGTTTGGAAAAACTCAACGTCCCTCACTAAGGAATTAAGCCTAACGAAAAGCGTGCATACCCAAATAAAAATCCGGGAAATAAGCGAGAAGGGTTTCAGAACTGCCATGAAGGAAGTCAAGGTAGGCCTGGGGGTAAGACAGGGAAATGGCTCTTCGGTGCAAACCGACCGAAAAAAAGGCTGGCGGAAGGCCATCGTTGGGGGGGGAAAAAGTAGTTGGTTATCGGAGGTGGTGATAAAAGCAGTGGGGGGGGCGGGAAACGCCGGCTTGTGGAAAAATCCGAGGGCGAATTCAATCTTCACGCAACAAGTACGGGTGCACAACAGTGGATCGGGCCGCCCCCAGCCACAACGGGATAGCCAAGCGGGGATGGAAAGCGTTATCAAACTCATTGTCAGCCTAGACTCACACTCTTTTTCGGCAAAAAAGGCACTGTTAAAAGCCATGTTGGAAAAAAACAAAACAGCACAGGCACGACGGAACAGAGAAAACGCAAAACGGGGAAGAACGATCAACGAGCAGAAGAGGACAAGAACACAAACACTAGCATCGAGTGAAACGCGGCCGAGACCCCCTGCCTGGGTGGGGAAGAAACATCAGATTTGGATTTCCCGCCGGAGGGAGGGGGGGGAAAAAATGACGAAAAAAAAAGGGATGGAATGAAATCAGGTTTACTAAAAAAGGTTCGGGACACATGGTCCAACCGCTCGCGGGGAATGCGGTGCTCGGAATGTGGAAAAAGAAGTTGCCATTATAGCCCAAGCAATGGGCACCGCCCCACCAATCCAGGAGCACCTTGTGCCTTACGAGGAAAACCAATGGGATGATATTTGGAGACCTTACGCCAATTTCACCCAACCAAACTTGAGGCGGAAACAGTCGGCTTGTGCATGGCCGGAAAAACTAAAGGGGAGCTTCTAAATGCTTGGTTTGGGGGTGTGGACAGGTCAAGGGGATTGCACACATTTAAGGAAAATCTCAAACAGGTTAAAAAAAATCTAAAAAAAAAAAAAAATACAAGTCAATTACCTAGGTAGAAGTGGTACGACAAACTCGTGCAGAAAAGACCGCGCATCTACTTCGGGGGTGCCCGGAGAACCAATCATTTGTGGTTTTTGGTTTTGGGGTTTTTGGGTTTTCGTCGCTTGCAAGAGCAACAACCAAGCCGAAGGGCAAAGGGGGAAACTCAAAAGATTGCGTCGCTGCGGCACGCGTTGAAAGATCAAAGTGCCAAACTGAAAAAAGTTCAATGGCGTGGGGTCAAATGAAAAACCGTTCTTAACCAGGGACGAATGGTCGACAGCTCGGGGAAGTTCTCGTCGCAACGAGGCAACACCGGCTAAAAAAAAGCCTCACCCAAAAAAGAAGGCTGTCAAGAGAGGTTCATGAGAACTGTGTTCGGAAGCGAAATGCGCCTCGACCCCATGGTCCGCTTCAAGAATGGTGGACCACCATAAGTGGTATCAGGCCCAAGAAAAGTATAAACATCACTTCGGATAAAAACCGCACCCAACACAAATTGTAGGGGACCCAACTCCTGCTTTGGAGAAGCCGCTCGAGTGGTGGCGGAAACATGTGGGAACTGGGGTATTGACCACCGCCTCATCTAGGTATTATGGTTCGGGGGGCACAGGACACCGTCCAAAAAAAGTATTGTGCAATAGGGGGGCGAGGGGTAGCATTAGGGGAATGGTGCAAGTTAGGAAGACGATCCGATGTTGGGCGGGAGTGAGATACGAACTAAAACGGGGGGCTTGGGTTTACCTGAGTGGATGTCTAAACGTGAAGGGTGTGTAAGGGGCAAAAACAAAAAAAAAAAAAATGGTTCGGAAAACAGGAGACAATGGACAAATAGACGCATTGGCCCGCTAATGAGAAAGGGGAAGGGGCGTCAATCATTTTAGGAGAAGACAAGGGAAGCACTCGAAGCAAACCGGGGCCGGTACAGAAGTGAAGTCAACTAAGGACGTCAAAAGCAAAACCTATGTTTAGCACGGGGTTGCAGGCGTGCGCGTTGCACCGCCCAAAATTTTGGAGTAGTGGGGGGGGAAAGGGAAGAACATAGGAACAATTGCCGATTTGGTGTTGGAAGAAAACAATCACGGGAAAGAACCACACGACAGCGCGGGGACCGTTGGGTTGCGACACTGGGCTTATTAAAGGATAAGGGGGGCTTAGCAGAGGGCCAGGTTTTCAGCGGAGTTGTTATACGCACGCCGTAGGAACATCGACGGTGGGGAAACTCACGGGAACAGAGGTTCAAAGAAAGATATCGTGTCCGGGTCACACATGCTCCCGAAAAAAAGACTGACTGACAGAAATCCGGGCGCAAGTACGGGAAGCACGCCTCCAACCGTGGCAGAAAAATAGTGACCAGTCCGTAAACCAGCCAAAGGCACACAGGTGGACGGGTGGTGACATGGCGGGCACCAAACATGTGGGGGTTTGTTGAAGGAAAAAAAACTGTTGTGGAAACCAATCGATGGGAGGGGACCTCGACGAGTGAACATCACGGAGGGCGGCCGAAGCAGGGTTATTGTGGGGCGTTCATCGGGCCGGATAAAAGCAACTGGGGAAACCTACGGTACAGCGACAAAATAATTTGTCCCGAAGTTACCTAAGAAGCTTTGAAAAAAACTGGGGGCCTAGGGGACATTATGATCAAAACGAGCAAAAATTGGGCTAAAATAAGCAGGAAGGGACTCGCTGTGTGCAACAAAAAAAAAAACACAAAAGGCGGACGTTGTTCGTAAATAGGCTGGGTAAAACTTTCAGGCTCACAATTATCTATGGCGATGGGGTTGTCTTGTTGTTTGGATGAAGTGAACTCCGATGTTGGGGGAAAAGCGTACCTCGAGCGATACATTTGTAATCTAAGGTTTTCGGCTAAAACTTGAGAGTTGCAGAAGAGGGCTTATAGGGCAGCTGTTACATCGTAGGGAGAAGGGCGGGGGGACATCGCAGGGAACGGAGGCGTTGCAGAGGCTTGGATGAACGAAACTATATCCGCGGTTGCCTAACGAATGGTGAAATTCCAAAAAACAGCAGGGTCTCCTTTAGCTACAAAGTCAAAACACAATAGGAGAGAGGGGGGCCGTGCATCGGTGGTCGTGCCCACAGGGGTCGGAAGTAAACTTTGTGGTATCACGTTGAATCGACTGAAAAAGTGTGGAGGGGCAGAGCTTTACCCAAACTGAGCGCCCCGGGGGCTGGTTGTGGCGCAAAGAATACCCGGATAAAAGAAATTAAAACCCCCTGGACAAATAATGAGGGGAAATTTTCAGCCGCAGCGAAACGCGACCACTGTCCGGGGACAGGGAGTGGACGAATACACGGCGCGGTTCGGGCATTCATGCCGCCCAAGGGTCCGTATGGGGCAAACGACTGCTGGTGGGTATCCCTAGCGGTTCAACGGCAGCGGGGACCACTAAACACATGGTGGAACTCGAGGAAAATTCCGCCCCCCGGACTAGACTTGGGCACCGGAAACGTGTCGTCGGAGTGTTAGAAAAACCGACTGGGTGGTAAGGCATCGTGGGATGCATGTATGTAGGGGGAAAAAGGGAGTTTGTGCTGAGACTTCGCTTTTTGTCTGAGAACACAGAACACGCGAGTCAATCGAAGGGAGAAATATGGCGTAGAAAAAGCCGGGAGGGAAACTATAAGGAAACTTAGAAGCGGAACGAATAATAAACTCCCTCATCGAGTAAAGACGTCGAGCGGGCGACGCCAAAATAGTTTGCGGGGTGGCTTGCAGACTGAGGCAGGGGTAAGGCGGGAGGGTCTATAAAGGAAAAAAGGGAGATGACGCACCAAATTGCTTGCGAAAAACTATCAGCGAAGCGTCAATAGTAATTCAATAGAGCTCCCCCCCTTCAAACGCTACTCAAGCGGGGTAAATTGAATAACTCCTTACACACAAAGTCCATCCCGGAAGCCTGCCACAAGGGGTAACGACGGTAGGCACAGTTTCAGCACAAGTACAGCAAGTAAAAAGAGCTTCGGTGGAACAATAAACCGCAAAAAGCACAGAGTCACGTCGAGGGAGCACGAAAAAGAACGACTGCGAAAGAGAACTTGGAACTCAAAACTTGCACATAGACTTGGGGTAGGTATGCCGGAAAATACTAGAATACAAGGGAATACCACACAGACCGCGAATATAAAAAAGAAAATAACACACTCGCCTAGCGACCTAGGAATACTGAATCCGACTCAAGAAATCAATGAGCTAGTACCTGCACTTCAAAAAAACAGAAGCCCGGTCCAGGTTTCACCATGATGAAGACTCGAATTGGGGGGTGTCTAAAGCGCGGCAGGGGTTAAGCTTCCAAAAACAAAACCAGCCAGAGGAACATAAGGGTAAAAATTGTTTGGGCTATCCTCAGACGTGGGGGCCCCCTTCTCCGAGGTGAATTTCAGGGGAACCTAAATTTGTGCACTTGGTCTACTCTTGGGTAACTACATGGGGTGTCACACGGGGGTTACACCGTGCACCAACAATTAAGCCATAACAATAAGCACTGGGCCCTGGGACATTTTAGGTCGTCGCGATAGTACGTCGTGGTTAGCCAAGTTTGGGTTTGGACGTCGGCCAGCACAAAAGTGAGTGCTGGGGGAAAAAACCCCGGGAATTTGTCGCCTCTATCTGAAGAAACAATACGAGGTGGGGGGGAAAAAGTAGAAAAATTGGGGGGAAAAATGTCGAAAAATTGTGGGGGTGCAAGGGCCGGCCGGTAAAAAATACCACTAACTGGGCGGGCACAAGGGGTAAGACTTGACAGCGGACTTAAGTAGTGGTCAGACGGGGGAGCATTGTGCACACTACAGGGTACGGGTTTGGTGTGACGGAAGACGGGAATGGGAGCCGATAACAGATACGGGGGGTGGGGAGTTATTGCTAAATGTTCCAGGGAAAACGATCTATTTGCACACCTAGCGGGTGGGAAGAGATCTATATGACAAGCCTGAAATTTTCAGGCCAAGTTGGTGGTAAAAGTTAGACAAACCTCTCTGCAAGACCCAATAAAGGTAAAATGGAAGTGTGATTGCAGGGCCACTCTCATTTTGATACCAGTCGTGGTGTGTGGGTAAAAATCACACGGGGGGCAAAGATTTGTCAGAAAAAAACACGGGGGAGAATGACAGTGATACAAAAAAGAAGCAACTGGGTCAGACTTCTTCAAAAGGTGAAGGGGAAACCCGAAATTTCCGGTTGGGGGGAAATTGAGCATGAAAAAGATTTGCTAGCTAGTATCGCCAAGACCTAAAAATCAGATAACTAACTGTGAGGAAATTCTTATCAAGAGATTGAGCAACCTTTCCTTGGAGAACAAAAAACGGTGGGGGGGACTGACGCACGGGGGTGAGTAATGAGGAAAAAACACGAAACTCCAAACGGGGTGGGGTAATAATCTTTTCAACGAGTCTTCACCAACAGGACGAAAAGGCAGGCGAACTCAAAAACCTAAACATTCGGGAGGGGTAGGAGCTGTTGGGGGGGGCCCAAGCACCAGAAGGATTACCAAGGGGGGACATGTATCAAAAAAAGGCCGAGGGCAAAAATGGGGAGGACACATCAGATAGGTGCCATTATGGAAAAAATAGTAAAGGTGAGGGGAAAAAAGAGAACACGCGCATCAAATACGACAGGACAAGGTAACATCACAGTCAAAAAGAAACAACCACAATAAAAAAAAGAGACTGGATAGAAACCTCGGATTCTGTTGGTTCAGAAAGGTCATACGATACGCAGTCAGATTACCAGCTGTCAGAAAACGTCCACCTTGATATAACAGGTGGTAGGTCCGCTATACTGTTTGTCAAGAAAAGGACGTTCGCGGGGGCATGGGTCACAGGTAACCTGCAAGGATAAAAATCAAATAAACGCAGTTGTACCAATCAAGAAATAAAGGGGGGCCTACAACGGAAAGACACGAGTTGAAATTGTACAAACCCGACGAAATGAAGGGGGGGGCTGTGGAATACTGGCAGGAGAAACTATCTGCTTATCCTCACGTATGCGTTCAGGTCCACGCACCCCCCAGAACAGCTGGCTACATTCAGGATGAAATCGGGGTTTGTCTCCAGGACTTACTTGAAGCAGGAACAGGTGAGTATTATCGCTTTTGAAGTTGGTAACCTGCCGTACCTCTACAAACATATCCAGGGGGGTCGGACTGGTTTTTCTCGGTTAGAGGTGCACATGCATCAAAAAAAAAAAAAGGGGGTTCCCTTGGGGCCCCCATCAAAATCGAGAGCGGGGACCTGGGGGGGGATGGAAGAAAAATGTTGACCTGCGAAAACTACGACAAGGAGGGGAAACCGCCCTAAGGGCATTGCGTGCTTGGGGGCCAGGTCCTGGATCCCAGGGGGGACACGCCCCGACACTGTTGTATACGGGATAGTGGTACCAACGGGAAATTCCAACCAGAGCCAGAAGTATATCGGAAATGGTTGGGGCGAACAAAATGTGGAATGAAAAAAGGGGAATTCCAGCAATCATCCACGAGGAGAAAGGGAGCAGGAAAGGATGGTGCGCCAAAAAAAATCGTGGGTTAGACTAGGACAAATGGGAGGAATGAACCTGACCGACAGGAAAGTGGGGAGAAGGGGTGTCCTGGGGTAAATCGTAGCAGGCAAATACAAATGCCATACACCACAAGGAAAAAGCATTGGGAGGAAGTGAAGAAAGATGTCGCCAATTACTTGGTGGGAAGAAGCGTGGGGTGAGAAAAAGAAAAAAGGGGACCGCATCGGACACCAGCATTGTGAAATGAAGCCCCTGCCATAAACATTTATAAATACCTGTGGGGGGGGCAACGGTTCACTGGAAAGGGGGGATTCATGTGGAAGGACCCGGCCTGTCTGGGTTTCGGTGAGGGGGCGAAAAAGAAAAAGAAGTGTTAGGAAATGGGAATTGGTATGGAGCGCTAAAAAAAAGGCGGGGTTTAAAATATGATGGAAGAAGAGAAATGAAAGAGGGTCCTAATTCTGAACCGGGGAACAAGGGGGGGACCTCCGATCGAGGGCTTTCAAGATAAATGTAGACAAATACGAATTTCCAGCGTGAGAGATGGGAACCCAGCCACTGGGGGCAAAAAAAAAATGGGAAAAAAAATTTGATAAAGCCTAACCCTCTAAAGGATCCCTGAACACAAAACGCTGTAGTCCAAATGAACTAAGAAAACAATGGTCTGGGGGGTTGGGGGGATGACTACGTAAAGGGGGTCAAACGAAAAATGAAAATGTCTGAACGTGATCGAGGATAGATAGTGAGGAAGGGAAACGAGAATGGGAAAGCGCTCACATCGAAAAAGAAATACACGGTGGAGGGAGGGTGACTCATCTTGGGGTGTATGGGGATGACACTCGTGTAAAAGTGGGGGGGGAAAAGGTGGTAAAGGCCGCCACGGGGGTGTGTGGTCTCCCTCATGGATCGGGGGGTCAGACCGTCGCGAGAGTCTCGACATGCCCTGACGATGTCGCACCAGGTAAAGGGATATCGACCTGTACGGGGCCGATACCGCTATTGTAGCAGGGCTGACCGTGTATCGGTCGCACAATTGGAACCTGGCTTGAGATGAGCAAGGAGAGCACGGTAGCTATGTTGGTGGTGTCCCGAGTGGGAATGTCACGTACGTGAATACATGTGGGGGGGAAAAGTGGACAGATGGGAAACTTCCCTACATCAAATGTGACGTGCACCCGCCAAAAAAAAAAACTCCAAAAACGAGAGCTCGACGAAAATCACGGGGGGGGGATAATGCCTTAGCAAACGCCTCCTGGCAGCCAACATACGTAATAGATGGGCTGCCTTGGTGGACATCCATCATACCGCCCCCAAGTAAACCGCCGTATCGGCAAACAAGATGCGAGGTGGCACGCCAAATCGGAGACAAGAAACCTTACAGGAGGAAGTTAGAAATGTCAGGTATGAGTACAAAGGGTAAAAACAATGTGGGCTGGTGAGTAGAAAGAAGTTGATCATGTCCCCATACTCAAAGAAGCTTGCCCGCTCGCCTGGTGTTGCATGAGAAAGTTCCCCGCATCCTGCAGGTGCTCGGGGGGTTGGTCACGTAAAGAGAAGCAAAAAAAAAAAAATGAATGTGGGAAACACAACTAAGGTAACGAAATTTGAAAAATATCGACGCCTAAAAAAAAAGTCAATCTAACAACACACTCCTACAAATGAAATGCTCAACGGGACCCCTTAATGCCATCCCTTTGTAGTCTGGCCCTGGCGCATATCGACGGAGGCATCCAGAAGTACTGGTCTTTTTGTTTGTGGAAACGGGGTCCGCGGGTTATCAGGGGGGTCTAACTAGTCCCTCTAAAGGGCCCGGGTATACTGCGCAGGAAGAAAAACAGGGAATGGAGGGCAGGAAATAGTGGTAGGTAACAGTCCGTAAATCAACAGGAGCAAGGGGGTAGGCACACGGACTTTGGGTAGGGCAGAAAACTTGGCGTCACGCAACACGGGTAGGGAACACCAGCCTCATAAAGGAGGACCACATAAGAGCTCAGTCCAAAATATTGTAACCGGAAAAAAATTGAACCAACAAGGGCCTGACGTAGAAAGGGGTGGGGGTAGTGAGTTATTGTAAAACCCGAACTGTACCCGAAACCCTTTCAAAAAAATCAAGCGTGGTCAAAATGCCAGATCCAACTACTATCATGGGGGAATGTACTCGATTGTTTCGGTCAACCCAGAAATGAATCTCGGGGTGGGTGCATGTCTGGATCACCAATACCCCGCAATGGTGAGTTCTGGGAAAAGGGACTAAGAACCTGAGCCCTGGGGTTCGGAAGCTTTTTAGGATTGTCTCAAAGGCAGGGGGATGGCAGTTGGGCCCTAACGGGCCGAGGTTGGGTCGCGAGGGACGATTAAGCTGGGAAAACGACAGAGAGGAAAGCAAGTGGGACGTTGGACGTAAAGGAGTTGTGAACCTTGGGACACGCCGTCAATCGCCTTCCAAGATGGTGCGTGACACGGTTTCACGTGAAAAGAAAAAAAGAATAAGCCGTGATCAAATTGAAGAACGACGGGACAACGTCTTTGGCAAAAATAAGGCACAAGGGAAGGACCTATATCAATGATAACTCAGGTGAGAAATGACAGAATATAAAGCGGGAAAACCAGGGCGGTCTAGTGAACCCGAAGCTGGACCCATGTCTCGAGACGGCGTGGAGGTTACACGGCGGGGGTGGGCTTATAATTTGAACTTAAGTCTGGGCAAGCCCACATTCAGTCACTTATTTTTCACATTATGGGACCTCCCCGTCTCTGGGTGTGTCTAGGAGGGTGGGGGTCGGAGAAGCGTGGACCGTCAACTCGGGAACTGGTTGAGAAGGGGGCACACAAGCAGGGAAACAATGACTTGGAGTGAACGGTTGTTCGTAGGAGGTGGGCACACGGGCGGGGATTAAGAACAACAAACGAAATCTACGACACACGTAGACAGGAGGGTATGAACTTTGTTTTGTGAGTGCACGGAGGGCGTCCCTCAATTGCCCCCTAACGGGAATGGTGAAGGGGGAAATTGAAACCTTTGTTGGGAAATATTTACAGTAAGCCTTCCGCGAAAGGAAACGTTTGTCACCTATATCTTCGAATTGAATGTCTTTTATTCAATTTTTTGTTAATAACAGGTCAGGGTTTGGGAATGCGTTTAACACAAGTGAAAAGAGAATGGGGCCCATCTTCATGGTTAGTGACAAATGTCGACCTGGAACAGTTCGGAATAAGCGTGGAAAGCGGTGCCTGCACACACTCAAGCTACTTCCCTACATGATCGATATGCCAGAAACACTTGGATATTCGCCACTCTGTTTACCTGCTGGGGGACAGGCGTATCTAAAAAAAGTGTACCGTGTCGACTCAAATCTCGAGGCAAACAACTTTGTAAGTCAATGAAGAAATCTTGAAGTCTAAAAAACTAAACTACGCTCGGCAAATCTGTGCGGGACAATAGCGATTCTTTCTCCTTGTTATGCACTATGTTGCTGTAGACTCCCCTTTCCGTATGGGAGAGAACAAGGGTCGAGGAATGCGAGAGTTTTCGGTTTCTTCGTGGAAAAAGCTGTTAGGCTCCACCCCTAGAATAACCCACTAGTTACCGCCAAACAAAAGTTGGTGTGTAGGTGGGTGTAAAAAATTCTTGGGGGGGAATCTCAAGTATGCGGGACCTAGTTCGGGGGGGAGGTCATTCAAATGAAACCAGGGGAAGCGGAGACACCAACACCAGCACTTTGAAGTGTCCGGGGGGGTTCCGGAGACATCGTAGGAGGAAAACAGTTGGTCAATGATCTATCTTCCGAACAGACAAAATAAGGCACTTGCAAAAAAAAAGAAAAAACTGAGGTAAACCACCCCGTGAGTGAAATAGGGGGGGGCCATGGGGGAACCAAAAGACGACAAGATACTAAAAATCATCGGGAGGGGACTGCGGGTGAAAAAAAAAACTGTCATGTGTGCTATATATGATCAAACAATTTGTCCACAACGGGCAACCGAGATAAAACTCGAAACAGGATGGATGAAAAAAAAGAAGGTTTGCCCAGGCTGAGGTTGGGTTCAAACCAAACCCGGGGTAAAATTTCAAACACTTCCTAGACGAAGTAACCCGGGAAACGAGGGAGATGCAACGAGGACCGATAAAAGGTATAAGCCCTGGCCATTGCCGAGGCATTTCCTGTCCAAGGGACATGCAGAGGTGAGGTGTAACAGGGGAGGGGGGGAAAAGACATTAAAAAAAAACCAAAAACCGGGGGCCAAAATGTGCAGGATAAGAATGAGGGGGAAAATACACACAGGTAACTACAGTAGGGGGGGAGTTGTGTGGCAAAAAGAGAGAAACCACTAGAAATTATAATTTCACCTTGTGGTAAAATCCACAAACTTGTTTGACCTCTGTAGTCGAACCCAGAGAGGTAAAAAAAACTAAAACGGGTCAAAGGGGCTAATCGTATACGGAACAGAGCAAAATAAAAGCCGATAAAAGTTGTTGATTGTTGAAAAAAGGAAACAACAAATAAGCGCATTGTTGGTCGGGTGGTGGGTTGGGGGTTTTTTTTTTCCAGGATGCACTAACCAATAAGCGTGTGCGGTGGGTCAACACGCGTCGCAATATTCGAGACCTTTCATGAGCAAAAGCCCTAGATAAAGGAGGAAAAAATACCCCCACTTGTAACGTGGGAACCAAAAAGGAAAAGGAGTACTGACATTCTTGATGGAAAAATACGGTCTGACAACTCTGGGAAAAAAGGGTCGTAATGCCACAAAAGGGGAATTGAGGCCCTCCGACAAAAGTAGCTGTTCAACACAAAACGACAAAAAAAAAGGACGGTTAAGAGAAATTCGCACGGAAAGTGAATCGAAATCAGGGACCCCCCATCAAGTTCGCACGGCGTCAGAACGCCAAAAGTCCATGAATTCCACAGCAGGCCATGGTATCACCGGAAAGTGGTGGATTCAACTACAGCAACTTTGGAGGACAGGGGGCCGTTCCTGGGGAAGTTTTCCGCGTAGTACCTTATATGGGGCATTTACGTGGTGTGCGGAGTTCTTGCTTGGAAAAAATCCAAAGAGTTACCTGCTCAGAGAAGTTGTGTCACGAATTGTCGATGTGGGTGCAAACGTGGTACTATGGTTTGAAAACATGTCCTGAGCCGCACAGAGCTTTGGGAACGGGAAAAGGAAAAAACGGATACGCAGAACGGGTCACCGTGCGTGGAAATTGTCAAAAAGAGATTAATGGGGTGTACGGAAAGATAACCGTAAATGGTTGGAGGCTGGCACTAATTGGGGGATAAATCGCTCAGGGTCCAGAAGAAGGGAAAATCGGGGGGGGACC
>Ga0179593_1580531_pt1 | contig 21352 bp, 42 predicted proteins | sample CZODoug2_1_08_16_FD_185931 | JGI IMG/M metagenome (GOLD analysis project Ga0179593, IMG submission 185931) | Vadose zone soil fungal communities from Angelo Coast Range Reserve, California, USA - CZODoug2_1_08_16fungal (PacBio error correction) | ecosystem: Environmental > Terrestrial > Soil >...
CTGAGCACAAAACCGTGAAAAGGACAATCCCGACTGGTACTGTCTGGTTCCAGGAAAAAAAAGCAACCCAAAAAAACGGATCGCTAAAGGAGGGGCGGGAAAAACTGAGAGGTCGGCCGGTGGTAAAACCGAAAAAAATCTATACCAAAAGAATAAAAAAGGAAATGAACTGTTCCCATCGAGGTCCAAAGGGGGAATTGCAGGACGAAGGAAGGAATAGGGCTCGACCAGGGGGGGGGGAGAACCCGATTCCGCATCGGAACGAGGGGACGGCCTCAAGGAAAAAAAAAAAAAAAACTAACTCTGAGAAGAAGGGGCGACTTGTCCGCAGAGAAAGTGATTTACTAAAGACCTAGGGAAACACGAGGGGACAAACCATGAAATCTACACCGAGTGGGGGGGGTGCCGCCCATCAAAAAGGGGGGAAAATGATGGCCAAACCATTAAAGAGGAAGAGGGTAAAAAAACGTCGAGCAGAAACGTGTACCTGAGACAAAAAAAGGGGGTCAAAGGAGTTGCTGCAAGGCCAAAAACGCCGGGAACAAACGGCTTGCGCGCCAGGGGAACTCCTAGCCCAGGAAAAGGTTATCCGAGCCTGGGACTCAAATGGGGGGGTGTAAAACCACCGATGAGAAAGGGAACTCAAGGGGGGCCCTAGCGCCGGAAGGAAGGTACGCCATGGCTCCTGGGGCGTGTACCCAAATGAAGTTGTCGGGAAAGAAAAGGGGCGAACCGAGATCGGGGAAGGGACCCGGGCCACAAACCGTCTACGCTCGCTGGACCCCCCTTCCAGGGGGTAGATCCACCCATTCATTTTACGAAACTGCCATTAAGGGATGTCGAACCCGGCTAGCCCCTGGAAAAAAAGGGGAACTCGAAAAAGTTTACGGGCCAGCAGAGGACCCTCATGATTTGTAGAAAAGAAAGGGGCTGCGGAACCGAGGAAGAGGGAAAAATTGGGGAAGTGCCGCCTTCCTCTACGCCGGAGGATGTGCTGTCAAAGACGGCGAAACTCATGAAGAAGAAACACCTGAAGTAAAAGGTCGCGAAAAACGAAAAGAAGAAGTTACTTCTATCTGGGGTGGGGTGTTGGGGGGGGGGGAAAGAACCGACTGGGAAAAGGGGAGTTGAAAAAAAACCTACAGGCTTCTGGAAAAAAGGGGTGCTTTCTTTGCGGTCATTTCGAAAGGATCTCTGTACACCAGTAGACCGACTACCTGGGCCACAGCTCCTGGGACGGGGGGGGGCTGGGGGAGGATACCCATGTGAAAAACGGCAACCCCTGTATTGAAGGGGACTTTATGAGAATGAGGTCATTATTAAGGAAGGGGGGGGGGCGTGAAGAGGGGGGTCCGAGGAGGTCTTGTCATTGAAATGGGACATCTCAGAGGAGGGGGGATTAGAGGTGTTCTTAGCAGTGGGCTTGCAGAAGACATCAGGTTGGTAAACTGTGCTGTGAAAAAAAAACCTTCGGTGCTGTTTTTGAAAAAAAAATTCAGGAATGCTTCTGAAAAAAAGAGTCTAAGGACTACCCGAAATAAAGAAGGGTCCCCAAGGTGGAAAATCCTAGGAGGACAACCGAGAAAAAACATAAAAAGGGGGAGGCATGGTGAAAGGCAGTGTGCGAATCGGAAACAACAACATCATCTGAATGGGGACTGGAAATCTTGAAAGGGACAACAGATGATGTCAACGGGGGGGGTCGGCGTAACATGCGCAGGCAGAAAATGAGGGATCCGATCAACCACGGACCGAAAAAGGCCGGGACCGAAATATTGTGGGACAAGCCACCCAGAACAAAAAGCAAACAAGTTGCTTGTTTTGAGGGAAAGTACCTCTTCAAAAAAAAACCCAACCGGGGTAAAAGGACTTCAGGCAGGAAAAAAGAAGGTGGCTGTGCGAAAGGGAACGTCCAGTACTACTTGGAAAATGGTTCCAAAGGAAGGCCTTCCGGCAAGGGCCGGCGAAGATTCCTCAACAACCCGGCAAATCCCGGGAAAGAACGCCGACCCCGGGAAAAGTTGGATTAAGCAGGGGGCAAAAAAAAGAAAAAGCCGTAGCACGTCGCCTGTCCAAAAAAAAAAAAGGAACAGGCCGCGCCTGGCCGAAAACGTCAGTCTGCCCCAACGTTCCGAAAAAAAAAAAAGCCAAACCCCAGAACCCAAAAGAAAAGGAAGGGGGAAGAAAAACTCTCTGGTCCCCGCCTGACTCCGGAACCGGAAACGGCCGCCCGATCGCCAGGAAGAAAGTGTCCCTATGAACGGAACCAAAAACCGCAGCGCGCCAGGGAAAAGGGAAAAAGCTGAAGGACCCCTTGTGTAGGCAAAAAAAAAAGGGGTGGGCTTGCCGCCCACGGGCCTCCCTTTGGAACAGAAAAAAAAACGCATTTCCGTTCGCCGAAATTCGCTCAAGGGGAGAGAAAAGCCGCGCCCAAGAAGGGAAAAAATTCACAGACGACTGGTGGTCAACGGGCGAGCCGTAAAAAGGAACGCTTTGCAAAACAAAAACTCTTAAAGCAAGGGCAAAAAAAACCAAACCGAAAAAGGAAGACAGCGGTGCGGGAAAAGCAAGGGGGATCTTTTCCTGATCAAGGGAGACCAAAAAAAGCCGCTGGGAGCCCCCCGGAAAAAAGGGGAGACCAAATGCCCACTGGGCTCGAATAAAAGCACTGGACAGCAAAGGGAAGTTGTGCGCTAAATAAAGTGCGGGGGGGGAAATGATGGGGGAACACGGACACAACCTCAAAAACCCAGAGGTTCCCCAAGGCCTCGGGCAAGCCGCCTACGTTTAAAACTTTCCCTGGACGAAAAAAAAGGAAAAGGGGCCCGGCCCTACCAGGAAGAAAGGTTGATTCCCGGTGCTGGAACGCGGGAAAAAACTGGTGGAAACTACTGAAAAGAGACTGAAAGGAAAAAAGAAAACAGTCCTTCGAAAAAGAGGGGGGGGAAAAAGAAGCTGTGGGGACGCAGGAAAACTGCCCTCGCCCACCCGAGAAAAATGCATCTGAAAAGGGCCTTGTGTTTGGAAAAAAGGAAAATACCGGCCCGTAAGGGAAAAAATCGTGGGAGGGTTCACCCTTCCTGGAACTGGAAAAAAAGGGGTATCTGAAAAAAAAAAATAGCAAGGAAGTCTTTCCGCCTCTGAAGACCAAAGAAAAAAAAAGAGGTATAAGATGCAGAACACACAAGGGAGGGAAAAAAGAAAGAGGATGGGGGGTAGCTGCAAATGTTTCTTCCAGCGTCACCCGGACGTGTAGAGAAGTGGGAGAAAAGTAAGAGGGGAACCTTGACGGGGAAAAAAGAAAAGGGGACCACGAAAGGGGGCGGGAATAGTCCTCACCCACGCCAAAAAAAGAAGATGCCCTGGGAGGAGAAGGGGGGGGGCCGAAGAGGGGCCTAAACGGGGGAGGAAAAAAGGTGGGGACGGCAGAAAAAAAAGGGGTCTACGCTGTAGCACCTTGAATTAGGCCAGGGGGGAAGGGAACCCGGATACGCCACTGAGGACGGTAACAGCGAAATCTTCGTACACGAGAGGGGTAGCCCGTTGAACAGAAAAAAAAAGGAAAACCAAAAACGGTAACAAGAGGGCGAGAGGGGGCCTTCAAAAAAAAGTGGTCCACAAAAAGACTTGCGCTGCGCCGGGCCTGGTTGGCAAAGGGTCGTCAAACTGAGAACCTAAGCGAAGAAGGTGGAAAAAAGGAAAAATCAGAGAAAAGGGCGATCGATCCCGCCAGAAAAAGGCGGGGTTGCAGCGTGAAAAAGGAGGAAAAGGATACACAAAAAAGGAGGGGTAAAAAGGGGGGACAAACGGAAGGAAGATGCGAAAAAAAGGGGTTGAAGTCTTCGAACGAAAACGCCTTGGCGAATGGGGGGAGAGGGTGACCAGGGAAAAAAGTGTCAACAAAGGAAGGGGAGGGGGGGCCGAAAAAAAAAAAAAAAGAGTACCAGGAGAAAAGCCCGGCCCTCGAAGGCGGCAAAAGCTTCTTTCGTGGAACCCGAGGGGGAAGGCACGGCCGGTATATAAGAGAAGAGGGGCCAACAAAGGGACTAATAAAAGAAAAATATAACTCAATAAAAAAAAAGGAGGGGACCTGGTAATAACAACAATAAACGGGGACAATACTATATAAAAAGAAGGTAGTAAATTAAAAATCTGGGGGAATTAAACGGGAAAGTAAAACAAGGGGGTCCCTCCTTTGGGACAGCGAGGGGAGAGGCGTTGGGAAACGCCTTCAAAAAAAATCTGGGACGCCAGGCAAGGGGAACCTTTAAAAGGTGAGGGAGAAAAAAAAAAAAAAAAAAATCGATCAGCGAGTGGAAACAACGGTCCAGAGGGGAAATGCAGCAATACCCGCCAAAAAAAAAAAAAGATGCTTTCCTGGGGCCGGAAAACGCGGAAAAGGAGACCGCCACACTGGGGAAGCTCAGATGGTCCTGAAAGGGAACAGCACACTAGGAAGGGGTGTACGGGGCGCGTCCAAAGGACCCACACTTCGAGCAAGCAACTGAAAGAAGCCTTCGCCATGGAAAACAAAAAAAAAAGGAAGGCAAAGGGCCTAAAAAGAACGTCGGGCCGGAGAATCCACGTAGGAAAAAATTGAAGGGATGCAATGAGGCAGGGATGGAGAAAAACCGAGGCAGCTGCCAGGCAGTAAAAAGGGAAACGACCGGAGGACTCTTTAAGGGCCCACGGGAGGCGAGAGGAATGTCAGACAGAACCGTACTTCCTGTTGAAGACGTAAAAAATGGTTGAACATGCCTTCGTAACGAAAACGGAAAAACCAGAAAAAAAGACTCCTTCGCTTCGGGCCCGGGCTGACAAAAAAAGGAATACAGGTCACAAGAAAGATCCCTCACGAGGAAATCATCTTTGCGCGGATGCCGAAAAAAAAAAAAAAAAACATGGTTTCGAGGGTTTCCGAAAAAAAAAAAGGCGCCGGCAAAACTGAAGAGAGTGTACGGACGAGGAAAAAAGGAACCAAGGAAAAAAAACGAGCCTTTTTAAAAACGAGCGGGGGGGGCGCGGGAAAACCCCGGTCGAACGCCGTAAGGGTGTCAGGAAAGACAATGGACTACAAAGGGGGGACTGAAAGAAGAGGCTAGGGGGGACGCCGTGACTAAAAAAGGAGCCGCGCGCGGAAAAGCGAGGGCTCCGAGAAAGAGTACGAAAAAAAAGAAGCTAGGGGCCCCAGGAAGAAGAAATCTAGGCCTTTCCGCTCAGCCGGCCAACGACAGTGGGCCGACTTCGGAAAAAAACGGTCCAAGAAGAGCACAGGAACCCTGGGGGAAAGAAAAAAACTTACAAAAAAGGAAAATGTGTTTGGCGAGAGCGGCCGGCGCGGTCAAGGTCCCAAATGCCTCAGTGAAAAATACGTATGCCATAACGCCAGCCTCATCATGAAAGGGGGCGACCCAAGGAGCGCGGAAAATGGGGCACAGGAGGTAGAAAAGAAAGTCCGTAAGAGGGGGTGTAGAACCAAAAGATCCCCTTCCATCGGGCTCTGATATCACAAAACATGCGGGCGCAAGTGGGTCTGAGGAAGAAAAACCTCATCGCTTTGTTGGACGTGCCCGGCAGGGAAAGGAAAACCTTGGTGGGAAAAACTCTACTGAAACGAAAAAAAAAAAAGAGAACGGATGAAAGGGTCGGAGGGAAAGTTGACCTCGTACACTTGATTCGAGCCAAAGACTCCCATGGAGAAAAGCGCGAACAAACAGGAGGGGTCGGATCGGGGGAAAGGGGAGCCAGGAGTCAAGCACGTCGATGCGGGAACACCAGGAAGGAAAAAAAAGTGAAGGAAGACGCAAAAAAAAGAGAGGTTGGGGAAAAAGGAAGGGACGTCCTTCCTCGGGAAGGATTGCAGTGAAGGAAAGGGGGGAGACTAACAATGACCAGGCCGGCAGAGGGTGTGGGGAAAAACACCGGGTCAAAAAAAGAGTACCAGTACAAAAAGAAAAGAACCACGGTTGTGCTCGATAAGGGGTGGCAGAATCCCTAAAAAAAAACAAAAGGGGAGGAGGGCGGGGAACAGGAAGAGCAAACCAGAAAACCCGTTGGTTCAAAAAAAAGAAACCTTGGTAACAATGGCCGAACGAAGGGGAATCCAACAAAAGAAAAAACGAGGTAAAAAACAGAGAAGACACGGCGGGAAAAGGGAAAAGGAATAGTCTATCCCCTAAGAAAACGGACCTTAACTGGAGGGCAAGAACGGAGGGGGGTCGTGAGCGGCGAAAAAAACCGTAGGGGACCACGCTGAAATGGAAAAGAACCGGGGAGACTTCTTCCAAAGGCGACGCGAATAAGAAAGGTCTGCCAACAAAACGGCAAAAAAGGGAAGGCCGCTAAAAAAAAAAAAACGCTGACTCAGCCCGAAGAAACGCGGAGAAAGAACGAGGTGAAGGGGGGAACGGTGCGAAAAAGAAAAAAAAAAATAGGAAATAAGCAATGGGGCAAAATCGCGGAAGAGGCGGAGAAATTCTCTCTCCTCCTTCGCGTACCAGAAAGGGAGGGGGAGGAATCGCACGAAAAAGCAATGGGGGGGACGGCTAAAACCGCCAAAAAAACCAAAGAGGGTAGGGGGAAGCTCCTGCGGGAAAGGGGGGGAATCAGAACCGAGGAAGAGAAGTCTCCAAGGGGTGTTCTCCCAAACCAGGTCCGGCCGGAGGAGGGAAATTCGGACAAACACAAAAGAATGCCCAAAAGAACAAGGAGGTTTGCGTTCCTAACAGGGAAAGAGGGGGAAGTGCAGCTAAGAAAACAAAAGCAAGGCAAAAGAAACAACCGGAAGAAGCCCACCCTCCATGAGGGAAAAGGAGGACGCCACAGGCGGGATTTGGGAAAAAACATTCAAAAAAAAAAAGGGTGGGTCTAAGGAGATGCAAAGGGAAAAAAGGAAAAGCCTGCGATGGAGAACTCGAATGTGACTCAACCTGGAGCCAAAACAAAAGGGGAGGGAAAAAATCTACGAATCTGTCCATGTTCTGTGAAGCAGCAAGAAAAATAACGTCAAAAAAACAAAGGTATCTGAAGGTAAAAAAAAAAAAAAGGAACACCCCCTGGAAAAAAACTGGCGAAAACTTCCCTTTCTGAAACCTCCAAGGGAAACCAGGGGAGCGGAAAGCAGTCCGGTGTCCTTAAACCAGTGACGGGGCAAAAAATTCAAAAGCGAGGAAAAGCACGGGGGGGGAGTTTTGCAAAAAAAAAGTTTGGCCCGGGTACCAAAACAGAACCATGTGAAAAAAAAAAGGGAGGGAATTACAAAGGGGGGAAGGGAATGAAGGGAAAGGGGCGGGGGGGAAGGTAAGTTTCCTAAAGGGGTCCTGGCAGTCCGGGCAAAGAGCAGCGGAAAAAAAAAAAAAAAAAAGGACCGAAAGGGGGGGGCAGAGAGAGGGGAAAAAACTTTCAGACTTAGGGGGGGAAGGGGGGGGTACGGAAGTCACGGAAGAAAAGTTACAAGCCATGGGGGGCAACCGAACAAAAAACGAGGGGCCGGTTCGGGGTCGTGAATGCACCCGAAAGGCCAAGGCAAAACTGGGGGGGGGTTAATAAACCTAATCCTAAGAATTCGGGCCATTGGAGGTGGTACCAAGGGGGGGGGAGTTAGAGGACCATAGTAAGAACGTGGGAGACCTAGTGGGAAAAAATGTCCCTGGGGGAATCCGAAAGGGGTTCTAACTGCGGTCGAGGAAAACGGAGAACAAATTTTCCTTCCCCCCGCCGACACGAAAAGGGACCGCGAAGACCATCAACGAACAGTAAATGGGGGGGGGGGGTAAAAAAACAAGGATCGGGGAAATAGAAAGCCGGAGAGAGAGGAGCCTCGCCGTAAGAAAAGCCTCTTTTCTTTGGGTCCTGAAGAAAAATGCGAAAAAAGAAACCAGGGAGGGGGAAAAACGGGGCGGCTGATCGAGGGGAAGTGTGCGGCCAGCACACCAAAAAAAAAACGTCCTCCCTGGGGAAGAAAATCCCTTTCAAGTCCCGAGCGTGAAGGAAAGGGGGAACGGAAACACGCGGGCACAAAAGCGTCCTAAAAAGGCTCAAAAGACAAGCAGAAATTACCAAAGGAAAAAAAGGTCCCAGGCATTACATACCAATGGAAAGATTCCAGCCAAGAAATCAAAGACCCTTTGAATCGGAGTAAGGGAACAAAAAGAAACGGTGGGGGGACAACCTTTCGTGGGCTTGGGGAGGCCTGGTAGCGCGTCTGCCCTTTCTTACACTCCTCGGGGGGGGGAAAGGATCAAAGGAGGAGAAGAAGGGGCCGGCCGCAGAGGGTATCAACCATTCACGAAAGGAAAAATCACAGGACAAAACGTTATTAACATCTAAAAGGGTTCAAAAGCAATGAAAAAAAAGGGGGCCGAGGAAAAAGGAAAAAAAACGTTCTCGGCCTCCAAGAAGGGTAATTCCAAAAACAAAAAAGAGGGTCCCAAATGTCAGAAAAAAAAAAGAGATCAAAAAGCAAAGCCGTTCGCCGCGTCCTCAATGGTGAGGGCAGCAAAAACTGCGCCAAACAAAATGCCACAATACAGCGGACGGTGGTAGGGAAAAAAAAAAGGGTCAAAAGGAATGAAACAAAAACCCGGGCAGGGAAAGATTTGCCGAGTGTACCTTCATAGCAAAAGGGGAAAAAGGCGAATCCTTAAGAGAGGGAGGCCGGAACCTGAAAGGCTCGTTGTCCTTCCAACATTCCCAAAAAGGAGCAAGGCAAAAAGGGCCTCTCAAAGAATGGCCTCTCAAGCTTTTAAACCCCCCCAATCGTGGGAAGTGGATTTTTTCTTTCACGTACCCAAAGCTTTGGTGGGGGGACGTCCCTACCTCTCTGGAAAGGGGGAGCGAATAACGTCACCGTCTTTACTGTGTGAGGTGAGGGAATCCCTAAGGGGGAGGGACTTTCCTTTGTTCTAAGGGGACACCCAAGAAAAAGTGAGGGCTAAACGAAGGGACGAAAGGAACGACGTGACAGAAAGGAAAGGTCTACTGTTGTGGCAAAAAGTCGTAGTTGAAATGACGAACCGACCTGTCCTCGAGAGGAAAAAGACTTTAAAAAAGTTTGAGGGAACGCGGCGGGGGCTTTGCAAAATAAAAGCGGGGGGGAAGAACGGAAAGGTCTTATAGAAAGTAAGGGGGGAAAAAAAAAACATGTAGACTAGGGAAGGGTCTGAGCCAATAGAGAACTCGATAAAAATCCTTACCCGCTGACAAAACACCACGGGCCAAAAATGACAAGAATAGATCCGATCAAACCCACAAAAAAAAAAAAGGGAAACAAGAAGGTGAGGAAGGGAAGGAACTTTGGGGGGGGTTTCCGAAAGGGGGCCGTATCAGCTTGGGCGAAGGTGTTAACGTGGAACGAAGAAAGGGGAAACCCTCAAGAAAAAGTGAAAGGGATTCGGAAAAGAAATAACTCCGCGCGAGATTGTCCCGTTTCAGGAAGAAGGTGAAGGAGGGGGGTTGGAGGGACACCCAAAAAAACAAAGTTAAAAAAGGTAGGGGTTCAAAAAAAAAGGAATCTCCTGTCCGCGGAGAGGTGTCCGGACAAAAAAAGGACTGCGGAACAAAGGTAAGCAGGGAAAGAGATCCAAAGGGGAGTACCCGGAAAAAATCACAAAAAACCGCGGAAAACGAAAAGACAGGGCGGGGGACTGCCTCCCGCTCAAGGAAGTTGGGCTTAAAGAAAGGAAAGGGGTGCCGTGGACGACGGAACAAAGAAAAAAAGGGAAAAGCAGAAAAATATAAAAGTCGCAACAAAGGGACTTGCCTTCGAGGGAGGCCCCTTTTGAGATCGAATACGGTTGTGGGGCGAAGTCCAGAGGAGGAAAAAAGCCCCTTGTGGTCCGAGAGGGGGAGGAAAATCGCGTATGACCCAACTTGTAGGAAAGAAACGCCAGAAAAAAGGTACAAATTGAAAAGGAAAAGAAGCAGGGCGTCAGGGCAAAAAAGGTTCTTGTCTATCACGGGGTTTCAGATGGAAAAATCAAACGCGGGCAATCGGGGAGGCTCTGAATGCCTTGGAGGGGGGGCGAGACCAAAGTTGAAAAAGAAAAACCAAAACAACAAAAAAAAATGGGGCCAGGGGGGAAAAGGACCCGGGTAGCTTCCAAAAACCGCTCGGCCAGAAAAAAAAAATATCGGGGGAATTCAAGGAAATGGGGGGTAAAAGGGGTTCCTAAAGGTACGGGGGGGAGAAGTCTTTCCTTGGGAACGGTTCGGGGGAAGCGCGCAAAAAAGCAATTGAAGAAAAGCGAGGGTGAGGTTTGGGGGGGGGGTTGAAGGGAAAAAAAAGAAAATCCACGTTTCGCAGGCCCGGCGGCCGGACAAAAAAGGGCTTTTGCAAGAAAAAATGACTGAATTAACACGTCCGGAAGCCGGGGGTCCCGAGTTTTAAAAAAAAAAACCGGGTCAAAAGATGAAGGGACGAAAAAAAAAACGGCACTACTGTCAAAGACCGAAAAAAGCTTCAACAAGGCGCCGATCAATCCGCAAAAAAACCCTGGTGAGAAAGAAGGGGGGGCCGGGGGAGAGCAACAGAGTGCTGGTTAAGGAGGGGCCCACCAGCTGGGGGGGGCCAAGGGGAAATTTCAAAAGATACCCAAAAAAAACGCAGGATGAGAAGGAAAAAAAAAAGGCTCGCCTGGCCACGCCCAGGAAAAAAAAAAAAACGGAACGGATAGGAAAAAAAACCGGAAAAAAAGGAAGAAAACAAAGGCACAATGTCCCATATCAACGTAAATGGACGATGGGGGGGAAGATTAAAATACATCGGTCGACGTGAACGCTGGGGGGGAAGCGGGGGTTGGGGCAGCGAGAAAAAAAATATGAAGGGGGCAACAGCCGGAAACAAAGGGGGGGAAAAAAAAAAAAAAAAAAAATAAAAGAAAGGAGGCCTCAGGGGGAAAGCCCGGAGAACTCTGAAAGACATAAAAAAAAAAAAAAATGAGCAGCGAGGGAAAGGGGAAGATCTCAACTAACAGCCCAAAGCAACGCAAAGAAAAAGCCCGCGAACCTTTCCAGAAAAAAAGGGAAGGGAAAAGCTCAAACCAAAATCAACCTAATCAGGGAAGACACGTGGAAAACAAAAGAAACGACATATGTTTTCCTTTATACGAAAAAAAGGGGCAAAAAGGCAGCGGGGCGGGGGCGAAAGGAGGAGGCGACTAAGCCTGTTAAAAAGAGGGGAGGGGTTAGCGAAGGTCAAAGGGGGGGGGGACATCCAAGAAGCTTCGGGGGGGAGGAAAGGGACTTTCCTGCCCTAGGGTGATGGACGGACGGGCCGAGAAAAAAACAACAGAAAATGTCGGGGAGAGCAAAGAAGAACTCCATGGTCCAGAGGCGTATCGCGGAGTCTGAAAAATTTAAGGAAAAAAAAATCAAAAAGGGGGGGTTCAAAGGAACCTGTCAAGAAAAATTTGCACTAGAGTCGACAAGGGACCGGGGGGGATTTCAGACAGGGGGCAAACGCAGGAAGGTAAAAAACTGAAGCGAAACAAGGGGGGAAGCCGGCCGGCGCGGTCAGTGAGGGCGGATCGTGGGAGAGGAAGGAAGGGGTCGCAAAGTCGCCACGTGGGTAGAAAAAGACACTGAAGGATGAGAAAAAAGCCTCTCTTGAAACCGAAAGTGCGTCGGGAGGGAAAAAAAAAAAGTTGGGGTATGAAAAAAATGGGAAAAGCCACGTCCAGCGAGGGGGGGGGCGTCCCTCGAAAGGGCGCGCATAAAAGGGGGGGGAATCCCGGAGAAACCGGGCTCAAAGCAAACAACGGGCATCTGGGAAAAAAGAGAAAACCAAAGGGGGGGGAAAAACTTGCTTCGCCGTCGGGGGTAAACCTCGGCCGACGAGAGCAAAGGAAAGACTCGAGGGAAAACCAACCGACGTTGGGAATCAAGTACACGTGCTCGAAAGAGGGGGGAAACCCTCTTTCTTACGGCAGAGGAGGGAGCGCCCGGCCGAGGAGCAGACTTCGGTAAAGCAAAGACGGTCAAAGAGGGAGTATGAAAGGAGGAAAGAAAAAAACGGGGAAAAGGAAAAAAGAGGACACTGAACTTTCCTGCCCGGAGGAAAAAGCCGAATACGAAAGGAGGGGGAGAAAGTTTTTGGGAAAGGGCTGCTTGGGCACTGAGAGGGTGAAAAACCGTCGAAAAGTCAGGCAAAGGAAAAAAAAAAAAAAGGAGCTATCCAGTTTGTTGGGGGCCAGGTCGCCCTCAGAAAAAAAACGGGGAATTCTCAGCAAAGAAACGAAGCTGGCGCAGATCCACCCAGAGAGTAGGGAAAAAGGGAAGAGAAAAAAAAAACAAAGTCGATCGAGCAACCCTAAAAAGCAGTGGCGAAAAGCAAAAACCGAAAGGGGGGAAAGCAGGGCACTTACCGAGGAAGGCCCTTGGACTCCTGAAAAAGGACCGCCGGAGGAAAAAAGGGGGGGGGGGGTACCACTGCAAGGGAAAAAAGCTAAAAAAGCAACCTAAAAAAGGCGCAAAGGAAAAGGGGGAAAGAGTCTATGCATGACTAGTGCGCTTCAGTTGGGAGAAAAAAAAAAAGTGGGGGATGAAACGCCAAGCGAAAAGAAAGGGAGGAAGAGCCCTAAGCTTTAGGACGACGAAAAGCAAAATAAAAAAAAAAGCAAAAGAAGAAAAGGAAACTGCGAGGGGAGGGAGCACGTGTACAATGACCACGCGGACCAAAGGGACAACAGCGGGGGGGGGCGCCTAATAGGGCGACGCCTTCCTCAAGGGAGAGGGGGGGGGGGGGTCCACGAAAAAAAAAAAGGATTGGAGCCAAAAAACGGTGACAAAAGGGCGTTGTTCGGGAGGAGAGGGTTGCTGCACAAAAAAAAAAGGCGGCCAACAAAAGAAAAATTGAAAATTTCATGGCTCTAGGAGAACCGACAAAAAATGGGAAAGGGAAGTCTGAAGGGGGGGGAAGCCAAAACACTAATTTCTTAGAAGGGGGCGACCGGCCACTTGAAAAAACAATCGTCTAGGACGAAGGGCCGGGAACCGTTTTCGTCCCTAACCCACATGTGGGCCTAGAGGTGAAAAGAAAGAAAAAAATCCGCACAGAGGGAAACCCTCAAAAGGAAGATAAAGAAAAAGGAGAGAAAGACCACCACAAAGGGGGTAAGTCAGAAAAGCGAGGGGAAAAAACCTTCTATCCCTGAACCGTTGTTAAGAAACCCACTAAAAAACGTCGCAAATAGGACAAGGAAATTTAGGTGTGAGTCAAAAGTCCGAGGAAAAGGAAACGCGAAAATTGACAGAAGGAAAGGGCGCTTTCCCTCAAAGCTACGACCGGATAACAAAGGTGGGGAGTTCGGAAAAGAGATAAGTCCCCTTCCGGGGGCAAAACCTCGGAAGTGGAAAAAAAAAAAGGCCAAAAAAAAACTGCTGCCAAACACCGGAAGTTCCACACAAAAACAAAAACCCGAAAAACGAAAGAAAACAAATAAGGAAACAGGCTGAAAACGAACAGGACTAGTGCCTGGGAAGAAAAACGAAAAAGAAAAGAAAGAAGTCCCAAAAACTGGCGTTTTTGGGGAAAAAAGCCGCGACAGGGGGGGTTGGGGGCCCGGGAGGGAAAGAAAACGGGGGACTGATTTAATGTTCTTAGGAAGAAAGGGGAAAGGGTTGGGCGAAAAAACGCAAAAAGGAGGAAGTTCACAGTGGGGGAGGGGAAAGTTTCGCCGTTTAAACAAACGAATCTTGGGGAAAATAAAAGCGCGTGACGCCTCGCGGTCGGAAAAGAGTTTCCTTCCCAAAGGAAAGGGGCCGTGTTACAAGCAAAGGCCGCGGTGGGGGGGTGGGGATAAACAGGAAAAAAAATAAAAAAAAAACAAAAAGGGCCGAAAAGACCCTTCTCTCACACCGAGGCCGGAAAAGCAAGGAGGCAGGGTTGGAGACGCCGGGGGCTCTCCTTCGAAAAAGGGGCACGGGGAGGAAGGGTACACCAGGGGGGAGGGACGGGAAAAGGAACATAGGCCGGGTTGAAGGCCCGTGTTCGTCGTCAAAAAAAGGGGGGGAGAAACATTCCAGGCAAAAAAACGGCAACAAAATCCACGGGCTGAAGGCCAAATCCTAATGAAAAAAGGTTTCAAGACACCAGCAAAACAGCAACACGCAGGGAGGGGAGAAGGGTCCAAAAAACAGGAAGAAAAAACCGTGGGCGTAAGGAGGCGCACAGGGCGAAAAAAAGATGGGGGGGGGGAAGGGGAAGAGGAAAAGCAGTTCTCCAATAAAAAGGGGGGCCCTTGACCGGAAAAGCGCTGATAAAACCAGGCTTAGGGAACTAAAAGCCAAAGAAAGGACAAGGGGAGGAGGGTCCCCCCAGAAAAAAAATCCGGCGGGGGTGGAAAAAGAGGGGGGTTCCAAATCAAAAGAAAGGCTCCCACTCCTGATAATTTAAGAATGAAACAGGAGGTACCAAGAAGAGACCCTTGGCCCAAACAGGGAACGACCTGATCAAATACAGGGAAGCAAGGGAGGACCAGGAGCCCCGGGAAGGAAGATCGGGTGGACGGACGATGGGCCAAAAAAGGGGGGGGGGCCTCTAACAGGCCGAAGCAAAAAAAGGGAGGAAGAAAAAAGAGGAACGTTCGCCAGGAAAGAGCAGCCTCAGCTGGGACGAGGACAGGAACTTTTGAAAGAGGAAAACCAAAAGGGGAAAAAAAAGCCCAAAAGTGGCCGAAAAAAAGCGGGCCAAAGTGTGACAGCGACCCAAACAAAATCAGGACCCAAGGGGTTACAAGTTCCCAAAATTCCGAGGGAAGGGGCGGCAAAAAGAAGCCACCAGGGAACTAAGCGAAAGGGGGGGCGAAGGGAGGACCCTTGTGGCAAAGCCCCGGGGGATCTAGACGGAGTTGCCGAGAAACGGGAGAGGAAGAAAACCAAGAGAAAAATTCAAGAGGCTTCTGAAGGGAAGAAAACCGCCTGGCGTCCACGGGCCAGGAAAAAAAAAAAAAACACCTGCGGAAAAAAGGGAAGACCACATTGGGGACCCCAGTCCAAAGCACGTCCTCCCGAGGGCTGTGCTCAAAAAGCCTTGGAGTGGAGGGGGGGGAAAAAAGGGCTATACCAGGAGAGTTTTACTACCGACACTGACAGCCGCGGCTAAAAATGCTCTTTCTTTTAAAAAACGAAAAAAAAAGAGGGCACTGGCCGTGGGGGAGTACTTAAAACACTCTTCCAGGTTTGCAGGAGGGTTGGATGACCTGGGGGGGGTGAAAAAATCAGGGGGAAGCATCAACCTTCTTTAAAACGGGGGCCACAAGGGGTAATCGGGACAAAAAAAGAAAGAAGAGTAAAGAAAGGGGGCAAAGCGCGGAGGGGAAAAGGTCCAATCCTTAATAAAGGGGGAAGGGGGAATGCAAAACGGGGACTTGAGGGGTCAACCACTAAAAAACTGGAAGGGGTTTTCAAAAAAAACCCCGTCCGGGGAACCCGAAAGCGGAAAAGGGAAAGGGAGCTTAAACCCCAAAAACACAAAAAGGAAAGGAGTGATAAAAGATTCAAAAAAAAAAAAAAAAAGAGAGAGGAAAAGAGTGAGTATATTAAAACGATGGAAGCTTCAAAAGGGGGGGGTCGTCAAAAAAAGGGGAAGACTTTGGAGATAAAAATAAAAAATGGTGAAAACATTAAGGGGGGGAAAGCCATACCAGAAAGTATCTTGCACTGCAAAAAAAAAAGAAACTCTCCCGGGGCCCGGTTGGAAAAGAAGAGTCTAGGTACTGGAATCGGGGAAACACCCCCGAGAAAAAAACGGGAAAAAAAAGACGTTCCCGGTTGTCCACCGGGGGGGAAAGACCCAGGGGAAGGGGACTAAAAAAAAAAAAAAGACCGGGAGAAAGGGAATAGGTCGTATCTCGGTGCCAAGTCAAAGAGACGGAAGAAGAAAACACGGGGGGCAATGACCCTGCACCAGAGGTAACCTCGGGGGAAAGTCCACCAAAACAGAAAAGGGGGGAAGGGGGAGGACTAAGGATCGGGAAAATTTTGATTTGATGACACGCCTGTCCTGGGGGGAAAGGAAAAACTCTGCAAAAGGAAAGGGGGGAGGCCCAGAGATCAGGAAAAAAAAGCCATGGAATCGAAAAAGTTCAGTCAGGGAAGGGGGAAAAGGAGGATCGAATTCCCGCCCCTGCTGTTGCGGGGTTCAACTGAAACAGGCAAGAAATTTCTTCCAAGAGGGAAACTTGCGCGAAAAGAAAAAAAAAAAAAGGGGAATGAAAGTGGGAGGGAAAACTTCAACTTAACCCCCCGCTTGGGCGATTTGGAAGGGTGAGTGGAGGAAGGTTGGGGGCAAAAAAAAAGGACTGTGGGAGATGGGTTGAGAGGAAAAAAAAAAAAGAATGACATCGCGGCCCTAGGGGACGACCGCTGCCAGGGGGGGGGGGGGGCTAAGAAAAAAAATGGGGGTCCCGGAAAAAAGCAGGGTTGAGGGCCAGAGGAGGGAAGATTCTTCAAGGGGCTTTGGGCGGAAGGGGGGGTCTAAGGGAAAGGAGGGGTGGGGGGAGGGCCAATTTTGGGAGGGTCCTGGAGTCCAGGAACACCCTGGTCAAAAGGGGGGGGGGGTTGAAGGAAGCTAAAGGAGCGGGGGGAACCATCCAGGTCTCTGTGCCCCGAAAGGCTGGCCCAAAAAGGGCTACGAAAGGGGGGGCGGTGGATAGAAAAGGAAGAAAGACGAAGGTGACCAAAAAGGAACCCCTCGTTACTTGGCTGCTCTTGGGGGAATCAGAAAAAAAAACGAAACTAAGAACGAAAAAACTAGAAGACGCAAAAGGTTTTTCGGCGTCTTGACGAGGGGGGGCCGGTAAACCAAGAAGAATTGGGGTGGGGGGGTGCAACCCACAGAAGGGGGAAAAGTAAGGTACGCAAGACGGAAAGCTTGGGGGAAAAGGAAGGGACACCACGGAAAGAAAAAACGGAAAAAAGACTCCTACCACTTCCGAAAACAACAGTACACACATCAAGGGCGTCTTAAAGGAAAAGAAAAAAAAGTCCCATATCGGAGGGGAACTAGTCCTGGAAAAATGCTGCGAAAAAAACACTCTTCTTGTTAAAGGTGGGGCCCCAGAGGAAAAGATAAGGAGGGGGCCCTTGACCGGGAAGGAAAGGGGTAAGGCGGCTTTGAGGGAAGAACCCAGCCAACTGAAAGGGATACGGCCAAAGAAAAAAACACGATGAGGACCGACGAGCTCGACCCGCGGAGACCAGACCTTGAGGATATGCAAAAAGCTGAAACAAAAGGGAAGGGAAGCAGAGAGGAAAAGAATCCTCTGAATCAGCAAGAAGAAAAAAAAGGAGGGAAAGCCACTAATTGAGAGAAAAAAGGGTTTAAAAAAACAACTGCAAGAAAAACGAAGGAGTGGACCGAAGAAATTCAAAAAACGGAAGGAACGAAAAAAGAAAGGGTACGGACAAAAAGGGTCGGAAAGGAGGCCCCGGAAAAAACGTAAGGGTGGGGGAAGGCCGGACCGACCGGGGGGGGGGGGGGGAGCTCTTCAAAACTTGGAAAAAAAAGGGGATTAAAGAAAAGAGACCAAAGAGAGAAAAAAAGGCACAAAATTCGTCAAAAGTACTCAAACGGCTGCCCAGAAAAAGTCAAAGGCGTAGGGAAAGAAGAAGCCCCAAAAAAACATCGAAGAAGGAAAAAAAATGCTCTTTCAGAAAAAAGGTGCAAAGTGGGGAAGTCAGGAAACACACAAAGGAGAACAGTGAATATCAAGGGGAAAAAGAAAGGGTTCTGTCGAACTTGCATTTCTTAACTTCCGAGCCTGCCGGTTACAAGGAAACGGGGAAAGGGGTCTGGCAAAAAAGGAACCATATCCATCCCCGGGGGGTATATGAACGCAACGACCCAGGGGGGAACAAGCATAATGGGAGACAAGAAAAAAGCAAAAAAGAAAAGGGCAACCGGAAAAAAGGGACTTCCTCCAAAAAGAAATCGTGGGGGGTAAAAATCCCATCAAGCAAGAAACCCTCTGCTCACGTAGAAGCGACCGATGCCTAGGGGGAGGGCGGTAGGAAGAAAAAAGAATAGCAGAAGTTGGCGCAAGGGAAAGAGGATTCTCTCCGTAGGGGGTTACAGCATCGCAAAAATGGAGGACCTGGAAAAAGGAAGCCCCTCGGGAAAAAAAGAGAAAGAAAAGGTTGTAACGACGGGGGACCCGAATTACACTTTCTCCAAAAGGCCGCGTAAAGGGGGGGGGCTGAAGAAAGATAGAGGGCGGTTCTTCTCTCAAGTCAGGGGTCCTTGAGAAAAGGGAAAGAAGAGCCGAAAGACCACCAGGAGAAAAAAGGAGAAGCGAACCAAGGAAAAAAGGCAATCCGGAAAGAAACGACTCCTATTGCTCAGAGGGGTTCATTGTCAAAACTACGGGAAATAAGGGGAGGAACAAAAAAGTAAGAACGATCCAAAAAGGGCCAAAGGCAAAAAAAAAGAGGTATGCGATCCAGTTGTGGGGGGGGGGTGGTTGGGGGGGGGGAGGCTGTCGGAAGAAACATAGTTAAAAAAATTAGCGGGGGACCACTGGTGCTCAAAGGAGAGGGTTTGTCAGAATCTCAGAAGACACAAAAAAAAAACGAGAAGGGAAGTCACAACTGAAAAAAACTTGGAAACGGAAAAAAAAGGGGAAACATCCTGGCCGGGAAAACGGAAAAAAAACACTGGATCGCTAACCTTAAAAGATGGGAAAAAAGGGAAAGGAATGCGGAAAAAGAAGTGTAAAATCCCGTGAGGGCTGCAAGAAGAAAGCAAAAAAAAAAAAAAAACTGGCAGGAAAAAAAAAACACACCAGAAAAAACAAAAGGGGTCTGAAATGCAGGAAAGGTAAGGGGCTTTTCTTTGGCTTCTACAAGGGGGAAAAGCCGGCGAAAGGAAGTCAAAGAGAGACCCCGAAAAGAAGGAAGACTGAAAAAACCGTTCCTGCGTCTCCGAGGGGACAGCAATTCCCGAAAAAAACCGTATGAAAAGAAGGGGAACTAGCAAAGGGGGAAAGAAACAAGAAAACTCTGGGGGTTCAAAAAAACCTAAGACCTGCCGGCCAGAATGACCCCCGTTAAGAGGGGTTTAACCTCCCGGCCAGATCCGAAAGGCTTCAAACAAAAGGGGTGCCAAAGAATTTCTAGTGGGTCAACAGCCCGAAGCCCCTCTAAAATTAGTTAAAGAGAAGTATGCCAAGGAAAAGGGGGCGAAACTTTACGCGGCTCGCAGGGGGGGGTGGGTTCATACAAAACAAAAAAAAAGTCCTGGGCACATAGGACCCGATCGAGAGGGGGGGACATCCAAGGAGAAAAGGGGAAGGGAAATGAAAAAAAAAACCAAACAAACGGGGGAGTGGGGGGGGGGGGGGCCTTTAAGGAAAGGGAAGATCAAAAGGGATGCCGGGAAAGGAAACCTGCAACTCAAAAAACGCCGGGGACAGAGGAAAAAAAAGGTCCTCGCCACCCATGAAGGGAAACAAGACTAAGAACCAAGGAAGAAGAACCGAAATGGCCCCGGTGGGGAGGGGGAACGACCACGCTGCAACGTAGGCCAAAGGGAACCGGGGAAAAAAGATTTGAGCACAAAAAAGGGAAAAAGGAGATCGATCCGAAAGAAGGGGGAAGGGACGGGGGAATCGAGGAAATCTAACTGATTGGGTGAAAGCCGTAAAAAAAAAAGGGGGGCGGGTAACTGCAAAGGGAAGCCCCAAGATGGATAGTCAAAAGAGGGGTAGTTGGTTTCGAGAAAAAACGAAAAAAAAAGAGGGGACGAAGAGAGAACAAACCGACGGCCAGGACGCGCTCCCGTAAAGGGAAGTGGAAAGGCCAAATTCTTTCGGCGAAAATACAGCTTCTCGTCAAAAGGTGAACAGCAATAGGGGAAGTGTTTTGTGGGGGGAAGAGGTTGGGGAAGGTTAACGAAAAAGCGAAAAACCATGGGCGGCGGGAAGGGCACTGGGGGGAAAACACGACCCGAAATAGGAGGGAAGGTTGGGGGGGGAAGGTAGGGGGAGAAAATTTTTCCAAAGATCGGGTCAAGGACTCCGGGGGGGGAAAGAGGGCGGGGAGGGGCGGCGGGGGAAAGGGCCTGTGGCAGAAGCCCGGAGGGTCGGCAAAGCGGAGGGCGAGGGGGGTCAAAAAAGGGGGGGGGAATTTGGAGGGGACAGCCCCTGGATAGCCGGAGGGAAAGGTTAGCAATGCAGTCCTCAAGAAAAGGGGGCTCCGAAAAGATAAACCGAAGAAGGGGAATGAGAAAAGAATGGGACTACAGGAAAAAGCAAACGAAGAAGGTTGGGGGAAAAGAAGGGCCTGGAAAAACAGGTAAAAACATAGGAATCCCCCTTGTAAACGGACCTGGGAAAAAGGAGATGTCAAAGGCAGGGGAAAGAAAGAACGTCCAAAGGCGAGATGTCCCTGCAAAATAAGCTTAGGCACAAAAGGGGAGGGAAGGCCCAGGAAAAATTTACCTCAAAGAGCAAAACAGCAGACAAAGGTTCAAGGGTAAGAACGAATGGCCACAAAGAAGGTCTTAGAATTATCAGCAAGGGGAAAAGATAAGGGAGGGTGGCGGATTCGAAAAGGAAGTACTAGGTCCTGGGGGGGGTGTTCAAAGGGGGGTCGGGGGGAAAGGACCGCGATACCTAGGAAAAAAGGGTCAAGGAGGGAACGCCAGAAGGGGAAGCCGCGAAACTTGGAAGAAACAGGTGGCCTCAAAAAAGAAACACCGCCAAAAAACTTCCAGAAAGGAAAAAAATCCATGGAATTACCCATACCTAGTCCGAGGGAAAAGAGAAAGCAAAGAAAAAAATTTGGTTTTCTACTCCTGAGGAAAGAAGACTCCAAATCCCCTTGTCGTTGGAAGAAGATACTTGGAGAATAGAGGGAAAAATGGCCCAGAGGGGGGGGAAACGAATTTCAAGGAAACGTGGCCCTGCAACGAAGAGGAGGGATGAAAACACTTCTGGAAAAAGCGTCCACTACAGACTCCAAAAACCAGCCCGCATTTACAGAGAGAGTCCTCGCGGGGGCATCTAAAACCCTAGAAACATTTGAGAAAAAGAAGTTGAAGCAAAGGAAGGTCCGTTACCCGGGGGTAACAGCGACCAAAGAGAAAAAAAAAAATGAGTGGGCTGCAAAACTAATTCTCAAAGGGGGGGGGGGACCGCTACCAAAAAAACGGCGCCAAAGCCGGGAAAAAAGCGAAGTGTCAGGAAAAAGAAGGGGGGAAAAAGGACGCCCGGCGGGGTAAGAAGAGAAAACCGAAGTTTCCCCCTTCGAAGGAAGAGAAAGAAGAATGTTGAACAAAGAGGGGGAAGGGAATAACAAGTGAAAGGAACCCCCCGCAGAAAAAACCCAAGGCACAAAGGCAGCAATCTCAATCCCA
>Ga0179593_1543404_pt1 | contig 21350 bp, 30 predicted proteins | sample CZODoug2_1_08_16_FD_185931 | JGI IMG/M metagenome (GOLD analysis project Ga0179593, IMG submission 185931) | Vadose zone soil fungal communities from Angelo Coast Range Reserve, California, USA - CZODoug2_1_08_16fungal (PacBio error correction) | ecosystem: Environmental > Terrestrial > Soil >...
AAAAGGGTAGAAGGGCTAAACCCCAAAAAAAAACCCCAAAAAAAACCCCTTAATAACCAGCAGAATCGAAATGGAGAGCCATTACTTCGGGGAAACCAGCAAAAATCAGGGGGGGAGGGGGGTTTGAAGACCACGAAAAAGGTTTCGAAAAAGAGGGGGGAGAAAACCTTGCCTCCAAAGAGAGATTCCAATTGATACAACAACGCCCCATCAACAACGTGTCAACAGCAGGGGGGGGGGGTTCAAGGGAAACCGCTTTGGAAAGGGGGTCTTTGAAAAGTCAGGCCTTGGGAGGGGGGAGTATTGTTATTCGAAGTGTACGCAAAGATCGGGAAAACCGACGAGAGAATTTCTCGGTTAGAAAAAAAGCTCCCGCCCACAGGAGGTAAGTTGCGACCCGAAGGGAATGACGGCGAGGGGGGCAAAAACCTTATCGGAAAGACGTGAGAAAGGATGCCGCCACAATTGTAAAGGGGGTACTTCTTTGAAAGAATCGAAAAAACAGAGCCCCCACCCCCCTACTAAGTTTTTTTGCTTGGAATCATAAAGAAAAAAAACGTAGCAAGGAGGAGGAAGGGAGGAAGCAGCCGGGGGGAAAAGAGGAAAACTTAAGCAATCCAGAGCAGTCGAAGTTTCATCCTTCAGCCACCAAAAAGGGAAGAGGGATCCAAAGCAGGGGAAAGAAAGGACTTCCAAAGAAGGAAAAAATGTTTGGCAAAAAAGCGAAAAACGCGACTCGTCCGAAACGAAGACACAACACATTCCGAAAAACGAGGCCACAAAGGACGAAGAAAAATTCCTTAACTCCGCTGGGGAGCCCCACGGGGGGCGAGTCCTGAAAAAAAAAAAAGGTCCAGGTAGACAGGGGGTTCCAAGGGGGATTCCGGAGAGGTGAACATAGCGGTTTCTATCATTTATTTGGAGCCACAAAGGGAGGGTCCTCGAAAAGGGTAAAAAAAAGACAAATCCCATATCTTGTATGAAGGTGAGCTAAATGAGAGTAATGGAAGGTTTTTAAAAAAGATGGGGTACACGTCAGGGCCCTAAAGGGGGGTTACCATAACAGTTGAGATTCCGGGGCGAAAAAGGAAAAAGGCAGGTTGCACAGGGCAAAAAAAACCCGAAAAACGTAATCTGGGGACCTGACAGCATTTCCAAGCAGAAGGAGGGACTGTCAAACAATAATCAAAAAAAAAACATGGAAGAGGAGGGAAGGACCCGATGAAGAACTAAAAACTGAGTGAACGTTAGAACTCCTGAAATCTGGAAAGCGCTGGCAATGGAAACATTGAAAAGGTCAAAGGGGGGGGGCCCGAAAAAATTGAAGGGCCTTTGCGAGGGGGGGGATTTTGTTGCACTCTCAGTTCCCGCTTTGAAAAAAGGGGGAAAGGGGAAGTTGTACAGAAGGGAAAAAAAAAAAGAAAAGAAGGAAGAAAAAACCCACGTAACTAAGCCTACTTCAAAACGTCGAAAGGTCAGGGCCGAGGGGGAAAAAAAAAGGGGATTGTGGTAGGGTGGGAAGAACGGGAGGAGGTCAAAAATCCAAAAGCTTATGGAAAAGGACATGCCCCATTCCAGTAACCCGAAATTTCCCAGGAAGTTCCGCAATCTAGGCTCAAAAAAAGAGAATCGGATGGACGAAAAATCCGCGGTGGGGGACCCATTGAAAAGCAGATTAAGAGTTTTCACATCCAGAAAAAGGCAAGCGGTAAGACTAAGGAGAGGGAGAAAGGGGGAAAAGGAAAGAGCGGGGAAAAAAGGGTATGGGGAGTCGAGACGGGGGCCCCATACAAAGCTACACCCTCAGGAGCAAAATCTCCAGGGGGGAACGAAAAGGGGAAAATGGACTCGATCTCTCTAAATTGGGAGAAAAATGCCCGAAATATTATCTGACGCTTTGGGTGGAGGTAGGAAACCGAAGGAATTAAAAAAAAACGGGCTGGTTAAAAAAAGGACCAAGAAAAAAGGGCCACTTGGGATTTGGAAATGAAGAAGACTTTTTCTAGGGGTTCAGTAGCCAAAACAGGGGGGGGGGGGGAAAACCTAGCCGGGGGGGGGGGGGGAAAGAGAAAAATGGGGAAAAAGGAGAACTATTCAAAAGAAAAAGAGTGGATTGTTTTGGGGGATACGTTGGCGCCAAGAAAATTGGTAAAAAAGGGAAAAAAAGGGGGCGGAGATGATCGGAGGGGAGCGGGGGACTCAGCCAGGGGAGAATGTAACGCAAAAAAAAAAAAAACTCATCGACGCAACACATAAAAATCTTCTGCGAAGCCGTACATGGGTGCGGGGTGTGCAAAAGGGGGGAAATTGGCAAGGACCCGGGGGGGAACTCCAGAGGGGGGGGAGGGGGAAGCCTTGGGAATCGCGGGAAGGGGGAAAAAAAAGTTTCTACCTGCTCCTCACAAAAACGTGTGGAGTGAAAAAGAGAAAAATACCAAAGTGGTAACCGAAAAACAAGGGGAGGGGGGGACATATCGTTGAAAACCCCACAAATTGGCAGGGGGGAAAGTGCCCCATAAGAATTGAAAAGTTCCTGGGGAAAAAACCGATACGGGGGGTTTAAGGGCGGAGGGCAGGGGAGGTTGGGGAAAAACTATGAGGGGGGAAAAAAAAACTTCTACCGCGAAACGGTGCCATACGTACAACCTGGCTTGGAGAATAAAAAGGCGGGGAAATAAAAAAAGACTTCCGAAGGGGGGGAAAAAACCCCAAAAATGTGCGGCTCCCCACCGTAATCAAAGAAGGCCAAATCACTCAAAAAACAGTAAAAGAGGGTCGAAAGAGACTGAGGTCGACCAAACCTCCCAAGCTTACGGTTTGCCAAAAAAACGGTGGGGGTGGGGGAAGAAAAAAAGGGAGGCGGAAGTAAAGAAACCGGTGTCAAGAATGCACCGGGTGTGATGGGAAAGGATCGAGGAGACACCAAATCCCTTGTTGTGGGAAGGCATCGGGAGGGAAGAGTACTCAAGCATGGTGGTGCGCAAAAAAGAAAAGCGGAGAAGGAGGGGAGGTGTGAACCCAGCTAGGTCGTGAAACAGGTAAATTAGAAAAAAAGGGTTGGGGGAGTATGTTCCTTTGTGGCGAAGGGGGCGGCACTGAAAAAAAGAAAGAATGATGTCACATCTTCTGTACAGGGACGGAAAAAAAAAATTCGATTACCAATTGAAAATTCAGGAGGTCCGATGAAAAAAGGGAACCTGAGTCAAAAAAAAAAAAGTTTAAAGCGGATGGGATCATACGTCAGGACGTGGCTCGTAGAGCGTTGGGGAGACCAGGAAAGAGGTTCGAGGCATCCTGGCAGTGAAGGAAGACCACATCACGAAAGTCATATTCGAACCGAGGAAGAACCAAAAACAGTTAAAACCTTGGGAACCAAGTCCAAGGGACACCCTCAAAAAGTGGCTTTGGCCATACCGGGGGGAGAAGTGGGGGGGGGGGAAGTCTATTTTTGAGCCGATTGGAGCCGACCCATTTGTTTTCTGGAAAGAAAAAAAATTCGGGGGGGAAAACCCTTCCTCGGACATGCTTTTCAAGGGGGGAAAAAAGATCGAGCCAAACTAAGAAAAAAAGGGTCACTGGAGGAATCTTTAAGAAAAACACAGAAAAAAAAATGGTTTTCCAGTGGGGACCAGCGCTCGTCTAAGATCAGTAGGGGACCAAAAAGAAAATCGGTGGAGGGGAAAAGCACCCTGAGGACTCAAAAAATGTTATCGGAATGGGAGAAAAGAGAGGACCGTGGTCCATACCGGGGCCTTGGGGGTCAAGGTCCAAGGGAAAATACTTCGGATGTTTAAGGTGCCAAAGGTCGGGGTGTGAAAGAAAACGTGTTAGTCCCAGGTTATGGACACCAACGGGAGGGGCAATCTGAAAGGTAACGAATCCGTGGGAAGAAAGACACAAAAAAGAGGTACTCCTAACAGCAAGAAAAACTGGGCCAAGAACCCCGGGACTTTTCCTCAAAAAAAAGGAAATCTTAAGGGGGGAAAAAGGGAAAAGAAACAAGATTGCCCAATCATAGAAAAAGCTTGAAACTCGGCAGGTCTCATCAGGGGGGTGGCTGCAAGCGCCTAAGACCGAAAATTTAAGGGGAAAGTTGAATGTGCGGATTTTTTTCAGGGTTTTTACGGAAGGGGGTCAGACTGGGGGGGTGTGGGGGAGGTTCTAGTTCCGGAAGGAACGTACGAGCCTCGGAGTTTTTTGGTGGAGGCAAGGGCGCATAAGGGAAGCGGGGGAAATTTGGGACAGAGGGTGGAGGGATGGGAAAACTCGACCCAGGGGGAAGCGCTGGGCAGGGGGAGACGCAGACAAGGTATTAGAAGGAGAAGAAGGAGATAAAGGTAACCAAAAAGGCCCAGCCTCGTGTTGCTACTGAAAAGGATCAAAAAACTCTCGGGTAGGGATCAAAGAGTTTCAATACAAGGACTTGAAACTCAGAAGCTAAGAAGGCCGTGTGAAAAAACGATAAGGCAGGGAATCCCAGAGGAAAGCCAAAATTCAGAGTGGGCTCCAACGAACATTTCTCGCACAAAAGTTTGGGGGCCAGAAAAGACAAGAGAACTTTAATTCGGCAGAAAATCTTTGGCCGTCACTTCCCGCGATCTAAAGCCTCAAAAGGGCTGACAGGGAAAAAGCCGTGGGAGACCTTTAACAAGCGAGGAAAACAACCGAAGGCTGTTTGCAAGGCGGAAGGGGAGGGGGGGGGTGTTTTGGTCCGGGGGGAGAACGGTGTAATCTCCTGGGGGTGCACGTCAAGGAAAAGGGGGAAGAACATGGTTGAGGTCGGAAGGAATTGAGAAACACACAAGAAGTTTGGGGAGGGGGGAGCCTAGGTCCGAAACCGCCAACACGCGGCATTTCGAGTTCTGAGGGGCCCAATGAAACTTTGAGGAAGTGCCGCTGCCCACCGGAAAAACCGGATCGAATGGGGTTTGGAAAAGCAGGGAGAAAGTGACAAACGTTACGAGTGTGGTGAAACGCAACAGGGGACGAGGATGCTGGAAGTACGAAAAAAAAAAGAAAATACATAAAAAATATAGTAAAGGACCTTAAAGAAAGGACCAGTTTCAGGGACTCACGTTGTGAGAACGCCCTCGAAAAGAGAGGGAGAAGGATTGTTCCAAAGAAAAATGAAAAAAGAAGGGGCGTCTTTGAGCCGGAAATTCGGGGAAAGGGCGAGCCGGGGCAGGGTAGGAAAAAAACTACAGGGACTAAAAGGGAAGATCCGTCAAAAGAGATTACGCGAAAACTGTGTCTTCCGAAAAAACCGGGATACTAGGAATTGCTTAAGGCGCTGGGGTTCTAGGGGGAAAAAACCTCGGGGAAAAGTCGTGCAGTAGGGAAACACCCTTCTCGAGGGGGGCGCCGGGGGACGATTGGGTTGTTCGGAGTCTAGGGAGGGAGGGGAAAAAGCGTGAAAGCCTGATTTTTTGGGGGACGGATACAGGGGGGAGCGACAACCGCAGGCTGCACGGAAAAAAGTATCCTCGCTCAAAAAAACAAAAAAGAGGAAAAGGGGAGGATAAATAAAAGGTTCTCAGAAAAATTTCGGAGGGTAAAAAAAAGCCAGGGGGGAAAAGGGGTTGGGAGGAAAGCCTCGAAAGGAGCAAGAGAAATCTCCAAAAAAAAATGACCGAGAAGAGAAGAGTCGAAGGAATGACGAACAAAAATCTGACATAAGAAGGGGACTTCAGGGAAGGGAACGTTTCTCATAAAAGTTTTCGTACCCTCGTGGGTGAGGCCAGAAAGAACAGAAGAAAGGGGTCATGTAGGAGAACCCTCCAATTGCATCAAAACATTTCACCGAGGCAACCTTAAGAACGTGAAAAATAAGGGAAAAATATAACAGGGAAAAAATAAAACGTGGGGAGTACGCCCTTAACTGGGGTAGAGAAGAAATTCACCTGGCGGGCCTTATGGTGTCGTAAAAAAGGGGCCTAACTCGGCGGGGACCGAAAAACAATCGGGGAAAGTCACGTCAGGAAACTTCAAAGATCGAAAAGAAAAGGGGACTCTGGGGGGGCTTTCAACAAGAGCCAATTTGGAATATGTATGGTACCTAAGAAAAAATCAGAAGGTTCGCGCTACTCTTCAAAAAAGAAAAGGACAAAGCAGGAAAGTTAAAAAAAGGCTACGCCGAAAAAAAAAGGGCTCAACTCGAGGAAAGAAATCCACCAGGAGATTAAAAGAGATCGAAGACAACCAAAAAAGGGACCCATCAAGAATCAAAAAGAAACAGCAGGTGTTGGGAAAGCGCTTGTTACAGAACGCTAAAAGGCTTTCAAAGGAGGAAAAATGTAACTAGAAGGGGGGGGGGGGGACGAAGTGAACGAAAAGAGAGTTGAGGGGCCGACCACGAGCAAGTTGTCAGGGGGGAGAATTGCTTTCTCCCGAAAATCTCTTACTACATGGGACGCCAGGACTCTGGTCAAGATGAGGGCTTTGCGAAAAAAGGGCTCTTTAGCGAAAAGAAGTCGCAGGAAATGCCGCAAAAAAAAGGTAACTTAAAATTGTGCGGGGGTGGGAAAAAAAAGTGTTTGCCAGGTATCTGAGTTAATCCGGAAGAAAAAAAAAGAGGAGGCTGCCTTGAAGGGTCCTCCTCCGGTTCTGGGTTCATCACGCATCGAAAGTCGGAGGAGGGGGGGCCGGGACCAACCCAGCCAAAGGGAATCCGGAAAAAAAAGAAAAAGGACACGCTAATGTCTTTCAAGGCGTGGCCCAAGGGAAAAGAAAAAAGAGGATTCTCGTAAAGGAAGAGGCCCACACAATGACAGAAAAACGTAAAAAAAAGAAAAAGACCGCACAAATCAAGAAAAAACGTAACTCCCTCAGGATGGTGTAGCTCCCGGTCTGGAAAAATCCCCTCCGAGAGAACACGGGGTTTTTGAAGGAAGGAACGCGAAGAGGGAAATCATAGAGTTTCTATAGGGGGACCTTTTGTAAAGAAAAGAGAAGGATCAAAGTTTCCCGGAACACGAGATGAGCTTGAGGGAGAGAATGATCGACGCAAGTGCGACATTTTTGAGAAAAGACACGTTACACGGGAAAAGCCCCGCCGGAGGGGGGTCAGGATACGTGAGAAAAGAAAGCTTTACAAAAAAAGAAAAATTGGGGGCACCGAAAAACTCCCGAAGTTAAAGTGAACAAGACAAGCAGCAGGGGGGACGTAGCAAAAAAAAGTCCTCAATTCCCGATAAGAAAAAGGGTGACCGTAATGGGTAGAAGAAAACGAGAGGAGGGGCAAACCAGAAGTTATAGCGACTTGGAACCGTGGGGGAAGGGGGAAAAAAAGAGGGGGGGGTGGTCCCAAGGGACATCACACAGATACTGGAAGGTGCTTTGGGGAAAGGGGGTGGCGCGCACCAAGTGCACCTCATTTAAGAGGGGGCTGAGAAGAAGGGGGGGCGCTCCCCTAGAAGAAAACATCTCCAAAGTAAACTACAAAGGAGAAAGGGTCGGGACCAGAAGTGCCCGAATTAAGGAGGAAAGGTTTATTGGTTGGAGAATCATTACTGCGGCGCAAAGGAACTTCAAAGGGGGCAAGGTCCTAATTCAAGGAACGAAATCGAGAGCAACGCGCCGATCGAAAAAACTGGGGACGAGGCTGAAAAATCAGGGGGAAAAAGGAAGTGGGAAGGGCAGTTGATTCCAAATAAAGAAAAATCAAAGAGGGGGGGGTCGAACTTTGGGAACAGAGGAGGATCAAGTGGGGGCAGAGCCATTGGGGGGGGAAAGTTCAACCGTCGCACCAAAAAGTACAACACCGAAAAAACATTTTGGGAAAATCTCCCTGGGGAAAGTAGCTGTCCCGAGAAGAGGAAGCCCATGGTGAGATTGGAAAATGCCCGCAATATGGAAAAGTACATCGACGCGGGGGTTTAATGAGACTGAATACCCACAAAAAAAAAAAACCAAGGTGAAACAGGAAATTACGTAGGACAAGCAGGGGGTTCCGAAGAGGGAGGGGGGGTTTCTATTCAAAAGAATCCAAAACACGGGGGAGGGTGGAGAAAAACCAGAAAAAAAAAGGGACGGTGAACTACATGGGGGGGGTATGGGCCTTTCAAAGCGGAAGGGGGGATCCTCATTGTAGTTGGGGGGGGGGGAATTTTGGGGATACTTTTTGGGAACAAGACAATTACTTTCCTGGAGTGAATGTATCGTGAGGGGAAAAGCCTGTGGAATGGCTAATCCAGGTACTGGGGGCACAAGGCCCTGGAAAAAACAGGGGGGGGGGAAACCAGAGAAAAAAACCATGAAAAGGACACAAAAAGTCGTAGTTATGCCGGAAAAGTGGGGAAAAGGGGGCCGCTTAATGGGAGGCCAATTGTTGACTCCTCTGGGGGGGTGGAAGCTATGCGAAAAAAAAGGGAAAAAAGTTTGTGCTGATCCAACAAAAAGGGAGAGGAAAGAACCCAAAGTTGAAGAGCCTGCGCTCCAGGAACATATCGTTCAACGAGGGAAAGTGTACCACCGGGGGGGCCGATGCAAATAAAAGGTTTTCCGGGGGGGGAAGAAGTACTGGTTGGAAAATTCGGACTCCGATGGGTGGAAGTTTTCTTCCGAAAGGGGGGGGGGGGGTAACCGGAAGAAAGGGAATTCACCTGGGGGGGGATATGGCTTGCTCAAACGAACTATCATCAGAAGTGAACGGTTTTCAAAAAAGGGGGCTTTGGTCAAAGGAAAAAAAAAGGAAACGAAGTCTCGGTCGAAAGTACTACGGGGAAAAGGCCATCAAGTATTGATACAGCAACCTCCCAAAAAGAAAAAGTACGGTTTGGCGTGCAACTCAAAAACTAAGTTGTTTGGAAAAAGAGGAAAATCGAAAAAAAGGGGGGCGAAAGGCTCCCACGAAAGGTTTCTTTCCTTGCCGGAAGAAAGATCACCAGCCAAGGGGGTGTTGGGTAAGGAGGGGGGACTTAATAAAAATTCCGTTGCTTTGAATTTGAAGGGAAAAGGGGACCAACAATCCCGAAGCCGCTAAGAGGGGGGGACAGAGAAAGAACGGGAAAAAAAGGTGTGAAAAAAAGCATGTAGACAGGAGAAAAACTTGTGGTAATGTCAAACGAGAAACATACAGGAAACAGAAGGGGGCCGGGAGGGGAACAAAAAACATCGTTGAGGGGGCCGCCCAATAGATGAAACAAGGCGGGGCTTCGGGTTCTTGATTTAAAAGCAAAAAAAAAAAAGGGGCATCTTTGAATCCTTTGACCAAAAAAAAACAGTTCACCGAAAAAGGTGAAGGGCCAATCGTTCACAGGTGAGGGAAGATCACAAATCAGGGAGGGTTGCTCATGAAAAAAAGTTTCCGTAATAAAAAAAAAATGGAAGGGAATGGAAGAAATAAAAACTTACTTTGTATTCGAAAAAAGGAAAAATTCTCGGAAAAAAATCCACTTTAAAAAAAGGGGGGGGGAGACAGGGGAAGCGGACAATGGAAACCACTAACGGAAGGCAGGCGGATTACTGTTTTCACAAGGTCTAGGTTGTTCTAGGGAGAGCTCCAATTGTGTTTTTTGGGTTTAGGGACGGACCCAACCCTGGAGTTAAAAAATGAAAGTTTGAGCACTCACTCGAAAGGGGAAAAACAAAAAAATTAATGATGGGGGGTCTTCGGGACACACAAAGAAAGGGGGTTGTCCAGTGCCAGGGCAGAGAAGGGCTCGACACGCCAAAAGTTCCGTTTACCTACCCCATAGGGGACCTCTCAGAAGAGGAAAGGCTATAGGGAAACCAAACAGTTCAAAATACCTGGTAAAGGGAAGGGGTGCATTTCAGGACGGGAAACTTACGGAGGGAAAGTGTTTTCAAAAAAAAAAGGGGGGAATTATACAAAAGGTTTTGCCGTAACAAGGGAAACGGGGGTTTCCACGACGGCGGGCAAAAAATAGGGACGATGTAAGACACGGAAGGGGGGCAAAAAGCGGCTGTTAGGCGGGGGATCAAGCGAAAGAAAACAGCTCTGGTCCATTGACAACTCTTGAAAAAGGGGAAAAGAGGTGTGGGCGCAACAACGGCGAAGGAAATATGATGGGCACAAAGGAAAGGACCAAATAGGAACCTCATCTGAAGGGGGGTTCAAAGAAAAGCCCTCAGGAGCTCCAGCCGGAGGAGTAAAAAAGGGGGGGAATGGAAATGGGGTGACGTTTGGGGAGGTCTCGAGGGGGGGGGGTTGTTTGGCCACTGCTGAAAGGGTCTTAAAAACAGAAGGCAGTTGTGGCTCCCTGGCTTTGCGGACAAAAAGAAGGAAAGGGACAGACTGGCGATGTGGTCTGAGACCACCTACAGGAAAAAGGCCTCGCGTCTTCAGGGGAACTTCCGCGGAAAAAAAAAACGTTTAATGCGGACATGAACAAGTAGACGGGGGACGTCAAGAAGAGGGGGGGTTGCTACTGCTGGAAAATAAGAAGACAAAACTAGAAATGGGTATTAGGTAAAGAAAGAAGCCAAGACACCATTAAAAAAAAGGGGGGGGGTTTGAGATCAAGCAAACTAGGCCGGGTGGGGGGAGGAGTGCAGTCCTTCGAGGGGTAGGAAAGAGCACAATGAGTTTGAACGGGACGGGGCCCAACTAGGGTCGAGGGAAAGTTTTTGGCGGGAGATGTCAAGAAAGAGAACAGAGAAACTAAAAAAGAAATTTTGCCAGAAAAATCTTTTGCCGTCACTTCCGTCACTGTCGAGGGGGGGGAAAACAGTCCTCACCCTCGAGGGGGGTGCAGAATGCTGGTGAAGCATGGAATGCGTCTTAAAAGGCGCGGGGAAACAACCCGAAAAAAAGTGCAAGGTCAGTGGGGGGGAAGGTTGGGAAAAAAAAACCGATCTCGTGGATCTGAAAAGGGGGGGCACAACTTAGCATCGAGGGGGAGCACATGGGACGGTTTTTCCGGGAAAAAGAGGTGAAGGAAAAAACCAAAGGGAAAAACTGCAAAGGTGAAATATTCACCTGGAAGCCGGCCGATCTGGTTTTCTCAAAGGGCCCAGCATGAAGAAGGAAAAAAAGAGCCGGGGTGGCAACGCCGTCCCACGTAACTGAAGGAAAGGTGGGGGGGGGGGGGAATTTCTGTTGGAACTTGCACGGGGTTTTAGCAAACAAGATTTTCGCTGGCTGGGAAGAACGAAAAAAGAAAAGAGGACGAAATTTCCGTTGGGTGAAGACTAACCAAGTTCAAACAGGACGCACGTTGGATGTTCGCTGTCGAGACACAGGAAAGGGGAAAACCCGGGGGAAAAGTCTCATTGAAGCCGGCACTGAGGGGAAGTTCTATTAAGGGAAACCTCCCTGAGAAAAGTATTCCGAAGGAACCGCGGAAGGGGGGGGGGGGTGGTGTCGTCGAAAAGGGTATTACGAAAGTGGGAAAAAGCCTTAATCGAAAAGGAGGCGGAAAGGGGAGGGAGGGGGGGGAGGACCCTTCAAAGCGGGTTCCCACCTTCAGAGGAGGAAAAAGTGTAAGATTGTAGAAAGCCGTCTATGTATTTAGGGCGGTTAATAGCAGGAAGTGAAGGGAGACAGTCAAAAAAAAAGGTTATTATGAAAAATGTTTTAATAGAAAAAACAACAAACGGAGGAAAAAAATAGAGAATATAAAATAAGAAAGCCAGCCGTCCAATGGGGAGAAAAACGCTGTGAAGGAAGGAAGAGAAACGCGGGGGGGGAACTCGAGCTTAGGAAATACGTAAAAAAAGGGAACATTGAGAAGGGTGGAAAACCGTCTCTTTCCGGGTGCTAACGCCAGGGGGGAGAGGAAAGGGGGAAAAAGGGATGAAAAAAAACCTTCCAAAAAATGCATCAGGTTTTTTCGAAAATGTTTCGCGCAAAATCTGCTGTTTTAAAGGATACTTTCTGGGGGGGGACCAGAGGGGGCGAAAAACACAAAATTCCTTCCATCAAGAAAAGGAAGGGGCCTTCACGGGGGGGGAAAAGTCAACGAATATACATTGCAAGGCCAAACGTTGAAACTTGGTAGAAAAAAGGGAAAAGAAGCGGTTTGTTGCCGGCAGGCGAAATAGGGAGGGGGGGGGCGAAAACACTCGTGAAAGGGCACTTTCTCAGAGTACAAAAAAAAACCAAGGGAGGGGGGACTAACACGCGGAACGGCAAGGCTCCAGGGGGGGATTCCGCTGGCAAAGGAAAGACCAGAAAGAAGCGCAGCTTTTCTCAGGGAGATTTCTCCAAAGAAGGAAGAGGTAAAAAAAAAGAGCGAGCAACGAAAAAAAAAATGTTCCAAAAAACGCATTCGACGTGCATCAAAGAGTTCCACAGGGGGAAAGAAGGAAAACAACAAAAAAAAAAAAAGAAAGGGCCAAAGGGGGTTTTCGGACGCGGGTTCAACGCATTAAAGAAGGGGAAAGGGCTCAACGGGTTTTCGAAAGAGCAGGGGGAGGATTTGGATGACGAAGTGTGAACGAAGAAAGACGTGGGAAAAACAGGGACCTCGCCAGAAAGTTTCTCAGGGCAGGGAGGGAGGTGGGAAAAAACCCGGTAAAAAAACAAATGGAAGACGACATTGGAGTAGAACCATATGCATGCGGCGAAAAAAAATTTCCTACCAAAAAAAAGAAAAGGGGAAAGGAAAGAAGAAGTAAAAACACGCATAAGGGAGGGAGGGACTCCAACAACATGTAAGGAAAATTGCTGACCTTGAAGGTGAACTAATCTGAAACGCGAGTTTTTTGCGGGAGTGGGTAGATAAAGGCAGATAAAACAAATGCTCCTTCGACCGGGGGAACTAATCCATCAAGCAGTCCCGGGTCACTCCTGCAGAAAAGAAACCCGTTAGGGAAAAAGCCGAAAAAGAAAAAAAGCACAGAAGGAGGTACGGGGCTTGCACATCCAGCGAAAAGAGATGCTCGTCAAACCAATAATCATGGCCAAACACAATACCACTAATATAGACCAACGGGAAGACCACCAAGGTGACCGTAACTCCAGAAGGGGGCCCTACACCCGGTTCTGGGATACAAGCCCCCTTCAGAAGGGCGAGGTGGGGGAAAAAAAAAAAAAAAAGGCGTCGACGAGAGAGGGAAAGGGAGGGTTCCTATGAAGGCACTTTTGTTTAGCACTTACAACTAAGAAAGAATTACAGAGGGGGGGGGGGGCAAAGTTCTTTGAGTTAGAGAAAAGGAAGAATTTGCTCAGTGGGGGAGGAAAATCGTTACCGTAATGCCCCGCCGGAAAATAAGGGGGTGGGGGGAAAAGAAGAAAGAAAAAGAAAGTGGACACTGGGGTCACCGGAAACACTAAAAACCTGCCGTTAAGTTAAAAACTGACAGGGAGTTGAAAAGACCAGGGGGGGAAAGGGACGTTGAAAAAAAGAAGGGAAACTTAACGATAATATGTCCGTCAAGGGGGGGGAAGGGGGGGGGAAAACTATCGTCTGCGTGGCGTGTATAAAAAAACAATCCTGATCTTGGGGGAGAAAACTGGCAACTGGACCGGGAGGCGGGTGTGTCCAAAACGAAAGGACGGGATGTGCCTTTAACGAGTGAAAGGGGGGGATCGCGCTGGAAAAAACACTTTGACCTCATAAAGAGACGGGTTTGGAGCCGGGGATGGAAAAAAAAAGGGGGGGAAGGCGTGGACCAATAAGACCAACCTGACGGGAAGGTCGGGCAAAAAAGAAATTCAGTTAACATGATGAACAGCAGGGTTAAGGGGGGGTAGGGGGGTCTCCACCTGAAGGGAAGGGGGTTCGGCGTCCAATGTTCCATTCCTTGCAGTTAGAAGGAATCTAAAGACGAAAATGGACGCGAGAACGAGCAAGGGAAGGGGGGAAAAAGTACTGTAAATCCTCGTTGGAAAAGGGGCGAGGGGACATTGTTCAAAAAACTCCAATTCAATCGGTTCATCGAAGGGGGACAGATCATTAAGAAAGAAGGGGAGAGCCGTTCTTTCTGGGGGTTCCTCGGACCGGTCTCCAACTAAAAGACGCATGGGGGGAATCGCCCTGGTCAACGAAAAGGGGGAGTTTCCTAAAAGAGCGCTCTGTACTTGGAAATGCCCGCAATTTTCAGAGGAAGGCTCAAAACAAAAAAAACCAAACAAAAAAAAAAAAAAAAAAAAAAGAAAAAAGAAAAAAAAAAAAATTGTTTTTATTAATCCTCTTTACCAAAACCAGACCGGCCTGTTGGAGAGAGACGCAGGACGAAAAAGAAAAACGGTTGGAGGGAAAATTTTTGTCAGTCATAGCAAAACACGGAGGGGGAAAAAAAACGGAAGCTTGGGGAGGGGGGAGGGTCTCATCTTTAACGGGGAATGAAAGGCCCCCGAAACTAGTACGAGGGGGGGAATTGAGGGGGGGGGGGGGTGATACGTGGAGAAACAAACTTTTGGGTGCCCTCAACCGTAAAGGGATGATCGTTTCTGGCCGCGCGGGGGCTATCTAAGCCAGTTTGGAAGAAAGGACGAAAAAGGAAAATCGAACGCAAAAGCGGAAGGACACAGTTATCGGGGGGGGGGGAAGGTTCATTGCAGAGGAGTACGCCAATTTGTTGGGCCGTGCTTTGCGTTGAAAGGGAAGGAAGGGAACCGCAAAAGGGGGAATCTCAGAAAAGAGGGGGAGAAAGAGAGATTATCCAAACGGGGGAGTTCCGCCGGGCGAAAGAGGCGTCAACGCAAGCGGCAAAAAACCAAAAAATTGGCGATGCCCATGAAGGTCCGGGGAAAAAAGACTGTGTACGGAGGGAAAAAAAAAGACGCCGTATGGGATTGTTTGAAAAATAAAGGAGTTTTTTGGGGATGGGCCCCGGAACGGCCCCTGTGCCCATAAGTCCAAGAAGGCCACAAATGCTGAGGGGGGAAATCATAAACAAAAAGGGGGTCCACCAAACTGGGGGTGGCGGGCAAAAAAAAAAATTTCCAACAACGAAGAGGCACGCCCGTCGAACGAAAGGGGAAAGGCCATCCTGGGAGACTCGAAAGTTTTGAGAAAAGCTCAAATCGAAAAAAGTTCCGAACCATGGGAATCCCCAGAAGGGGGTCGCACACTTACAGGAGTCCTCGTATATCCACAAAAGAAAGGGGTGTAAATGCCAGAGGGAGGAAAGAAAAAGAAAAACCAATCGGTCTCGGAATGGGGGGGCGGACCAAGGGGATACGAGAAGTAAATGGATCTACCGTACTTGAACAAAGGGAGGGGGTTGCGGACAAATTCGGAGGGTAGCCGTAGGTCTTTTGGGTAACACGAAAAAAAGAATGGCGAAAAAAGACTTTCGGGTAAACTTGAAATCGACGAGGGGGCCCAAGGTTCGTGATTGCCCTGAGGCGTCATGGATGGGAAGCCCCTTGCCAAGGGAACTTCCTGGGGGAAGGGGAAACCCCGGAGGGCCAGGCGTTCCAGTGTGCATGGAAGGAGATCAGAGGTTTCCGCATTAAGGAAGAAATGGGCAACGGGCACAAAAAACCTCCATAAAGGGGGAAAGGAACCCAACCGCCTTCCATGAAGACTAACAAAAGGGGGAAAACAATCCTTTCCTAGGGCCCCGAAAACTTTTCCCTAACATTGACATGCGGTTACGAGGGGACGAGGGGGGGAAAAAAGGCAAAAACCAGTCTTCCAATGGCGGTAAAAAGAAAGGGAGCCAAAAATAACTAGGGAAAAACCGGCAGTAAATCTGGGGCGGTGCGTCGGGAACCAAAAGGGGGGTCAAAGCGGAAGAGCAGAGGGTCCTGAAACTTTTGCCACGAAGCGGTTCGTTCCACAAAGAGGTTTAAATGCCGATATGAAAGCAAGAAAGTCCATAAATGCTTTGAAAAGTCCAGGGGCACGGAAAACTTACGTGAGTGTTGCTGGGGGTGTAGGTGAAGACCCCGAAAAGAGGTTTAAACGTCCCCGGGGAGGCCACCTGTTAGGGGGGGGCCACTCCTGCTCAGGAACGTGGTAACAAAAAGGGAACCTGAGCAAAAAGAATCAGGGGGGGGAGGACAATACATCTAGCCAGCAAAAAGAACCTTGACAACTCCCCCCGCCGTGAAAGAGACGAAGTTTGTGGAGGAAAGAAAAGAGAACAGAGAAGGGAAAAGGGGGAACCCCATAGCGGAAAAAAAGGGGAAAACTCGGAAAAGTGGTTCTCCCATCGGAGGCTTGGAAGGATTCCAGCGACTACAGGGGGAGGAGGGATGAAAAGGGTGGGCGTTACTTGTGGGGTGGGGGGATGGGGGGGGGTGCGCGTGGGGGATCTGTGGTAATGTTGGTCGGACCTTTCTTTCCAGGGGGGGAGAGGGAAAGCGTGGGGGGGCTCGGGATGCTCAAGCAACTGAACCTACAAAAAGGAAAGGCCTTTTGGTCGAGTGGCGTATTCCCCGGAAAGGTTTACTCAGGGCGGAGTGGAACTGACGAAGGGTCTGACGTAGGAAACCGGTAGAAAGGGGGAAAGGGGTACCCTGAAGGGCCAAACCTGTACTTGAATAATGAAAAAACCTCGCGGTCGAAATAAAAAAGACAATGCAAGAAGCCCAATGATACATTTGGGGAGGCCAATCCTCGCCGAAAGAAAAATATAAGGGAAAAATACCTTCTCTGAAGGAAAAAAAAAAAAGAAGAAGGGGAAGAGTCTGCGACAAAAAATGGTCGTCGAAGCGTTTTTGGTGAGCAGTCGAACGAGAAAGGAAAAAAAAACGCGGCAGGGGGGGGGCACTCCCTCAAAACGATCTGGGGGGGAGGAAGGGCAAATTTCGCTTAATTACCCGCCCCTAGGGGGGCGAACCGGAGGAAGGGTGGGGAAGAGACCGCGGGGAAAAAAACGCGACCTGCAAAAATTGCCAAAAAAAGGAAAAGGGAACGTGTTGTCTCGGGGGGATGAGGGAATCTCCTGGGTGGATGGCCACCGCATGAGTTGGAGGGTTTCCGTGGAGACCGAATATTCTATCGGCTTGGCCTTGGAGAAAAGAGGAAAAAAAAAAAAAAAAGAAACAAGCTTGGACGCGAGGAAGTGGTTCTCCCGTTGAGAAAAGAATAGAAAGACGTGACAAACAGAGTGAAAACCGGGTTCGAAATTGTACAGGGTGGGGTTCAGGGGAGAAGTGGAAAAAGGGTTTTGAGAACCAAAGGGGGGACGCAGTCAGGCATGTAAGACGCACAAACAAGCCGAGAAGGAAAAAAACCGTGTTTCCCCACGCTTAAGAAAAAAAAAAAGGGACAGGGTACGCAAACGTTTTATGCGCATGTTGCAATTCGTGAAAGGGTTTTTCAAGGGGGGGACCGTCGTGAAGGGAAAAAAAAAAAGGGGGAGCCTGAACTTCGGGGGGGAAAAGTTGCGATCCTTAGGGGTGGAGACCTCACTCGGTTCAGAAAGCGAGGCAGAAGTACCAAAAAACGGAAAATTCGAAAAGTGCAGGGGACGGAAAAAGGGGAATTGATCCGTCTTTCAAAAAAAAATGTGCGTTCTGGATCGCAGGAAGACGAGGATGCCACCACTGAGAGGGGCCGCGGGGGGGATGGCAAATCAATGCGTCGTGGGGCCGAGGATGAGCAAAGAGGGGGGAAAACAGGATTTTTTTTCGGAAAGAGGGTTGCTCTACGGAGGCTTCTAAAAAGTTAGAACTCTGCAAAAAAAAAACAAGAATGATTTCCCTCTAGGATAAAGCTTTGTGGCCCGCCAGAGGGACAACGAGGGGGGGAAGAACATCCGGCAAACTCTTCACTCTTTGGTGATAAAAGAAGTACGCGCGGGAGAAGAAGTACACGACATCGAGAAAGGGTGGCATACGCAACTGGGCTAAGGGGGGGAGAAAAGGAAAGGGGGAAAAAAATTGTGACAAACTTTCAAAAAAAAAAGGGCGTAGAAGGGGTTTCGACTCCCTGTGGGTTCGCGCCTCCGGAAGGGACTTCGTAAGACCCCGAAGGGGACACAATTGGGGTTTTGCCCCAAAAGGAATTTGAAGGAATCAAGACGACGGACGGAATGACAAAAAAATCCTTAACTAATAAGGACACGAAAGCCAACGGGCAAAAAAAAAAAAACAACACGGAAAGAGCGGCGAGTGTTGTTTTGAATTCAATCTATGCAATGGCGGCGGGTTGGAGAGCGGTTGAAGGGGGGAAAAGGGGGGGGCAAAACTCTAACCTTCAAACCCTTGGGAAAAAAAAAAAAAAAGAAACTCCGGTTTTTCAACGCATGGGGAGCGGCACTGCTTCCATTTGGTGAATATCGCACAAGGAGAACCCAGCGAGCTCAGTACTAAGGGAAAGAGGGCGAAAACGGGGGTGTTGGGTTGGCTAAAAATCGCGCGAAACGAAAAAGGGCTCAACTCTATTCAATAAGCCACCACAGGAGAAAAAAAGATCGAAGAACAACAAAAACATTAATACGTCCTCCGCCGTGCAAAAAGAAGGTTTTTTTTCAGCAAAGGTGGTTTCAAGACGAAAGAAGGGGGGAGGAACGCTTCTGCCAAAAAAAGAGAAAGGGGGGAAAGGGAGGCGAAAAAAAGGAGGGGAAAAGAGTGGGGAAAACGAAAACCCGCCGCCTACGAAGGGAAAAGTTTCTCGGGCGTTGCTCTCCACACAACTCGCGAGACATGGAGGGGAGCGGGCACGGGGGAAAAATAGACGGAATGGGCCTTAGACGACTTCACGAATAGAGTCGCAAAAAAGCGGATGAGAAAGGGTACTGACATTTGCTTCTTAAGTGTAACGAAGTAAAAATTTGGGAACGCAGGTGGAAAAAAAAAACTCAAGTGAGGTCCAGGGAAGAAAGAGGGTTTCCTAAGAATAGAGAAGAAAAGCAAGTCTCTTAAGTACTAAGGCAGAAGGCCAGAAAAAAAAAGGGTCAGAAAGAAAAGGGGCATCGACAAGGAAAAGATGTCGTTAGGTTGCTTGAGCAAGCACAAGAGAAAATCCAGGCTCGTTAAACCTTAATAAGCAGGCCAAACAATAACACATAGGAAAAAGCTAAAACGCCAAAAGTCATAAAGTGAAGAAAACACGCTCGGCTGTTATCCAGAAAGGAGATCGGTTTCTTGATACAAAAAAAAAAGGCCCAAGAGGTTAGCGGAGGGGCTTCCGGCTAGGGGCATCATATCGGTTTTTAGAGGGGAAAAAAGGGTTTTTTTGTTTCGCCTAAAAGAAGGATTCTCATCTGGGGAAATGGCACAAGACGGAAGAAAGAAGCGGGAATGAGGGCTAAAAGAGAGGATTGAAAGCTCGTAACGTCCGTTGAAAGAAAAAGGCACCCATAAGGGGTCGAATTTACTTTACGGATGCGGCAAATCGGACAGACACTTGGGAGCAACACTTAAGAAGTTTCAAAGGCTGAAATACATTTTCAAAAAAAAAAGGGGGGGAAACTGGACGTTCCTCATAAAGGACTAAGATAAGAGAGGCCGAAGAGGGAACTGAACCGATCTTAAGGACGGCACGTTGACCCGAAGTCGAGGGGCACTGGGGGAAAAAAAGGGGGTAGTGGGTAAAAAGACGCAATCCACAGGTACTGCCGGGAAAAACGAGTTAGTTTTGCTCTCTGTTCCCCGCTTTGCCAACCGCCATTAGAAAGGGTGTGGGTCGAAGGGCGCTGCAGAAGAGGCCGGGAAGTGGGCCTTAAACTTCCTCAAGTCGGCCAAAAAAAAGGGCCGATGAACGGGGGAGGGGAGGGAAAGGTTGTTAAGATCTGAGGCGGTTCTAATAAAAAATTGGGGGAGGGGGAGGGGGGAAAAGGCGAAATTGGCCAAGGTTCTTCACAGGAAGAACTGCGCAGAATTCCTCCTCTGAGGCACACTGGAACGCTAAAAAAAAAGGAAACTCGGGGAGAGAAGGGGAGAAGACAATTAATCCCTTCCGACAAGCGAAGAACGGCGTCCGTCGAGCAAGGGGAAAAGAATAGTTGGAAAAGAGTCTTTCACGGGGGGTTCCTCGGAGAAAAAAAGACCTAAGGAGAAAAAAAACCCGCAGTTTACGCAAATACTCACGGGGAAAAAAAGTAGCTGTCCTAAGGGGAGGGACTCTGTATGGGGGGGGAGCAAATGCCGGAAAATAAATCGAAAGAGCCGCCAAACAACAGAAGGGCCTGGTGGGACTTCGAGCCGCAGGACAAAAAGAAAAAAAACAAGCGGTGGAGTTACTTCAGGGGAACTGGACCCTTTTTCTGATTGGGGTAGTAAAAAAAAGACCAGAGGGTTTTGAGAGGGGGGGGGGGGGCGTGCGTAGGGGAGAAGAGAGGGGGTAGGCTTCCCGCACGGGCCGACGGAGGGAAGGGGTTTTTGATACGTGTGCAGAAGGGGGCCCATTTTTGGGCTACAAAAGGAGGGGACGGGGAAGATGATCGGAAAGGACCACAGCGCCAGAACCTATGGAAAGGTCACAAAAAAAGGGGACCAAAAGTCATCGAAGCCAAAAAGAAATCGGACGGCGAAAGCAGGAAAATAGTCGGGGTTGGAAAGGGAAAAGTTCAAAAAAAGGAGAGCCCAGGGGGGTTGACCAAAAGAAGAGAAGCACTTGAACAACGGGCACCGTTTGGGGGTTGCCTCGTAAGGAAACACCAACGGAAGGAGGGGAAAGGAGCCAAACGTTTTGCTCAAGGAGCACCCCTGGGGAAAGCAAGACGGCGTCACAAACCCATAAGGGGGGGGGAAAAATGTTTTTGGGACGGGCTAACAACTCGACTACGGGTGGAAGGAGGGAAAACCGAAGTGGCGAATGTGTCTTCCGTTGGGGGGTCGAAAAAAAGGCTGGAAAGGTACGGTGGGGGAGAATAGCAAAACAATTCGCGCATCAAAAAGACCTCCTCATTGAAGGGGGTTCCCCCAACATTTGGCGGGGACGCCAAGAAAAATATCAAAAAAAGAAATTCAAGTAAAAGGAGGAACTAGTTCGGACCATCCACATGTTATATTGAGACTAGGAAAAAAGAAAAAAACATACGGTTTGGCCCTCCAGAAAGTGTTTTTTTTTGCAGGAACATGAGAAAAAGGGAACCCATAAACACGCGGCCGTGGGAGGGGAGTCAAGATAACAGCCTGTCTGGTGTTTGTGGGGAGGAGACTTAATAAACCAAGCGTCGATGGGGGAAGAGTGCCGGCCATTGCCAAAAAGCCCGAGCAGCGAAGAGAGGGAACACCGGGGAAAGAAAAGGCAAAAGACGGAGGTGGTGCGTAGGTCTGGGGGAAAGAAGGGGTAGGAGGCACATAACCGAACGGCAGCTGCACCTCCTTCTTGATTGCCTCGACAAAAGAAAAGAAAAAAAACGGCTTGGTGCCTTGGGTGGATGTGAGGGGAAAACAAAGGGAAAAAAGAGCTCCTGGAAAGTTTCCACCGAGGGAGACGCAGAAGAACAGTTGCCTGGGGGAATCTCAAAGGGGAGGGGGTTGGTCCGCAGGTAGATTTAAGGAAAAGGGGGGACAATTCTGTAGGCCCGGGGGCAAGGGA